>Ga0335074_10003421_pt1 | contig 21681 bp, 21 predicted proteins | sample Lox_Sample_23_FD_206715 | JGI IMG/M metagenome (GOLD analysis project Ga0335074, IMG submission 206715) | Soil microbial communities from Loxahatchee National Wildlife Refuge, Florida, United States - Lox_Sample_2.3 | ecosystem: Environmental > Terrestrial > Soil > Wetlands | place: USA... | reverse complement strand
AGCTGTCACGCGGGCAAATTGCCGCCCCACTTATTGCGGAAACCGTCGACGCATCATGGACGACCGGTTTTCTGAAGCCTGGCCGGCATTTCGTTACTCATCTGCGATCGACGAGTGATTTGGCGGAGATAACCGGCCAATAATCTGAACGGCGAGCTCGTGGCTTGGAGTAAGAAGTTATATTTTCTTTCAGTTGGATTTTCTTCAGGAGGCGGAGCCCCGCTTCCTGCCAGCATCTTGGCGGATCGCAGCGGGAAGCGGGACCCGTGTGAGGTAACGATCCTCTTTGTCCCAGTTTCGGTCCCGCTGGAGCGGCTTGCTACCTGCTGGGCCGAAGACTCGGACGAGATCATCTTACGCCGATGCCCGATTTGTGAACAGGATTCGATTGTCGGTCATGGTCGACGGCGCAAGCAAGCGCACGACGAGTATCACGCCTGGATCGGGATTCGCCGGGGCCGCTGTGTCCGTTGCGGAAGGACCTTCACCTTTCTGCCGGTGTTTTCTCAGCCCTACACGCATTACAGCCTGCTGGCGCGCTGCCAGGCATTGCTGCGTCGCATTGTGGAGCACTGTTCGTGGGAGAAGGCGGCGCCGAAGTTCAAGGATGCTGACCGCGTACCCGATCCCTCTACTGTGCGCCGCTGGTTACAAGGTGTAGACGAGTCACAGCCGGCCCTATCTTTTCTTCGCAAGACGGCTGCGCGAGCGGCTCGGTGGCTGGAATCCGCTCACTCGCTTCAGGATGAATCAGTGTTCTTGTCCTGGCTGACTCCGGTGCTCGAAGTCCTCTGCCCGATGCGCCGCTGAGAAAAAATGCTTTTCCCCACCATCCTTGCCTGGGAACTCCGGCGCATTGGTCCTAGGCTGTGCTCCGGAGGCGAAAAAGCGCCGTGGGCGAAGACGTCGAACGACTCAAGCGGCGGATACCGCTGCTGGACTATCTGCGACAGCACAACTGGGCAGGGCGGCCCGCAGGCCAACTCGAGTATGTCGGACTCTGTCCGCTACACGAGGAGAGTCAGCCGTCGTTCTATGTGAACACGCGCAAAGATGTCTTCTACTGTCACGGCTGCGGCCAGGGCGGCGATCTCATCCGCTTCGTCCAGTTATCGCGCGGCTTATCCTTCCGCCAGAGCGTGGCCAGCCTCGATCCGGATATCGTTCCAGAAGCCGATTCCAGCACTGTGCTCGAGGAGGCCGCGGAGTTCTATCAGCAGCAACTGGATCGTAACCCCGAGGCGCTCGACTATCTCCACCGGCGCGGAGTGCACGATCCGGTACTGTTCTGGGAACTCGGCATCGGCTTCGCACCCGGTGGAATCCTGCGCCGATATCTGACGGAACAAGGTTATTCGTTCGAACTGCTGCGAAGGGCCGGACTCCTCAACGCCCGCGGTGCGGACGCTCTCTATCAGCGCATCGTGTTTCCGTTGCAGCAGGGTGAGCACATCGTCAACCTTTACGGCCGCAGCATCGGCTCTGCCTTCGCCCATCGCTTCCTGCCCGGGAGCAAGGGCGGCTTGTATGCATGGGAGGAGGTTCGCAACTGCTCCGAGGTGATCTTGGTCGAAGGGCTATTCGACTATGCCGCACTGCGGCAGGCGGGATTCCACAACGTGACCAGCTCGCTGGGTACACAGCTCAACCGAGACCAGTTTCGCCAGTTGTGCGAAGGCGAACGCACCGTCTATCTCACCTTCGATGTCGATCAGAACCAGAGCGGCCAGCGGGCTGCAGAGCAACTGGCTCATCGTCTTGCCGAGCACGGTATCTCGGCACGTCGCGTTCTGCTGCCTGAGGGGCATGATCCCAACTCCTTCTTCGTTCAAGGAGGAGACCTAGACCAGTTCCAGTCTCTGTTGGAGGCCGCGCAGCCATGAAGTTCCGCGTCATCTCGGGGAAGACTTCTTCGGGCGCACATAGTCCGATTCAGGTGATTGAGCAATCCACCGGCAAGGGCGTCGCGTGGATCAATCGATACCTCGACCGCGAGTATGTCCGACGTCTTTCAGATAAGTCCCTCTACAGCTACGCGCACAGCCTGTTGCACTTCGTGCGTTGGTGGGAGAGCGTCCATCACACTGGCGAAATCTCCGCCGCCGACCTTACCGAATCGACGCTGTTGGATTACTTGCGCTTCCAGTCAAGCCGGCAACCCCCTCCTTCTGCCACCACCATCAACGATCGCGTCGCCACTGCCGATCGCGCTATCCGCAACCAGTTCCCCAATGCTCCCTGCCAGGTGGCGCACGGCTTCCATCAGCCCTTCCTGCACCGCAGGCCAATGGGCCTGGGACGGCCGAGGTTCGAACTCAGCCGATTGCGCGTGAAGGAACCGAGGCTCAACATCGTTCCTCTCTCGGTCGATGAAGTGGCGCGCTTCTGGTCCAGTTTTCGAAACGCCCGCGACCTGGCCATCGTCGGCCTGATGCTGATGCAGGGGCTCCGCTCCGCCGAAGTGATGGCCTTGAACCGCGATGATGTGCTGTTCTCTGAAGGCCAGATCCGCGTCCGCGGCAAGGGAACCAAGTTACGCTTGCTGCCCCTGGCACCGGAAACCACACAACTGCTCGATCACTATCTCCGCGTGGAGCGCCCTGATCCCTGCTCCGCTGCACTGTTCGTTGTCTTGAAGGGTCCAGCACGCGGCCAACGTATGACACCTGCTGGATTACGTTCCCTGTTCCGCCATCATCGCCGCACCACTGGTGTCCAACTGGCGAACCCGCACCGCTTTAGACATACGTTCGCTTCGGATATGGTGCGCGCCGGCATCAGCCTGCCCGCTCTCATGCAGTTGATGGGGCACGCCGACATCGAGACCACCATGCACTATGTGAAGGTCTCGCCTCAAGATGTCTATCTGCAGTACGCCCGCGCCACGGCACAGTGCATCCATCCTCAGCCGAGGAGCGCGTGATGCGCTGGCGCCGCCCACCGCTTCAGCATCCCCTGGCGCCGGTCTTCGCGCACGCGATCGAGTCTCTGTGCACCGCACTCACCCCTTCCAGCAAGCGCAACTACGACATCGTGGTGCGCAGCTTCCTCGTCTATCTCGGAACGAAACACCCGAAGATTACTCGTCTCGAACAACTGCGCCGCGATCCTCATATCCTGGGATGGATGGCGCACCTGCGCGCCCAGAATCCGCCTCTGGCCACGGCAACCTGCATCGGCCGGCTCTTCGCGCTGCGCACTATCTTCCATGAACTGGCTCGCACCAGCCATCTCGCTGAACTGGCCCACTTGCTGCTGCGCGAGGATATCCCACGCTCGCCCCACACTCTGCCACGGCCGCTCATCCCCGAACAGGATCAACTCCTCCAGCAGGAGTTCATGCGCCGCAACGATCTGGGCGGAAATGTCTTCCTCCTGCTCCGCTCGACCGGCATGCGCATCGGCGAGTGCGTTGATCTCTCCTATGACTGTCTGCGCTCCACGGGGCCGAACCAATGGGTCATCCATGTCCCCCTCGGCAAACTCAAGACCGAGCGCATGGTCCCTATCGATGCCTTCGGCCATGATCTCGTCCAACGTCTGCGCTTCTTCCGCTCCCTCGACCCGCTGCCGGCCGATGGACGGCTCCTGGCACGAGCCGGAAGCAAAGTTGCGATCCTGGTTCAGCTTCGCGATTACCTGCACATGGTCTGCCACTCCCTCGGTCTCTCTACTCGCATCGTCCCCCATCAGTTCAGACACACTTACGCCACGGAGATGCTTCGCTCCGGCGTCAGCTTCCCCGTCCTGATGAAATTACTCGGCCACGTCGATCCGGGCATGACCATGCGTTACGTAGATGTCGCCCTCACCGATCTCGAACGTGAGTTCCAGTTGGCTCGTTCCAAACCCAGGCATCTGGCTCCGCAGCCCAAAACATCGACCGCACCAGTTCGGGCAGGCCTCGACGGCCTCATCGACGCCTTGATCGCCGCTCAGCACGTCATGGAAATGTTCCGCCGTTCTCTCCCAAACGGCAGCGTTCGCAATCGCCTGCTCCGGCTCTCAAAGCGTCTCTTCAAGATCCTCGCCGAGATAAGAAAACTCCACACCACCTGAATGAAAATGGGCACCGATTGGCCGCTTATGGCGATTTCGCGTCAAACAGAACCTCGTCCGTGCGGAACACTGGATTATTCATGACCCTCCTTGACATTCGATTGAAGCCCGCGTAATCCTGTTGTCGACTATCGAGGGGACGGAATGCCCACATCAACAGAACTTCTGCAAGGCACGCTGGACCTGCTCATATTGCAGACCTTGGCTACTGGATCGATGCATGGCTGGGGCGTCGCGCAACGCATCCAGCAGGTGTCGAAGGACGTGTTGCAGATAGGACAGGGATCTCTGTATCCCGCCCTGCACCGACTCGAATACAAGGGATGGATCCGCTCGGATTGGGGGAATTCGGAGAACAATCGACGAGCAAAGTTTTATTCCCTGACTCGCGCAGGGCGAAAACAGCTTGAGACGGAACTGGAGGACTGGGATCGACTCTCAGCGGCCGTCGCGCTGGTGCTCGGGCGGATTCCCGAGGCGTCGTCATGATCAGCGAATGGATAAGCCGGTTGCGATTCTTTCTACGCCGGGATTTGCTCGCACGCAGGCGCAGGAGTGAGCTAGACGAGGAGCTTCAATTTCATCTTGAGCAGGCAGTCGCAGTGAAAAGTGCTGGCGGCATGACCCCGGAGGAAGCAAGGCGGCAGGCCCTCATTGAATTTGGCGGCGTTGAACAAACGCGCGAACGCTGCCATGAACAGGAGCCCGGCTGGTGGATAGGCACATTGCGTCAGGACGTGCGCTACGCATTGCGCGGGTTCCGGCGCAATCCCGCCTTCACCATCACCGTCATTGTCACGCTGGCGCTCGGCATCGGCGCCACCACCGCAGTCTTCAGTGTCGTTGACCGCATCCTTTTCCGCGCGCTTCCCTACGCGCACGCAGACCGTATCGTGTCGGTTGGTCTGGTGCAATCGCTGGAAGGAGAGGAATTCACGATGGGTGGGTTCTTCTTCGATTGGCTCGATCATCAAAGGCCCTTCTCGGCCATGGCCTCGCAGGGAACCATGCTTCACGCATGCGATCTGGTTGAAGCCAATCCGCAGCAGCTCAATTGCATCCCGGTGCAGGCCGGATTTCTGCCTTTGCTGGGAATTTCGCCCGTGCTGGGGCGCAACTTCTCGCCGGACGAAGACCGCCCCAACGGGCCAAGCGTGGCGCTCATCTCGTACGGAGTCTGGCTGGAGCATTACAACCGCGATCCGCACATACTGAATCGGCTGATCGATCTCGACGGCAAGCCAACCCGCGTCATCGGGGTCCTGCCCAAAGGCTTTGAACTGCCCACAGTGGAGACTCCCGATGTGCTCCTGCCGATGCAGCTGAACCGGGCGGTGCAAAACAAAGTGAATGGCGGCTTCGGGGAGCCTATGCGCACCTTTGCCCGGCTCAAACCCGGCGTGAGCATTGCCCAGGCCAGGGCCGAGATGGAGCCGCTTTTCCTGCACACGCAGCAGACAGTAATTCCTGCGCCGATTCGCAAGGACGTTCACTTGAGCATTCGTTCGCTGCGCGACCGCGAAACGCAGGGCGTGCAATTGGCCGCGTGGGTTCTGTTGTGCGCTGTCCTGGCGGTGCTCCTGATTGCCTGCGCCAACGTGGCCGGCTTAATGATGGCGCGCAGCGCGGCGAGGGAACGCGAGATGGCGGTGCGGTCGGCTCTGGGAGCAAGCAGGGGACGGTTGATCCGCCAGTCGCTAACGGAAGCATTTCTGCTCTCGCTGGCGGGCGCGGCGGCAGGGTTGGCGCTGGCCGAAGGGCTGCTGCGGGTCTTCATCGCGATGGCTCCTGCGAGTATTCCCTTCCTTGGCAAAGCGAATCTGGATCTTCGTGTCGCGCTGTTCACTGTAGCGATTTCGCTCCTTTGCGGTGCATTCTTCGGCCTCGCGCCCGCTCTTGAAAAACCCCGCTCAATTGCGCTGGCCGCGCGCGCCGCCAACTCCGGCAGGCACGCCATTCTGCGGCGCGGTCTCGTAGCCGGCCAGATTGCTTGCAGCATGATTCTTCTCGCTGGGGCAGGACTGCTGGTGCGCAGCTTTCAAAACATCGAGGAACAGAACCTCGGTTTCCGTGCAAAGGGCGTGGTAATAGCTCAAATCGCTCTCCCGTGGTTCCGCTACAACACAAGACAGAAGCAGATGGATTTCTATCTTCGGGCGGAAACGGCTCTTCGCCGCTTGCCCGGCATCCGCGCCGTCGCAATTACCGATTCTGTGCCCCCCGGAGGTTGGCAGGGCGCCTATCGCTATTCTGATTTGGCGACCGAAGACAACCCTCATCCAACTTCCGGAACGGGCGGAACTGTAGTGAGCCGATGGGTTACGCCGGACTACTTCCGGGCGCTTGATATTCCCATCGTTCGAGGCCGCGGGTTCTCCGAGCAGGACCGCACTTCCACTCAGTCTCTGGTCGTACTGAGCCGCCTGTTAGCAGCCCGGCTTTTCCCTGGAGAAAATCCTCTTGGAAAGCGGATTCAACCAGGCATCTTCAAGGGAGACTGGTTCACGGTGGTCGGCGTGGCGGATAACGTGAAAAACAGCGGTCTCACTGAACAGAATGAGCCGGAAATCTATTTTCTGCGGCGTAACGTGGTGAGCGACTGGAGCGGTCGCGCGCCAATAATGGTGATCGATTCCGTTCTCCCGCCGGACACGGTCATGCCATGGGTACGGTCGCAAATTGCGTCGCTGGACCCCACGGCGCCGGTCGAGATGAAGACCCTCAATCGGACCATCGGCAACCTAGCCAGCCGCCCCCGTTTCGAGACCGCGTTGCTCGGCTTCTTCGCCTTCATCGGCCTCGTTATGGCCGTCATCGGGCTCTACGGCGTCATTGCCTTCCTGGCCACGCAACGCACGCAGGAGATCGGCATTCGCATGGCGCTTGGCGCCAGCCGTCTCGATATTCTGCGTCTGATCCTGCGGGAGGGCGTGCGCCTTGTCGCATTCGGTGGCGCAGCGGGGCTTGCGGCCGCCTTCGCCCTCTCGCGCCTGCTCAAGAGCCTGCTCTATGGCGTCGACCCGCACGACCCACTCAGCTTTGTCGCCGTCACGCTGCTGTTGGCTTTGGTGGCTCTCGCGGCAACGTTGATTCCCGCGCGCGCCGCAATGAAGGTTGAGCCAGTGGAGGCGTTGCGATATGAATAGTTGCTTGCGACGGGCCGATCTGGCACCCCGGTGCCATGAACCTGACTAACCCGGTTACGCAATTCGTAAACGACCCATTGGAGGCTGGTGCCATGCTTGAGCTACAAAGCCTTTTCAAAAGCTACCGCGGCATTCCCGCCATCCAGGATGTCAGCTTCAAGGTTGCGCCCGGCGAGATCGTAGGCTTTCTTGGTCCCAACGGCGCGGGCAAGTCGACCACCGTCAAGATCATCACTGGTTTGCTCATGCCTAATGACGGCAAGGTGCTCTTTGAAGGCCAGGATATCCGCAAGGATATGGTTGCTTTCCGCAGTACTCTCGGATACGTCCCGGAAGAGGCCTATCTCTATAGCTACCTCTCGGGCCTGGAATACCTGCAGCTTGTCGGCAGACTCCGCGGTCTGAGCGAGGCGCTCATCGAAGCCAAGGCCACCGGCCTGCTTCGACTCCTTCATCTCGAGTCCTGGCAATACTCTCCCATCTCCTCGTACTCCAAGGGAATGCGCCAGCGTGTGCTGATCGCCGCAGCCTTGTTGCATGACCCCAAACTGCTCATCTTCGACGAGCCACTCTCAGGACTCGATGTCGTCTCTGCGCGGCTGTTCAAGGACCTCCTGGAGCTATTAGCGTCCCAAGGGAAGGCTGTCCTCTACATCTCACACGTGATGGAGGTTGTCGAGCAGATCTGCAACCGCGTCGTTGTCATCGCAAAAGGCAGGGTTGTCGCCGACGCTCGGCCAAACGATCTTGCGAGTTTGATGAAGCTTCCCAACCTGGAAAGGGTCTTCGCGCAACTCGTCGAGCAGCAGGACACCAGGACCGCCGCGCGGGAGATCGTCGAGGTCATGCAGATCACCCATGGGTAACGAATTCCAGCGCCTCCTCTTGATGTCCGAGCCTGAAGCGCTCTCTTTGAGTTCCCAGGCAAGGCTTGGCCCCGTGCATGAGCCTGAGCGAAGCCAGATCTCACATCTGGTCCGCCACTTTTTGGTACGCTTCTTCAATCATGAAACGGCTTCTCCTGACGGCGACGCCAAGACGCGCCTGGTTCTGATCGCATTTGCAGCCGGGCTCCCAGGATTCGTCGTTGCGCTATATCTATGGCCTATCTACCATCCCTTCGTCCTTGCCCTCGCAAACCATGGTCCCGTGGCAGGACCGCCCTATTGGCTCCAGGTCAATCATCACTTCTTTTTTGTTGTCTATTCATTTGTCGCGATGGGCATCGTCACTGTCTTTGAGTGGGACATGTTTTTCCCCGACTTGCTCGATCTCTTCGTATTGACGACATTGCCTGTCGCGGCTCGCAGGCTCTTCCTGGCGAGAATTGCGGCCATTACCATTCTCATCGCCGGCTTCCTTTTCGATGCCAATGTTCTCGCACCACTGGTTCTTCCCGCAGCCATTGATCCACCCAAGCTGTTACGCTTTCTAGCCGGTCATCTTCTGGCCGTAGCAGGCAGCGGATTGTTCGCAGCGGTCCTTCTTCTGGCTCTGCAGGGCGTGCTTCTTTCCGTCCTCGGCGAACGCCTATTCCGCAAGTTCTCTCTTGGCTTGCAGGGCCTCTCGATAACCGCGCTGTTGATGCTTCTACTCCTGTTTCCAGTTCTATCCGGAACGGTTCCAGTCCTGCTTCAGTCAGGGAGCGCCTTCGCGCGATTCTTTCCCCCATTCTGGTTCCTGGGCGTCTACCAGCGCCTCATGGAGGGACCCACCGCACTGCCGATCTACGCGCAGCTGGCGCAGACAGGATGCCTGGCTCTGCTTCTGACTACCGGACTGGCCGCGCTCGTTTATCCGATTGCCTACCTGCGCAGAGTGCGCCAACTGGTCATTGGGCCTGGCACGCACGCCGCGCGAAGCAGGGTCGCACGGCCGCTGCACGCGGTGATCAATGCCGCGCTGGTCCAGGCTCCTGTTCGTCGGGCAGTCTTTCACTTCATCAGCCAAACCCTGCTGCGCGTCCAGCGCTATCGCATCTATCTCGTTCTCTATGGAGGGGTCGGCCTTTCGGTCATTAGCGCCTCCGTTCTTCGCCTGACGGTTGTACATCAGCAGATTCGGGCGGAAGTCTCATCCGACGGCATTCGCGCTGCGGTTGGAATTGCGGCTTTCTGGACGATCGCTGGACTGCGAATGGCGTTTGTTTCTCCCGGTAATCGGCAGGGAAGTTGGGTATTTCACAGCGTCCACGGTAGGCCGGCACCGTTCCGGACGACGATGGACCAGTTGCTGGCTGCGAAAACCTGGGTGCTTCTGTGGGGTCTGATCATTAGCTTTGGCGCCTGCATGGCACTTCGCGTGATTGCTCCTCCGGAACTTCGCGCTTTACGGGCGACGGCAAGCCAGTTACTCATCGCCACCGGTATGTCTGTGTTGCTCACTGACATCGTCTTTTTGAACGTAAAGGTCGTGGCCTTCACCGGCGAGCCGACCAGGAAAGAATCCAACTTCGCCATAACAGTTCTCAAATACATCGCATTCGTTCCCGCGGTGGCATGGCTCCCACTGATTTCTGAACCGTGGATTGAGACCAGGACGGAACACTTCATTCTTGCTGCAGTCGCGATCGCCGCAGCGCATCTCGTATTTCGCAGCCAACATCGCGCCATCATCCGGGGACACTGCAATTTGCCCTGCCTCGAAGACGACGAAGAAGATTTCCCTCTGAAGCTCGGGCTCCGGTACTAAGGGTGGTCGGGCAAGGCATTTGCCTAACGCCCTGGCTCCTGAACGGGCAAGTTGACGGAAAACGGGCAAACCGCTGGAGTGAGTCGACTTGCGAATACGCCCTATCGCGGATTGGTGTGCTGATTCAGGGTCAGCGCTCTGGTCGCGGGTCATGAGGTTCTAAGCTTCATCCCATCATGCAGTTTGCCGGTTACCGTCTTCGGCGGTGTGCCGCGGAGTGTGCCGCGCCCTCAGAGCTTCCCGCGCAACTTCCATCTCATGGTGCTGGTACTTGAGCGCCGTACGGTAGTCACGCTGACCCATCATGTCCATCACCACCTTCATGTTCCCGGTGTTCCGCAGCACGAAGCTGCCGTAGTCATGCCGCGCACAGTAGAGCACGAGATCCTCAGGCAAACCTGCCGCTTTCCGCGCCCTCACCCACTGCCGGTTCACCATCGCCTCTCCGATGTGCTTGCCCTTGTACCGGGATTCCCAGACCCACCCCTTGTTACGCCCGGCGCAGCGAATGCGGAGAATCTCCTCCACTCGGTCCGTCAGGGGAACGGATCGGGTGCCCGACGGGGTCTTGCTGTCCGGTATGGTAATGGTCCCGGCATCGAAGTCAATGTTCTCCACGCGCATGCAGTAGAGCTCGCGGGCGTTGCGCTGGCCGGTGTCGCGCATGACCACGATGATGTCCTTGAGCGGCTGCTCGGCCACCGGCATCAAGACCCGCTCGGCTGCGTCATTGAGCCGAAGCGAGCGCCCATGTTCCTTGAACAGTTTGAACTTCGGCGCTTTACTGATCAATTGGTCCTCGACCGCCATGCTGAACATCCGGCGCAAGGTCCTCAAGGCATTGTTGCCGTTCGACGGCCCGCCCGGGAATCTCATCGCTTCGATCGCATGCTTGGTGATCTTATCCATTCTCATTCCGGCAACCCTCGTCTGCTCCAACAGGCGCCAGCCGTTGCGGTAATAGCGACGGGAATCATCTTCGAGCCGTCCGGTATCCACCCAGTCCAGAAAAGTTTTGGAGTACTCCCGGAGTGTGGGCGGTTTTCCTTTGAGCGGATCTCCTTCCTTCACCACGGCCGCCAATTTGAGGGCGGCGATCCCCTCCGCACGGGGCCTATTGGTCTCCTTGGTGGATCCTCGAAACCGCTCCCCGCGCACGGTGAAGTCGTACCACCAGAACTTTGACTTCCTCTTGAGGAAGAGTTTCACGCGTTCACTCCCGCGCCGCCCCAACAGAACCGACCCGTGTGTTCTTCCGGACGTACTCGAGCAGCACGGCAACGTCGTACATCACCTTGCCCTCGATCACGATCCAGTCAGGGCCAACGCCTTCATAACGCCACCGCTTCAACGTGTCGGGTGGCCGGCGGAGAAGAGTTGCCGCCTCTTTGGCGTCCACCAACTCCGGGAATGAGACTGCCTGAGCCTTGCGCATCGCAAGAAGTCTTAGCCCTAAAATAGGAGGCTTCCTGCAGAAATAGCAGAAGGTTTCGTAGGAAATATAACTTCTGTCAATTCATTACTTGCGTCGTTTTAAAGACTCCAGGCTTAAAACAGAACCAGTTGACATGATGCCGATAGGGGGTGACATCTGGATTGTGGCGTGCGAGCGGTGAAGCGCCGGATGGCGCGTCCACGCGTGCTGACAGATGTTTGCTGGCCGAAGAATAAGGGATCTGGATTGATTCACTGATTTGAGACAGCCGAGGATCATGACGGCAAAGAACCTTCGCCCCCCCATGTTGCGATACCGCGAGTCGGACAGAACAATGCAGTGGCTGCGCCTGCTCTCTGGGCTTCGAGGCGGACAAACAGGCAGCTCTCAAAGGTGGTTGCGTAGCATCAGTAGCTCTGCTTCTGATGGAACGAACCTGGAGTTCTCTCCCAAGTGGACGCCGCGCCGAGCGCTGCTGTATGCCTGTTTGAGCTCTTCCCCTGCGCGTGTTTGCAGTTCAATATTTGCCGCGTGATCTGGATTCATCAGCGCGAGCGCGTTGTCATGAATCTTAGTAAAGTGATTTCCGATCTTCTTGGATCCATACCCGCTGCTGCTAGAAGAAGCTGCCCTCAGTGAACGCCTCTTCTTGCGTTGAACAGGGTCGCTCGCAAACATGAGGCTTTCCTTGGCCGATGGCGGAATCTCATCCCGGAATTGCTTCTCCCAAATGAGCAAGTCCGCGTACTGAATGAGCTTTTGCGCTAGGAGCTTCTTCGGAGTTAACATCTGTGGTTCTTTGGAATGCGAGGTCTTTCTTGCCGGTCTCAAAGCTAGTTCAGGATAGGGCTCCTTGTTCACTTCGATCGAACGGTTCCTTCGCAATTGCCTAAGAAGACTTTCGAAATCGGCCCTCAGAACCCTATCCTGCGCCGTGAGATCTAGTAGAACTATCTCCGCCGACCAGCCGGGGAAAAATAGTTCAAGTGGACTTTCCCCAAATTTGCCGATTAACACTGCACGGCGAACAAAACCTCGCTCAATCAACCGACTCCGTGCAGGTCCCCACACCCGTTCATACTCTTCCTTTGCAGCGATCGATTCGCGCGATTCTGCCTCGATGAGAAGTGAATCCACGTAATCAATCATGTCGCCAAAGAGCAGCGGCGCCACAGATTTTCCCGTAGATCCGTATCCTGCCAAGAACTTGGCGAGGTAGTCAAACTGGCGCAACTCAATACGAGAGGTCTTGATCGATCCGAGTGTTACGACGGGGGTCGCTCGAACACACTGGATCTTCCGCACAAGTGAACCAGGGATTGGCCCGGAGTCTTCTAGGTAAGAATCGAGCTCTTTCAGGAGGTTTCGGCGCACGAGAACTTGAAAGTACCAGCCCAGATGGGTGAGCTTCCCCAAGTCATCGTATTTTTTCTTCTCGGACCAGCTAAGGCGGCGATCCGTGGCCTGCACAGTCTTTCGTTGATACGCCATAGGTTCCTTCGTTCTCTCCCGACCATCCTAATAGCTATGAATGCCTGAATCGGTTTTCCCACAGATGTTAGGACGTGAGCGCTAGCTTGTCAGCGCCGGTGCAAGAATCCGGTTGAAAAGGCCGCCCCCTGGGCGGCGGTCAACCAGCCTGATTCTGGATTACGGAGGAGTACGCGTGTGCTCAGCGGGGAGAGACGTGAATGGTGTCGCTGAGCTCAAAACGGCAGGGATTGAGCATCCGGGCGATCAAACACCTAGTAGACAGCGGCGGGAAGTCGAACAGTAGGTATCTGGCAGTACCAGAGAGCCGGCCAGTGTACGGACGGCGAGCATTGGCGGTCGGCAAGCTGGATCCGGTCAAGGAATTCCTCAAGGAGGGGCTGCAGGCGGGGCGTGGAACGCAGCGGTGGCGCTGCTGCGGTAGCTTCGCGAGCGTACGACTCTGGACATAGAAAGCATTGCGACGGGTCTCATTTTGCGAGAGTCGGAGAAATGTACGCGCCCGCTGTCAAGCGTGTAGTCAGTTGTTTCAAAGGAGGCGTTATCGGCGTAAGTAACTGAAACTAGGCACGCCTATTTTTCCTGCAAAAGGATTCCCCAATAATGCAGCCATTCATCCGGAACCCATCAGATACTCGCTGCTGAGATGGGAACGTCATGGAAAAAGACAAGACCGGCAAGGATGGATCGAAGAAAACGCCGACGTTAAAGCGCTGGGAAGCGCTGCAAGGCTACTCCGTGGCACTGCCCGGAGAGGAGACTCTTCCAGCGGCGCTGTCGGCGGCTCTGGCGGGAACCGACCGCACGCCAGCAGAACCTCCCGCGGCGATCCCTATCGACTATCCTCTCTTGCGCACAAGGCTGCGCGACCAAGGACTGGCCTTTCAGGCCAAATACAACCAGGGCGAAACAGCCCAGATCCTCGGTGTGAGCGACCGCACTGTCCGCGACTGGACCAATGCGGGCAAGATGCGCTGCTGCCGCTCTCCTTTGGGTCGCCCATACTACACCGCGCAGAACATTGAGGATCACCTGACCGAGTGCGAAAGCCCGAGCAAGGAGGTCAAGTGATGCCCACCCCTTCTCAGCTTTTCGCTCTCCCCCCCAACGTCGCCTGGATTTATCTTCACTGCCTGTTCACCTACAAGGATGCGCAGCAGTCCGGCCATTACTCCCTCCAGGACCTTATGGTTGTCGAGGTCGTGGTAACGTTCGCCTCTAAGCGGGACCGCCAGTGCGGAAGCGGGCAGGAACCCGGGATCCCGGGGCAAGTGATGTCCGCGGCCAACCAAACAAGTTTCCGCCTGCCCTGGAGCGCGCAGCTCACGCCCATCGTGATTGCAGCGTGCTCGGGCTCGCGGGAAGGCGAAGCGCCGCCTCTGAATCGGCCAACTTCGCCAGAAATGGCGCCGCAGAGTGGCAAACGCTCTGCGGCGCTCATTGAGGAATGGGCGCGGACCCCTTCCGCGAGCCGCCGCAGTTTTCCGCGTTTCGCCGGTATTGCCGTGTTCTTCCGCACAGTTCCATTTTGGGTCATTTTTGCCCCAGGAGCGGCCCTCATCTTTGTCAACAACTCCACTGAGAAATTGGGGGGCCTATGATATCCACAGCTCCGTCTGGTTCCCCAATTGCGGGCGGAATTCCGGATTTCGCCGCGGAGATCTCTGAAATTCCGCAGAGTTCCGCCGACTTCCGCCCCGCAGGGCCCGTCCCCGAAACACTGTCCGACTTGCTTCCGCTCGCCGATTCAAAATCGAGAAAGCGGTGGAAGAGGGCGTTCGAACTGCTCGCCAAGTGGAAAGGTTCCGACGTCAAGCTCCGGGAGCTGTTTCTGCGCTCGACCATGGAGGGGTTCCGGCCCTTTCTGAAACAGACAGAGACGGCTGGAAAATCCGGCTACCTCGAGAACACGATCCAGGCTTACCGCAAAGGCCTCACCTACTTGGTCGATCTGGCCGCTTCGCATGGAGTGCAGGTGGAGCCCGTCTATAAGGAGACTTGGCGCAAAGTCATGGCCTTGGCAACAGCGAACTACTGTCTGGCGATTGCCGAACCCTTGGAGGCATGCTTCGCATCTCCGGCCGACGTCTTAATGGATGACGTGGAAGACTTGGTCGACAAGATGGTGAAGACGCGCCAGAAGCGCCCGGCAGGGGCGCGGAAAGTAAAGTTCGTCTTTTTGGCGGTCATGTGTGAATGTGGTTTCGACCTGCATCCGGCCAATTCCGCCCGCAAAGACGATTACATCGTGCCGATCCCCGAACTCCCTCAGCCTCTCCAATCACAGGTGGAAAGGCTTGACACGTGGATGCGAGGGGGCGACAAACCCGAACCGCGCTGGTCGAAAGGATGGAGGAAACAGGAATCAAAAATCCAGAAGAAGGTCAAGGCGCGCCGAGGCGTAACGACCGACAAAACCATAGCGGACATATGCCGCATGTTCGGATACTTGCGAAAGCACGACCCTGACGGCGACGGAGGGATCGACTCCATGGAGACCCTGTTCCAGACCCCGATTTTGTGCGCGTATGCCGACTGGCTCGAGGATGTCCGCCATATGAATCCGGGCTCGACTCGCAATATGTTTGGCGGAATGTTCGCCGCGCTGCGGTATTTCCCTTATGCTAATGTCGATCTCTCGGAATCCACCGACTTCATGGCCGCGCTGCCCGAATACAGCCGCAATGACCGCATCGCGCGAAAGCTTTCCCGCATGCTTCCGCTCAGCACACTGGACAAAGTGCCCGATCTGCTGTGCGAAGAGCGGGACAAGCTCATCGCCCGACACAAGAAGGCCGATATGGCGGAATCGACACGCCGCCGCCGTAAAGTGCCGGGCGTGACGACGTCCACGGATGTGAAGCTCGCCAAGGCCCGCGCTACTCGCCTGACAAGGATCGCCGCGCTTGCTCTGCAAGACCTGGTGATCGATTGGCTGGTTACGCTGGTATGGCGAAACGAAAATCTGATCGGGCTCCGCCTCAAAGAAGTCGTCGAAAAGGGCACAACCAAACCCGCCAACCTTCTGCACATCCCGGCGTGTGAAGTCGCCGGCGCTGACCAGGACGACTGGGTCGTCGAGCTTCAAAAGAACCAGCCGCAGACCCTGATCTGGGTAGTGGACTTTACCGCGGAAGAAACAAAAGCGGGCAGGCCCGTCCGCGCGATTCTGCCGCGCCCCCTCAGCGCGAAGCTGGATAAGTTCGTCGAACGTGATTCTTACCGCGATATTCTGTTGGCCGGGAACCAATCCGGCTACCTTCTCGTGAACCAGTGGGGCAATCGCATGTCAGCTCAGCAGCTTGAGGAGGCAGTGGAAGAGGCGACTGCGATTTACGCTGGACGCTCAGTTAACCCTCATCTTTTCAGAGATATATACTCGCTTGCATTTCTGAAATCCGATGAACATCGAGGCGATTACCTGACGTTGTCCAAGATACTCTGGCACAAAAACCACATGGTCACGATCATGGAGTACGCGTGGATGTACGACGAGTCCGTCGGCGTGAATGTCGCCGCCAAGTGGAGCGAGGAGCGGAGGAGCGGGAGGAAGCAACTAGAGGCTGCTTTCTCTCACGTCCAGAAGCCCCAGAACTGGATGGGTGCCGCTATAGGATGGCGCGACGCAAGAAGGGGAGGGAACAGATAAGCAAACGGAGCCGCAGAGTGGACAATCTCGGCGGCTTCATTCGGAACGATTGAGCCCGGCACGACGATCAAACCTGTGGAGCGATGTTATTCGCTCGCCTACCAACAACAGCGCCGCAAGCGCCCCCAACCAACAAGGAGTCTGAAATGACATTTTACGGAGGTGCGGCAGGTCACTATTTGCCGTATGACGTTCTAACCGCGATTCCTGCGCAGATTTTGCTGACGCGGGATCCTGAGCAGGGTCGCCCAGAGAAAGATGCGCGTCTGGTGCATAACGCATTTCTGCTCCAGTTTTTTGTCGCCATGCCTTGGCTGAAGCCCAAGCAAGTCCGCGAAGCGCGCATCTATGGCGCGGCAAACGTCTTCAAGGGGCCGCTCAACGCTCATATCACCGTACCGGAATGGGCTATGGACGAGCTTCGCCGCGATCCTGCCGCTGAACTTTGGCAGGTCCGCTTCAGCCATATGGAGACCGGCGGATTGGCAATTCACACTTTTCTCCCGAGGAACGTGGTCCCGCTGCTCGAGGAATACCTTGACCTACACCGCCCGCTTCTTGCCCGCGGCAACGATCCCGGAACCCTCTTTCTTGGCAAGCGTGGCCCCCTCGGGGCGCGCCAGCTGAATGCTTTGATCGGCAATCTCACTGAGCGCTTCGCAGGCCGCCGGATTCTTCCCTCGTGGGTGCGGCGGGCAGTTGCGCTCTCCTGGCTGAAAGACCACCCGGATGACTACTTCACTCTCAGCCGCATCCTCGGGCTTCGCACGATACCGAAGTTCTGGCCTCGTCCCTCCGCATCCAGCGTTATGTGCAGCTTCGAAGAGTGGTTGAAAAACCGCAAGCGCAACTAGTCGCCCTCATCTCTTTGAACTCAAGCCCATCGAAGCGGCGGTGACAGATACACCTTTCACCGCCGCTTGCTTTTCACCGTGCTTCACCGTTGGCAGCTGAGTAAATTCTTGCTGACGAAAAGGGATCCGCGATGACCAGCACCCACAGCAGGGCTCCTCCCTTTGGGGGCGTGTGCCCTGCTTACCTTGGCCGTTCTGCTTACTGAGCGGTACGACCTCAATTCACACTCAACCCAGCGGCCCACCGCTCGATGCCATTTGGCTAAGAGCGGCGGGCCGCTTCGTTTTTGGAGACGTATTGTATGGAACTCGAGGAATTCTTCTCACAACTCTCAAGCTCGCGTCCCGCGGCTTTCAATCCCCACCAATGCCAGGACCGGCCGTTTCTGCGCGAAGAGGTCCGCCAGGCTGCGAGCCTAGGCTTGCGGATCTACCCCGTCTCCGTACTGGCAAAGCTGAAAAACCCGGACTCGCTGATCGGCGAGGCCACCTGTGAAATCACCCGCCTGGAGGAGCTGGCGACTGAGTATGGTTCCCCCTGCCGTGAGTGGCGTGTCCGCGTGGACCCCTCGCTCTGCGTTCTGCGGGTCGATGGACAGGTGGGCCGGAATTCGGTATCTGTTCTCAGCCAGCACGACCAGGAAGAACACGACACCCCTCAGGCTTATCGCGGAGATACGGTGTGGACCTTTTTCCGCAAGCCGAAAGGCATGCTGCGGCGCGCATCGGTCAGGAAATTGGCTTCCGGCGTGTCACTCCTTTCCGACGGCGACAGCTGCCCCGTCCCTGTCTCGAGTGAACGTAACTCCGATATCCGCGCAATTCCAAACTGGCTTCGGGAACTCGCTTTCGAAGCGCCTGATACCTCTCCCGGCACATCGGCGCCCGTGCCCGCGTCCTCGCCCCGCCCAGTCCCTTGCCGTCCCGCCGCTCATTTCTTGAAACCGCGCAAGGGCGCTCGCAAGTGCTATCCCGGTTGCGACCACGCGGGCTGGCGCCGGGGCATCTCCCGCCGCCGGTAGTTTGCCGCTGAACTCAACCAACCATGGGAAGCGCCGGCCTTCAGCCTTCGGCGCACTCTTGCCGTTCCCAATCCGTTCGCGGGCACGCCGGCCAGCTATGGCTGGATGCCCGCGCGTGGGCCATTCGAACCTCACCCACAAAAGGAGTCGTAGGATGAACAACTGCGCCCGCGCGGCGGAAATCGCACTTCGCCAAATCTCTTCGCGTTTCCAAGACGCCCAAAAGCCATGGGCGAGATCATTCCACGTGGCCACGGCGGTCGAGGCGGCTGCGGTCCATCGTGTACTTCTCTCATTCGCAAGGCAAGAGAATGGCTGGTGGTTCTGCCGCGTCCATAACGACGATTTGGGCAAAACACCGCTCTCGAAACTAATCACTTTTCGCGATGCGGCGAAAGTAGTGGAGATTGCGCGGCGCGGCCGTGGCCTCGTCGACATCGCGTCGCGCGATGCCCTCGACGAGGCTGTTGCCCTCGGCCGCGGCCAAATCATGCTGATGCTCGACAACAAGCAGTACGAGGCGGTAAGCCGCAAATCGTTGCGGGTCCCGCCCGCGCCGTCGCGCGGCACTGAAGAACTGAGAGGAGCAGCGTAAATCGGGGCTCCAGCTCTTTAGAAAGGACAACTTGATGATCACAGTTGGAAAGACAGACCACGTAAATCTAACCGGCTGGCCCGCCGTGAGCGTTCTGTTGGCGCTCATGACCACAAGGGTGCTGACAATCCTTGTAATATCCTCGCCGATCGCGTGGCTAATCAACCACGTCTTTGCCGCCAGCGCCATTCGTGCCATCTTCGGCGCAGACCACTTCAGCTACTGGCGCTGCGTGGGACTGTTCGCAATCTGGCACTCGGCCCGGGTCCGGATCAAAATCTCTGGTCTTGCGCAAATCAAAATGGAAGGGGATCTATAGAATCCCCACTACCGCTGAAATTCTGCTCATTTCTGGTGGCGCGAATTGGCCTGCGCCGTTATGGCCAGGTTGGCGGAGCCGATGCCCGGCTGCGACGACCCGATTCGCGCATGAAAATCCATTATCATGCGCGAAACGGGTTACTGAACCGCCGTCAGTCTCCCTTTCCCTGATCCGCCTATAAGACCAATCCTAAGCAGCGGCCACGTGTGCCAGAGGTGCGCCGACGCCTTTCCATAACATGAGGAATGACAAGTCGGCCAGCCGTGCCCCGTGACCGGAGAGAATGCGTCGCGCAGGAAAGCGACGGCGTAACTCCTAACCCGGCATAGCCGGAACCAAAGAGGGTAGCAGCTATGATGGCGAGTGGACATCGCACTGCTTACGGAACGGTATGCAGCTCAGATCGCCGGAGTGCTGAGTTGCTGGGACAGGGTGCTGATTTTCGGAACCCTGCCGAAGATCTGCTTTGCCGCGGGAATGACGTCGTATCTTTACGAGCGCAAGGTGCGGATTTTTGACTATCCGCGTTTTGCTGAGCCGTTTCGGAATGAACTGCGTGAAAACGCCGAGCGGCTGGCGGCCGAATCTGGTCTGGAGATCGAGTTTATCCGCAAGCGCAACTTCCGCAAGGAAGACCGGATAAAGGAAGTACTGGCTCGGCGCGGCGATCACTCCGGTCTGGTGCATGTCTTCTCGGCCATGGAGCCCTGCTCGACCTACAAGCCGTGGCACGACAAATCGACGGGCCGAACCTTCTTGAAGCCCGACGACGGCAAATGCCTGCATTACTATTTCTACTTTCTCGACGAGGAACTGGGCCTGTGCTACGTGTGCCTACCTGGCTGCCCTGCCGGCTGTAGATCTACTTCAACGGGCATAATTGGCTGGCCGCCAAGCTGCGCCAGCGAAACATCGATTGCACGCTCATCGATAACGCTTTCACCGGCATCACCGACTGGGAGAGGGCGCAGTCGCTGGCCAACAGCCTGCGCATCCAGAAGCTGCACCGCAAGCTGGATGAGTTCGCCAGCCGCTTCTGTCCCATCCATCGCAGTCTGGGCTTGAACTATCACTGGAGCGTGGACCAGTGCGAATATGCAACCGACATCGTGTTTCACAAACAGGCCGATCTCCAACCTCTCTATGAAAACCTCAGCCGCACCGCCATCCACACCGTCAAGCCCGACAACATCGCCACCTTCCTGGGCAAGAAGCTGTCATCGCAGTTTGAGGGCGATATGGGCAATCGCTTCAACGTGCGCATCGAAGGCACGCGCATCAAGCACACCATGGGACCGGTCTCACTCAAGCTCTATGACAAGTTAGGCCTCATCCTGCGCATCGAAACCACGGTCAACGACCTGACCTTCTTCAAGCACTACCGCGAGGTAGAACACCGCGACGGCTCGCGCCAGACCAAGTGGGCCGCCATGCAGAAAACCATCTACAGCCTGCCCGCCCTGCGCGAGCTTTTACCGGCCGCCAACCGCCGCTACCTGGAGTTCCTCTCCGCCCTCGAAGATCCCCGCAATGGACGCCACAAGCTGGACAAGCTCTCCCAGCCGGTTGAACACCAGGGCCGTTCTTACCCCGGCTTCAACTTCTTCGACGAGGACGATGATGCTCTGTTCCGTGCCATCGCTCGCGGAGAGTTCAACGTCAGCGGCATGCAGAACAAAACCCTCCGTCGCTGGCTTCGCCACAAAACCTCATCGCAAGTCTCGCGCCTGCTCAAACGCCTTCGCCTGCACGGACTGATCAAGAAGATCGGCCGCACCTACAAGTACTACCTCACCCAGTTTGGCAAACAGGTCCTTACCACTGGCCTCAAGCTCCGCGAACTGGTCGTCATTCCCCAACTGACTTCCGCTAACCTCGCATAACTCATCACTTTCCTGCCTGTTTTGCGCAGATTTTCAATGGAGAGGTACTGAGACGGTTTGAATCCACGCGCCCCGCGTGGGGCGCGACGTCCGGAGTGCGCGATCCTTCCCCGACCTGGGCGAGTTTCAATCCACGCGCCCCGCGTGGGGCGCGACACCAGAGCGCCAGCCAACCCGCAAAGGGACGTGGTTTCAATCCACGCGCCCCGCGTGGGGCGCGACCCTTTTACGCAAACGGCGGCTCAAACCCAATCTTGTTTCAATCCACGCGCCCCGCGTGGGGCGCGACGGCACCGTGTCGGTGAGCTAGGAGTGCGATCGATGTTTCAATCCACGCGCCCCGCGTGGGGCGCGACCAAAGCGCGGCGGCGCGGGCTTGCGGCGGTTTATGTTTCAATCCACGCGCCCCGCGTGGGGCGCGACGGGCAGAGCGGGCAGCATCGGACATGCCAGTCTGTTTCAATCCACGCGCCCCGCGTGGGGCGCGACAGAGTCCGTACGCTTAGGCACCCGGAGCGCATTGTTTCAATCCAC
>Ga0335074_10003420_pt1 | contig 21686 bp, 19 predicted proteins | sample Lox_Sample_23_FD_206715 | JGI IMG/M metagenome (GOLD analysis project Ga0335074, IMG submission 206715) | Soil microbial communities from Loxahatchee National Wildlife Refuge, Florida, United States - Lox_Sample_2.3 | ecosystem: Environmental > Terrestrial > Soil > Wetlands | place: USA... | reverse complement strand
TTCTAACGAAGAGAAGGCGGCGGACGCACGAATTCGGCTGCGCTTCCGGCAAGCCGCAAAACCGGCAACTTCTCCGGCACCCGCAGCGCCCACGCATTCCATCTCACCTGGAACGTGGACCGCATGCGGACAAAAGATGCCAGAAACAGAACCGCGAACGACAGTGGCGCGGCAACGTCCTGCGCGCGCAGGGGGTGAACCGCCGCGAACTCGAGGCGTTCCTTCCCCACCAGCAGCTTGGCTGCCGGCATACAGTGTGCAATCGAGTGAGGCGGCGCGTACAGGGAGAGCTTGTACCGCAGACCCCACGCGAAGACACAGACGCCCAGCATCACCAGTCCGAGAGCGAAGACGCGCACGGCCGGGCGCCGAGCGGGCATCAGCCGCCCACTCCCGATTGCTGGGTTGGAGTGTGGAGTGATCAAAACCTTCTGGTCACGATGATGACACACCGTTGGACGTTTGCAAAATCGCATGCGTAAGCCGAAATCCGGAAAATCCCTTCTTTTCCGGCGGTTTACAATCGCTGCATGCAAACCGCTGAATTGGCTCGCGTACTCCAGGCCGAGCTGCGCGGCGATCCGCAACTGGAGCTCACCGGCGTGGCCGGAATCGAGGAAGCGGGGCCCTCGCAGCTCACCTTCGTGGCCAATCCGCGGTACGCTCCCCTTGCCAGAACAACGCATGCCGGCGCCATTCTCGTCACCCCCGATTTTCCCGAGGTCGCCGCCGCCACGCTGCGTCTGAAGAACCCCTACCTCGCCTTCGCTCAGGCCCTTGAGATCTTCTATCAACCGCCAATCTGGCCGGCGGGGGTGCATCCGACCGCCGTCATTCACTCCACAGCCCGCTTCGGCAAGCGCGCTCACGTCGGAGCCTACGTGGTGATCGGAGAACACGTGGTTATCGGGGACGACGCCGTGATCCTGCCCCACGTCGTCATCTATCCGGGGGTTCACATCGGCGATCGCTTCTTCGCGCACGCCCACGCTGTTATCCGCGAATACTGCTCGCTCGGCGACGACGTGGTGCTGCAGAACGGCGCCGTCGTCGGCTCGGACGGCTTCGGCTTCGCCAAGGACGAGGCGGGCCGCTGGCACAAGATTCCGCAGTCCGGGCCCGCCGTTCTCGGCAACCGCATCGAGGTGCAGGCGAACTCCTGCATCGACCGCGCCAGCGTCGGGGCCACACGCATTGACGACGGAGTGAAGATCGATAATCTCGTCCAGGTCGGCCACGGCTCGTCGGTCGGCCGGAACACTTTGCTGTGCGCTCAGGTGGGTCTCGCCGGATCCACCCACGCCGGCAAGAATGTCATCCTCGCGGGACAAGTCGGCGTTGCCGGCCACTGCAAGATCGGCGACGGCACGGTGGCCATCGCCCAGGCCGGCCTGCACGGCGACATTCCGCCCGGATCCATGCTGGCTGGCTCGCCGGCCTTCGAACACAAGCAGTGGCTGCGCGCCTCGGCGCTCTTCAGCCGCCTTCCTGAGTTGCTGAAACAATTGCAGCGGCGGAGCAAATCCAAAGAGTAAAGTGAAAACACAGGGCCGAAATCCCCAGTCTCCGGCAGCAATCCGGCCGCGAGGCGCATCCTACTGACTTTCATGCCGACGAACGACCACGAAACGACGCTGAGTCTTGTCCAGGCGCCGGCCCCTGAGCCGATCCGCGTTCTCCTGCTCGATGACCACCCCGACAATCTCCTTCTGCGTTCCACCATCCTGCGCAAATACGGTTACCTGACCGAAACGGCCGGCACCATCGAGGAAGCCGAGCGGATGCTCGACGACATCGACATCGCCGTGCTCGACTACCACCTCGGCGCGGGAAAATTCGGCACTGAAGTCGCGGCCGCTCTGCGCGCGCGCCGCCCCCAGGTGCCCATCATCATCCTCTCCGCCACTCTGGAGCGCCGCTTCGGCGGCGTCGAGGATATGCATCTGCTCAAGGGCTACAGCTCGATCGACGATCTCGTCACGGCGCTGCGCTCCTTTGAGGCCAAGCGCCGCGGCAGACCGGTTGTTGTCGACGCCCGCGACTTCTTCTACTCGCGCATCAACATGGCTATGGGCGACGACGTCGTTCTCGAGATCCTCGACGGCGACGGCACCTGGCAGTACGTGAACGAAACCTGCGCCCGCGTTCTTGAGAAGCCGCGCGACTGGTTCCCGGGCCGCAACATGTTCGAGGAAATGCCCGGACTCGCCGCCGACTGGGCCGACATCCTGCGCACCGTCGCCGAAAGCCGCGAGACCTACATCGACCGCACCTTCCGCGGCGTCCTCAACCTGCCCAATACCGGCAATCGCTGGGTCTGGAACGTTCTCGCCTTTCCCATCACCCTCCATAACCGCGAAACCGGCGTGGTGCTGACCGCACGCGCGCTGGAGCGCAAGCCGCTGGTCTAGCGTCCCTCACCGGCTGCCAAGCACATAGCTGTTGCCGTCCGGATCTTTGAAGACCGCGGACGTGCCCCAATGCTCCTTTTTGGGGCCCTGCGCGAAGACAACGCCCTTCTGCTTCATGCCTGCGGCGGTCGCAAACACGTCATCGCACCAGAAGGAAATGGACTGGAATTTTCCGATGCGGTCTTCGTGCCCAGGCGGAGTGAACAGCGCGATTCCCGTATCCGCCCCCGGAACCTTCAGCTCGATCCAGCGCTGCTTATCGTTGAACGGCTGATCGGTGGTGACCTTCATGCCCACGGCTTCGGTCCAGAACTTCAGGGCCGCATCCTGGTCGCTGACGGGAACGCCGACAAACTTGATGCCTCGAATCATGCGTTCTTTTCCTCCTCGATTTCCGGAGCATAAGGACCCGGCCCGCGACATGCAATCGTCTATCCGCTGCTATAGCATTGGCTGGTATAGCATGCCGGCCATCGACGACTACATTACCGACGTTCTGATGCGCGACCTGGTGGGCCACGACCGGCGCCCGGTCGGCTTTCTCATCTACCTGTGGCTGGCCGCGGCTCAGGTCCGCACCGGCCGCGCCGTCCAGATCAGTTACCAGGAACTGGCGGAGTCGGTGGGGGTTTCGAAGAGTGCCGCACAGGCTGCGGTGCGCTGGCTTGTCCGCCGCAAGCTGCTCGCAGCGGCCAAAGTGAATGCGACCTCCGTTCCCTCCTACACCGTCCTGACGCCGTGGAAGGGTGCGCCGCAGCGCAGGCCTCAGCGCCGGTCCTGATGGTAGGCTGAGATTTGAAGTCCATGCCCAAGGCCGTTGTCCTGTTCGCTGCTTCGTGCGCATTGCTGGCCGCCTGCGGCCCACTCGCCGGTTGCCGTTCCCCATGGGTCCAGGCCATCATCGACAACCAGCAAAGCACACCCGTGAACGTCCTTGAAGTCGATTACCCCGGCGGCAGCTTCGGCGTGCAGTCCATTGCGCCCCACGCCACATTCCGCTACCGCTTCCACCTGCTCGGCACCGACAAGGTTGTCCTCACCTTTACCGACGCCGCAGAGCAGAATCGGAAGTCCACCGGCCCTGAGCTCGAAAAGGGTCAGGCGGGGACTCTCCGCATCGAGATTGAGCCCGGCGATCGTGTCGAGTGGATCCCGACCCTGGCGGCCGCCAGATAAAGCGCGCCTTCGCCCTGGCCTGAAACCTCCGTTTCTGGCACACTAAGCAGACCGTTTGCCAACGCAGTGTCATGTCTCCGGGAGGTCCGCCCGTGATCCGGGTAGAAAATCTCACCAAAAACTTCGACCAGTTCACTGCAGTCAAAGATATTTCGTTTCAGGTAGATACAGGAGAGATCTTCGCCTTTCTCGGCCCGAATGGGGCCGGCAAAACCACCACCATCAAGATGCTCACCACGCTGCTGCGCCCTACCAGCGGCCGCATCCAGCTCGACGGCTTCGATCCCTGGGTCAAGCAGCGTGATGCACGCCAGCGCTTCGGCATCGTTTTTCAGGATCCCAGCCTCGACGGCGAACAGACCGCGTACGAGAACATGGAACTGCACGGCATCCTCTACCACGTGCCGCATCGCGTCCGGGCAGAGCGCATCGAGCGGCTGCTGCGCCAGTTTGAGCTGTGGGAGCGCCGCGATGACTACGTGAAGACTTTCTCCGGCGGGATGAAGCGCCGCCTCGAGATTGCCCGCGGCTTTCTGCACACTCCTAAAATCCTCTTCCTCGACGAGCCGACGCTCGGCCTCGATCCGCAGAGCCGCAACCAGCTCTGGACCCACGTAAAGACCCTCAACGAAGCCGAGAAGACGACCGTCTTCCTCACCACGCACTACATGGACGAGGCGGACCGCGTTGCCCATCGCATCGCCGTCATGGATCACGGCGCAATTGTGGCCATCGGCACTTCCGCCGAACTGAAGGCTCGCACCAGCACCGACTCGCTGGAAGGCGCTTTCCTGGCACTCACCGGCACCTCGCTGCGCGACGAGGCCGCCAGTTCATCGGATCAGTTGCGCCGGTTCGCGCAGATGTGGCAACGCCGATAAAAAGGAGAGATTGATGGGCGCCATTTACATCATGTGGCTGCGCGAGCTCAAGCGTTACGTCCGCTCCCGCGCGCAGATCATCGTCTCGCTCGGCCAGCCTGCGCTCTACCTGCTCGCTCTCGGATACGGTTTCGGTCCGGTCTTCGCCAAAGCGGGCGCGGGCAGCTATCTCCAGTTCATGGCGCCCGGCGTCATGGGCATGACCGTCCTCTTCACCTCGGTCTTCTCCGGCATGGCGATGCTGTGGGACCGCCAGTTCGGCTTCCTGCGCGAAACCCTGGTCGCCCCCGTGCCGCGCCTGCACATCGTGCTGGGCCGAACCCTCGGCGGCGCCACGGTGGCTATCATTCAGGGGATCCTGATCCTCATCGTCTGCCTCATCGCCGGATTCCGCCCGCACCTCTGGGCGGCTGTCCCAGCATCGTTCATCTTTCTCGTGATGATCGCCGTCGTCTTCGCGGCGCTGGGCGCATCCATCGGCTCCGTCATTCAGGACATGCAGGGCTTTCAGTTCCTCATGAATTTCCTGGTCATGCCCATCTTCTTTCTCTCCGGCGCGCTCTATCCGCTGAAGAATCTGCCCCGCGTCCTGGGCTGGATCACCCACGCCGATCCGCTCACCTACGGCATCGACGGACTGCGCGGCATCCTAATCGGGAGCTGGCAGTTCACCTTTACGCTCGACGTTGCCATCCTGGTCGCGCTGGCCGCTGCCCTGCTCTGCGTCAGCGCATGGCTGTTTTCGCGGATTCAGCTCTGAAGCCCATCTTTCGGAGGCTGCCCGTACAACCTCCCGGCGAAATCCCGCTTCTGGTAACGTGATATTCAGGCGATGACACATCTCATTCCTGTCACAGCATTTCTTTTCTTCCAGGACGCGACCCAGGCCGCTCCGCCCATCGGCAATGGCAACGCGATCATGGACATGCTTCACAACAGCGGTCCGGTCGCCATCACCGTCCTCCTGGTGCTGCTCTTCGGGAGCCTGTTCTCCTGGGCTATCATCATTGCCAAGTGGGGCAGCTTCCGCCGTGCCCGCGCGCAAAGCAAGCGGTTTCTGCGCGCCTTCCGCAAGGCCACGCGCCTGCAGGAGATTGCCACGGTCAGCGAGCAGTTCAAGCCCAGCCCGCTGGTGAACGTCTTTGACGAGGTCTACGAGACCTACCGGCGCCAGACCGGAGGCTACGGCCCTCCGCGCAACATCACCGCGCTCGAGCGCGCCGCCCAGACCGCATCCAGCGAATCGCTGACGGTGATGGAGCAGCGGCTTACGTGGCTGGCCAGCATCGGCGCTATTGCGCCCTTCGTGGGCTTGTTCGGCACCGTCATGGGTATCGTTGACGCCTTTGTCGGCCTCGGCACCGAGGGCACGGCAACCCTCCGCGCCGTGGCGCCGGGCGTCGCCGAAGCGCTCATCACCACCGCTGCCGGCCTGGTTGTGGCCATCCCCGCCGTCATCGCCTACAACCAGTTCACCGCCAGCTGCCGCGACTTCGGCGCCCGCAACGACGACTTCGCCCGCGAGCTGCTGAACAGCATGGAAGAGGCCGCGCTCGGCCCCAATCAGGATCCGGGAGAAAGTCCTCGTGGCATTCACCACTAGAGGCGGTCACACCCAGACTGCGCTGGCGGAGATCAACATTACGCCGCTGGTCGACGTGGTGCTGGTGCTGCTCGTCATCTTTATGCTCACCGCTCCGGTGCTGCAGTCGGGCATTCAGGTGAACGTGCCCAAGACCCGCACCGTCCGCGAGATCACGCAGCAGCGCAATGTCGTTACCGTCGATAAGGACCAGCAGGTCTTCCTCAACGACAAACCCGTTAACCTGAACGACCTGCCCAACCTGCTTCGCGCCCAGAACACCGACACGGTGCACGAAGTCATCTATCTGCGTGCCGACGAAAAGGTCCCCTTCGGTGTCTTCGCCGAGGTGATGGACGCCGTGAAGCAGGCCGGCATCACCAATGTCAGCATCGTCACCCAGCCCATCCAGTCCTCACCCGCCGCAAAATAACCCCGCTCCCGCACACCCCCTGCGTGCGAAGCACGCGTCTGCCTGGACGGCGAGTCCCCGCCCGGACGGCCCCTCCCCTGGCGCTGCACCCGCCTAATTGCGTAATCTGAATCGCGGAATGTTAAGCGGAGCAACGACGCAATGAACGGACTGGCACGACTCATGGCTTTCGGCATCCTTGGCACAGCACTCGTTTCCGGCGCTGCGCTCGCGCAGACGGCGTCCACGCAGCCTGCTTTTGTCAACACCCTCATGCCGCAGCCCGCGCAGCTGACCGTCGGAGCGGGTGTATTGCCCATCGCCGCAGGCTTCTCCGTCGCTACAGACAAGTTCCACGACCAGCGTCTCGACGACGCCATCGGCTGGGCCATGCAGCGGCTCAAGGTGCAGGTCGGCTTCGTCATTCAGAACGCTGCGCCCGGCGCGCCCGCGGCGCTCCTCATTTCCGTCGATGGGCCGGGCGAAGCCGTACAGGGCCCGGATGAGGACGAGTCCTATTCGCTCGACGTCACCCCTCAGGGCGCGCGTCTCCACGCCGCCACCGACGTTGGCGCCATGCGCGGCCTCGAAACCCTCCTCCAGCTCGTCCAGTCCTCCGGCGAAGGATTCTTCCTGCCCGCGGTCTCCATCCAGGATTCTCCCCGCTTCCGCTGGCGCGGCCTGATGATCGACTGCTCCCGCCACTTCGAGCCCGTCGGCGTGATCGAGCGCACTCTGGACGCGATGGCCGCCGTTAAGATGAACGTCTTCCACTGGCATCTCAGCGACGATCAGGGCTTCCGCATCGAGAGCAAGATCTTCCCGAAGCTGACCGGAGATGGCTCCGACGGCCTTTATTACACCCAGGATGACGCTCGCGAAGTCGTGGCCTACGCCCGCGGCCTCGGCATCCGCGTGGTGCCCGAATTCGACATGCCGGGCCACAGCACCTCATGGGTGGTGGGTTACCCCGATCTGGCCAGCGCGCCCGGCCCGTTCTCGATCGAGCGCCACTTCGGCGTCTTCGATCCGGTGCTGGACCCAACCCGCGACAGCACCTACGACTTCCTCGATAAATTCATCGGCGAAATGGCGGACATATTTCCCGATGAGTACATGCACATCGGCGGCGACGAGAACAACGGCGTCGAGTGGAAGAACAATCCGCGCATCCAGGCCTTCATGCGCGCGCACGATCTCAAAGGCACCGCCGCGCTTCAGGCGTATTTCAACCAGCGGCTGCTAAAGATCTTGCAAAAGTACCACAAGAAAATGATCGGCTGGGACGAGATCCTGACCCCGGACCTGCCCAAAGACGTCATTGTGCAGTCGTGGCGCGGCTTTGACTCGCTCTCTTCCGGAGCGAAACAAGGCTATGGCGGCATTCTCAGCGCCGGTTACTACCTCGACCACATGGTTCCCGCCTCCGAGTATTACCGGGTCGATCCCGTACCCGCCGGCAGCGATCTCACAGCCGATCAGTCCGCTCTGATCCTCGGCGGCGAAGCCTGCATGTGGGGCGAGTACGTCAATCCCCAGATCATCGACTCGCGGATCTGGCCCCGGGCCGCGGCCATCGCCGAGCGCCTGTGGTCCCCGCGCTCCGTCACTAACGTTGACGACATGTACCGCCGCCTTCGGGTCGAATCGCTGCGCATCGAAGCTCTCGGCCTCACGCAGATCTCCCAGGAAAACGTCAGCCTCCGCGCGCTCGCCGGCACGCAGCAGATCGATCCGCTTGAGACTCTCGCGTCCGTCCTCCAGCCCGTCGACTTCGACGAGCGCTCCTCCTGGTCGGACGCGCACGGCGTCACCACCCTCATGCCCCTCGATCACCTCGTCGACGCGCTGCCGCCCGATCCGCCTTCGCGTCACGATTTCGTGGAATTGGTGAGCACCTATCTCCAGGATCCCATTGCCCACCCCGAACAGCAGGCCGCGCTTATCGCTCTGTTCCGCTCGTGGGCGAGCGCGCAACCCGACCTTACTGAGCTCATGGCGGACTCGCCGCTGCTTGCCAATGCCCAGCCCCGCGCCCAGCAGTTGACCGAGCTGAGTTCAGTGGGGCTCGAAGCAATCTCGTATCTCTCTTCAGGCCTGCCCGCAGCTGCGGGATGGAAGGCGCAGCAGTTGGCCATCCTCGATCAGGCCGCCCAGCCCACCGCTCTCACGCGCTTCACGGTCCTTCAGCCGTTGCGCGATCTGGTGAATGAGGTGCGCTGAGCGTGCCAAATGAAAAAGGGCAGGCGGCGGCCTGCCCTTGCTAAGCCCTGCACCCTAATCCCTAAGCCCTGCCGTCACACAATCCACCCTCCGCCCGCGACCTCGTCGCCGTCGTAAAAGACCGCAGCCTGGCCGGGCGTGACCGCGCGCTGCGGCTCGTCGAAGATGGCCTCGACCTCGCCCTTGTCCAGGTTCCGAATCGTCGCCCAGGACGGCTCGTGCCGGTGCCGGATCTTCGCCTGGACGCGCATCTCGCCGCGCAGCTCAGAAATGCTGATCCAGTTCAGCTCCCTCGCCCGCAGCGTCCGCGTCGTCGCCTCCGCGTCGGAACCCACCGTCACCCGATGGCTGGCGTTGTCGATCTGGATCACATACAGCGGCTCCAGCGACGCTACGCCCAAACCCTTGCGCTGCCCGACCGTGAAGTTGTGGATGCCCGTGTGCCGACCGATCGCTTCCCCGCTTGTCGTCACCAGCTCTCCCGCGGTGTCCGGCATCTCCTGGTGCTGTTCGTCGAGATACGCCGCGATAAACCGCTTGTAGTCGCCGCCGGGGATAAAACAGATCTCCTGCGAGTCCGGCTTTACGGCAATCGCCAGTCCGTGCTGCGCAGCCATCTCGCGTACCTCGGCCTTGCGATAACTGCCCAGCGGAAACAGGGTCCGCGAGAGCTGCTCCTGGGTGAGGCCGAAGAGGAAATAGGTCTGATCCTTCGCCGCATCCGCTGGGCGGCTCAGGATCCAGCGTCCCCGTTCCGGGTCGTACTCGTTGCGGGCGTAGTGTCCCGTCGCGATGCGGTCCGCGCCGATCTGCCGCGCACGAACCAGTAGCTGATCAAACTTCAGATGGTTGTTGCACAGCGAGCACGGAATCGGCGTCCGCCCGTTCAGATATTCGCGCACGAACGGCCGCACCACGTCCTCCTCGAAGCGCTCCTGCTCGTTGACGACGTAGTACGGAATATCCAGCGCCTCGGCCACGCGCCGCGCGTCATAGACGTCGTCGAGCGAGCAGCACCGGCCCGTCACCTGCTCCGGCATGCCTTCCATGCCCGCCAGCCGCCGCTGATTCCACAGCTGCAGCGTCAGGCCAACCAGCTCATACCCCTCCGCGCGCAGCATAGCCGCGACGGTCGACGAGTCGACACCGCCCGACATGGCGACGGCAATGGTGTTGTTCAGGGGCATGCGTAAGGCCCAGGGAAAGGCCTGTTACCAGTATGACAGGACGGCTGAACCATCGAAAAGGCCGGCAGCGATCCTCTGGCCGCCTCATCCCTGACCGCTTTTCAGCGAGCCGGTTCTTCGCTGCCTTATTGATTCACCCCGCTCGCCAGGAATCCGCCATCCACCACCAGCACCTGGCCGGTGACGAAGGACGCGGCATCCGAGGCGAGATATACCGCTGCGCCTACCACCTCTTCCGTCTTGCCGAAGCGGCCCATCGGCGTGCGCATCAGCAGTTCCTTGCCGCGCGGCGTATTGTCCAGCAAGTCGGCATTGAGCGCGGTGCGAAAGACCCCCGGGGCAATGGCGTTCACCAGCACGCCATTCTTCGACCACTCCACCGCCAGCGACCGCGTCAGCGACGCTACCGCCGCTTTGCTGGCCGCGTATGCTGCCACTTCGCTCAATGCCACGTACGAATTTAACGACGCGATGTTGATGATGCGTCCGTAACCCCGTTCCAGCATGTGCGCGCCGAATACCTGGCAGGCGCGCAGGGTCCCGGTCAGATTCGTGTCGATAATGTCCCGCCACTCTTCTTCGGGAAAGGTCAGCGTCGGCGCGCGCCTGATCTTCCCGGCGCAGTTCACCAGGATATCCGCCTTACCGAAGCGCCCCAGCGTCTCGCCGAGCAGCCGCTCCAGGGAGCCACGGTCCTGCATATCGCACGTGATCCGCAGCGTCTGCCGCCCGCGCGACTCAATCTCGTCCGCCGTTTCGTTCACCTGTTCCTGCCGCCGCGCCGAGGCCACCACGTCCGCGCCGGCTTCGGCCAGCCCCAGGCTGATGGCGCGCCCGATCCCCGATGTGCCGCCCACTACGACCGCAGTTTTCCCGTCCAGTTCCAGACTTCTCAGCGTCATCGTGTCTCCGCATGCTTCAAAGCGCGTACCTGCGCTGGTTTCCCCAGAAAGACCGGCGCGATGTGCCTCTCGAACAGATTTTCGGTCACATTCTTTGCAATCACCCCTTCATTCGCTTCCAGCAGCCCCAGATACCGCGGCCCTATTTTCGCCGCGATTTTAAAGCCTACGTGCAGCAGCTGACGGAAGCTGCTGTTGTATTCTTTCGAACTCGGATCGTGCCGCAGAGCCGCAGTATATTGCTCCGACGTCCACCGCCCCACCGCTGCCGGATCCGGCAGCCGGGCCGGATCGATGTCGATCACCGTCGCGTACGGCCCGCACAGCTCCTCGCGATGCGCGAACGCCTCCGCATAGATCTCCTTCGCCAGGTTGAGCCCGTCGCCGCCCGCCTCCGCCAGCCCAATAATCTCCTCCAGCCAGGTTGTCCCCGCCGTTTTCAGGTGGACGCCGGAGTTTTTCGTCGCCTCATGGATCGCCGCGTAGATCGAGAATTTGTCGCTTCCCGAATGCACGCTGAGCTTCAGTTGCGGAGGCAATCCGAATTCCCGAACCGCCCACGCAATGGTCGCCACATCGAGTGCCATTTCGCGCCGGAATTGTTCAATATTTCCAATGTAATCCACGCCTTTGTTAAAGCGCCCGGTGAATTTCGGCGCGATGGTCTGCACGGGGATACCCTCGTCTGCGATGGCTGCCAGGATGATCAGCAGCTCGGCCGGCGTCTGCGCCGCGTCCGTCTCATCCATCGAGACCTCGGCGATGAACCGCCCCCTGCCCTTCGCCGCCTCGATCTTGCGGTAGACCTTCCCCGCATCCTCGACCGCAAACAGGAACTTCCCCGCCGTCGCCCCCAGCAGTTCCGGAGTGATCTCGAAAGTCTCGTCGATTCCTTCGAGCTGCAGCTTCCCCAATAGCCCCGACCGGCGCTTCAGGAACGCCTCAATCGAGGCTCCCGAAGCCGGACGTCCGATGGCGTCGGCCACATCGATCGTAAAAAAGTCGCAGGGCTCGAGGAAGCGCTCCACGGTGGTCAGATTGATGTGATCCGCATCGCAGAAGTACGGCTTGTTCCAGCTGAGCGCCTTCACCGCCGCATCCGCCGCGGCACGCGTTTGTGCCGGTTCCGATCCGATGATGTTGTGCTCGCGGTTCGACTTGTTCCACACCGGGATCACCTCTGCGCCGCCGCGTCCAGCGAGCACGCAAGCCTGCAGTTGCGCCTTCGCCTGGTGCGCAAATCGATCGCCCACGCCTACCGAATACTTGCCAAGTTCCAACTTGCCGCTCATCCTCTCCTCACTCCTGAAATCGATTGCGATGCGCCCAGAGCCCGAGCCCCGGATTCGCCACGAAAAAGATCTCCTCGCCATCGACGCGATTGAATCCGTGCTGCAGTTTCGCTGGATCGTAGCGGCGCAGCATCTCGCTCAGATCGCCATAGGCGAAGCCCACGCCCTCCACTTCGTCGCGCGTCAGATACCCCGGACACCAGCGGATCGTGAAGCGCCCCTCCGACGACCCATGAATCAAATGCGCCGCCGCGCTCAGGTCCGCGGCCAGATCCGCATTCTTCGCAACCGCCTCCAGCGTTGCCGGCGTCCCGCGGTAGCCGTACTTCCGGATCAGCGCGTCGATGGTGCGGTCCTCGCCGAACTCCTTGACCGCCGGCGCCAGAATGATGAGCTCCGCGCCATCGGCCAGCGCCATCCGCGTCCGGTACACCGCCTTGTTGCCCAGCCAGGTGCTGTGGAATTCGTGGGGATCCAGATACACCACCGCCTTGCGCAGCGGCTCATCCAGCATCTCGAAGTTCACCTTCAGGCTCAGTTCCGCCGCGCGCTCGAAGCATTCCGCGTCGTCGCCGATGAACAACCCGCGGGTTGCAAGTCCGCCGTCGTCTGCGCGCCCCACCACCGTCTGCACGTACGCAATCGGCAGGTTCGTGAGAAAGCGGTCCGATGCGTAATTCAGCACACGGCGCACCGGATTGTCCGCGCGCCCCATGATCCGTTCCATCCCATACACCGCCCCCAGATAATGGCTGCGGTTGATGCCTTCGCGCCCGCCCGTGCCCACCAGGATGTTCTTGTTGTAATTCGCCATCCCGATCACTTCATGCGGCACCACCTGCCCCACGGAAAGAATCAGGTCGAAGTCCCCGCGCGCGATCATCCGGTTCACCTGCGCCGGCCACGCGAAATGGAGCTTCCCTTCGGATTGCTCCTCGACGAACTCCGCCGGAACCTCGCCCAGCGTTTCAATATCCGTGCGCCAGTTGTGGATTGCGAACAGATCCTGGGGCATCTCCCCAAACATCCGCGCAAGCTGCGCGGGCGACATCGCCGCATGCGTGCCCAGCGCCGGCAGCACCGCCCTCAGCCGGTCGCCATAGTATTTCCATGCGAACTGCGTCAGCGCTCCCGCGCCGGAGTGCAGGCGCGTGATGTCCGGCGGCACCACCAGCACCCGCTGCCGTGCGCCCAGCTTGCCCAGCGCCTCGGCCAGCAGCGATTCCATCTCCGCCGGCGCGATGGCCAGGTTCACGCCGCCGCGCGCCGCATACAAGCTCATGACCTGATCTCTCCTCTCCTCATTGATCCATCCGTGCCGGCGCAAGCCGCGGCGTAATCCCATGAATGATGATGAGCGCCAGCAGGTAGGCGACGCACGCAATGACGAAGAGCGGCACGTAGCTGCCCGTATATTTCACGATGTACCCCGTTGCCAACTGCAGCAGTACGCCGCCGATGGCTCCCGACATCCCGCCGATGCCGATCACGCTGGCCACCGCCGCCTTGGGGAACATATCGGAGGGGAGCGTGAACAGGTTGGCCGACCACCCCTGATGGGCAGCGGTTGCCACGCCCACCAAGCCCACCACGACCCAGAGGTGATGAATGTACGGCGCCGCAAACACCGGAAGGACGCACAGCGCGCAGATCAGCATGGCGACCTTCCGCGCCACGTTGGTGCTTCTGCCCGCGCGCAGCAGACCGGAAGAAATCCATCCGCCTCCGATACTGCCCACCGTTGCGACGCTGTAGACAATCACCAGCGGCAGCCGGTCCGACTCCAGGCTGAGCCCGAAGGTCGACTGCAGGTAGCGCGGCAGCCAGAAAAGATAGAACCACCAGATGGGGTCGGTGAGAAACTTGCCGATCGCGAAGGCCCAGGTCTCCCTGTGCGGTAGAACGCCGCTCCACGGAACCCTTTCGATCTTCTCTGCCGGATCGCTGAGGATCAGCTCCAGCTCCGACTGGGAAACGCTGCGGTGCAGCTCCGGCCGTCGATAGTAAACCAGCCAGCAAATCAGCCAGACAACGCCGGCCCCGCCGGTCACAACAAAGGCGCCGCGCCAGCTGACCAGAACCACCAGCGTCGGCACCACCAGCGGCACGACGATGTTGCCGATGTTGGCTCCCGAATTGAATATGCCTGTGGCCAGCGCGCGTTCCCGCTTCGGAAACCACTCGGCAACGGTCTTGATGCAGGCCGGGAAGTTTGCCGCCTCGCCGAGGCCCAGCAAAAACATCGCGATGCCAAAGGTGGCGACCGAAAACGCGGCTCCCGGCAGCATCGCGGCCACGCTCCACAAGGCGATCGCGATAGCAAATGCCTTGCGCGTTCCCAGCTTGTCGGTCAGCCCTCCGGCCACCACCATGCCGATGGCATACGCGGCCTGAAACGCGGCGAGGATGTATCCGTACCTGACGCTGTTGAGGCCGGGGATGATCCCCTCGAGGAACTTCTCCAGGTAAGCGATGACTCCGCGATCGACGTAGGCAATGACCGTGGCCAGGAAGAGCAGCGCACAGATCACCCAGCGCTGGTGCGAGGTGCGATTCGGGGCGTGGAGGGTGCCAAAAAACGAGTTGGATGTCGTTCCCCGTGTCGCCATTCAATCTCCGATGCCTGCGGTAGCCTTCGCGGCGCTGGCTCGAAATGGAAGGACCCTACAGCTTGTAGGCCTTTCTCACCAGGTTGTAGGCCAGATCCCGCGCCACGTCCACGGCTTCGTCTTCTTCCAGCCGGTGCTCGGCCACCAACCGCGCCAGCCACACGCAGTCCATGCGCCGCGCCACATCGTGCCGGGCAGGGATGGAGAGGAAGGCGCGCGTGTCGTCGTTGAAGCCCACCGTATTGTAGAAGCCCGCCGTCTCCGTTACCTGCTCGCGGAACCGCAGCATCCCTTCCGGGCTGTCGTGGAACCACCACGGCGGCCCCAGGCGCAGGCAGGGATAATGGCCGGCCAGCGGCGCCAGTTCTCTGCTGTAGGTCGTCTCATCCAGGGTGAACAGAATCAGCGTGAAGTGCTTCTCGTTTCCGAACCGGTCCAGCAGCGGACGCAGCGCGGTTACATAATCCGTGGCCATGGGGATGTCCGCGCCGACGTCGCGGCCGTATTTCTCGAAGACTTTGCGGTTGTGATTGCGGAAGGCTCCCGGGTGGAGCTGCATCACCAGCCCATCTTCCACGCTCATCCGCGCCATCTCGGTCAGCATCTGCGCCCGGAACAGCTCCTCGTCCGCGGCGTCCGAACGCCTGGCCATCACCTTGTCAAACAACCGCGACGCTTCAGCCTTCTCCAGGTGCGCCGTCTGCGCGGTCGGATGCCCATGGTCCGTCGCCGTGCACCCCAGCGCCTTAAACCGCTCGCGCGCTTTCCCGAGCGCCCGCAGGTATCCGTCCCAGGTTCCGGTATCCTCGCCGGTCATCTGCCCCAGCTTCTGCACGTTCTGCTCGAACCCGTGAAAGTCCGGATCCACCACCGCGTCCGGCCGGAAAGTGGGCAGAATCCTCGGAACGGCTCCGCGTACCTTCCATCCCGACTCCCGCACTGCCTGGTGAGCCTCCAGAGAGTCGAGGGGGGAATCCGTCGTCGCCAGCACCTCCAGCCGGAAGCGCTCATATAACGCGCGCGGCCGGAATTCCGGCCTCTGCAGTCGCTCTGAGATCACGTCGTAATACAGATCCGCCGTCGCCGCCGACAGGCGCTCCTCCAGCCCAAACAGTTCCTGGAAAGCGTAGTCGAGCCACATCCGCGTGGGAGTGCCGCGAAACAGATAGTAATTTTCTGCAAAGATGCGCCACACCCGGCGCGGGTTCTTCATCGTTTCCACGCCGATCTCCAGATCGTCCAGCGAAATTCCCTGGCTGTACAGCATCCGGAAAACATAGTGATCGGGCTGCACCAGCAGTTTGGCCGGATCGGGAAACGGCTCGTTGCGCGCAAACCACGCTGCCTGTGTATGTCCGTGCGGGCTGATCAGCGGCAGCTCGTGGATTTCGCTGTACAGCCGGCGCGCAATCTCGCGCAGCATCTCATTCGCCGGGAAGAGGCGGTCTTCGTGGATCAGGTTCATGGCACGCGCCGGCATGGAGAAGGTTGACCTCCCGCACTGCCTCCGCGGCGAATTTGCCGCAGAGGTCCGACCACTAGAATACACCGGCGGAGCGGCCCAAACGGTGTTACTTTCTTTTTTGTCAGAAGAAATGAGCCGGATGTGCTCTGAATTCTGCCTTTCAAGGCAATTCAGCGGCACTGCGGCTCGGGGTCCGGGAGCGTTCATGCCGAAAACCGACACGCACATGACCATGCGAGTGGTGAACCACATCCGCAATATGATCGAGACCGGCGATTTGCAGCCCGGAGACCGCATCCCTCCCGAGCGCGAGTTCGCGCGCAAGCTGCGCATCAGCCGCGCCAGCCTGCGCACCGGCATCGGCTACCTCGCGGCCATGGGCGTGATGGATGTCCGTCACGGCGTTGGCACTTTCGTCGCCGAGGGCCCGCCGGAAATCGGAAAGTCCTCTCTCAGCCTGCTCGGCGCGCTTCACGGCTTTCAGTCCTGGCAGATGTTCGAGGCTCGACGCATCCTCGAGAGCGAACTCGCAGCCCTGGCCGCCGAGCGCGGCCGCGAACAGCACTTCGCCTCGCTCTCTGAAGAGGTCGCGGAGATGTACGCCACCGTCGACAACCCCATGGATTACCTCATCCACGACGTGCGCTTCCACCGCGTCATCGCTCAGGCCTCCGGCAATCCCATCCTCGCTGCGCTGATGGAGACGATTACCTCTGCGCTCTACGATGAGCGCCGCAAAACCGTCGAGCGCTCCCGCGATCTGAAAGAATCCGCCGACCTGCACCGCGAAATCTACCGCGCCATCCGCTCGCGCAACACCGGCGAAGCCCGTTCGGTCATGAGGCGCCACCTGGCCATGGCGCAGTCGGCTCAGGAAGTGGAGGCTGCCGCTGCCCCTGCGGGATCGAACGGCCAGAAAAAGCCGCGCCGCAAAAATCACGACGAGTAGCCGGGCCGTTTCAGAACAGCGCTGGATGCGGAGGGTCAGGCCTCCAGGCTACGAGGCAGTGCGGCTCGTCCGCCCGGGCAATCTGGCTGACCGCACCGGCTTCTTCTGCTGGGCTCGTACCAGTTTGGGCTCGTGCGATTCCACCGCCGCACCGGATTGGGTATCCATCCACTCCTCCAGCCGGGAGCGGCGGAAGCGCCAGCGGTTTCCGATTCGAAATGCCGGAATAAACCCCGTTGCTGCATAGCGATACAGGCTGTCGCTGCTGATGCCGAGGAAATCGGCCGCCTGGCGGATATCCATGACCTCGCGAACTGCGGCAGATGGGGCAAGCGTGGGCTTCATCTCTCCTCCGGCCATCGAGCACGCTAGGTATACCACAGGAAGAAACCCAAAGGAAACGGAGAATTTCGAGGGAAACCCGAAGAGGCAACTTCCGCCGCCGGGAGTTCAGGGTACAGGGCGCAATTCTCCTGCACCCTGTAACCCGTTCCCTGTTTCTTACAGCTTTGGCTCGAGCCCGCTCAGGATACTCAGGAAGCTCTCGTCCACGGTGCGGTTCTTCGCGATCGCCTCCGCCAGCGGGATGTCCTCGATCTTCGTGCCGCGCAGCACCACCAGCCGGCCGAACTTCCCCTGGTGAACCAGGTCGATCGCCGCTAATCCGTAGCGCGTGGCCAGCATCCGGTCGTACGCGGTCGGCGTTCCGCCGCGTTGGGTGTGGCCCAGGTTGACGCTCCGCGTCTCGTACCCGGTGCGCTGCTCGATCAGATCCGCCAGGTGCTCGGCGATTCCGCTCAGCCGCGCATGTCCAAAAGCGTCCACCTTCGAACCCTTCGTCGCCTGGTCGTCGGAATTCGGCAGCTTGGCGCCCTCGGCCACCACGACAATTCCGTATTTCTTCCCGTGATCGTGGTTGTGCTTCAGGATCGCGCACACGTGATCCAGATCGATTGGCTTCTCCGGCACCAGCACCACGTGCGCTCCGCCGGCCACGCCCGCAGTCAGCGCGATCCAGCCCGCGTCGCGCCCCATCACCTCGCAGACGATGACGCGATTGTGCGATTCGGCCGTCGTATGCAGCCGGTCGATGGCTTCGGTGGCGATCATCACCGCCGTGTCAAAGCCAAAGCAGACATCGGTCCCGTTGAGATCGTTGTCGATGGTCTTTGGAACGCCCACCCCGGGCACGCCCGCCTCGATCAGCGCGTTGGTCACCGACTGCGTATCGTCGCCGCCGATGGCGATCAGGGCATCCAGCTTGTTGGCCTTGAGGGTCTGCACGCATTTCTGCACGCCGCCCTCGATCTTCCGCACGTTGGTGCGCGATGTCCGCAGGATGGTTCCGCCCTCGGTCAGGATGCGGTCGACCTTTTCCAGCGTCAGCGGCACGGTGGTGTTTTCCAGAACGCCGCGCCAGCCCTCCAGAAATCCGACGAATTCGTCGCCGTAATGGACAATGCCCTTTCTCACCGCCGCCCGAATCACGGCATTCAGACCCGGACAGTCTCCCCCGCCCGTCAACACGCCAATTCGCATCGTTCTCGCTCCCTGTTTTGGAATGGGACTCCGGCCGGAAATACGCCGCCTTCCCGGCAAATCACGGCCGGATCGTTTCTCCGGCCGCACGATTTTTTGTCTATGACTCCATAAAAATCATACTGGCCGTGCCCCCGTCGATTCAAATGACCAAAAGTACTGGTGCTCCCATTCCTGCCGATGGATAATGGGGCACCATGCCCTCACGTGTTGTTCTTGCGCTGACCGTGACTGGTCTGTTTCAGGTCCCCGTATTCCTGCTGCTGGCGCAACAGGCTCCGGCTCCGGCGAAATCCGCACCGCCCGCAAAAGTCGTTACCACCGTCACCGTCACTCCTCTCGATCAAAAGCCCGACTACTCCAAAGAAGGGGTGGTCTTCCAGCAAGTCGACAACAACTGGACTTACAATGCCGACGGGACCGGCACGCGCATCCTCGAGGTCGTCGCGCGCGTGCAATCCGACGCCGCCGTACAAAGTTTCGGCGTTCTCAACTTCAACTACGCTGCCGGCGACGAACAGGTCACCATCGACTACCTCCGCGTGCGCAAACCCGACGGTACGGTCGTCGACACTCCGCCTACCGACGCCGAAGACATGCCCACCGAGGTGACGCGCGAAGCCCCCTTTTACAGCGATCTCAAGCAGCTCCAGATTCCGGTCAAGTCTCTCAGTCCCGGCGACCAGCTGGAATACCGCGTCCGCTTCAACCTCATCCATCCTCTTGCGGCCGGCCAGTTCTGGGGCTCCGAGAGCTGGATTACCTCCAACGTGGTCCTGAACGAAACCGTCGAGCTCTCCATCCCCGACGGCAAATACGTTCTGGTTCTCAGCCCGAAATTTCCGCCGAAGATCACCGATCAAAACGGCCGCCGGATCTATGCCTGGCAGTCCTCACAGCTGCAGCCCACCGGAGGAGACACCGGGAATAAAACCGCCACGCCGGACCCGGATGCTCTCCCCGACCTCAGCTGGACCAGCTGGCGCAACTGGCAGGAGATCGGCGACTGGTACGCTTCTCTTGCCAAAGACCGCGTTGCCGTCACTCCCGAAATTCAGTCCAAAGTGCAGGAGCTGATCCAGGGTAAGACGAGCGACGACGCAAAGATCGAGGCCATCTACGACTACGTTTCGCTCCAGGTGCGCTACATCGGCGTAGCCTTCGGCATCGGCCGATATCAGCCCCATGCCGCGGAGACCGTCTTTGAAAATCAGTACGGCGACTGCAAGGACAAAGACACGCTGCTGCAGACCATGCTGAAAGCCGCGGGCTACGACGCATGGCCCGCGCTCATCGGCAGCTCCCGCAAGCTGCATCCGGAGCTTCCCTCACCCGAGCAGTTCGACCACGTCATCACCGTGGTTCAGCGCGGCGACAGCGTTATCTGGCTCGACAGCACGCCCGAAGTCGCTCCCTATCGCCTGCTCACATTCGCCCTGCGCGACAAGCAGGCCCTCGTCATCCCCACCAGCGGCGAGCCGAAGCTGATGCGCACGCCGGCGGATGGCCCGTTTCCCTTTACCACCGAGTACTCCGCCATCGCGTCGCTCGACAGCGATGGCACCCTGACCGGCCATATCTCCTTCACCGTCCGCGGAGATACCGAAGTGCTCTTCCGGGCCGCCTACCGCGCCACGCCGCGCGCCCAGTGGCAGCAGCTTGCGCAGAACATGTCCCAGGCCATGGGCTTCGCGGGAACCGTCAGCGACGTCGACGTCAGCCGCCCCGACCGCACCGACGATCCCTTCAGCTTCTCCTGGAAATACGACCGCAAGGAGTACGCCGACTGGAGCGATCACCGCATCCTGCCGCTGATGACCGGACTCGACCTGCCTGCTCCCGGCGATTCAGCCTCCGTGATCGAGCTCCAGGCCAGGCAAATTGAATCTTTCCACTCCGAGATCACTCTTCCGGCGCAATACACTGCCGTGCTGCCCAAATCCGCGCACTACGAGAGCGCCTTCGCCACCTATGATTCCACCTACAAGCTGGTGGGCGGCAAATTCATTTCCGACCGCAAATTCCAGGTTCTGGAAGAGCAGGTTCCTCTCGATCAGTGGGACAAGTACAAGCAGTTCTCCGACAACGTCAACAACGATGTGAACCAGTTTGTGCAGCTGATCGCCGCCGGCTCGCCCATGCCCGATACGAGTCCCAGCAACCCCGACGCCGTGCAGCTGATCCAGGCCGCCTGGGCGGAACTCAACAATCACAATCCCTCCGCCGCTCGCAACGATCTTCAGAGCGCCGAGCAACTGAATCCACGCGAACGCGGGCTCTGGGCCGAATTCGGCGTCCTCGACGCCGCCGACAACCGCATGGACGACGCGGTCGCCGATCTGCAGAAGGAGATTCAGTACCACCCCGACAGCGCGCGGATCTACGAATACCTCGCTTCACTCCAGGTCCGCATGCAAAAGAACGAGGATGCCATTGCCACCCTGCGCGGTCTGCTGAAAGTCTTCCCCAACGACACCGATGCGGAATTGCGCCTCGGCACGCTGCTCATCCTGCAAAAGAAATACGACGACGCGGCCGCGCTCCTCGAAGCTGCAGCGAAAGCATCCCCGGCCAACAAGGCTCTTGCCATCCAGGCCGGCCACGCGGACATCCTCGCCGGCAAGCGGGATGCCGGAGCGACCATGCTCGAGAACGTGCTCAACGGCGCCGACAATCCCGAAACGCTCAACGATGCTGCCTACGAGCTCGCCGATGCAGGTCTGAACCTGCCGTTCACGGAAAGCAGCTGCCGGAAAGCCCTGGATCTGCTCGGCAAGGAAACCTCCACCATCACCCTCGGCAACCTCAGCCAGGACGATCTGCAGCACGTGCAGCTGCTGACCGCGACCTGGGACACGATGGGCTGGATTTATTTTCGCGAAGGCAAGCTCGACCTCGCCGAAAGTTACGTCCATGCGGCGTGGATAACAGCGCAGCACAGCGAAATCGGCGACCACCTGGGCCAGATTTACGAGAAGGAGGGCCGATTCCAGGACGCTGCAAATATCTACGCGCTGGCGGTTGCCGCCGACACCCTGAGCCCGGATCCGGAAGGCGG
>Ga0335074_10003419_pt1 | contig 21691 bp, 21 predicted proteins | sample Lox_Sample_23_FD_206715 | JGI IMG/M metagenome (GOLD analysis project Ga0335074, IMG submission 206715) | Soil microbial communities from Loxahatchee National Wildlife Refuge, Florida, United States - Lox_Sample_2.3 | ecosystem: Environmental > Terrestrial > Soil > Wetlands | place: USA... | reverse complement strand
ATGTTGTCGCGAAGCTGAAGCGGTCCACGCCTGCCGCCAGCCCCGCGCTGACCGAACGGGCGATCGCCGACGTGGTGACCGAACTTCTTGACGGCTATCAGGTCAGCGCCATCGGACTCGGTGCCGCCGGGTTCGTCGACAGCGCCCGCGCCACCATGCTGTTCGCGCCGAACCTGGCCTGGCGCGACGAGCCGCTCAAGCAGCGCGTCGAGGAGAGGCTCGGCCGTGAGGTCGTGGTTGAGAACGACGCGAACGCGTCGGTCTGGGCCGAGGCGCGGTTCGGCGCCGCCCGCGGCTACCGCGACGTTGTCTTTGTGTCGGTCGGGACCGGGATCGGCGCCGCCATCACGATCAACGGCGAGCTTTACCGCGGCCGCTGGGGCATCGCCGGCGAACCCGGGCATGTCCGGGTCGTTCCCGACGGGCGGTTGTGCGGCTGCGGGAACAGGGGCTGCTGGGAGCAGTACGCCAGCGGCAACGCCCTGGTGGCCGAGGCGCGCGAGTTCGCCAGGCGAACCCCGAAGGGTGCCATGAGGCTACTCCAGCTGGGCGGGGGAATGCCCGAGGGGATCTCAGGTCCGGAGATTACCCAGGCCGCGACCGAGGGCGACCCGGCCGCTCTCCGCTGCTTCCAGATCGTGGGCGGCTGGCTGGGCCAGGGCCTGGCCGACCTGGCTGCGGTGCTCGATCCTGCCTGCTTCGTTATCGGCGGCGGCGTTTCCGAGGCCGGTGAATTGCTGCTCGAGCCGACCCGCGCCGCCTTCGAGCGCGCCCTGACCGGCCGGGGTCACCGGCCGTTCGCGGAGATCCTGATCGCACAACTCGGCCAGTACGCCGGCATCGTCGGCGCCGCCGACCTGGCCCGCGTGGCTCTGTTGTCCCGCTCGCCTCCGGGCGCTCTTGACCCGCCTCCTTCCCTCGTCGCTCCTTCGTCGCTCCTCAGTCGAGTCGGCGGCGCGCCCTTTGGCTCGCGGGGGAATCGAGTGGGCCGTGGCGCCTTTGGCTCGCGGGAAGGCGTTTCCCCGGCTCGGCTTCGGGCGCTCGTGATCCGCCGCCTTCCCTCGGCGCACAGATTCTTCCCCGCTCGCCTCCGGCCGCCCCCTTAGGCGCTCTAGACCACGGCGCCGTCGTCGCCGTCGTCGGGGCCACCGGGATCGGGATCGTGCATGCGCAACACCAATATGGCGAACCCGGCCACGAACGCGGCCACCGCGAAGAACGCCGCCAGCCCCGACACCGACCAGCCCGCCGCGGTGGCGACTACGAGATAGCCCGGTCCGCCGAACAGCGCCGCCCAGGCACCCTTGGCCAGCGGGTCCAGCTTCGGCAACGGCGGCGGGGCAGGCGGGATGAAGTGCTCGTCGTCATCGGCGAGCGTACCGGGGGTTCCGTCCGCCGGGATGCCGCGCGCCACGGAGCCCCTGATCATCCGCGGCACCTGTATCACCTCAGGATCATGCGCCCCGTCGGTTCCCAGCCTCTCGTGCCGCCCGCCAGTACCGGCGCAGCTACCGGGAGGCTCGCCGCGAAGCCCGTACGCCCCGCGTATCCCGCCCAGCCCGCTGATTCCCCGGTCCCCGTCGGCCGCGTGCCGCCCCTGGTCCGGCTCGGCCGCGTGCCGTCCCTGGTCCGGCTCGGCCGCGTGCCGCCCCTGGTCCGGCTCGGCCGCGTGCCGCCCCTGGTCCGCGTCGGCCGTCTGTCGGCCCTGGTCCGCGGTCTGTCGGCCCTGGTCCGCGTCGGCGGTCCGTCGGCCCTGGTCCGCGTCGGTAGCCTGGTCGCCCTGGTCCGCGTCCGCCGCATGCCGTCCGCGATCCCCGTCGAGATCGTCGGTACCGGCTCGTCCTGGCTCGCCGCCCGCTTCGGATGCCCCGCTCGTCCGGCCGAGCGCACCGGTGTCTTCCGCTTCTAGCGAAACTGAGGGCACGTCCTCACGGTCTGGCCAGGGAACCGGTTCCTGCGCGGCCAGCGGCGCATCGAACCTAGCCACAAGGTCACGCCATGCCGCGTCCTCGTCGGGTTCTCTGCTCTCGGTGCTATCCCAGTCCGGCACGTCCCCACCGCTGCGTATCGAAGCCTGCCCTCCACGATAGCTGCCAACGGTCCGGTGCCGTGAGGATAAATGGCGGCATCCGGGTCGCTATCCGGCGTGATCCTGCACGAACTTCACGCTGCCCTCGAAGATAGCCTCCGCTTCGTTATCGAGCGTCGCGACGTGATAGCTGTCGGCACACTCGCGCACCGTGACCTGCTCCTTGGGCAGCCCCGCGAGCAGCACCCGCATGCTGGCCGGCCCGACCACGTGGTCTACCGCGCTGCGGTAGACCAGCACGGGCTGTGTGATGTCACCGAGGTGCTTGGTGGTGATATCCCACAGCTTGGGGAGCGTGGCCGCCGCGCGGACCGGCACCCGGTCGTATCCGACTTCGTGTGCACCCGGTTTGCGGATGTCGCTGGCGATGCCTGGCAGCGACCGCACCACGTACTTGAGCACGGGAGCGAGCAGGAACAGCTTGGTGTCCGGGGCCAGCGACGGGTTGACCACCACCAGGCCGCGCACCGCGCTGCCGTGCACCTCGGCTAGGCGCAGCGCCAGGCAGCCGCCCATCGAGAGCCCGAACACGAAGGTCTGCTCGCACCGGGCGGCCAGTGCGCCGAAAGCCCGGTCCACCTCGGCATACCAGTCCTGCCATCCGGTGTGCGCCAGATCCTGCCAGACTGTGCCGTGCCCGGGCAGCCTGGGCAGGCTGACCGTGAAGCCATGCTCGGACAGATGATCCGCCCACCCGCGCAGCGTCTGCGGGCTGCCGGTGAAGCCGTGGCAAAGCAGCACGCCGACCGGCCCCCCCGAGTGTTCGAACGGCTCGGCCCCGGCCAGAAGCGATGATGACATGAAGCAATTATCTATGCTGCCCATCTATGCCCCGCTCGCCTCCGGCGCCTCTTGATCCGCCTCCTTCCCTCGTCGCGCTCTTTCTTCCCCGCTCGCCTCCGGCCGCCTTTTTAGGCGCCTCCTTCCCTCCTCGCTCGTTCCTCGCTCGTCAGTCCAGTCGGCGCCGGCGGCCTTTGGCTCGCGGGGCCCCGACCTCCTTCGCCCGCGCCGCATGGGCGGGTCCTCATCGTTCCTGGGACATGGCACGATGTGGAGGTGGGCTACTGGCTGACGAAATACACGCTCGGGATGGCGCTGAAGATCATCTTCCGGCCCCGGGCCTGGGGGGTCAGGAACGTGCCCCGGCGAGGTCCGGTCATCCTGGCCAGCAACCACCTGTCGTTCTCTGACCATTTCTTCGGGCCACTTCCGGTGCCGCGGAAGGTTATCTTCCTGGCCAAATCGGAGTATTTCACCGGGCGCGGGCTCAAGGGCCTGATCAGCAGGGCCTTTTTCACCGGGGTCGGCCAGATCCCGATCGACCGGGCCGGGGGAGCAGCAGGCGAGCAGGCCATCAGGACCGGCCTTCAGGTCCTGGCGGAGGGGCACGTGCTTGGCATCTACCCAGAAGGAACCCGCAGCCCGGACGGCCGCCTGTACCGGGGCAAGACCGGTGTCGCCCGGCTCGCCATCGAGTCCGGCGCCCCCGTGGTGCCGTGCGCCATGATCGGCACGTTCGAGTTCCAGCCGCCCACCACGATCTGGCCGAACTTCCGGATCCGTCCCGGCGTCAAGTTCGGCGAACCGCTGGACTTCTCCCGCTACCGCGGTCAGTCGGCCGACGCCGCGCTGCTGCGCACCGTGACCGACGAAATCATGCAGGCGATCGCGAAGCTGTCCGGGCAGGAGTACGTCGACATCGACGCCCGCCGGGCCAAGGCGGAGATGGCCGCGGGGGGCGCACCGGCCGCGAACCGGGACGATACAGACAACCCACACGGTAACGGCGAGTCCTGAACCGCTCGCCGGACGAGTTTTCCCTAAGCTCGTGCCGCATCCATCCGCGCGGGCCTTCTCGCCCACTAAGGTTGTTGCCATGCGAGTCGGAGTCCTCACTGGCGGCGGCGACTGCCCCGGCCTGAACGCAGTTATCCGCGCCGTGGTCCGCAAGGGCATCCAGGAATACGGCCTTGAGTTCGTCGGGTTCCGCGACGGATGGCGCGGGCCGCTCGAGGGCGACACCATGCCACTGGATGTCCAGGCCGTGCGCGGCATCCTGCCGCGCGGCGGCACGATCCTCGGTTCGTCCCGCACCAACCCGCTGAAGAGCACGGCGGGCGGCCGTAACGGCGTCGAGCGGATCAAGGACAACCTGGCCGGCCTGGGCGTCGACGCGCTCATAGCGATCGGGGGAGAGGACACGCTGGGCGTGGCGGCCAAGCTCGGCGAGCATGGCGTGCCCGTCGTCGGGGTGCCGAAGACGATCGACAACGATCTCGGCGCCACCGACTACACCTTCGGCTTCGACACGGCCGTGAACATCGCCATGGAGGCGATCGACCGCCTGCACACCACGGCGGAGAGCCACCACCGGGCGCTGATCGTGGAGGTGATGGGCCGGCACGCAGGCTGGATCGCGCTGCACGCCGGGCTCGCGGGCGGCGCGAACGTGATCCTCATCCCGGAGCGGCCGTTCGATATCGAGCGGGTCTGCGCCTACGTCCAGCACAGGTTCCAGACCAGGTTCGCGCCGATCGTCGTCGTGGCCGAGGGCGCGCACCCGGTGAGTGAGGAACTCTCTACCACGCACGAGATGCTCGACTCGTTCGGGCACGTGCGGCTGGGCGGGGTGGGCCAGATGCTGGCCGACGAGATCGAGAAGCGGACCGGCAAGGAAGCCCGGTGCACAGTGCTCGGCCACATCCAGCGCGGCGGCACGCCGACGGCGTTCGACCGGGTGCTGGCCACCAGGTTCGGCGTTTACGCGGTCCAGGCCGTGCACGAGGAGGCGTTCGGCGTGATGGTGGCGCTGCGCGGCACCGACATCATCCGCGTGCCCCTGGCCGAGGCCACCAGCCAGCTCAAGCTGGTTCCCCCCCAGCGCTACGCCGAGGCGGAGGTCTTCTTCGGCTAGGAGTGCACCTGCTCGTTCGCGGTCCGGTACGCCCGCAACGTTCGGAAATGCCGCAGCAGAATCCTGTCGCTGAGGCCAGGAATGAGGCGGACGAGGTGCCGGCCCCAGCGGATGCTGGCCGGGAAGACGATCATCGCCCTGTTGCGTGCCACCCCGCCAAGGATCACCCGCGCGGCCAGGTCAGGCGCCATCATCTTGGCCGGCGCACCGATCACCTGTTCCGCGGTCACACCGTCTGGCACCGTCAGGCCGACCCCTCGCGAGTTCTCGAAGATGTTTGTGCGTACGAAGCCGGGGCAGACGCAGCTGACCCGCACGCCGAGGTCTGCGCCCTCCAGGCGCAGCGAGAGGGACAGCCCCACCACGGCATACTTGGCCGTGCAGTACGGGGCATTGCCCGGAGTCGCGAAGAACGCGGCTGAAGACGAGGTGTTCACGATGTGGCCGAAGCCTTGCCTGACCATGATCGGGTACGCGGCTCGCACGCCGTAAAGAACCCCGTAGAGATCCACGTCCAGGACCCGGCGCCAATCGTCCAGGCTCAGGTCGCGGGCGTCCCCGCCGATCGCGGTACCGGCGTTGTTGAACAGGTAGTCCAGATGACCGTACTGCGTGGCGGTCTGCTCGACCAGCCGCGTGACCTCCTCCTCCACGGCCACGTCGACGGTGCTCGCAGTGGCCATGCCGCCGAGGCCGGTGATGGCAGTAGCCACCCGCCCGGCCTCGTCGGCGTTGATGTCGGCGACGACCACACGCGCCCCGCGGCGGGCCAGTTCGCGGCAGAGGCCCTCGCCGATCCCCGAGCCGCCGCCGGTCACGATGGCGACCTTCCCGCTCAGCGGATTCATCGCTGCGGCTCCTCGTTACCAGACGAGGGGGACGAGGCGCTTGCGCTGCGCGGCGTAGGCGCGGTACCGGTCGCCGAGCGTCGTCATCAGCGCGCTTTCCTCGACGTGGATGCGCCAGAGCAGGGGCATGACGATCAGCAGCGTCACCAGGGCCAGGTCAGCCCAGTTCGCGGAGGCCAGCCCCACTCCGATGCCGGCCAGGATGACCGCGGCGTAGCTGGGATGGCGCAGCACGCGGTACGGGCCGGAGGCGATCACCGGCTGGTCGGAACTGACCATGACGGTGTGCGTGAAATACTTGCCGAGAACCTTGAATGACCAGCCGCGCAGGACCAGCCCGGCCAGCAAGACTACCATGCCCGCCGCGAATGCCGCGGCGCCCGGGCGGATCGCGGCTGCCGGGACGACGAGCGGGGCGAAGTTGACCACCACCGCGCCGGCGATCAGGCAGACCAGGAGGAAGAGCCGACCGCCTCCTTCGCGGATCCTGGTGGCTCCCTCACGTCGTTCCCCCGACCGCTGGCCGAGTTCCATCATGCCCCAGGCGCCGATGGTGGTCGTAAAAAGTACGGCGGCCACATGGTTAGTGTCGAAGTAGGCGTACATGTCTCCTCCACTGACTACTTCGCGGGTGATGCTCCCCCGGGCTGTCCTTCCCCGGGACGGGTAGCGGCCTGGAACAGGTCCGCCAGTTCGCGGCCGTAGCGGCCGAGGTCGAGCCCAGGCTCGCGGGCGAGCCGGGCAGGAACGGCGTCGAGGGCGGCGCGAATCGCCAACGCCACGACGTCCGGGTCGAAGTCGGCGCGGAAGTCGCCGGTGCTTTGGAAGTGGGTGAGCAGTCGCCGGAGCGCGGCGGCCCCGGTCGCCCGGATCGAAGGGTCGTACAGCGGCCTGCCGTCGGCACTGCGGGCGTTGAGCGAGATCTCCACGACCGCGACGACGTGATTGCGGTTCTCGGCCACGAAGGCGAGGTTCGACTCGATGTAAGTCCGGAGCATGCCGGCCCCGGTCGGTTCGGCCTCGAGCCGCGGCGCCAGGTAAGCGCGGCCCTTCACGGTCAGTTCGGCCACCACTTCACGGACGAGATCGTCCTTGCTGCCGAAGTGGTAGATGATCACGCCCTTGCTGGTTCCGGCCTTCTCGGCGATGCGGGCCAGCGAGGCCTGCCCGTAACCCAGCTCGGCGATCGTCTCGATGGCTGCCGCCATGATCTGCGCCCGCCGTGCGGTCTCGATGAACGTCCGGCCCTCTCGCTGACCGGTTGTTCCACTTTCTGACCGCATGGTAAAAAAGTAGCCCGTCCGGTCAGGAAATGTCAAGGCCTGCTCGCTACGCGTCAACGGCCCGGCGTCTCCGAACGTGATGAACCCCGGGTTTCACGTCGCTCTAGGACCGTGAGCTCCGGGATTCATCTCCTTCCTCAGGCACGAGGAAGCCGGTCGCGGGCGCGTGAACCACGGCCCGTTCAGTAAAAATCTCGAGTCCCGGGGGTTGCGCGGACGAGTGCCCGTGCGCGTATACTCGTTTACGAGTACTTGTAGACGAGTTACTGTGAGTCCTGGATTGAGGGTGCGGCATGGCAAAGCGACGCAAGGTCAGCAACCTGCTGGCGCTGTCGCTGCTGTCGCTGCTGACGGAGCGGCCGATGTACCCCTACGAGATGGCGTCGAAGCTGCGAGGACGCGGCAAGGACAACGCCATCAAGATCAACTGGGGATCGTTCTACACCGTGGTGCAGAACCTCGAGAAGTACGGCTTCATCGAGGCAGTGGAGGTGGCGCGTGAGGGCAGGCAGCCGGAACGGACCACCTACCAGATCACCGAGGCGGGTCGGCAGGAGTGGGAGGACTGGATGCGCGAACTGCTCGCCGTGCCGGAGCGGGAGCACACCAGATTCGAGGCAGCCCTCGGCGAATCCGCCGGCTTGCCGCCGGATCAGCTGATCGCCCTGCTGCAGCAGCGGCTCGCCGCGCTGGAGAAGGCCAACGGCGCGACCCAGGCGGAGCTGGAAGCGCTGCAGGCTCAGGTGCCCCGGCTGTTCCTCATCGAGTCGGAGTACTACCTGGCGCTGAGCCGGGCCGAGGAGGAGTGGCTGCGCGGGCTGCTGGCGGAGTTCACCGGAGGCACGTTCCCCGGCCTGGATGCCTGGCGGCACTTCCACGCCACGGGAGAGGTCCCCGACGAGATCCAGGCGCTCATCGAGCTGGAAGGAGGAGCGACACCAGATACCTGAAACAAACGACCCCGGCCAGGTGCGGCAACACCTGCGGCCGGGGCCGTCAACCTCAAGCCGATCCCGCGAGCGCGGAACCCGAGGTCCCACCGTTAGCGTAGCCGGGTTTCTTCTCGCGGGGCTGGATCGTCGCGATCTGTCACGTAGGAGAAGAAGTGAGCTCGACCGAGCATGCCATTGAGGCACATCAGCTAGTCAAGACCTACGCCGTGCGGGGCCGCCGCCACGGCATCCGGGCCCTGGACGGGCTCGAACTCAGCGTCCCGCGCGGCATCATCTACGGGCTGCTCGGCCCGAACGGCGCGGGCAAGAGCACCACGGTGAAGATCCTCACCTCGCTGGCCCGGCCGGACGAAGGGTCGGCCCGCGTGGAGGGGATCGACGTGCTCGCCCAGCCGGGCCGGGTGCGGCACGTGATCGGCGTCGTGGCGCAGCGCTCCGGCGCCGACCCCACCGCGACCGGCCGGGAGAACCTGATGCTACAGGGCCGGTTGTACGGGCTGCGCGGCCGCTCGGTGCGGGCTCGCGCGGACCGGCTGCTCGATCATTTCGGGCTGACCGAGGCGGCAGGACGGCTGGTCAGGACGTATTCCGGCGGCATGCAGCGCCGGCTGGACGTCGCGCTCGGCCTGATGCACCGACCCGCGGTGCTCTTCCTGGACGAGCCGACGAGCGGCCTGGACCCGCAGGCCCGCGCCGCCCTGTGGCAGGAGATCGCGCGGCTGGCGGGCGACGAGGGCATGACCGTGTTGCTGACCACCCACTACCTGGAGGAGGCCGACCGGCTGGCCAGCCAGCTCGCGATCGTGGACCGCGGCCGGGTGGTTGCGTCGGGCACGCCCGACGAGTTGAAGGGCCGGCTACACGGCGACGTGGTGCAGGTGGAACTGCCCGCGGCCGCGGATCCAGGCCTGGTCCGCACCGTGCTGGCCGGCTTGGCGGAGGTCCGCGACGTGGTCATTGCCGGGCGCGACGTGTCGGCGCGCAGCGATGACGGCGCGGCCGCGGTCCCGGTCGTCCTGGCGGCGCTGCAGCGGGCCGGCGTCCCGGCCCTGTCCGTGGCGGTGGCCAGGCCGTCACTCGACGACGTGTACCTGCGCCATACCGGGCGCCGCTACAGCGAGTCGCAGACACCGGACGATCGCGAACCCCGCGACGAGCGCGAACTAATGGAGGCGAGCAAGTAATGGCAACCGCGCAACTGGAGTCCCGGGCGGCTGCATTCACCACCGCTCAGTCGAACACAGTGCCGTTCGGCACGGCCCTGGTGCACACCTGGTACCTGACCGGCCGGAAGCTGCACACCCTGGTGCGGCAGCCCTGGGTGCTCGCGTTCAGCGTCGTGCAGCCGGTGATCTGGCTGTTCCTGTTCGGGCAGCTGTTCAGGAAGGTCATCGACATCCCGGGCTTCGCATTCGGCGGTACCTACCTGGACTACCTGGTGCCCGGCCTGATCGCGATGAACGCCATGGCAAACAACATGTGGGCGGGGATGGCGATGATCGAGGAAATCGACCGGGGCACGCTGAACCGGTTCCTATCCTCGCCGGCCAGCCGGATCGCGATCATGAACGCCACCGTGGCAGAGCAGGCGGTGAGCACGACCGTCCAGTCCCTGATCATCGTGGGCCTCGGCTTCGCGGGCGGCGCGCGCTATCACGGCGGGGTGGCCGGGCTGGCCGTCCTGGTCGCGGCCTCGATCCTGGTCGGCGTGGTGTTCGGGGCGCTGTCCAACGCGGTCGGCATGCTGCTGCGGTCGCGTGAGGCGATCATCGGCGTCTACACGTTCTTCATGCTCCCGCTGATGTTCCTGTCCTCGGCGTTCATGCAGACCCAGCTGATGCCGGGCTGGATGCAGGCCATCGCGTCACGCAACCCGCTCAACTGGGTGGTGCAGATCGGGCGTTCGGCGGTCTCGGCCCAGCCCGACTGGGCTGCGATCGGCGTCCGGTGCGCCGGGCTCCTGGTGCTCGCGGTGGCCTGTGTCGCGGTGTCGGTGGTGACGTTCCGCTCTTATCAGAAGAACGTCTGAGACAGGGAGGCCGGTACGGCGGATGCCACGGGGGCGCCGCCGTACCGGTCGTCCTAGCTGACCGCGGCTTGCAGTTCCACCGCGGGCTGTTCGGGAGCCGGGGGAGTGGCGCCGTCCCCGCCGCGCATGGTGCGGATGTCGCGGGGGATGAGCGCCAGCGCGGAGACGACGAGGATGGCCGCCGCGGCCGCGTACTGCGCGGTGGAGATCCCGATCGCGGCGCCGAGCGGGCCGGCGATCAGCGCTCCGGCGGGCATCGCCATCACCGAGCCGAGAACATCATAGGACGACACGCGGGCCAGCTTGCCCGGCGGGATGTTCCGCGCCAGCGCCACCGTCCACTGCACCATCATCATCTCGATGAACACGCCGAGGCTGAACGACGCGAGGCATACGGCGGGTAGCGGCAGGACCATCGCCAGCGAGAGCGGGGAGATGGCCACGGCGGCCCCGGTCAGCACCACGAACAACATGGGTCGGCGCGGTGTGACGCGCAGCGACACCAGGCCGCCGACGATCAGGCCGAGCGAGTCGGCCGCGGTGATCGCGCCCCAGGCGGCCGGACCGCCCAGGTGCTCGCGCGCAACCACGGGACCGAGCACCGAGAAGGCGCCATACCAGGCCATCATCACCACGCAGAACTGAGCGACGATCACCCACAGCCAAGTGTGCGAGCGGAACTCCGACCAGCCCTCCCGAAGTTCGCGCAGCAGGGCAGGCTCCGCCCGCTCGGCCGCCAGCCCAGACCCGTCGGCCGCCCTGCCCGCGCGGATCGAAAGCAGCAGGGGCACGGTACCCACCATGCCGGCCCCGCACAGCCCAAGCGCCCAGCCCGCGCCGACCGCGGCGACGAGCAGCCCGGCCGCGGCGGCGCCGGACATCTGTCCCGTGTTCATCGCCAGCCGGCTGATGGCGCTGGCGTCCTGCAGCATTCCGCGGGGCACCACGCGCGGCAGCAGCGCCTGAGATGCCGGGTAGAAGATCGCCATCCCGGTTCCGGTGAGCGCCTCGAGCCCCATCATCGTCCACAGCGGCGGACGGCCAGTCAGCACCAAGACGCCGAAGGTCCCCTCGCCGGCCGCCATGAGCAGGTTGGCCGCGATGATCACCCGCTGCGGCGGGAACCTGTCGGCGGCCACGCCGCCGATGAGCGCGAACACCAGCGCCGGCGCGATCTGGGCGGCAAGGACGTAGGACAGGTCGGAGGCCGAGTTCGTGGCCTTCAGCACCGCGAACGACACACCCACCATCGAGAACCCGAACGAAGCCGGCGCGAGCAGCCGGTCCGCGAGCAGTAGCCGGAAGTCCCGGATCGCCAGCACGGGGAACCGGCGGACGAGGCCATCCCCTGACATGGCTTGATCCCTTTCCATCGTTGGCCGGCCACCGCGCTCGGCATGCCAGCTGTCCGACCGTAACCACCCAGCCGATCGAGCGGCAAACAGTTTTCCCAAGCTAACGACCTACCGGAGGCCCCGTCGGCCAGTTACATGCTTTCCGTCCGCGCCGGTCACGACAGCTGGTCGATCCGGGTCCACACCCCCGGCGGATGATCGTCGCGGGGCAGCCACAGCATCGGCTGCCTGCCCTCGTACCTGGGCTGGAATCCGAGATCTCCCGGATACCGGCCCTTCCGGTCCGGCCAGACCACCTGCAGGCAATCCGGCCTGACGTAGCCGTAGTAACGGTCGGAGACGGCGAACAGGCTGGTCGCCCGCCAGCTCGGACGCACGGGCCTGACCGAGAGCGAGCACGGGCAGATCCCGTCGAGCTCATCGCCGACTTCGATCACCGCGCCGTTCGCGATACGCTCCCCGATCGAGTTCAAGATGACCGTCATGTGCTCGACGGGAAGGCCGAAGATGGCCAGCTCCGGGCCCTGGTGGCTAAGCCAGAGTCCGACCGTATACGCCCAGGGAGGCGCGATCTCGTCGCCAAGCACCGCTGATACCGACCAGCCGACGGTACGGACGTCTTCGGCGACGGCCCGCATGCAGGCTTCCGGGTCGAGGTCGGTTCCCTTGGCCGCAGCGTCACAGTCCGCGCACCGGCACCGCTGCTGCGGCGGGTTGGCGCGGCGTCTCCGTGGAGAGTTCATGCCGCCACAGTACGAGGGGGGTACGACATTTCCCTGTGCTCCAACCCGGCCGGCGTTCCCAGTAGTCAGTGGTCGGGGATCCAGTTTCCATGGAAGCCAAGCGGAATGCGAGCCGGCAGGTGAATGCGTGCGACCGGCTCGGCGGCGAAGTCCTGGGCCGCGAGGATGACCAGGTCGGCGGCGCCGCGGTCGGGGTTGTGTACGAAGGCCATGACGTAGCCCTCGTCCTCGGCGGAGTCCGGCGCGGCCGGCGCGAACACGGCCTCGCCCACGGTGGCGTCGCGGCCGAACTCGTGCACCTGGACGGTGCCGTGATCCAGGTCGTGCTTGAGGATCGCGTTGGTGAACGCGTCGTCGGTGAAGTCGCCGGTGGCCGTGATGGCCCGGGTGACCTCGCCGATGACCGCGCTGTAGCCGTAGCGGTGCGGCCGGGAGACAATCCGGTCATCGACCCGGGGGAACTCCTGCCCGCGGTCGTCCAGGCGCTGTTGGGTGAGCGTGCCGGCGGCCGGGTCGATGGTCCACCGGTCCAGGGTCACCGGGCCGTGCGCGGCCCACAGCGTGGAGACGTCGAACCCCTTGTTGTACTGGCACAGGTCGAGCAGGATCCGCCCGTGCGCGTCCTCATAGGCGTTGAGGCAGTGGAACACCCAGCACGGCTCGATCTCGATCCAGCGGGCAGGCGACCTGCCGTCGCGGGGGAGCAGGCCGACCCGGGCCTGGTGGGCGGGGTTCCACACGTACGGCAGTTCCTGGTCCTTGGTGACCGCGTTCAGGCTGAACGTGACCGGCAAGTCCATCAGGACCACGTAGTGGGCAGTGAGCGCGAAGTCATGCATCATCGGCCCGTCGGGGACCGGGACGTCGGTGGTGCGGGTGACCTTGCCGTCCGGGCCGACGATGACGTGCTGCACATGGTCCCAGGCCCAGAAGTACGCGATTGCATGCAACTCGCCGCTGGCGTGGTCGAGCTTGGTATGCGCGGCGAAACCGCCCGGCAGCGTCCCGCCGAAGTCGCACGGGCCGACGGTGGCCAGCTCATCGGTCAGCTCGTACGGCAGCGGGCCCGCCTCGACCGTGGCCAGGGTGCGGCCGCCGTGGGAGATGATGCAGGTGTTGGCGGCGAAGTCCATGTTCTCGTGTACCGGGCCAGCCGGCCACTTCTCGTCGTGCTGCGCGGCGACGGCCTTGGAACGGACCCACCGGTTGCGGTACCACTCGGCCTTGCCGTCGCGCAGCCGCACGCCGTGTACCATGCCCGCGCCAAGGAACCAGTGGTAGTGGGGGTCGTCCAGGCCCAGCGGGTTCGGCCCATTACGCAGGTAACGGCCGTTCAGCCCGGCGGGCACCTGGCCGGTGACCGGCAGGTCGAACGCCGCGATCTCCTCCTCTACGGGCGCGAACGACCCTTCAAGGAAACGGTGGTCAGAAGGCGTGGACATGATCCCTCCCCGGTTACCTAAAGACGTTTTCGGTCGCGTTCTGTAAGGATGACATAGTGTCCGCAGCGGGGAAAAGATGCGGCTGATGGCTAGCCGACGGCGGGAGGCTCCCCGGGTTCGTCCGGCTCGATACCATGCTCGCGCAGCCGGGCCTCGAGCCGCGTCACCCGCGCCCGCAGCCGCGCCACCTCACCGAGTTCGCCCGGCGTGATGCCCAGCCGCTGCTCGATCACGCTCAGCCGGTCATCGAAAACCTCAAGCACCCCCTTGAGCTCGGGACTCGCGGATACCTTCGGCCGCGCCCGCTCAGGCTCCGCCGCATCGCCCTCTGGGTCATCGCGCAGCTCCGCAATGACCCGGTCGCGCAGTTCCCCCGGGTCGGCGCCGAGCTTGGCCAGCCCCTTGACCGCCATGTTGTCACCCTGGCGGATCAGCCCAAGCAGGAGGTGGCCGGTGCCGATGTAGCCGGCGCCGAGGTCAAGCGACTCGCGCAGAGAAAGCTCCAGTGACTTCTTGGCCGGAGGGGTGAACGGTATATGCCCGGATGGCTCCGCCTTGCCCCGGCCGATGCTCGCTACCATCTCGTCCCTGGCCGCGCCCAGAGTAACGCCCATCGAATCCATCGCCCGGGCGGCCGAACCCGTGCCCTCGCGCAGCAGGCCGAGCAGGAGGTGCTCGGTGCCGATGTAGTTGTGATTGAGCATGCGTGCTTCCTCTCGGGCGAGGACCACCACGCGCCGCGACTGGTTAGTGAACCGCTCGAACATGACTGTCTCCGCTTCCGGCCGACCCCCACGCCGCAGGAGCCAGCGGCACCACGCAGGGCCACGGGATCCTCACCCTCTAGTGTGCACCCGGGAGCGGTGCGCCAAGCCGGGCCCGGAAGGCGGCGGTCTTTACCCGGTTCTGGCAGGACGTGGAGCAGTACTTCCGCGTGCCGTTGCGCGAGGTGTCGACGTAGACCCGGTCGCATCGAGGCGCCGTGCAGACGCCGAGCCGGTCGGACCACGAGCCGCCGAGCACCACGGCAAGGCCCGTGGCGCAGCCCGCCGCCCATCCGTTCGGCAGCGAGTTGTCGGCGGCATGGAAGTGCAGGTGCCAGGACTGCCCGTCGTGGCGTTCCAGCGCGGGCCGGGCCCCTGTGCGGATCAGCAGCGCGTTGACCTGGGCGGCGGCGTCATCGATCGCGCCGGCGCTGGCCGCCTCGAACACGACGCGGAGTTCCGCCGCGACGAAGCAAAGCTCGGCCGCCTCTTCCCAGGTGGCCTCGCGTCCGCCGCCGGCGCGCAGCACGTCCCCCACGGCGGCCGTGCGTTCGTCTCCGTCGGGGGGATCGTAGCCGCGGCCGCGGTCCTCGCCGGGCGTGAGCAAGTTCACCAGGGCCACGGCCACCCCGATGACGACATCTGTGTGACTGTTGAAATTCACTTGACCAGTTACACCTCTGGCGAATACGGTTGTTACCGTCCAAGGCAGTTTAGCCAGTAACGGCCGGCGACGGCCCGACCAGGACCAACACCAGCACTAACCGGACAGGAGGCACCGCGTGCCGGAACTTGACCGCGACACCGCACGAGACTGGATCGAGCGCTGGGATCGCCAGCAGGAGGACAGCCTCCCTGATCGCGAGGACAGGTTCACCGCCCTGATCGACGCGGTGGAGGAGGGAACCGGGCGCCAGGATCCGCTGGTGCTCGATCTCGGCTGCGGTCCCGGCTCGCTGGCCGTCCGGCTGCTCGACCGGATGCCGAGCGCCACCGTCATCGGCATCGACGCCGACCCGGTCTCGCTGGCGCTGGGCCAGGCGGCCTACTCAGGTCGGCCCGGGCTCCGCCTGGTCGACGAGGACATGCGGGTGCCCGGCTGGTCCGCCCGGCTTGGCCTGGACCGGTCCGCGGACGCCGCGGTCAGCACCACCGCCCTGCACTGGCTGACCGAGCCGGAACTACGAGCCATGTACGCCGAACTCACCACCGTGCTCGCTCCCGGCGGCCTGCTGCTCGACGGCGACCACTTCCTCCTCGACGCCAAGGAATCGCCAACCCTGGCCCGGCTCGACCTGGCGCTACGGCAGCGCGAGGATCAGCGGCGCTTTCCCTGTGGCCACTCCGAGAGCTGGTCGGGCTGGTGGGAGGCGGTCGCGGCCAACCCGCTGCTGTCAGGTCACGTCGCCGAGCGCAATCGCCGTCGCGTGGAGGCAGGCCACCACGGCACCGAATCGACGCAGCTCGCCACCCATGTTGAGGCCCTCAAGGCGGCGGGGTTCGCCGAGGTCGGCACGCTGTGGCAGCGCGGGGACAACCGCCTGGTTTGCGCGGTGCTCCCCGCTACAGAACGGCAATATGGTTAGCTGCGCCGAGCGTAGGCGATGTTGACGGCGCCGATCACAATCCAGATCAGCATGACGAGAAATACCTGCCCGGCGTTAATGTTCTGACCGGTGTAAGAATTCGGGTGGAGCACGGCCACGGTGCCCCCGATGGCTGCCCCGAACGAAAACAAGCCAAGCAACACGCCGCCCGCTCCGACCCGGCCAGGTTCCCGGACGCGCCTCGGCTTAGCCGGGGTCGGCGCCGGTCCCTGCAGATGGGCGAACATCCGTGCGTCCACTCGCCGGTCGATCTCCTCGCCGATCCGCTCGACAAGACCCTCGGCCACGGCCGTCTCGTACCCCGGACCGAGATCATTGTGCGCCGCCGCCGAGGCCCTCACTTCATCCCTGATGCTCACATTCGCCTCCCGCCTGGTTCTGCCGCCAACCTATTCGCGGCGCGGGCCGAACACACTGGGGCTAACACCCGTTTCCCGCCTCGTGCTTACCCCCGGGCAAAGCCCGCACCAGACCGCCGCGTTCTGCTGGCAAACTAGGGGAGTGCCAGTCATCCCTTCCCCGGAGCAGCAGGACGAGCCGTGCGTCCTGCTCAAGCTGGGCGAGATCGTGCTCAAGGGACGAAACAGGCAGCACTTCGAGCGCATCCTGCACGGCAACATCCGCGCCGCGGTCAAGGAGGTCGGCGTGCCCGTCGACCTGCGGCAGCGCGACGGGGTGGTCGTGCTGCGAATCGCCGACGGCAGCATCGCCGACGGAAGGCGGCGCGGCGGTGTCGAAAACCCGGGCCCGGGCTGGGCGCAGGCCGTTGCCACGGTCGCCGAACGGATGCGGGACGTGCCAGGCATCGTCACAGTGGCCACGCCGCTGCGTGTGGCCAAGACGCCCGAGGCGGTGGTCGCGGCCGCGGTGGCGGTGACCGCGGGCAAACCAGGACCGTTCGCCGTCCGCGCGCGCCGGCGGGACAAGCGTTTCCCGCTCACATCCGCCGAACTTTCCGTGCTGGTCGGCCGCCAGATCCAGGACGCGCACGGCCTGTCGGTCAACCTTTCCCACCCGGCCACCACGGTGTTCATCGAGGTGGATAGCGACGAGGTCTTCGTGTTCACCGAGGGCCTGCCCGGGCAGGGCGGCCTGCCGGTCGGAATGAGCGGCCGCGGCGTCGCGCTCATGTCCGGCGGCATCGACTCGCCGGTGGCCGCGTACCGGATGATGCGCCGCGGCCTGCGCTGCATCTTCCTGCACTTCTCCGGCATGCCGCTGACCGGTCCCGAGTCGATTTACAAGGCCTACGCGCTGGTCCGCGGGCTCGACCGGTTCCAGGGCGGGTCGCGGCTGTTCGTGGTGCCGTTCGGCAAGGCGCAGCAGGCGCTGGCGTCCTCCGGTGCGGACCGGCTTCAGATCGTGGCCCAGCGCCGGCTGATGCTCAAGACCGGCGAGGCGCTGGCGCGGCGGCTCGGCGGCACCGCGCTGGTCACCGGCGACTCGCTCGGCCAGGTCAGCAGCCAGACGCTGGCCAACCTCACCGCGCTGGACGACGCGGTCACGCTGCCGATCTTGCGCCCGCTGATCGGCTGGGACAAGAACGAGATCATGGCCGAGGCCCGCCGCATCCGCACCCTGGCTATCTCAGAACTGCCCGACCAGGACTGCTGCACCCTGCTCACCCCGCGCCGCGTGGAGACCCGGGCCCGCATCGATGACCTGCGCCGTATCGAAGGCAGGCTGGACGCCGCCGACCTGGCCGAGGAACTAGCCCTGTCCGCGCAGGAGTACCGTAAATAACTTTTTACCGAACGGGCCGTGGTTCCCGCGTCCGGGCTGTGTTTTCCCGCTCGCTGTGTTTTCCCGCTCGCTTCCGGCGCCTCTTGACGCGCCTTTGGCTCGCGGGGGGAATCCAGGCGGCGCCGCGGCCTTTGGCTCGCGGGTAGTTGGCTACTGGCCAGACGCGGCACCGGGCTCTTCGTCGCCCGGTGGCTCCTCCTCGGCACCGTCAACATCCTCCGGCGCCAAGCCCGCCTCCTTGACCCGCTCGGCTACCAGCCACGCGTACTCGGCGGCTTGCCTGTCCAAGAGCAGGCGCTTCTCCTCATCGCGTAGCCTGGCCGCCCGCTCGAAGTCCTGCTCGTCGATGGCGGACTCCTTCTGCCTGCGTACCCTGGCGATCTCCGCGTCGACGCGGCGCAGCCCCTGCCGCTCAGGCGACTCCTCGATGCCGAGCTTCTCCTCGATCGCGGCCAGCCGCGCGCCGAGCACCCGGAGCTGGTGCGCGACGTCCTCCAGCGTGGCGCCCTCCCCGCCGGAGCGGGCCCACGCCACCCGGCGCCCACGCCGGCCCTGGCGCGCCTGGTGGCCGTGCAGCAGCCGGATGACCTCTTGCCTTACGCTGTTCAGCTCGATGCCCCGCTGCTGAAGCACCTGCGCGGCCGGGCCTTCGCCCTCGCGGACGATGCCGAGCAGCAGGTGCTCGGTGCCGATGTAGTCGTGCCCGAGGTGCACCGACTCGCGCAGCGACAGCTCGAGCACCTTCTTCGCCCGTGGGGTGAACGGGATGTGCCCCTTCGGCGGCTGCTGCCCGCGGCCGACGAGCGCCTCCACCTCCCGGCGCAGGGTGTCCAGGTCGACGTCAAGCGCGCGTAGCGCCTTGGCCGCGACGCCCTCGCCCTCGTGGATCAGCGCGAGCAGCAGGTGCTCGGTGCCGATGTAGTCGTGCTCGAGCATCCTGGCCTCTTCCTGCGCCAGGACAATCACTCGTCGTGCCCGGTCGGTAAACCGCTCGAACATACCCTGTCACTCCTTGCGACGCAGTGCCACCCACCGGACATCAGTGTGCCCCGGCCTTACCTGCATGTCAAGATATTACGCGTCAGGCGATGGCGGCGACGGCGGGTGCGGGAGTCAGGGTCCGGCCGACCAACGGGGAAAGGTGCGCGGCCACGCTGGCCAGCTCGCGCAGGTCGGCTTCGACCAGAGCCTGGGGCCCGTCGCACAGCGCGCTCTCCGGGTGCGGGTGTACGTCCACGATGATTCCGTCGGCCCCGACCGCGATCGCAGCCCGGGACAGCGGGACCACGAGGTCCCGGCGGCCGCCGGAATGCGAGGGGTCCACGATCACCGGCAGGTGCGAAAGCCGCTGCGCGACCGGGACGGCGCTGATGTCCAGGGTGTTCCTCGTGGCCTTCTCGAAGGTGCGGATGCCCCGCTCGCACAGCACGATGTCCAGGTTGCCGCGCTGGGCGATGTACTCCGCGGCCATCAGCCATTCCTCGATGGTGGCGTTCATGCCGCGCTTGAGCATGACCGGCTTGCCCACCCCGCCGACCGCCTGGAGCAGCGGGAAGTTCTGCATGTTGCGGGTGCCGACCTGGAGCATGTCGGCGTAGCCGGCGACCAGGTCCACGTCACCCGGGTCGACCACCTCGGTCACGATCGGCAGGCCGGTCTGCGCGCGGACGTCGGCCAGGATCTTCAGCCCGGCCTCGCCGAGCCCCTGGAACGCGTAGGGTGAGCTGCGCGGCTTGTAGGCGCCGCCGCGCAGCAGCGACGCCCCCGCGGCCCTGGCCATCAGCGCGGACGCGAGCGTCTGCTCCGCGGTCTCGACCGCGCACGGACCGGCGATGACGGTCAGCGTGTCCGGGCCGATCGGCACCCCCGCCACCCTGATCACAGAACGTTCCCGGTGATGCTCCCTGCTCACCAGCTTGTACGGCGCGGTGATCCGCACCACGTCGCTCACCCCGGGCATGCCGCGCAGGTTCAGCGTGTCCACCTGGTCGATGTCGCCGACCAGGCCGACGATCGTCCGGGACACGCCCCGGCTGACGAATGCGTCGCCGCCCGCGCCCCTGACCAGTTCGACTACCCCGTCGACGTCCGCCTCCTCGGCATCCGCCGCCATCACAACCACCATGTCATCCGCCTCCAGTCACAAGAAAAGCCCCGGGCCACTGGCCCGGGGCTCTCGCTAGGTCGCTTCCGTCAGCACAAGGTCTGGCAGGCGACCGTCCGGGACCCGGGCCGGTAGCCAAACCAAAACCAGAACTGCTGGCGCATGGCGCACACTCTAGCAGAGCCCGGCTCGCCGAGGACCCCTAGAAGCCGCCGCCGTTGCCGTTGCCGTTGCCGTTACCGCCGGGGAGGACATCGAGGAGGATGGTGCTGCCGCGCGGCGCCTGGCCCACGGGGCTGTAGTCCCACACCTGGCCGTTCGGGTTGTTGCCAAGCCCGAACGACTGTACGGAGACCTTGAATCCCGCGGCCTGGAGTTGCTGCGTCGCCTGCTGCACCGACATCCCGATCACGTCAGGGACGTTGACCTCGGCCGGACCCGAGGAGACCTTCACGACCACGGTCTCGCCCTGGTGGTAAACCGAGTTGGCCGCCGGCTCCTGGCCGGTGATCGTGCCCGAAGGCTGCTGGCTGTTCTGGATCGGCTGCTGTTGCAGGCTGGCGCCGTGCTGGGACGCCCACTGCTGGGCGACCGACACGTTCTGCCCGACGAAATTCGGCACCGGCAGGCCCTCGGCCACCCTGATCTCGACCGGCTTGGTCTGCGGCCATGACGTCCCGGCGCGAGGTACGGTGCCGAGCACGGTGCCTACGGGCTGCGTCGAGCCGACCTTGTCCACGACGGGGCTCAGGTGCACGCTCCGCACCGCGGCCTCGGCGGCGGCGAGCGTCTTCCCGGCCACGTCCGGCACGACGGAGGTGAACGGCCCGGCTGAGACGAGGATCGTGATCGCCGAGCCCTTCGTGGCCCGGCCGGACGGGCTGGTACCGACCACCGATCCCTTCGGAACGTCGTTGTTGCGCTCCGAGGAGACCTTGGCGATGGTGAACCCGTCAGCGGTCAGGGCCGTGGTGGCCTGGCTCACCGAATCGTCGGCCACGACCGGTATCGAGGTGTAGCGGCCGCTTGTGAGGTACCAGCCGCCGAGCCCGAGCCCGATGCCGAGCGCCACGACCAGCATCACGATCGCGAGCCGCGGGCTGAACAGCCAGCGCTGCAGGAACGGCTCGCCGCCGCGCAGGTACCTCTCGGCATCCTCGCGGTGCACGACCAGCGTGTGTGATCCAATGCCCTCTTGGCCGTCCGAACCGGCGAAGCCGACCGCCGCCAATCCGCCGGCCCCTCCGTTGCCCGCCGGGCTCACACCGAACGACCCGGTGCCGGAGCCGCTCGCAGGCGGGCCCGTTCGGCCATAATCTCGCCATTCGTCGGCGGCGGGCTGGCCGGCCAACGGCGTGGCCGCACTGTGTGCCCACCACCCATTGGTGGCGGCGGGCGTGTCGAGGTCCAGCCAGGGCGCCTCGGCCAGGCCCTGGACGCCGACTCCCATTACTCCGGTGAGCCCGCTCGGCTGCCCGATGCCCTCCCTGACCCGGCGGACCGCGCGCGCGAACTCGCCGGCGTCGGCCGGGCGGTGCGCGGGATCCCGGCTTGTGGCCGCGAGCACGAGCTGGTCGACGGTCGGCGGTATGCCGGGGACCAGCGCGGACGGAGCCGGGACATCCTGGTTGACGTGCTGGTAGGCGACCGAGATGGGGGATTCGCCGGTGAACGGCTGGCGCCCGGTGAGCAGCTCGAACAGCATCACGCCCGCCGAGTAGACGTCCGAGCGCGGGCCCGTGGGGTCGCCGGTCACCTGCTCGGGCGGGAGGTAGGCGACCGTGCCGATGAGCAGGCCGGCCCGGGTGTGCCCGGCG
>Ga0335074_10003418_pt1 | contig 21694 bp, 18 predicted proteins | sample Lox_Sample_23_FD_206715 | JGI IMG/M metagenome (GOLD analysis project Ga0335074, IMG submission 206715) | Soil microbial communities from Loxahatchee National Wildlife Refuge, Florida, United States - Lox_Sample_2.3 | ecosystem: Environmental > Terrestrial > Soil > Wetlands | place: USA... | reverse complement strand
GACCGACGCTGCCGCGCACAAGTCCGTCGTGAGGCTCCTGATATGGAACGACCTGTCAAGTACTCGCCAGATCAAGCGATCTGGTTCTTGACTCGACCCAAGCACAAGTGAACAGCGGCCGGGGCAGCGTGTGTCGACGGTTGATCACTCTGATATTCGTGGATCGAGCGCAAGGCTCGCCATCATGGTCGTGATTCGTCGGGAGCTGCCTCGGACTAAGGTCGCGGGTCTGGCCGTGAGGGCCGGTCGCATAGGAGCGCACGAGGGTTCTCCTTTGCCGTGTACGACCCCAGCCGCTGACCGCTTGTGCCTGTACCGAGTTCATGAGTTTCTCGCTCGCCGCGCCTCAGGCGGCTCGCCGGACCTCCTGCTTTGGTGCGCGCTCGAGCTCGCAGCCGATCGCCCAGATGAAGCCGAGCAACTCGCGCCCCAGTGCGGTAACGACCTTCTGCTTGGTCTTACCGCGCACCAGCAGCGCTCGGTAGCGTGCATGTAGCCGATGCTGAGCGCGCCAGGCGATGGCTTTGACGGTCTCGCTCGCCCCGCTTTGGCGCGCCACCAGCGTGGCACCCAGATTGGGCCGATGCCGGTAGCTCCAAGCCGCCTCGGTCACGATGCGCCGCAGGTGAGCATTGCCCGTCTTGCTGATCGAGCCGCGGCTCACCCGCTCGCCGCTGGAGTGCTCGCGCGAGACCATGCCGGCATAACCCATCAGCTGCCGTGCGTGGCCAAAGCGCGAGAGTTGCCCCAGCTCGCTGACCAGCGTCACGGCCGAGACCTTGGCCACTCCGCGCAGGCACTGCAGCCCTGCGATTACCGTCCGCAAGTTCTCGGGCATCGACTCGACTGCCGCATCGATGCTGCGCTCGAGCCGCACGATGCGCTCGGCGGCGTGCTCGACCTCGTGCAGGTAATCCAGCAGCGTCGCCTCCTGCGCCGCATGCTCAAAGCGTTGCTCCTTCACCCAGCCCAGATACTTGCCCGTCCAGGAGGTGGTGCCCTCGGGTGCTCGGCGCCCCTGGCGCAAGAGGAACTTGCCGAGCCGGTGGCGCGCCCGCAGCTGATCCCGTTTGGCGGCCAGCCTCGCACGCACCAGGTCGCGCAGCGCCTCGTGCGCCGCATCCGGTACCCATACCGCCGTCAGATCCCCGGCCCGATAGCAACGCGCGAGTTTCTCGGCATCGCGCCGATCGGTCTTGACTCGATCGCCGGCCTTCACCGGCACCAGCGTCGGGGCCACCACCTCGCAGTGCACCCCCAACTCGCTCAATTGCCAGTACAGCACGTAGCCGGTAGGTCCCGCCTCGTAGCACACGCGCAGCTGTTCGGGCTTGCCCAGCTTGCCCACCAAGCGGCGCACCGACTCGGCGCGGTTGGGGATCACCCCGAGGCTGCGCACCTCACCGCCCACCTCCGCTACCGCCACGGCAATCGTCTCCGCATGGACATCCAGGCCCACAAATCGTACGTTTCTCATCGCCGGCTCCCATTTGTATGCGGCTCTGCGCCGCGATTCTTCCCGATTCACAGCGTAATCCGCGATGCTGCAAATCGGGAGCCGGTCGTTCCATGATGACTAACGCGGCGCATGGCTGCGCTCGAGCACCGCGGTGGCGAGCGGCCAAACGAGCGCTCCCGTGACCACCGGGATCCACCGTAAGGGGTTGCCGACCGGATGGCCGCTCCAGCCATCGATGGCGAACACGATGAACTCGTACACGGCGAGCGCGGCGAACACGATGATGCTCTGCTGGAACGCCGGCTTCGAGCGAATCTTCTGGTGCTCGCGCACGGCCACGTACGCGATGGTCGTGAGCGCGAGGGCATGCTGTCCGAGAACTGCGCCACGAAATACATCGAGCGTGAGACCGGAGGCGAAGCCGAGCGTCAGTCCGCCGGCTCGCGGCGCCGCGATGGACCAGTACAGCACCGTGAGGACGAGGAACGCCGGTCGTGCGATGGCGAGCCATTGCGGGAGCGGAAGCACGGTCAAGATCAGGGCCAGGAATGTCGTGACGACCATCCGTCCGCGAGGCTCGATCGGGGTCCGTGCGCTCACGGCGGGGGGTCCTGGGAAGGCGCCGCGCGCGCGCCCGAGGCGGGTGCGGACGCCGGTGTCGTTGGCCGCGGGGCCGAGGCGGGTGCGGAGGCGGGTGCCGTCGTCGGCTGGGGGGCGGAGAGCGGCGTCGCCTTCCTGGGCACGGATGCCGGAGGGCTCGGCGCCGGCGCCGGGGTGGTGCGCCGCGGCGGGACGGACTGTGGCTTGAACGTGGGGTTACCGCTCGTGAGATTGCTGCCCACCGCGCTGTTGCCGGTCGCATGGCTCGGGGCCGCCGGATGGTCCGGGCGGAACCACACGAGCATCACTTCGCGGAGCTTGTCGAGCTGCGCCAGGGGCTTGGCCCGGATCTGGGCGAGCGGCTGGACGGCATCGCGGCGGACGTCGACGACGTGCGCGACGGGGTAGCCCTGGGGAAACACACCGCCCAGGCCCGAGGTGACGAGCAGATCACCGGGCTTCACGTCCGCGTTCGCGGGCAGGTACGGCAGCGCCAGGTACTGCGTATCGCCGGTGCCGACCGCAATGGTGCGCACCCCCGTTCGCTCGATCTGGACCGGGACCGCGTGCTCGGGGTCGGTGACGAGGATGACCTCGGCGCTCCAGGGACCGACGTGCATCGTCTGGCCGAGGAGCCCCTCGCTATCCATCACGGCCTGTCCCGGGAACACCCCGTTGCGCGCCCCGCGGTTGATGAGAACCCGCTGCTGCAGGCTGTTGAGGTCGACGTCGACGATCTCGGCGACGAGCCAATGATCGGCGACCGGCGGCAGGGCGTCGCGCAGCCCGCGCAGCTCGCCGTTCTCGCGCGCGAGCGCCTCGAAGCGCAGGGACCTGAGCTCGAGCGCGTCGTCACGCCGGCGCAGCGCGGCGTTCTCAGCCCGCAGCTCGTCGCGGGTCTCGATGACCTCGTGCATCCAGCGCCAGGCCTCCGTCGGCGAGCTCACGGCGAGCTGCAGCGGATAGGCGGCGGCGGTCAGATAGTAGCGGGCCTGCTCGAGCCAGCCGCGCCGCTGGTCGAGGAACATGAGCACGATCGCGAGGATGGCGTAGAGCGTGAAGCGAAAGCCCGGTGAGGCGCCTCGCCCTGGCGATGGTCGGTAGGTCCCTGCGGCGAACGCTGCCACTTGGTTACGGGCTGCGCCCTGTGTGTTCCGTTCACTCGAGGCCGAAGTGTCCCGGCCCCATCTCGTCCATCAGCTCGAGAATGCGCCCGCCTCCGCGCGCAACACAGGTGAGCGGATCGTCCGCCACCACCACCGGAAGGCCAGTCTCCTCGGTGAGGAGCTTGTCGATGTCGCGCAGCAGCGCCCCTCCCCCGGTGAGCACGATGCCGCGCTCGGCCACGTCGGCGCCGAGCTCGGGCGGGGTCTGCTCGAGCGCCTGCTTCACGGCGCTCACGATGCTCTGCAGCGGCTCCTGCAGCGCCTCGAGAATCTCGTTGCTGTTCAGCGTGAAGCTGCGCGGGACGCCCTCGGAGAGATTGCGTCCCTTGACGGAGAGCTCCCGCACCTGCTGCCCGGGATAGGCCGAGCCGATCTCGATCTTGATGCGCTCGGCGGTCGCCTCGCCGATCAGGATGCCGTAGTTGCGGCGCACGTAGCTCATGATCGCATCGTCGAAGCGATCACCGCCGATGCGCGCGGAGTTCGCGTAGACGATGCCGTTCAGGGAGAGCACCGCGACCTCGGAGGTGCCGCCGCCAATGTCGAGCACCATGGAGCCACGCGCCTCGTGCACCGGCAGGCCCGCGCCCACCGCGGCGGCCATCGGCTCGCTCACGATGGCGACGTTGCGGGCGCCCGCGCCTTCGGCCGACTCCCGGATCGCACGGCGTTCCACCTGCGTCGAGCCGAACGGCACGCACACGAGGACGCGCGGCGAGGGCTTCAGCATGCGATTGCCGTGCACCTTGTTGATGAAGTATTGGAGCATCTTCTCCGTGTAGGTGAAGTCGGCGATGACGCCGTCCTTCATCGGCCGCACCGCGGTGATGTGACCGGGCGTGCGGCCGAGCATGCTCTTCGCCTCGGAGCCGACGGCCACGATGATCTTGCCACCGCGTGTCGGCTCGTCCTGCACCGCGACGACCGAGGGCTCGTTGAGCACGATGCCCTTGTCGCGGACGTAGATCAGCGTATTGGCCGTACCCAGGTCGATCGACAGATCGCTGGAAAAATAGCCGCGCAAGCGTTTGAACATGAAGGGATAACGGTGCGACCTGGAGGGAGCCCCCGACGAGTGGCGCGTAACATATCAACCGTGCGGACATTGAGCAAGGCGAGGTGTATGATTCGGCGCCGTTTTTTCCGCAGTTTGCGACATCGATCAGACTATGGAGCGCGCCGAGATCGAAACCATCGCCCATCTGGCGCGGCTCGAGCTGCGCGAGAGCGAGATTCCCGCCTACCTGGAGAGTCTCTCGCGCATTCTCGAGCTGGTCGGGGAGCTCAACCGTGCCGACACCTCCGCGGTTGCGCCGATGGCGCACCCGTTGCCCGGGCTCTCCCAGATGCTGCGCGCGGACGAGGTGACCGAGCGCAACGACCGCGAGCGCTATCAATCGAATGCGCCGCAGGTCGAGGCGGGGCTGTATCTGGTGCCGAAGGTGATCGAGTGACGGGACGCGCGCGGCGCGGTCGCTAGCCGATGGCCGCCCTCATTCAAAAGACGCTCGCCGAGCTCGCCGCCGGCCTGCGCGGGAAGCAATTCTCGAGCGTGGAGCTCGCCCGCGGGCTGCTCGAGCGCATCGAGGCCGCGCAGCCGAAGCTCAACGCGCTCATCACCGTGACGCGGGACGCCGCGCTCGCGGCGGCGGCGGCCGCGGACCGCGACATTGGCGCGGGGCGCGGGGGGCCGCTCACCGGCATCCCTCTCATTCACAAGGATATCTTCTGCACCGAGGGCGTGCGGACCTCGTGTGGCTCGCGCATGCTCGACAACTTCATCGCCCCGTACGATGCGACCGTCGTGGCGCGGCTCAGGTCCGCCGGCATGGTCATGCTCGGCAAAGCGAACATGGACGAGTTCGCGATGGGCTCCTCGAACGAGACGAGCTTCTACGGTCCGGTGCGCAACCCCTGGGACGCGCGGCTCGTCCCGGGAGGCTCCTCGGGGGGATCGGCTGCGGCGGTCGCGGCGCGGCTCGCCCCCGTCGCCACCGCGACGGACACGGGGGGGTCCATCCGCCAGCCCGCAGCGCTCTGCGGCGTGACGGGAGTGAAGCCGACGTACGGCCGCGTCTCGCGGTACGGCATGATCGCGTTCGCCTCGAGCCTCGATCAGGGTGGCATCATCACGGCGAGCGCCGAGGATGCGGCGCTCGTGCTGCGCGCCATGGCGGGGTTCGATCCGCGCGACTCGACGAGCGTCGACCGGCCGGTGCCCGATTATACGGCCGCCCTCGGGCGCTCCCTCGCGGGTCTCAAGGTGGGGCTCCTCGAGGAGTTCTTCGACAAGGGCCTCGACGCCGACAACGAGCGTCAAATCCGGGCGGCGCTCGGGGTCTTCGCAGGACTCGGCGCCTCGCTGCGGGAGGTGAGCCTGCCGAGCATTCCCCTGTCGGTGCCGGCGTATTACGTCGTCGCCCCGGCGGAGTGCTCGTCGAACCTCGCGCGCTACGATGGGGTGCGGTTCGGCTACCGCTGCCGGGAGCCTCGCGACCTCCTCGATCTGTACCGGCGCACGCGCGGCGAGGGGTTCGGCGCGGAGGTCAAGCGGCGCATCATGACCGGCACGTACGTGCTGTCCACCGGCTACTACGATGCCTACTATTTGAAAGCGCAGAAGGTGCGGCGGCTCATCGCGAACGATTTCGAGCGCGCCTTTCGCGACGTCGATGTGATCATGGGGCCGACGACGCCGACGCCCGCCTTCGAGATCGGCGCCAAGACCGCCGACCCGATCACGATGTATCTCAACGACATCTACACGATCGGCGCGAACCTCGCGGGACTGCCCGCGCTCTCGATTCCGTGCGGGTTCGTCGGGAAGCTCCCGGTCGGTCTGCAGATCATCGGACCGCACTTCGCGGAGGAGCGGCTGCTCACTGCGGCACACGCCTTCCAGCGGGAAACGGACTGGCATCGGCGCATTCCGCCGGGATACGAGTGAGCGCAGCGGCGGGATGCGGTCATGAGCGATAGGAACTGGGAAACGGTGATCGGGCTCGAGATCCATGCGCAGCTCGCGACGCGGTCGAAGATCTTCTCCGGATCGCCCACGACGTACGGCGCCTCGCCCAACACGCAAGCCGATCTCGTCGATCTCGGCTACCCCGGGGTGCTCCCCGTGCTGAACGGCGCCGCCGTGCGCATGGCCGTGAAGTTCGGGCTCGCCATCGGAGCGCGCGTCGCGCCGCAGTCGATCTTCGCGCGCAAGAACTACTTCTATCCGGATCTGCCGAAGGGCTACCAGATCAGCCAGTACGAGCTGCCGATCGTCGTGGGCGGTGCGCTCGATATCCTGCTGGACGACGGTGCGGTCAAGCGCATCGGGATCACCCGCGCGCACCTCGAGGAAGACGCGGGCAAGTCGCTGCACGAGGGCCTCGCCGGATCGAGCGGCATCGATCTCAATCGCGCCGGAACGCCGCTGCTCGAGATCGTCTCGGAGCCGCAGCTGCGCTCCGCCAAGGAAGCCGTCGCCTACATGAAGAAGGTGCACACGCTCGTGCGCTACCTCGAGATCTGCGACGGCAACATGCAGGAGGGCTCGTTCCGCTGCGATGCGAACGTCTCGGTGCGCCCGCAGGGCGCGCAGCAGCTCGGCACGCGCACCGAGATCAAGAACGTCAACTCCTTCCGCTTCGTCGAGAAGGCCATCCAGTACGAGGTGGGGCGGCAGATCGAGGTGCTCGAGTCGGGCGGCCGTATCGTGCAGGAGACGCGCCTGTACGACCCCGACCGTGGCGAGACGCGCTCGATGCGCACGAAGGAGGAGGCGAACGATTACCGGTACTTCCCCGATCCGGATCTGCTGCCGCTCGTCCTGGCGCCGAGCTTCATCGATGAGGTGCGCGCGAGCCTGCCCGAGCTGCCCGACGCGAAGGCGCAGCGCTTCGTCGCGCACTACGGCCTCACGCCCTACGATGCGGGCGTCCTCACCGCGAGCCGCGAGCTCGCGGCGTACTACGAGGAGGTGGTGCGCCACGCGCCCGGCGAGCCCATCGCCGCCGCGCACTGGGTGACGGGTGAGCTCGCCGCCGCACTCAATCGCGACAGCCTCGATGTCACCGACAACCCGCTGCCGCCGGCGCGCCTCGCTGGACTGCTCGCGCGGATGGCCGATGCGACGATCTCCGGCAAGCTCGCGAAGGAGGTGTTCGAGGCGATGTGGGCGAGCGGGCGCGAGGCCGATGCGATCATCGAGGAGAAGGGCCTCAAGCAGATCACCGACGCGGCGGCGATCGGGCGCATCATCGAGGAGGTGATGGCCAAGAACCCCGCGCAGCTCGCGGACTACCGGGCCGGAAAGGACAAGCTGTTCGGCTTCTTCGTCGGCCAGGTGATGAAGGCGAGCCGGGGGAAGGCGAACCCCGCCCAGGTCAACGAGCTGTTGAAGACGAAACTTTCCTCCTGAGGGCGCGCGCATCCTCCCGCGCGGCTTGAGTTGTCGGGTCGGCTGCCTCATTGTGGGATGATGGAAACTCTTATACCCGCCGGCGATGTGGTGCGCCGCTTCATCGTCGAGAATCGACCCGTTCGCGGTCACTTCGTGCGCATCGAGGAGGCCTGGCGCGCGCTGCGCCTGCATCGCGATTACCCGGCGCCGATCCGCGAGCTGCTCGGGCAGGCCGTGAGCGCCTCGGTGCTGCTCGCCTCGACGCTCAAGTTTCGCGGCACGCTCACCTTGCAGCTGCAGGGCCACGGCGCCGCGCGGCTCCTGGTCTCGCAGTGCACGCACGACTTTCGCATTCGCGCGCTGGTGCGCGTGGATGAGCAACGGCTGGCCGAGGCGGGCGAAGCCGCGGAGGCCGCCGCGCTCACGCCCGAGGTCTTCCGGCATCTGGTCGGAAAGGAGGGCCGGCTCGCCGTGACCGTCGAGGCCGCGGAGCGTGACATGCGCTACCAGGGCATCGTGCCGCTCGCCGGGAACTCGTTCGCCGAGTGCCTCGAGGGGTACTTCGCCTCATCGGAGCAACTGCCGACGCGCGTGCGGCTCGCAGCCGACGAATCGCACGCCGCCGGTCTGCTGATCCAGCAGCTTCCGGGTGCGCGCGACGCGCAGGACGACCTCGAAAGTGAATCCGCCTGGCGCGATGCGCAGGACGGCATCGGAGCGGTACGCAGCAGCGACCTGCTCGGCTCGCCGGTGGAGGGGGTGCTGCTGCGCAACTTTGGCCAGCGCGACCTGAGGCTCTACGCCGGCTCGCCCGTGCGCTTCGAGTGCCGGTGCGATCCGAGGCGCGTTGCGAGCTTGCTGCGCGCACTCGGGGCGGCCGAGGTACGCGACGTTCTCGAGGAGCAGGGCACCGTCACCGTCACGTGCGACTTCTGCAATCGGCCGTACCGCTTCGATGCGGTGGACGTGGAGGGGTTGTTCGCGGCGGACGGCGCGCCGCACGCGCCCACGTCCCTGCACTGAGAGCCGAGGCGTGCGGCGGCAAGTCCCTTGCCGCCGCACGCGTGGATCAGTTAGGCACGCGGACTCTGGCCGCGTTGCGCGGTGGGCCTTCGACGGCGTTGAGATAGGACTTGCCGCCGAGCCTGCGCATCTGCTCGAGCACCCAGTCGCGCCGTTCGAGCATGTAGCGCGAGGGCCGGTCCACGTGCATCAGGTGCGGGTTGGGCAGCACGACGGCGAGGAGTGCCGCCTGGTCCGGGCTCAAGCGCGCGGCGGGCGCGTGGAAGAACTTGCGCGATGCGGCTTCGACGCCGTACACACCGCGCCCGAACTCCGCGATGTTGAGATACACCTCGAGGATGCGCTCCTTCGGCCAGCAGGTCTCGAGCAGCACCGTGAACCACGCCTCGAGGGCCTTGCGCACATAGCTGCGTCCCGACCAGAGGAAGAGATTCTTCGCGACCTGCTGCGAGATGGTGCTCGCGCCACGCAGGCGCTTGCCGCGGGCGCTCTCCCGGACGGCCTCGCGGATCGAGTGGAAGTCGAAGCCGGCGTGGAATGGAAAGTCCTGGTCCTCCTCGGCGATCACGGCGAGCGCCGCATAGGGGGAAATGTGCTCGAGATCGACCCAGTCGTACTCGGTGCGATAGCGCCGATCGTGGGCGAGCGCGGCGTCCCAGCGCGCGCGGAGCATGAAGGCGCTCGTCACCGGGTGCCACCAGCGCAGGACCAGCACCGGCGCCGCGCAGAGCAGCAGCGCGAGCAGTACCACGAAGACGACGAGCCTCAGCAGTGTGCGCACCGGTCAGCTCCGGGGTGGCGCGCAGCTCGGCCCGCGCCGCTTCGCCCGCGCGGATCCGCCCGCGCGCGCCTCGAGCGCGCGCCTCACGACCAGCGCGCCTCGGTCATGCGCTCGTGCCCGGCGAGGTCGCGATGCGAGCGGATGTGGCTCAAGCCGCGCACGAGCAGCTCGCGCGCAACCTCCGCCGCCTGAGTCGCGCCATGCTCGAGCAGGAGCCAGCCCCCCCGCTCGAGATGATGCGGCGCGGCGCGGATGAGGATTCTCAGATGCGCCATGCCGTCGTCGCCCGGCGTGAGCGCGACCCTCGGCTCGAACCGCAGCGGTGGCGCTTGCAGCTGCGCATCGCCGCCGGCGACGTAGGGCGGATTGCTCAGCACGAGGTGGAAGCGCCGATTTGCGAGCGGCGCGAACCAGTCTCCGGCGAGGAACTCCACCTGAGTCGCATGCAGGTCGGTCGCGTTGCGACGCGCGACACGCAGTGCATGCGCCGAGATGTCGGTCGCGGTGATGTGCCAGCGCGGCCGCTCCTGCGCGAGCGCGAGCGCGATGGCGCCGGAGCCGGTGCCGAGGTCGAGCACTTCGCCGGTGTCATCGGGGCGAAGCGCGAGCGCCCGCTCGACGAGCAACTCGGTCTCGGGGCGCGGGACCAGCACGCCGGGGTCGACGCCGAGCCTCAACGACCAGAACTCCTTGCTGCCGATGAGGTACGCGAGCGGCTCGCCGCGCGCGCGCCGCTCGATGAGCGCGAGGTAGGCATCCCGCTCGGGCGGTGCGCGCACCTCATCGGGATGCGACTGGATGCGCGTGCGAGGCTTGCGCAGCACGTGGGCGAGCAGCAGCTGCGCATCGAGGTGGCCATTCTCGAGCGCCGGGGCGAGCCTTCGGAGTCCCTCGCGGAGCAGATCGCCAGTCGTGAGATTCGCGGCCATCCCTTAGAATTCGGCGCGATGGTGATGCTCCCGCCTCACTGGTATCCCCCATCGCGACCGCAGTCGATCGGCGAGGTGCTCGATACGGGTTTCAAGATCTTTCAAACGACGCTCCTGCCGTGCCTGCCGTACGGGGTGACGTGGGTCGTCGTCGGGCAGCTCGCAACGCTGCACGATCTGGCCGCCGGACGGCCCTTGCGCGCATTCGGCGGAAGCGATCCGATCGGGTGGCTCTGGTTCGCGCTCAGCATCGTGCTCGCCCTCGCCATCTGGAGCTTGCTGATTCTACGCCAGAGCGCGCTTGCTTCCGGGCGCACGAGCTCGCTCGCCGGAGAGCTGCGGATCACCCTCGAACGGCTGCCGCAGCTCGTCGCGCTCCTGCTCGTGGCCGCCGCGGCCTGCGCCGTCGGGCTGCTGTTGCTCGTGCTGCCGGGACTGTACCTCGCCGTGGCATTCACCCTCGCGGTGCCGGCGCTCCTCGCGCGCAGGCTCGGTCCGATCGCGGCGCTCCGCTATGCCGCGCGGCTCCTCTACGGCCATTTCTGGCGAACGACCCTCATTCTCAGCATCGCGCTCGTCGTGACGCTCGCCCTGTACACGGTGGTTGCAACCATCACCCTGCTCGCCTGCACGCTCGGTGGTGTGACCGATGTCGCCGTGGTCACGGCGGTGTCGCGCGCCGCCGGAATCGCGCTGGGCGCCGTCGCGGCGCCCTTCGGTTGCGCGATCATCCTCGCGATCTTCGGCGAGCTCGGCGCACGCCGCGAGGGGCCCGAGCTGGAGCGCCGCATGGCCGCCGCCGAGAGCTGAGGCGTGCGGCATTCTCGAGTCATCGTCGCCTCGCTCCTCTGCGCCGGGGGCTGCCCCGTTGCCTCGACGGCTACGGCGGTTGCGCCCGCGCAGAGCGCACCGCTCGAGCGAGCGCTCGGGGCCATCGACGCCTGCACCGCACGACTCGACCCGCAAGTCGATGTGGGGTACCGGCGGATCGCGGCTCGCTGCCCGAATCTGCCGCTCGTGCTCGCCGCCGGCGATTTCGCGCGCTGGCTGCCCAGGGACTGGCGCGATCCGAACGGTGACCTGTCCGCCGGCGGTCTCGAGGAGCTCAGGGCGCTGCTCGTGCACGAGCTGGCCAGCCGCCGGATGAGCCGCGCTCCGAGCGTGCGGCGCTTGCATCAGGTGCTCGCCGCGATGGGGCATCGCGCGCAGGCGCCGGCCGGAATGTGGAGCGGCCTGCAAAACCGGCTGCGCAGGCTCGCCGCGCCGCAGAGCGATGCGGCCCAGCGTGCGAGTGGGCTCGCGCGCTCGCTGCGGCGCATCGAGCTCGCGCCGACGGTTGCGCAGCGGATCGCCGATGCGGCGCTGACCTCGGTCGTCGCGCTGGCCGTGGTCATCCTCGTCAACGAGCTGCGTGTCTCCGGTGCGCTGCGCACGTGGTCTCGCGCGGGCCGCCGCCGCGGCACGCGCGACGCGGCCGCCCGCGCGCGCGGGTCGACGGATATCGGGGCAGCCGAGCTCGAGGAGCGCCCCGGGCTGCTGCTCGGTCTCGTGCTCGAGCGGCTCAGCCTCGCGCGGGGGCTCACGGGTCTCGGCAGTCTCACGCCACGCGAGCTCATCCGCGCCGTGTCCCTCGACGATGCCGAGGACACACGACGGCTCGCCGGGCTCGCACTCGCTGCCGAGCGCGTGCGCTACTCGCCCGCGCCCGGCAGCGCTGCGGAGCTCGCCGCGGCGGTCGCCGAGGGGCGCACGCTGCTCGGCCGGTTGGGTGCGACATGAGGGAGCGGTTGGTCACCCTCGTCGCCGCGCTCGGTGCGCTCGCGCTGTTCGCGGCGGTGTTCCTGCCATCCGGCGCCGGGACCGAGCGCGGTCGCGATACCCCGCGACCCACGACTGACGAGCAGCGCGGCGACGGCTACTACGCCGCGCGCCGATGGCTCGAGGCCGAGGGCGTTCGCGTGGTCTCCCTGCGCGAGCACCTCGGAACGCTCGCCACGCGTCGCGACTTGCCCGGCGGCGGAAACTTGCTCATCGTGACGCTGCCCGGGGTCACGGGATTCGCGAACGCGGAGCTCGAGCGCATCGATCAGTGGGTGCGGGCGGGCAATACATTGCTCGTCGTCGCGGCGCTCGCGGATGCGCCCGGCTGGTCCCTCGCGCGGGCGAGCGTCACCCCGGGCGATGTGAGTCTGCTCAGCGGGCTCTCGCTCGTGGCGCTCGGGAGGTACGCGCGCCCCGGCCGGTCGCGGCTCATCCCGAACGGCGACCACGCGTACTTTCGCGACGTGCGGGAGGCGACCGCGCTCTCCGACGATCGGCACCGACCCTGGGCGGTCAAGGTGCCCTACGAGGGCTTCGCGCTGGAGCTCGCGCACGAGCGCGCGGGCGGCGCCGGCGTGCTGTGGACGCGGCCGCTCGGGGCGGGCCGGATCATCGTGAGTGCGTTCGGGAGCCTCTTCACCAACCGGGCGATCGGGCTCGAGGACAACGCCCAGCTGCTTGCGAACCTCGTCGCCGTGAACGTCGCCCCAAAAGGAGCGGTCGTCTTCGATGATCGGCACCAGGGTCTGGGGGCCGTCTACGATCCGGCGACGTTCTACCGCGATCCACGCCTCTACGAGACCGTGGGCATCCTGCTCGCGTTATGGCTCGCCTGGGTGCTCGGCGCGACGCGTCTCAGAGCCCTCGGCGGTCGACCGCCGGCACCGCGCGAGGCGGATCTGCTCGAGGCCACGGGTGGGTTTCTCGCTCGCGTGCTGCGCACGGACGCGGCGGCGCGCAGCCTGTTCGAGCATTTCCTCCGCGCGCAGCTGCCGGGCGCCGCGCGCTACCAACGAAGCTCGCGGAGCGCTGCGGCATGGCGCTATCTCGAGCGCCATCCGCGGGTCGGGCTGGCCGACCTCGAGCGGCTCGAGGCGTGGTACGCCGATGCACAGGCCGGGCGGCGCGTTCCGCTGCGGCGCGTGCACGATCTGATCGTGCGCACGGAAGGGCGCCTGCGCGCATGAGCCCCGCGGCCGCGACGGGCTGCGCGGTGCAACGGCTGCACACGGCGCTCGCACACGAGCTCGAGCGGGTCGTGGTCGGCGCCGAGGACGCCGTGCGCGCACTCACCATCGCGCTCGTCGCTCGGGGACACGTTCTGGTGCAGGGCGTGCCGGGTCTCGGCAAGACGCTCCTCGCCAAATCGCTCGCCTGCGTGCTCGGCGGGGAGTTCAAGCGTATCCAGGGCACGCCCGATCTGATGCCGAGCGACATCACGGGCGTGCACGTGTTCGATGAGTCGCGCCGGCAATTCGCGTTTCGTCCCGGTCCGCTGTTCGCGGACATCGTGCTCGTGGACGAGGTCAATCGCGCCGGACCCAAGACGCAATCGGCGCTGCTCGAGGCCATGGAGGAGCGGCAGGTGAGCATCGAGCGGGAGGTCTTCGCGCTGCCGCGCGACTTCATGGTCATCGCGACCCAGAACCCGCGCGAGTTCGAGGGGACCTATCCGCTGCCCGAGTCGCAGCTCGACCGCTTCATGCTGCGGGTCGAGCTGCCGTATCCGACGCGCGAGCTCGAGGCGCAGATCCTCACTCGCTATGGGGCGCAGATGGGCTCGACGCCGCTCCCCGGTCTCGCCACGGTCGAGCGCGAGTTGCTCGGTGCTGCGCGCGCCGAGGCCGAGGGCCTGCACGTGGCGCCGGCCCTCACGGACTATGTGCTGGCGCTCGCCCGCGGCTCGCGCGAGCACCCGCGCATCGCGCTCGGACTGTCCACGCGCGGCGCGCTCGCGCTGGTGCGGGCGGCGCGGATCGAAGCGGCGCTGCGCGGCGGGGCGTTCGTGGCACCCGATGACGTGAAGGCGGTCGCCGCCTGGGTCGTCGCGCATCGCCTGATCCCAACCCCGGAAGCCGCCCTCGAGGGCGCGAGCGACGTGGATCTCGTACGCGCGCTGCTCAACGACACGCCCGTCCCCAGGTAGACCGAGCATGCATCTCGCGCGGCGTGCGTACCTTCTGCTCGTGCTCGCAGCGGTGCTCGCGATCGTCGCTCTGTGGTCGCCCGAGCCCGAGCTTGCGGGGTTGTGGCGCTGGCCCACGATGCTGCTGCTCGCGGGCATCGCGCTCGAAAGTGCCTCGACGCGCCGCAGACGGTGGTGGATCGACATCGAGAGCGCTGCGCGCGGATTTCTGGGCCGCCCGCACCGCGCCCGGCTCGTCCTGCACAACGCGAGCCCACGTCCTCTCACGATCGAGTATCTGGTCGAGATGCCGCCCGGACTCGAAGGTCCCGGCGGACCGCGGCGGCTCAGCGCCGCCGCCGCGAGCACCGCGAGCGATCCCCTCCCGCTCATGCCCGTGCGGCTCGGCCTGCAACACTGGCCGCCCGTCCGCGCGCGCGCGCTCGGACGCTTCGGCCTCGCGTGGTGGGCGCGCGATCAGGCGATCACGGGATCGCTTGCCGTGGCACCCGATGTCTCGACGCCGCCGGACAATCGCTCCCGCGGGTTGCGCGCGGGCGCTCGCCCCCCGCGCGGCGCCGGCGCCGGCTCGGAGCTGTACCAGCTGCGGGCCTATGTTCCCGGCGATCCGATCTCGCGCGTCGATTGGAAGGCGACCGCGCGGCTCGGGCGGCTGGTCAGCCGCGAGCTCTCCGAGGACCAGCACCTCGATGTGCTGATCGCGATCGATGCGGGGCGATCGAGCCGCATCCGCGGCGGCCGCCTCGATCGCCTCGGCTTGTATGCGAACATCGCGGCGCGCTTCGCCGAGAGCGCGACCCGCAACGACGACCGCGTGGCGCTGCTCGTGTACGGCGATCGCCCGCTCGCGGTGACCGCGCTCGAGCGTGGGCGGCCCGCGGTGCTCAACATCCGGCGTGCGCTCGAGCGGCTGGCGCCGCAGTATGCCGAGTCCGATCCGCTCGATGCGGCGATGCGGGCCCGTGCGCTGCTGAAGCATCGCAGTCTGGTCGTGCTGCTGACCGATGTGGAGGACCCGACGGGGGCGGACGCCCTCGCGCAGGCCGTGCGGCTGCTCTCCCCGCCGCACCTCGCCCTCGTGGCCGGTGTCGAGAGCGTCGCGCTCGCGGCAGCCGCCGAGCGCGACTCGCGAGATTGGCGCGACCCCTGGGTCGCCCTCGCCGCGCGGGAGCAGCGCGCGCGCGCGGCCGACCGTTGCCGCCTCTTGAGGCGCCTCGGCGCGCCGGCCCTGACGGCCCCCGCGGAGGACCTGGAGGCGCGCGTGCTCGGCGAATACGAACGTCTCCGGCGCGCACGGCGCATATAATTTGTCGTGTGTATCTGCTGCTTATCGAAGACGATCAGGAAGCTGCGCAGTTTCTGCTGAAGGGGCTCCGCGAAAGCGGGTACGACGTCGATCACTCGGCGGACGGCCGCGAAGGGCTCTCGCAGGCGACGCAGGGCCGGTACGATCTCATCGTCACGGACCGCATGCTGCCGCACCTGGACGGGCTCGAGCTCGTCAAGTTCCTGCGCGAGCAGGGCGTGCGCGCCCCGGTGCTGGTGTTGAGCGCACTCGGCACGGTGGACGATCGCGTGCAGGGACTGAAGGCCGGTGGGGACGACTATCTCACCAAGCCGTTCGCCTTCTCGGAGCTGCTCGCGCGCATCGAGGCGCTGTTGCGCCGGAGCGCGGTCGACAGCGCGCCCACGCGCTTCAAGGTCGCCGATCTCGAGATGGACCTGCTCCGGCGGCGTGTGGTGCGCGGCGGCCGCGCAATCGAGCTCACGGCTCGCGAGTTCAAGCTGCTCGAGTTTCTCCTGCGCCACGCGGGCCAGGTGGTCACGCGCACGATGCTGCTCGAGGGCGTGTGGGACCTGCATTTCGACCCGCAGACGAATCTCATCGACGTGCACATGAGCCGGTTGCGGCAAGCGGTGGACAAGGGGTTCGCGCGGCCGCTCATTCATACGGTGCGCGGCGCGGGATACGTCATCCGTGATGAAGATCAATCCGCTTAGAACGTCCGCGTTCCGCTTCGCGCTCGGCTACGGCGTGATCTTCACGCTCGGCGTGAGCGCGCTGCTCGGCTCGGTGTACCTCTTGACGGAGACCGCGCTCAACAACGAGATCGACGCGGTGATCAAAGCCGAGGTCGACGGGCTCACCGATGAGTACAACCGCGGTGGCTTGAGCGCGCTCGCCGATGAGCTCACCTGGCGCACCGCGAGCTGGCGTCGCACGGGAACGGTCTACCTGCTGGTCGACAAGAACCTCGCGAAGGAAGGCGGCAATCTCAACAGCTGGCCGTCAAACGTCGTTCCCTCCGAGCGGTGGACGCAGTTCAGCCTCGCGGCTACCGGACCCCACGACGATCCCGTGCGCGACCCCGTGCGAGCGAGCGTGATCCCGCTACAGGGGCACTGGCTGCTGGTCGGAATGGACGTGAAAGAGCAGGATCAGTTCATCGCGACCTTCCGCAAGGCGACCCTGTGGGGCATCGGGCTCACCGCGCTCGCCGGAGTGCTCGCCGGGAGCTGGCTCAGCCGCCGGCTCACGCGTCGTGTGCAGCGCGCGGCCGAGACTTGCGATGCGATCATCGGCGGGGATCTCACGCGCCGGCTGCCCGTGACGGGCTGGCACGATGAGTTCGATGCGCTCGCGCAGGCCGTCAATCACATGGTCGATCGCCTCGCGGAGAAGACCCAGGTGTTGCGCGCGACGTTCGACAGCGCGGCGCACGATCTGCGCGCGCCGCTCTACCGGCTGCGGGGACGGCTCGAGGACGCGGTGCGCCATCCGCCCGCGGACGACGCCGTGCGCCGCGGCGTCGAGGCCTCGCTCCAGGAGCTCGAGCACGTGCAGCGCACGCTCTCGACGCTGTTGCAGATCGCGCAGGCGGAGTCGGCGCTGTCGGTGGCCAACAGTGCGGCCGTCGATCTCGGCGAGCTGGCATCGGACATGACGGAGCTGTACGAGCCGGCCGCCCGCGAACGGCAGTTGAAGCTCACGGTCTGGGCGGACACCCAGTGCGACGTGCGCGGCAATCGTCAGCTCCTCGCACAGGTGCTCGCCAATCTGGTGGAGAACTCATTGAAATACGTGCCGCCGGGCGGACGGATCGAGGTCAAGGCGGAGCGCGTCGGCCCGAGCTCGCGCCTCACGGTGGCGGACAACGGTCCCGGCATTCCCGAGGGCGAGCGTGCGCACGTGCTGCAGCCGTTCGTGCGACTGCCCGGAACGGAGTCCACATCCGGCACGGGGTTGGGTTTGAGTCTCGTCGCGGCGATCGCCAAGCTGCACCGTGCGCAGCTCGCCCTGGAGGATAACAACCCCGGGCTGAAGGTCGTGCTCGACTTCAACGCGGCGTGACGCTACAGCGAGGCGGGGGCAGGCGGCGGATGAATTCCGTGAGCACGCCGATCTCGAGCGGCTTCACGAGGTGCGAATTGAAGCCCGTCTCGCGGGTGCGCTGGCGATCGGCGTCCTGACCCCAGCCGGTGAGCGCGACGAGCACCACCTCCTGGCCCCACGGCGTCGCGCGAATGCGCCGCGCCACCTCGTAGCCGTCGAGCTTCGGCAGGCCAAGATCGAGCAGCACGACCTCCGGGCGGAAGCCCGGCGCGACGGCGAGCGCAAGCTCCCCGTCGGAGGCCGTCTGCACGGCATGACCGGCCATCTCCATCAGCGCGGCGAGGCTCTCGAGCGCGTCGCGGTTGTCGTCGACGATGAGGATGCGGCGGCGCCCCGCGGCGGCGGCGGCCCCGTTGGCCGCGTGAGTGACACGCGGCGCGGCGGGCACCGGGACCGGGCGCTTCGTCTCGGCATGACGCGGCAGGCGAACGCTGAACTCGCTCCCACGCCCCGGCCCCTCGCTGCGGGCGACGACCGTGCCCCCGTGCAACTCGACGAGCCTGCGCACGAGCGCGAGCCCGATGCCGAGGCCGCCGCGCGCGCGCTCCTCGCTGCGCTCGGCCTGCGTGAACAGATCGAAGATTCGGGGCAGCTGATCGGGCGGTATCCCGATCCCCGTGTCGCGGACCCGGATCTCGACCCACGCACCCTCGGTGCGCGCGGCGAGCGCGATGCGGCCGCCGCTATCGGTGTACTTCACCGCATTGGCGAGAATGTTCCCGACGACCTGGGTCAAGCGTGTGAGATCGCCGTCGAGCCGCACCGCGTCGTCGGGCACGTCCAACTCGAGCTGATGGTGCTTCTCGGCGATCAGCGGCTGCACCGTCTCGACGGCACCCGCAATGACGTGGCGGAGCTCGAGCGGCTCGCGCGAGACGTTGATCTTGCCGCGCGTGATGCGCGACACATCGAGCAGGTCGTCGACCAGCCGGGTGAGCGAGCCGAGCTGCCGCTCGATCACATCGCGAGTCCACACGAGCTGCGGGTCGTCGAGCGTCTTGCGATGCATGATCTGCACGGCGTTGTGGATGGGGGCGAGCGGATTGCGCAGCTCGTGGGCGAGCATCGCCAGGAACTCATCCTTGTGGCGATCGGCCTCCTTGAGCCGCTGCTCGATGCGCACGCGCTCGGAGATCTCGGCCTGCAGCGCCCGATTGGTGGCCGCGAGCTCGGCGTTCGCCTGCTTGAGATGCCGATTGAGGTGCTCGAGCTCGCGCGTCTTCTCCGCCTGCAGCGTCGCGTTCGCCTGGGCGAGCTCGGCGTTCGCCTGCTGGAGCGCGCGATTGAGCGATTGCAGCTCGCGGCGCTTGCAGTAGAGCTCGACGAGCACGGCGACCTTGCCGCGCAGGATCTCCGGCATGACGGGAACGTGCACGTAGTCCACGGCGCCGAGCTTGTAGCCCCGCAGCCGATCGAGCTCGGAGAGGTTCACGCCCGTGACGAAGATGATCGGCGTGCGCTCGAAGCGCGGATGCTCGTGGATGAGGCTCGCCGTCTCGAAGCCGTCCATCCCCGGCATGCTCACATCGAGCAGGATCACCGCGTAATCCTCGATCATGAGCCGCTCGAGCGCCTCCCGGCCCGAGGTCGCCCGTACGAGGTTGTAGCCGAGGTCCTCGAGAATCGACTCGTACGACATCAGCCGGGCCGGCTGGTCGTCCACGAGCAGGATATTGACCATGCTCGTCCCGTGCCGCAGCGCCGCGCGATCGTCGGCGATCATCGATGCAACCACATCCGCACGAGCGAGAGCAGCTGCTCGGTGTTCACGGGCTTCGCGACGTAGTCGGATGCGCCCGCCTCGAGGCATTTCTCGCGATCGCCCTTCATCGCCTTCGCCGTGAGCGCGATGATCGGCAGCAGCCGCAGCCGCGGATTGTCGCGGATCCGGCGAATGGTCTCGTAGCCGTCCATCTCCGGCATCATGATGTCCATCAGCACGAGCGAGAGGTCGGTGGTCGCCTCGATGAGCCGGATCGCATCCTGCCCGTTCGTGGCGCTCATCACCTCCATGCTGTGCCGCTCGAGCAGGCTGTTGAGCGCGAAGATGTTACGAATGTCGTCGTCGACCACCAGCACCTTGCGGCTGCGCAGCGCCTCGTCGCTCTCGTGCAGCGTCTCGATCAGCCGCTGCTTCGCGGCCGGCAGATCGGCGATCACGCGGTGCAGGAAGAGCGCGGTCTCATCGAACAGGCGCTCGGGCGAGCGCACGCCCTTCAGCACGATGCTCTTCGCCTTCTTGCGCAGCTCCCCTTCCTCCTCTTCGGAAAGCTCGCGGCCGGTGAACACCACGATCGGCGTGTCGCGCAGCCGCTCGTCGCGCTGCACCTCCGAGAGCAGCTCGAAGCCGGACATGTCCGGCAGCTTCAGGTCGAGCACGATGCAATCGAATTCGCGCTCGCGCATCGCTTCGAGCGCCTCGGCGCCGGTGCCGACGGCCGTGATCGAGACGTCGTCGTGGTGGAGCAGCTCCCCGATCGAGAGCCGCTCGGCCGCATCGTCCTCGACGATGAGCAGCTGGCGCACACGATGGCGCGAGAACGCCTTGATGCGCTCGAGCGCCACCTCGAGCCCGTCGGTCGTCAGCGGCTTGTTCATGAACGAGAAGGCGCCGCGCTCGAGCCCGTACTGGCGCTCCTCCTCGACGGTGAGGACCTGCACGGGGATGTGGCGCGTCGCCGGATCGCGCTTGAGCTGATTGAGCACGGTCCAGCCGAGCATGTCGGGCAAGAAGACATCGAGCGAGATCGCCGTCGGCTTGTAATTGCGCGCGAGGGTGAGCGCGGCGGCGCCGGTTCGCGCAACGAGGCCCTTGAACTCGTGCTTGCGCGCGAGGTCGAGCAGCACCCGGGTGTAGTGCGGGTCGTCCTCGACGATGAGCAGCACCGCATCGCCCGGCTGCAGGCTCTCGCGGTCGTCGGGAACGTCCTCGGCCCGCGTGGCGTTCACGATCGGCTGGAACGGCACGCTCGGCGTGTCGCCCGTCTGCGGCTGCGGCGCCGTGCGCGCATACGCCGGGCCGATGTAGAGGAGGGGCAGATAGAGCGTGAACGTGCTGCCGCTGCCCGGAACGCTGCTCAGGCGGATCTCCCCGCCGAGCAGGTGCGCGAGCTCGCGGCTGATCGCAAGTCCGAGGCCCGTGCCGCCGTACTTGCGTGCCGTGCCGGCGTCGGCCTGCTGGAACGCCTCGAAGATGATCTTCTGCTTCTCGGGGGGAATGCCGATGCCGGTGTCGCTCACGGAGAACTCCACCACCGTCTGGGCCTGGCCGAGGACCGGGTGGTCGGCGCTCCAGCCGCCCGTCGCGACGCCGACGTGCAGGCGCACGCCGCCGTGGTCGGTGAACTTGAAGGCGTTCGACAGCAGGTTCTTCAGCACCTGCATCAGGCGCTTGGAGTCGGTTCGCACCGTGCGGCCGAGGTGCGGATCGAAGTTGGTCGAGAACGAGAGCGCGCGCGACTCGGCCTCGTGGCGGAAGTTGCGCTCGATCGTCTCGCGCAGGTGCGTGAAGGCGAGGTCCTCGCACTCGACCGTCACCGTGCCCGACTCGATCTTCGAGAGGTCGAGGATGTCGCTGATCAGGTTGAGGAGGTCCGTGCCGGCCCCGTGGATGGTCTTTGCGAACTCCACCTGGCGCCCGCTCAGGTTGCCGTCCGCATTCTCGGCGAGCTGCTGCCCGAGGATGAGGATGCTATTGAGCGGCGTGCGCAGCTCGTGCGACATGTTCGCGAGGAACTCCGACTTGTAGCGCGAGGTGAGCGCGAGCTCGGTCGCCTTCTCCTCGAGCGCGCGGCGCGCGAGCTCGATCTCCTGGTTCTTGCGCTCGACCTCGACGTTCTGCTCGGCGAGCAGCCGCGCCTTGGTCGCGAGCTCCTCGTTCGTCTGCTGCAGCTCCTTCTGCTGCGTTTGCAGCTCGATCGCGAGCTGCTGCGACTGCTGCAGCAGGCCCTCCGTGCGCATCGTCGCCTCGATGGTGTTG
>Ga0335074_10003416_pt1 | contig 21705 bp, 18 predicted proteins | sample Lox_Sample_23_FD_206715 | JGI IMG/M metagenome (GOLD analysis project Ga0335074, IMG submission 206715) | Soil microbial communities from Loxahatchee National Wildlife Refuge, Florida, United States - Lox_Sample_2.3 | ecosystem: Environmental > Terrestrial > Soil > Wetlands | place: USA... | reverse complement strand
CCGCCAAGGGCCGCGGCGATTGTAGCCAGCAGCGACCAATGCACAAGGTACATGCCAATGTACCAACCGACGGCGGCACAATTGGCCATGATGACGGCTCGATGGCTGCGCCATGCGGTAAAAAGGATCAAGGCCCCTATGACGACAAGCACCGCGTCCCAGGGTAAATATATTTCCCGGACAATATGCACCGGCGAGCCAACAGGTTGAATGACCAGAGAGTCCATGAAACCTCATTATGTTTCGGCGTGGAATCCTACCCCAAGGCTGACTGTTATGCCTTATCTTCGGATTTTTTCGCGGATTTCTTCTTCTTTTTGTCATCGGATTTTTTCTGTTTTTCAAGGATCGTGTGCGATTGAATCGCCATGCCTGAAACAGCCAACACAATCATGGCCCACGTTGTAAGATTGTGCTGAATAACCCAGGTGAAGGCTGATGGACGAAAATATTGTAAAAATATACATCCCGACCAAACCATAAAAATGGCGCCCAGCCATGCGCCGCCGATCATGCTGGCGACATGCACAAAAAGCAATCCCAACAGCAAAACGATAAGAAATACTCCAACGCCCAAGGCGTAGACTTCAGAACGTTGTATGGCAGTTAATTTTTCCATCTGATTTTGAGCGTAACCGCAGATACTTTTGATGGATGACTCAACAGGGGGCAAGACTGAAACCTCGGCGGCCAGTGATTTAATCTCAACGACCGAATCGGCATGAGCCGTTGCGACCGGCTTAAATTCCGGCGGTGAATGAAAAGCTCCATAGTCACAGGCCAGAGAACCGGCTGAGAGCAGCGCGAGAAACCCCGCCAGGAGCAAAGCCTGAATCGGCCGAAATAACAGTGCGCCTAAAAATATACCGGCAGCCACGCCGCAGATCATGGTGGTGATGGGTGAAAGATTCCAATGCCAGAGATATGGCGCAAGCCAGCCGATGTCCGCGCCCACTTCGGCGAGCAAGAGGGTTAAGAGCGCCCGCGCCCAGCGAACTGCATCCGCCCAGAGAACGATCCCTGTGACGCCGGCGCTGCCGGCGATGATCAGAAAGTAGAGTTCCGGCTTATCGGGGACCAGAATATTCAATTAAAAGAGCCTCTAACAAAATAAGCTGGGAGCCGCGTTGGTCCTATACGTCGTTGCTTCGCCACGCTGTATTGTATTTGAATACTGGCATCGTTGAAGCTGCTTGTCTGGGACCAAAATCCCCAGGCGCCAGTGCCTTATCTTATTTTGTTACAGGCTCTACGACCGCTCTTCACTTTTGATTTCATCCATGGTCGCCATGTCCAGGTTGTACCATGTACGACCGTTCGATTCGGTTACAAGCACCTGGTAATCGTGACTTACAGTACTAGCGGCATTTTGTGCAGCCAAACGTACCGCATCTTTGGCAACTCCATCGCTCCGGTTGTATTCGGAATGCGGAAGCCGCAGCCACTTTTTGGACTTTGTGCTGAATATAAGATTGGTGAATCCCTTCCTGCGCATGGCACGATGAAGTTTCCTATAGTCGTCATCACTGGGATTACCGTTGAGCACGACTCGGATCGTGAATTTTGCCATAGTTCACCTCATTATAAGGTCGACAGATGATCAACCTCGGCTATTATACCTTGTTTGGGCTTAAGAGCCTATTCCATTAAGAGTCTATCCCGGTAGATATGTTGAAAATTTCCGATGAATCCAGTTTGAGAGGTGCTTAGACTTTTCGATTATAAATCCAACTGAAGGCCACTGCTGCCTGGGTGGATTGATAGGCGGCGATTTTCTCGGCATGTGATAAATACCGTTCAGCTTGCCGGCACAGATATTCCTGTGCCTTGGCGGCGTCGCCGCTCACGGATAACCCCGCTATGGCCCATGTTTTAACAAGATGGTCGATGATCTCGGCATAATCGTATACCGTGTATGCACCGATACGTTGGGCGATGAGGGCGAAATGATCAAATAAGTCGGGATCCTTTCCGTCATACATCAACCGTCCCGGCATGGCGATCAGGCTGCGAAGCATTTGCCGGAAGGCCAACAACCCGCCGATCGGATCGATCTCCATGATACGCCCGACCATTCTGGTGTAGAACGTTTCATGGCGCGATTCATCGCCGGCGATGCGCTGGCAGATTTTGGCCAGGTTCGCGTCACCCTGTTCCATGGCCATTTTTCCGACATTTCCATGCGACACTTTCGTTGCACGCTCCTGAAAAGAAGTATACACAAGACCCCCGTAAGGATCGGGATAAGCTTTGGGGTTAAAGCCGCCGGCGAGGAGGTGGTGGATGGTTACCTCAATACTGCGCATATCCACACGTCCTGTGAGGCGCAGATAAGCGTTGAGTAGATCACCATGACGGTTCTCTTCGGAAGTCCAGCCGCGCAGCCATGTCGCCCATGGTCTGTCACTATCACCCTCTTGATCCTGGGCAATCAGGTTGAGCGATACGGCATAACTTGGCAAAGCTTCTTCCGTGACCATGTCGCCAACAAGTACAACCAGAGCCTCATCGGAAATCTGCTGGGCCATGGCGCGGAAATCTTCGAGTTCTTTTCGCCAGTTCTCGGCGTTTAAGTCAGGGAGGTAATCCGTGGGTTGCCAGGCACGATCCGCAGTAGAAAGAAACTGTAGATTCTCCCCTACAAAGGACTCCATGCTGCGAAGGACTTCCTGGTGGGTAGCAAAAATTGGCGGATCAGATGACAGAGAATACCCTTTTCACTTAACCCAAATAATATAATAAATTTGTATTTTTGTCACTAAAATTTCGTCTCAAACAACACAGCGCAATAATAAAACCGGCGGACGTGCGAAGCGCCGACCGGTTTTTGTATTAAGATTTTCTTAACAAGTGAATATGGTTAGGACGCCGCCGGAGTTGCGTTGCCGCAATCGGCCCGAAGGATATTGCAATCTTTCGGACGAGCACGTTCTGACGTACACGGGTGGATTACTCCACACTTCTTTTCGCCGGTTCAACTCAGGATTCCGAAATGAATCGAAAACCTGTTCTTCAACGTTTCGCTTGGTGCACAGCCGCTGTGAGAGGCCATGCACGCGGTGGCAGGTCAACGGCAATCCAATTCGGGACTGCCTCGTGCCGCCGGCGGCGGTTGATGTTTTAAATAAACTAAATTGAGCCGGACGCAAAAGACCGTGATCTAGAAAAATCCTCTAGAAAGGAGGTGATCCAGCCGCAGGTTCCCCTACGGCTACCTTGTTACGACTTAGTCCCAGTCACCGGTCCTGCCGTAGCGCCGCAGGGCGTTTCAGGCATTACCGGCTCCCATGACTTGACGGGCGGTGTGTACAAGGCTCAGGAACACATTCACCGCGGCATAGCTGATCCGCGATTACTAGCGATTCCAACTTCATGAGGGCGAGTTGCAGCCCTCAATCTGAACTGGGCCGTTTTTTCTCCGATTTGCTCCACCTTGCGGTCTCGCTTCAGTTTGTCAACGGCATTGTAGCACGTGTGCAGCCCTGGGCATAAAGGCCATGAGGACTTGACGTCATCCCCACCTTCCTCCGGTTTAACACCGGCAGTCTCGTTAGAGTTCTCAGCTTTACCTGTTAGCAACTAACGATAAGGGTTTCGCTCGTTATGGGACTTAACCCGACACTTCACAGCACGAGCTGACGACAGCCATGCAGCACCTGTGCTGGTTCCGGATTGGATACCGGTCGTTCATATTTCTATGTTCTACTTCCAGCATGTCAAGCCCAGGATAAGGTTCTTCGCGTTGCTTCGAATTGAGCCACATGCTCCACCGCTTGTGTGAGCCCCCGTCAATTCCTTTGAGTTTTAGCCTTGCGACCGTACTTCCCAGGTGGCAGACTTAGCAATTTCTCTTCGACCACAACGGGGTCAGACCCGCTGCAATCTAGTCTGCATCGTTTAGGGCGTGGACTACCGGGGTATCTAATCCCGTTCGCTCCCCACGCTTTCGTGCCTCAGTGTCAGATCCGGCCCAGTTACCCGTCTTCACCACCGGCGTTCCAGACGATATCTACGCATTTCACCGCTCCACCGTCCGTTCCAGTAACCCATACCGGCCTCAAGCACGCCAGTATCAGAAGCAATTCCCGGGTTGAGCCCGGGGATTTCACAACTGACTTAACGCACCACCTACGCACCCTTTAAACCCAGTGAATCTCAGTAACGCTTGGGACCTCTGTATTACCGCGGCTGCTGGCACAGAGTTAGCCGTCCCTTTCTCTGGGCTAGATCAACTAAAGGGATATTAGCCCCTTTCGCTTTCGTAACCCTAACAGTGGTTTACATTCCGAAAAACTTCATCCCACACGCGGCGTCGCTCCGTCAGGCTTGCGCCCATTGCGGAAGATTCGTTGCTGCAGCCCCCCGTAGGAGTCTGGCCAGTGTCTCAGTGCCAATGTGGCTGGTCGTCCTCTCAGACCAGCTATCCGTCATAGCCTTGGTGAGCCGTTACCTCACCAACTAGCTGATAGAAGATAGCCCGCTCTTAGATCGATAAGCCTTGCGGTCCTCATCTTTGGTTGCATCGGGATGCCCCGGCGCAACATCATCAGGAATTACCCAATCTTTCGACTGGCTATGCCTGTTTCCAAGGTACGTTAGCTATCCATTACTCACCCTTTCGCCACTGGGTATTGCTACCCCGTGCGACTTGCATGCCTTAACCACGCCGCCAGCGTTCACTGTGAGCCAGGATCAAACTCTTCAATTATATGTCGTTTATCCGACTACTCGCGGTGTAACCCGCTTTGGCCGGAGGCGTACAAAATGAAGGTTTGCCTTTTGGCAAAACTTAAGTTGGATCGTCCGGCAAGCCGGAACAACCCAACCCGCATCTCGACTTGGCCGCTGGCTAGAGCGGTTCAGTCGGATGCGAAAAACTCAGGTTTTCTCAAAGTGACTTGGCTTGCGTCCTGAAATCGGGAGCGACTTCAGGACGTCTTATAGTCAACTTGCACACGAGAGATGTCCTGAACGCCGCACCCGTTAAGGCACGGCAAACATGACGCAGGCCGGCTTGCCAAACTTACCTTGCGATAAGCTTGTGTGCTGCAAAGCAGCCTGCCACATCCTCGTGGCGTCCTAACCATGTTCACTTGTCAAAGAGCATACCCAGACTCAGGATTCCGGTATAAAAACCGGCTCCCAGCCCAAGTCAACACGCAAAAAGCTTTAAAAATAAGCCCCGTGTTGTGACCCACGGGACCAAAGTATGATTCCCAGAGGGACGAGCAGAATAGCAAAGTATTAAATTTTCGTCAAGCGTGGTGCGAAAATTTACACCGCCTGGCAACATTTATGACCTTTTGGACCATAAATGCGATGTCGGCTTACGGTGATATGCGGTGCATATAGCCGTAGGCCGACTGTTACTAGAATATCAGGGCGGGCTGTAAAAGGCAAGTGACGGAAACGCTGGTGGAAACGCACAGCTTTGTCATCTATAAACTACAAACTATGTCCGATAGACAAAAGGTTATCAAAATAGGCACCCGCGGCAGTTTACTGGCGCTGGCTCAGACCAATCTTGTCGCACAAATGCTGCGCCCGCATATCGGCGTTCGCGTTATTGAACTTGTCCATATCACCACCAGCGGCGACCGACAGGCCGATAAACCGCTGGCGGAATTTGGAGGCAAAGGACTTTTTGTTAAGGAACTCGAAACCGCTTTGCAGACCGGGGAAGTTGATCTGGCGATTCACTCCGCCAAAGATTTGCCGGTTGATATTGCGCCGGGGCTTCTAATCGCCGCCGCCGGACCGCGAGGAGCGTCCAATGACGTTTGGGTAGGGCATAACTCAGCAAAAATTAAAGATCTGCCGGAGGGTGCCCTGGTTGGTACGTCATCGCTGCGGCGTCAGGCGCAACTGCTGGCCATTCGCTCTGATCTGCGCGTCCAGGCGCTGCGCGGCAATATCGAAACACGCCTGCGGAAAGTTCGTGAAGGAATTGTCGCCGGTACGTTTTTGGCGCAAGCGGGACTGGAGCGAGCACATTTATTGAATTCCGAAGCGGTTATTCTTCCTCTGGATGAATTTATACCCTGCGCCGGCCAGGGAACATTGGTTATCGAAAGCCGTGCGGAAGATCGCTCGCTTCAGGAGATTGTGGCGCAGATTAATCACCCCCCGACCACGGCGGCACTGCTGTTTGAACGGCGAGTTATTAAAACACTAGCAGGAAATTGTCTGGCGCCCATCGGGGTTTGTGCAACGCCGCGCGAAATAATTAATGGAAAAGAACAACGGGGATGGATTGCGCGGGCGTTTGTCGCCACGCCGGACGGTCGCGACGTCGCCCGCGCTACACTCTTAACCGATCAGGAAGGTCAAAGAGGACTGGAGAGTTTGTTCGACCTGTTGATTGATACGCTCTATCGCCGCGGCGCGAAGGACATTCTTAAGAAAATCGCGGTGGCAACTCCACCAACCAGGAACCTTTAAAGATTTTACGGCAACGGCACATCTTTAAATTCAAATGGAACTTTGGTATCCAACAATTTGCAGTAAATGGTGAAAACAAGTTTTGCGGGCGGACCAACGTTATTGTTCTGTCCATAGTTATATGAATAACTCATACGACCGTTTCCGCCGCCACCGCCGCCGCCTTGAAATTGAAGCTGTTGGCCGCTGGAGTCCAGAAGCGATACGCTCGACCAGGACTGCAACTGACTGGTCAAAAATTGCATTTGTTGCGACTCTGTATTCCTTATGCCGTTAATGCCGTTAAAATTTAACATATTATTATTCACCTGATTATTATTCACGGGCCAGGTGATCGTGTATTTAATCTGATAATTATTATTTCCCTGGTTTGTAAAACCCTGGAAAGTAATCACAATGCCTGAATCACCTTCAATAGCCAGGGTTTGTCCGGGTTTCGTCAGATCACTGATTGTCAGATCTTGCTTATCGCATTCGATCCGGACCGGAACATATCCCTGAAGAAGACTAAGCTGGCGTCCAATCCCCCTGATGCGATTTAAATCCGCGGAAATATTCATTTGCGTGTTTGGTTGATTGTTGTACCAATATTGCGGTTGATTCGGCGGCATGCCTGGCGATAACAATAAACTTTGGCCTTTATCATCCACTGCTGTTGTGAGTTCAACGTCATTATTGGAATTCGACTGGACAAGGGGCAAATTAGGCACGGCCAAAAGCTGCATTTGAATGTTAAATGACTGATCCACGGTTGGATTGGACGAATTAAAATTCACGTCTCGATGATATTGAATGGACTGGAGCACAATCGCAAAGGCGCCGTGAATATTAATGGGATTATGTTTATCCAGCGAAAGGTTATTAGTTAGTTGTAGGCCATTATTAAAATAATTTAAGCCAACCCCCGTCTGCTGATAGAGAGCCCACATCACCTGCCAGTATGGAGCGCTATGAACATGAAGCGTCGCCGGAGGGATGGGCTGATACTGAGTACTGAATAATTGCGGCGGCCATATGGAATATGTCACTTTCGCCTGGTCTAACACGGTCTTAAACGCCTGGTCGGCGGGCATGGCATCGGCGTCGAGGCTGACTAGTGGGCCGCGCAACAAGTCGTTTTGATTAATCGCCGAGAGAATGGCGTCAATATCCGCGGTTTGTTCAACGGAAGCCAACGATTTTAATTGAGCCTGGAGCAGGGGAAGCGCTGCATCACCTGTGGCCAGCAGATTTTGTTTGGCCTGCGCACGCACGGCATATTGTGACGAGTTTAAATCGTCGATCCATTGCTGGATCTGGGAATTATCCGGGGCCGAAGTTGCCACGGGCGAAGTGTCGGCAGAAACGATGGCTTGATAACTCAGGGAACAACAACATATTCCGAATGTAACTGCACCAGCGAGACACAAACATCTCATTACCGTTCCTCCATAATCCACATATTGAAGATTCTAAATTCACTATGAAGCTACGGCAATCGGTCAGATTTCAGTGGCTGCATGTTATTATCTTCTCATGCCACATGAGTTACATAACGATCCTCGTCAGGCGGCGACGGAAGTTCTTTCACGCTGGCGCGATATTAACGATCCACCGATGATTCCGTCTCATGATGCGCCGTTCTGGACAGCACTTGAAATTCGTGATCGTGGCCTGGCGTTCGAGTTAGTGCATGGCGTCATACGGTGGCGCGGCACATTGGATACGATCATTCAAAGTGTTTCCAATACGCCTCTGGATAAAATGCAGCCTGTCGTCCGGGCAATCGCTTATCTTGGCACTTATCAATTGCTGATGCTCGACGGCGCCGCCGATTATGCCACTATCGACACCAGCGTCAAACTCACACAAAAAATGGATGTAGTTCGTGCGGGCGGCTTTATTAATGGGATTCTGCGCAGTATTCAGCGGTTGCGCAACGGTGCGGAGCCGCGCACTGAACTTTCAGCACAAACTTTTCCTTTGGACGGCCGTAGGCAAATGCGATTATCGAAAAACATATTTCCTGATCCGGTTAGTGACTTGTCACGCCATCTTGCGGCAGTAACGAGCCATCCGGAGGCACTAATTTCTCTATTTCTGCACGCGTGGGGAAAACAAAAAACGATTGATATTCTGATCACTGATAATGCTCGGCCAATGATTACTTTGCGGTCGGATGATCCGACATTCATTCCGGGTGACATATCCGGTTTACAAGCCCATCAACAAAAAGGCTGGTTCATCGCGGCTACGGGCTGGACGGATGAGCTCAGGGAATCAATCGTCAAAGGTGTGCTTCATCCACAGGATCCAACGGCGGGCCGGGCGGCGCAGCAACTCATTGGGATGCTGGATATTAAAGAAAAACATGAGCCGAGCATCCTGGATTTATGCGCCGGCCTGGGAACCAAAACATTGCAAATGGCGCGGGCCCAACCCAAGGGACGAATTTTTGCTTTTGATATTTCTGAACACAAATTGGCGCAGCTTTCCAGGCGTGTCGTACAACTGGGGCTTAAGAATGTCGAGATACTTACGGCAGAGAAAATAAAATCCTCTGAAATGCAGCGCTGTTTTGACGCCGTACTGGCGGATGTGCCGTGTTCGAACACGGGCGTATTGGCACGCCGAGTGCAGGCCCGGTGGCGCTGGCCAAAGCTTGACCGCGCAGAACTGGCTCGAACCCAACAAGAAATCCTGAGGGTTGCGTCTGGTTTGATTCGTCCCGGTGGAATTGTGGTTTACAGCACGTGCAGCATTGACCCTGAGGAAAACCAAAAATTGGTTGAAAAGTTTTTGGCCACGAGCGGTGGCTCAAGTATGAAAATCGCTCATCAAGAAACTATTTTGCCTGTTGACTCCGGCGATGCGGCTGTGCGCCGCGATGGTGGCTATATTTGCGTGTTAAGTTAAACCTCGAAAAAAAACGATTCGCAGATTTCGCCAAGAAACGCAGATTTAACCATGAAAAGAACGTTCACTACAGGGGACATTGAGGAATAAGGAGAAATATTTATGGAGTGAAATTCTAGATATGCAAGTAGCGGAAAAGATTTTAGCACACCATTTGTGAGGATGATCCGTTCGCCAGTTCTGCATCACTGTGCTGCTTCATCAATCCAGCGTAATAGTGCTTGGCGGTCTATCTCTGAGATATCCGATTCTTTCTTGACTTGTTCCGCCCAAGTCAACAGTGCCGCTTTAATCGCTTCAGCAGCATCGTGATGGTATGAAGCAATGATCGCCCGTCTGTCATCTTGCATCGAGCCCAACACGGCAAATTGATCGACAAGTTTTCCTTGTGTTTTCTGAATTGCGTTGTGCATAGAAATAACATATGCATTTATATCTGTCTGTGGAGTAGAATTAACTCGATCATCTTCAATGATCCTGGCTTTTTGAGATAGATCACTTATTAGATGTTCAGATATTTGCCAATCATTGCCAGCATTATTCATCAAAGTCTTGAGCTGGCCTACCTGTGTTGTTGTTAAGTTAAGTGCTTTAATAATTTCTGGCGGCGGAGAATATGTATCGCTGCCTATATATGACTTCAACCATGTCGCCCCTCCAAGAACAACACCAGCTTGAAGTTGTAGCAGCATAGATGCACGTATGTATCGTGCAGCATCGTACATATCGCCACTGTCTACAAAATTAGTGGTTTTTATAAATAGATAATGAAATGGTAATCTGAACAGTCTGTCAGTGTTATTGCCATATTGCCATATTTGCCCCGTAGGCAAGATATAAGCTTCGTGAAGACCTATCACCGACAGAATCTTTTGACGCAACGTATCGACATCTGCACCGGTATTTAGCGCCCAAACTAATTCTTCTAAAGCGTTTTTAACAACTGAATCATTTTGCAAAGCAATATCGAATTGAGGGTATGTTAAGCCGACATGCGTATCAAAAAACTTGATGACTGTTCTATATTCAGGAAGATATTCGGCATTGCCAGATGGAACTCCGAGAATTATCTGGACTTGTACGGCAAGAGGAGGGGGGATATTTGGCGAGCTGTCAGCTTGCACAGGCATTATGAAAAATGAGAAAAAACACAATCCGATTACTAAAGAAAAACTTGACAATTCTACCCTACGAAATATAATTATGTATAAATTAGTATATAACTTCATGTTATAATTTCCAAACAACATTTTTATTTTATTATAGTGACCTTTACTTTCCAATACAGAATGAACCGAAAATGCGGCCCAGTATGTCATCGCTACTGACTTCACCTGAGATTTCGCCCATTGCATCAAGCGCAGCTCTTAGATCACTGGCCAGCAGCTCTGGAAATTGATCTATTCCCGCGGATTCGGCGGCCTCCCGCGCACGATTCAGCGCCTGGTGCGCATCGGAAAGAGCCTGCAGATGACGCCGGTTTAACGTGGCGCATTCATGCGCCACCGGGGCGTCGCGATGAGCGAGTTCTTTAATTTTGGCAAAAAGCTCATCCAGATTTTCGCCCGTCAGCGCGGATACGCTCAAAAACGGCAAATCAATTTCCGGCGGTAAAGCTCGCAAGCCATCGGGCAAGTCGATCTTATTGCGCACCACAAGTTTCCAGGCGTTAATGTCGGCAACCTCGTCGAGCACGTCGCGAAGTGTCTGGGATGTGTCGGTTTTATCAAGAACAATCAATATAACGTCCGCAGTAAGTAGAACATTGCGGCGAGTCTGGTTCATCAATTCGGAGAGTTGACTCGCCCCTGCTTCAATGCCGGGAGCGTCGATCAACCGAATGGACAGTGCGTCTGAAGTGAGCGTTACGGAAAGCTGGTCGCGCGTGGTACCCGCCTGAGGCGAGACAATCGCGCGGTTCTGTTTGCTCAGACTGTTTAAAAGGCTGCTTTTGCCCACATTCGGCCGACCCAGTAAAACTACGGCGGGCGTGGTCGGCAGCGATTCCCAGTTTACAGCGCTGGAGCGCAACTTTTGAACATCAGCAGAGATAGAGTCCAAACGAGAACGCAAAATTTCCGGGCTGATAAACGAAACCCCCGGTTCATCGCTGAAGTCGATGCCGGCTTCCACAAGGGCCAGTAAATCCGCAAGCTCTTCAACATGCCGTGCTGTCCAGCGGTGCAAACTGCCTTCACGCAGACTGGTCGCAGCGCGAAGCTGATGAGCGCTGCGAGCGGCGATGACCGCGGCAATACCCTCGGCTTCGCTCAGATCCATTTTGGAATTTAGAAACGCCCGGCTGGAAAATTCGCCCGGCAATGCCTGTCGGGCGCCCGCGGAAATCAACGCTTTTAATATCATGTTCAGCAGCGGTACTGATCCGGGCAAATGGAGTTCCACGATGTCCTGACCGGTGAAACTCTTCGGAGCGCGAAAAAAGATCAGCCCCACGGGCACTGGCGGGTCGGCAAGCTGAACATTAAACCAGTGATTGGGCTGGGGATCAGATACTTTATGAACCAGCTTGAACGCTAATTTCCAGGAATCAGGACCGGAAAGACGAATGATTCCGCGGTACGCCGGGCTGGCGGCAGAACTGATGGCGACAATTGTATCGGTAGTGGACATTGCAACCTTTCACCTTACGATGTCGTAAAGTGGGTTAATACAGCGCAGGGTGGAAACCCCGCGCTTAAGCCCCAGGTTTCCACCTGGGGCGGTATATATTACACAATCACATTATCGATCAATCGAGTTGTGCTCAGTTTGGCGGCGGCGAGAAGAACGCATGGGCCATCGATAATTTTTTCGTACGCCGTCAGAGTCTGCGTATGGCAGGCTACGACATATTCAACCTTCATACCCGCGGCGGAAATACGGCGTTGTATGCCGCGGATAAGTGGTCGGACAAAGTTATGTCCGGTGCGGATCTCTTCAGCCGCCCACGTAAGCGCTGCATAAATAGCACCTGCTCGCGCTCGCTCGTCAGATGTCAGATATTGATTGCGGCTGCTCGCAGCCAGGCCACCAGATTCGCGAACGATCGGTGCGGTCAGGACTTGCGTAGAAAAATTCAGATCAGCCGCCATGCGGCGCAAAATGACCTGCTGCTGATAATCTTTCTGACCGAGAATTAGAACGTCTGGCTGCACGATAGACAGAAATTTGGCGACCACCGTGCAAACGCCGCGGAAATGCCCCGGACGCAGCGCCCCTTCCAGCACGTCGCCCAAAGGTCCGGGATCGACAGCAACTTCCACTTTACCTTCGGGATACATCTGTTCCGGCGGCGGAGCAAAAAGTAAATCGGTGTGCCATTGTTCGAGCATTTTCACATCATTTTCCAACGGTCTGGGATAGTGGGAAAAATCTTCTTGAGGTCCGAATTGCAATGGATTGACAAAGACGGAACTAATAACAAATCCTTCAAGGCCAGCCAGCGTCCGGGCCATTTGAACGAGGCTGCCGTGGCCTTCATGCAGAGCGCCCATCGTGGGGACGAAAACCACGGGACCAGCGCCGGTGAAGGCTTTACGCTGAGCACGACATTCGGCGATAGTTGAAACAATTTTCATTATTCCTGATTCCATAGGCACAAGAGTTTATCGCGGATTGGCCAATCTCGATAGAAGTTCAGCGATTGTGCAATGGAACACGGGATGCACAGCATTGGGTGCTATTTCATTTAACGGTGTGAGAACAAAATCACGCTCGTGCATGTGGGCATGCGGAATAGTCAACCGATCCATATGCAGTACAAGCTGATCGTAAAGAAGAATGTCCAGATCGAGCGTGCGAGGACCTGAACGCACTTCTCTCGAACGATCGCGGCCGAATTGTTTTTCGACGTCGAGCAACTCGGTCAATAATTCGTTGGGCGAAAGGTCCGTTTGTAATTCCGCGGCGGCGTTGAGATAGTCTGGCTGACCGGATGGACCGCCGACAGGCTTAGTGTTGTAAAACTTTGAGCAACGGACAAGTTGTGTCCGCAGCAAGCGGCCAATAGCTGCCAAGGCGCCGGTGAGGTTGGCCTGTCTGTCGCCAAGATTGGAACCCAATGCGATGTAAACGGTTCCCGTCATGTTTTCCCGGCAGGTAATTCATCACTGGAAGCAGCAGCCACGAAAATAACTGCCACCAGCAACACCGAAGCCCAAAGCGATACGCCAAAGGTTAAGAGCCACCCATGTCCATCCGGCCCAAATATCATGCCCACGTCGCTGGTCATGAACATGAGAATCGCATTGGCTATGAGTGCAAAGAGAGCAAATTTTCTGACCTGTTTTTCTTGTCTAGGATCGCTGAGCACCATACCGACTGCAAAAAGAGTCAGAGCAAGAGTGACAAAATGCGGTACCCATGTCCTCTGAGAAGCCCAAAGCTCAAATGCTCCAACCGCGCCAACTTCCAAAACATAACGGCGGCAGCGAAGTGTGGTAAAAGCCTTGCGGGACCACCATAGCCCGTAGAGACCAGCGACGCCAAGCACGCCGCGAATGATCCAATTGCAAACATTTTCCGGCAGATTAAGCACGTTGACGTATACAGGTGTACCGGAATGGGAAACAAACGCGGGGACATGCCGGAGCAGGCGTGAAAGAAAGCTGGGAACAGACTGGCCCTCAAAATAAGCGACCTGACCTCGGGCGACGTAAGGAAGAATCATGATTTTGGTCCACTCGATCAGCCAGTGCATATTTTGCTGCCAGCCGAAAGCCAGTGCCGGGATCACAATCAACCCCAGCAGCAGACCAAGGAGAATCCCGCCAGCAATATGCCAGCGGCGTTTAAATAGAAAAAAAATCAGAAAAATGATGGGCGTTACTTTGATGCACACTGCCAGGCCGACCAGGGCACCGCCCACCCACTGCCATCGAGGAAGGTCAAGTTGTGCCATGCAAATTCCCGCGGCCAGCGGCAACAGCATAAGTAAATTAGTTTGTCCCTCCTGCATGTCACCCAGAACAGGCCAGATCCATGCAGCCAGAATCAAGAGCACCGCTAAAGTAGAAAGTTCCACTCCAGTGCGGCGTACCATGAGCCAGAGGCAATAAAAAATCAACATGCAAAACAAAAATTTGCAGCAAACCCATGCGAATTGCGCGTCAGGAGAAGAAAGAAAGGTGAATGGGGCAAAAACAAGCAATGTTACCGGCGGTGTCGGAAACGAATCGCTAACATAATCAACTTTTTGATATAAAAATTCCGGAACCTCGACCATCCATCGGTCAAAATCGTTGACTTGCGACTGTGAATGCGTCTGAATTTTTTTGATCATACGGTCGCGCGCCTGCCGGGCCATGATCAAAGTGATTACTACAGCCAGGATAAGTACAACGAGAATAATGTTTCGATTTGTCTTATGTGCAGCAGTCATAAACACCTGGAGGGTAATGATAGATCATTATTTCTGTCCCATGTAAACACCTTGTCAGAGACGCATACGCCCGATGCGATCAACCGCTTCGCGGATGCGCGATTCATCGACAGTGAGCGCCATGCGCAAATAACCTTCGCCCGCCTGTCCGAAGCCGGCGCCGGGAACTGTAACAACGAAAGCCTCATCCATGAGCCGATTGCATAATTCCATCGAACCGAGGCCGCGGGGCGTGTTGACCCAGCAGAAAAAACCGGCGTTTGGTTTACGGAATCTCCAGCCGATTGCGGCCAAGCCGGAATGCAGGGCATCGCGGCGCATACGGTAAATTCCCATCTGCCGTTTGACGTCCGGATGATCGTAGTGATTCAAAGCGACAGTTCCCGCAACCTGCGTGGCGTTAAACTGGCCGCTGTCGGCGTTGGCTTTGACCTGGGCCAAAGCGGCGATGATGTCCGCATTGCCTGCGGCCCAGCCAAGACGCCATCCCGTCATGTTGAAACTTTTGGAGAGCGAATGAAATTCAATGGCGAGCTCAATTGCACCGGGTATTTCCAGGATGCTGTGTGGGGCTTCTTCAAAATATACTTCGCCGTAAGCGAGATCATTGGCAATCACCCAGTTGTATTGTCGGGCCATTTTTACAGCATTTTCATAGAACTTCAGCGGCGCGGAAGCAGCGGTCGGATTGTTGGGGTAATTGAGCCAAAGTAAACGTGCCTGACGACGAACGTCTTCCGGAATGGCTTCCAGATCAGGAAGGAAATCATTTTTCTCTAATAACGGTAGATGAAACGCACGACCGCCGACAAAAATAGCGCCGCTGGTATAAACCGGATATCCAGGCTGAGGAACCAGAACCACTTCGCCGGGATTGATTAGAGCAAGCGGCAAATGGGCTATGCCGTCTTTGGAACCGATGGTAGTGATTAATTGCCGTTCTGGATCGACAACGACGTTAAAACGGCGCTGCATGAAGCGCGCCGCGGCCTGACGAAAAGCCGGCACGCCTTCATCAAACGGATAACGATGATTTTTCGGGTCGTAGATGGCTTTGGCCATTTCATCGATAATGAAGCGGTGCGTGGGCAGATCGGGATCGCCGACGCCCAAGTTAATTACATCCCGGCCCGCGGCTAATAAGGCGCGTTTTTTTCTGTCAATTTCTATGAATAGATACGGCGGCAGAGCCTGAAGCCGTTGTGATTTAGTAAATGGCATTGAAAGTCCTTCATATTACGACGCCGACAAACGGAGCGGCAGTGTAAGAAAGTTATACCATCCGGTAAAGTAGCCGGGTCATGATTCTAGCTTATTACATTCAAACCCTGAATCCGTTTATCTGGCAATGGGACGATACGAGTTACGGCATCCATTGGTACGGAATGGCGTATCTGACGGGATTCGTCATCGCTTATCTGCTGATGCGGAAATTCGTCCGCGATAGACGCATGCGAATGCCGCCGGAAAAACTCATGGATTTTGTGCTTTTTGTGGCTATTTTCGGCGTACTGGTAGGCGGCCGATTAGGCTCGGCGCTATTTTATGATCCGCACATGCTGATCGATTTTTCGCCGCCTTTTCCCTATTGGGGTCTGCTTAAACTGCAATTCGGCGGCATGTCGGCCCACGGCGGAATTTTGGGTGTTCTAATTACCATATGGCTTTTTGCGCGCTGGAATAAACTAACATTTTTGAATCTGGTGGATTGTTCGGCAATGGTTGCGCCCATTGGAATAGCATTTGGACGCATAGCTAATTTCATCAACGGCGAACTCTACGGGCACATCTGGCACGGGGCTCTGGCGGTACAATTTCCAACTGAACTTACGATGCCGCCATCGTCGCCTGCTGAACCAACGGTGAGTGCAGATCAGGTCAATCAATTGATACAAAACGTTTTAGCTAATGACCCAGTGATGCAGCAAAGTCCATCGGTGATGCACGCAATGCTGACAAATCCAACCGCGGAAATTGTCAATCTAGCGCGGCACCAGGATCAATATGTGATTGCGCAACTGCGGGAGATTCTGCCGCCGCGGATTCCTTCGCAGCTTATTGAAGCAAGTTTGGAAGGGGTTCTGCTCTTTGTACTTTGCTATTTGATCGGGCGGCGCTGGAACAAAGACGGCGTCGCTACCGGCGCGTTTGCGACGCTATACCCGATCATGCGGATTATTGGTGAACAATTCAGGGTTGGCGATCATCCACAAATGATTTTCGGGTTTTGGATCAGTCGGGGCGTGCTGTATAGCATACCTATGTTTTTCCTCGGTTTGGCATTTTGGATTTGGGCCATACGACGGCGCGTGCCTGTAAGTGAAATTGTTTCCGCAGCGCGAATTCAAAACCATAAAACGGAATCCCCCAAAAACCTTTAAGGCAATGGCTTACGGTTGCCGTAGGTTTGAACGGCGCTGTTTGGCGTGGGCGCTGCCCAACGTACGGCATTGATGATAATCTGCTGAACTTGTTTATTGTGATAGGTCGGATACGTTTCGTGTCCGGGTCGGAAATAGAAAATTTTCCCCGCCCCGCGGTGATAGGTCACACCGCTGCGAAAAACTTCGCCGCCGGTAAATGAACTGATCAATATGGTTTGTTCAGGCTCGGGGACATCAAAATGTTCACCGTACATTTCCTCGCGTTCAATGATGATATGATCAGAAAGACCCTGAACAATCGGATGCCCCGGCGCAGTGAGCCAGAGAATTTCCCGATCATCTGATTCGCGCCATTTCAAATCGCAACTCGTACCCATGAGCAAGCGAAATATTTTTGAAAAATGCCCTGAATGCAGAACAATCAATCCCATACCTCCGAGAATACGTTGGTGCACTCTCGCGACTACATCATCCTTAACTTCATGATGGACCAGGTGCCCCCACCATGTAAGTACGTCTGTGTTAGCAAGTACTTGATCGGTTAACCCATGTTCCGGTTCATCCAACGTTGCTGTACGCACCTGCAAACCGCCGGCGCTTTGGAGCGCAGCAGCGATGGTTTTGTGAATACCATCCGGATAAATTGCTTTTACTTTGGGGTCTTTTTTTTCGTGCCGATATTCGTGCCAGACGGTTACGCGAATGTCTGCAGGCATGGTGGGACCTTCCTAAATTAAGAACCTCTATGACTCTGGTTAGAATCAAATGAATGGTGAGTATAAACTTGAATATGGATTCGGACCACCTTAGTCTCTAGAAGGGTCTCTAACAAAACAAGGCGGGGCCGCGACGCTGAGAATTTTGGTCCCAGACAAGGAGCTTCGACGATTCGAGTATTACAATACAGCGAGGAGAAGCGATGCTGTATGGGACCGAAAAGGCACCGCGTCCCGGAGGGTTGGGCCGCAAGTAGCCCATCTGCGGCGTTGTCGGCCCTTGATGTATCATCCTTCGGATACGGCTTCGGGCCTCCGCCTTGCATCTGGGCTATTTGCGGCCCAACGCGGCTCCCGGCTCGTTTTGTTAGAGACCCCAAGAGGTATTAATGATCCCTATTGGCACTGATGCTCCGCAACGCCGCACGCCGGTGATGAACTGGGCAATTATCGCGGCCTGCGTGGTTATATATTTTTTCAGCCATCAACAACCACTCACGCCATACGGCTTGTCCTTCGGCTGGGACAAATTCATGCTGAATCCGGAGAATCCGCATTTATATCAATTTATCACCTATCAATTTTTGCATGCCAATCTCATGCATATTCTGGGAAACATGCTCTTTCTGTGGGTCTTCGGAAATCAAATGAATGAGAAACTTGGCCATGTGCCTTACCTGTTGTTCTTTCTCACCGGAGGCGTCATTGCCGGCTGCGGACAAATGCTTTCATCGCCGGCAGCAACGCTGGGTGCTTCAGGATCCATTGCTTCTGTTGCGGGATTATTTCTGGTTTTGGCGCCGATGACCAGAATACGTGTCTGGTTTCTATATTTTATTTTTGACATTCCCAGCATATTGTTTGTTCTCGGCCAGATCATATTTTACGACCTGGCTGGTGAATACTTTCAAACCGATAATGTAGCGCATCTGGCTCACCTGAGCGGATATGCGACGGGTTTTGTTGTAGGCGTTTTGGTCTTGACCACTGGTCTGGTGCCAAGGGATCACTACGATTTACTGGCGTTAATCAGTCGCTGGCGGCGACGGCGAGAATATCAGCAATTGGTATCCAAGGGGTACAATCCGTTCACCAGTGCACCGCCCTCTGGAGGACGAATGCCGCAAACGGTTTATCTGCCACGTACGTCAGCATCTACCATCTCTCCTGATCCACGAATTGCCTCGTTGCGCGAGCAAATTCTACAACTTCGCAAGGAACATCATATGGCTGAGGCAGCATCAGCGTTTGTGCAACTCCGCCAAATTGATCCAAGTCAGGTTTTTCCCGCCGAGGTGCAATTAGATATCGGTAACCAACTGATGTCTGAAGGAAAGTATCCGTATGCATCGCAGGTTTACGAAGACTATCTGAAATACTACTCGTCTGGTCCAGAGGCGCAACAAGTAGAACTCATATTGGGACTAATTTATGCACGCTACCAGCCTCAGCCTCAGCGGGCCATTGAACTACTAAATAAAGTACTCACGAAACTTCACGACCCCGCTCAACGAGCATTGGCCCAGGAGGAACTCAAGCATCTTCAAAGTGCATGAAGGAGCATAGGCTGGTGGCAACTTAAGACTCTGACCATTACACTCCGCTAACATCTATACTTGTGGAGGAAATATCATGGAACCACTGGGAAAATATAAACCGACGCGGGGTACAAGCCCATGGCATGACGTGAGTCCCAGCGATGCAACTTTGCCTTTAGTATTTAACGCCATCATTGAAATTCCACTTGGTTCATCGAATAAATATGAACTGGACAAGATCAGCGGTCTGTTAAAATTGGATCGCGTTCTGCATTCCGCAGTTTATTATCCGGCCAATTATGGATTTATTCCTCAAACGATGGCGGACGATGGTGATCCACTGGATGTCTTGGTGCTGGGTGCTGAGGCGGTGTATCCACTGACCATCGTGGAAGCCCGGGCGATCGGCCTGATGACCATGAAAGACCAGAATCAAATGGACCACAAAATCATCGCGGTGCACGTCAATGACCCAGAATACAACAGTTATAACGACGTGCACCAATTGCCGCCGCACAAACTTTCAGTGCTTAAACGGTTTTTTGAAGATTACAAGGGTTTGGAAAACAAGCGCGTCGTGGTGGATGACGTTATGCCGGTAGAATATGCCTTGCCGGTGATTGAACAGTCATTGCTTATTTACAAAAAATGGCGAGAGGGTAAGGACGTGAGCAAGATTCTTTATTATGGCATGAGAACGCCGAAGAGAAAAAAAAAGAAATGATATCATCGCCGTCCGATTAGTTATTAGGATAAGCTCTAAGAACTCCTATCACCACGCCCCGAATTTTCAGATCAGGACCGACGTATATAGGCTTCATGTCTCCATTAGCGGGTTGAAGACGTATACGGTCCTTTTCACGATAAAAACGTTTAAGTGTCGCGGAATCATCCGGAAGCAAAGCTACGACTATATCACCGTCGCGAGCAGATGGTCGACTTTCCACAACGACCAGGTCGCCATCGGCAATGTGGTCTTCAATCATGGAATCGCCGCGCACGCGCAATATAAACGTGCTGTGGCGTGAGGAGAACATTTCCTCAAGATCGACGGTATCGGGGGTTTCCACAGCCTCAATTGGTCGACCTGCGGCAATCGTGCCGACCAAAGGCATGGCGGTCGATCTGATTTCGTCGGGAAGTTTAACCGTGGGATGCACCATCAAAGAGCGAGCCCTGTGCGGCTCCCGCTGGATTAATTTTTTTCGTTCCAATGCTTCGACGTGTTCGAACACGGTGACTTTGGATACGCCGAGTTGGTCGGCTAATTCCTGCATCGTCGGCGAAAAGCCTTGTTGTCGCCGGTAATCGCGGATGGCGGTAAGAATTGCCAACTGCTTGGGAGTTGGTGTCATAGATGTCCTCCGATCTAAAACCATGGATCCGCTGCGTACGGTGTTGATTGTCGGACCGAGTCGCAGGTAGCGAAAAACCCAAATGCTTGGGTTGACCCGCCGCAGCATCCGGGGATACAAGACCAATATGAGCGACGGACGCGTTTCCCGGCAGTTTTTTGTCGATATTGGAGGTAAATCCGAGAATTCTGCTTACGCCTCGTATCGCCCAGACCGACATCATCGCCGGTTGTCCGCAAGATGGACACCCGTCGAGTTGTTCGGGATGCGTTTCGCACCTGTAATGACGCCCGGGATGAACACCCAAAAACAAGTCGCGGATCTCTGCCATCAAAAGTGAAACTGGCGATAGCGTGCCGTGTTCTATCCCATTTTGTGAATCCGTTGGACGATAGCGATGTGGATACCAGTCCACTTGGTATTCGCCGCCCGGGCCAAAAGTGCATAACGGCATATCCATTTGCTTGAGCGGATGTCCAAGATTCATCTGGCCAGTCTTGAGCGATTTGCCTGGCTTGATCCGAAAAATCGGAACAAATGCACCACTGGTCGGTTGCCAAGTGGCTGGTGTAGTGGTTTTGCTCAGAGTTACATCCGTCGTGGAACAATTTTTGGAAACGGACATGACGCTGGACTCCTTTCTCTTTCGTCTTAGATTCAATCCAGACGAGCGGCATCCTGCCGCCTGAACGATAGTCTATTTCTATTATTCGGACCAATCGCTGTTAACCCTTGATTAATTTGTACGGCGTCTGTTTGGATAGTACATTAAACGACCATGACTAGTCCAGTGAATATTTATATAACGTACTTTTTAGACGATTATTTTGTTGTTTGTGAATATAAAGCCAATAAACAACGCTTTAACGAATATATTTCCCTGCTAATCAAGAAAAATAAATATAAGCGTTGACAAAACTATTTAAGGCATATTGCGAGTATAATGGATTGTGCAGATTGAACTTCTGATGGATTTTCAGGAGATAGGTTTTATGT
>Ga0335074_10003415_pt1 | contig 21705 bp, 19 predicted proteins | sample Lox_Sample_23_FD_206715 | JGI IMG/M metagenome (GOLD analysis project Ga0335074, IMG submission 206715) | Soil microbial communities from Loxahatchee National Wildlife Refuge, Florida, United States - Lox_Sample_2.3 | ecosystem: Environmental > Terrestrial > Soil > Wetlands | place: USA... | reverse complement strand
TAGAATCAAGGGAGCTTCAGATGTCGGGGCGTAGCGCAGCCTGGTAGCGCACCTGCCTTGGGCGCAGGGGGTCGCAGGTTCAAATCCTGCCGCCCCGACCAATGGAATCAAAGAGATACGGGCGTTCTGGGGGATCGGCGTGCGATGGATGTAGTCGATTTTGTAGCTGGTGGTTTCCTCGCGATTCAATAACGGTTATTCGAGATTAGCGATCCAGCGAGCCTAATTTCCCAACGCCCGCCGCGATAATATTCTGCGTAGCAGTCGCTTGATGATTTCCCGATTCTTGGTCTCGCATTCCCAAATAACCGCCACATGCCAGCCCATCTTTTCCAGAGCGGTTGCAGCAGCCATATCTCGCTCTACATTTCGAGCAAGCTTCGATTGCCAAAAAGCGGCACGCGATTGCGGCATTGATGCCCTAGCGCAGCCCGGATGGCTGTGCCAAAAGCAGCCGTGAACGAAGATCGCAGTGCGGAGCTTCGGAAAAACAATGTCGGGCGATCCAGGAAGCTCTTTACGATGAAGTCTGAACCTGAATCCAAGCGAGTACGCCACCCTTCGCACGAGCAGCTCCGGCAAAGTGTTTTTGCCACGCACTCGTGACATGACACGGCTTCGTTCTTGGGGCGTGAGTCGATCCATCAACCACCGCTTGCACTGACAAAGTCCAATCCTACGCGGGAAAGATGTTGACCTACCAATTGAAGAAGATGGGTTGCGTTTACGCCTCGCAATTGCTCGACGATCTCAAATGTAACGTGCTCGAGAATCGGGCCGCTCCGCGCTCTATGGGCCTGCGCAACGGGTTCTGCCGCACGTGTTTCATTCGGCAGGGAACCCTCTTGTTGATTTGGCTGTGCATCGGTGACTGCGCCCTCTGTACGTCCTTGCTGCTGCGCATCGGGCTCTGGACGAGTCTCATGTGCCACCGCAATTCGCACAACGCGAGCGCCATCAAAAACCGTTTTTCCCTCTTCCGTTCGGACGCGCCCTTCATCCTGAACGAGAATAACTTCATATGACGGTTGGTGGCCGACCCCGCTAACTACCTTAAAAGCCTTAGCCTCGCCTCCGATCTCTAGGAAAACATACGCCCCGTGCGAAGCATGCGAGAGCGCTTCGTTGAGGTTTTTGACAGCGTGGAGTTTGATGGCGATCAACGGAAGCGTGGGGCGAATATCCTTCACCCAGAATTGCATGGAATTGCCTTGTCCGGCGACGAGGTCACATGCTGGACTTGCAACTACGAAGTATTCATCCTTGGCCTGGTGAACAAAAACTGTTCCCGTCGTCAGATTGGCATGCCGAAATTTCTCAGTACTGAGAAAGTGATTGAGCCGGAACATGATCGTGGTGTTCTCCACGTCAGGTGTGCGCGCCAACCCGATAGCTGCCGATACCAGTTTTCCACCTTGAGGCCATTTTTCGATTGTCCATTTAGTCGATTTCAAATCTCCTAACGCAGCCTTCTCGAACTGCGACAAAAGCTCTTCGTGCGTTGAGAGCCGTCCTCGAACACTATCAACAACCTTGTCGACCAAGCTCATGATCGGAACACGAATGTCCACATCCTGTGTGAGATCGACCGCCCCTATTTCGTTGAGTAAGTTGTACGTGAGGGCGGCCTGCATCTCCGGCTTCCTCAAGAGCGCATCACTGCCAGCGAATCCCTCGAGTTCCAGAGCGTTCTGTATCTCGGATACCAAAACCTGAACAACGTTGGGACGCCACTCCAGTAGCGCTTCCTTCAGAGCAGTCATGATAGCGCTCGTTTCGGAGACGGCCTCGGTAGTTTCAACCTTTTGCATGACTACGACGAAAGCATTTCCCACCTGCAACCAGCGCCTGCCATTGGCATAGTTGCCTACCGCATGATTGCTCGGCGCAGTCGCGAACTCTCCGGCCCGATTTGCAAGCTCTTTCGCAACTAAATACTCGACGATCTTGCTGCAGTGTTTTGCAGGAACACCCAAACTAACAAGTTCCTCGACGGCGTGTTTTAACGTTCCCTCATCGATTGCGTCGCGAACTCCCCGACGAGCAAACTGCATGATCGAATCCTGCGAAGGAGTAGGGAGCTTTTCGGTGTCGACCAGTTGTTCCCAGTACTGCTTCGGTTCGCCTTCCAAGCTGGCAGTAATCGCCGACCAGCCGCCAGAAAGCGTACTAATAATATCGAGCCACACTTCATCCTGTTTCGGCGATGCGGTGTAAACGACGACCGTGTTGAAATGATTTGAGATGGCCAAATGTCGGAGGAGTTGAATTGCTTTTGTGTTGTCCTCCGAATTCGGAGTGAGATGATAATCAAGAATTACAAGGTCGCTCTTGCGTAGATGATCGGCTTCAACTTCGTCGACTATGTTTTCGATATCGCAAAGCATACCGAGTTGGCGAAAGCCACCATAGAGGCTGCAGGCGCGATCTCTTTGGGAATGGGTCGTGTCTCCCTTGCAAAGGTCGGTGTACTTCGGGAAGTCGTCGTCCACCAGCAGTACGGTTCGCAGCGGCTTTCTGATGAAGGAGGCTTGTATTGCTTCCTCATATTGAGGATCACTCATTCCGGACCCCCTTTAACTCGATGATGAAGTTCGCTCCAGGCAGTATTGTCGGATCGCCGTCGGACGCATAGCGGATTCTGTGTCCGGCGACAGCAAGATTTACGCGGCTCAGATAAAGGCCTACTCCACGGCCCTGACGGCGCCGGGAAAAGAAAATGGTGAATAGGCGAGGAATATCTTCGATATCAACTCCAGGGCCGGTATCCGCAACGATTGCCTTACCCTGTCGAAAATCGAGCACGATGCGTCGCTTATTGGATTGGGCGGTCCAATACGCCGCGTTGTTGACTAGGTTTACGAACACCGGGAAAATGCGCGAAGGAATATCGGTGAACGCAATCCCCCGGAACGCCTTTGTCGCGGTGAATTCGATTCGCTGATCCCGGAACATCGCAGAGAAGAATTCGTCGATAAACTCCGCAATTTGTTCTCCCGTTATCGTTTCTCTCGACCGATACCCCGCGATTTTCAGCGGCGACAGGAATCGGAGGCGGTCCGCGAGCGCTTGGTGTGCACGGAGTGCCTGCTTGAAGGCTACTGTTTCACGAGCTGATGCTGGTAGCTTCGATAGGTTGCGCCGAACCTCCGCTTCCAGAGTCTCAAATTCGTGGCCGACGATCTCGACCGTTATGCCAATCTGGGCGATTGCCTGAATGTCTTGAAGTCGCGCTTCAAGCTCGGCCCGGTCGTCCTCCGTAGCCGCATATGCTCCTTCGAGATCCAGCCCTTCAAGGAGCTGCGCCAGAGTATTAAGAAACGCCTGGTATTTCGCCGAGAATGCTTCCGAAAGTTCCGTCCGATTTGCATCGATCAAATTGAGATAACCGATAAGATTCGAGATGTTGATCTTTGCTCCAAGTACGTGGCCGACTCGTTTCTCCAACTCCTCTTCGTCATTCGCTTCGGTCTGCCGCCAATTGCCAGCTAACATTTTCAGGCTGGCATCGATGGACTTTCCATAACTCTCGAGTTGGCTGGTAAGTATCTTACTCTGCTCATCGAATCGCTTTTTGAGAATGACTTTGGGATCTTCCGCCTGAATCGAAGCATCAACCTCCGCATTGAGTTTTGCAAGCTGTTGCAATCGGTCGACAAATGCCTGGTAACCATCGCGGTACGAGCGCCACTGTTCTTCGAGATCGCCCATCCGCGACGGCGGAATCGGTGGGCGCAAGGTTTCAATCAAGAGCCTCATTTCCTGAGTACGCGCCGCGAGCACAGCGGCTTGGACGCGATCTTTTGATGAGAGTGTGTCTTTCGCCAAGGCCAACAGGCCGTCTGCCCTTTGCAGGGCTTCATCGAGCGGTGTTGCTTGTTCCTTAAGGAACTGCCGCATTCCTTTACGTCGTCTGGCCCTCGCCTTCTCCGCCGCCTCTTTTTGCAGCGCCTTGCGCTCCATGATCCCGGGCATGACTTCGTCGCGCAAAGGCGAGTCTGTGCCGAAGTATTTACGCGCGGTCTCTTTTAAGAGGTGCTGTATGAGCAGCTTCATCTCTCGAAAGGCGCGGTTGTCAACCAGACCTTCGCGGCCAGCTTTGTCACGGAGTGCGGGATTCTCCTGGCGCGAGAATGCAACGTGGCCGAAAGTGCGTCGATGTGCCCAGAACTCTCGCCCAGCGTGCTTCGACCGCCGTTCCTCCATTCCGAGAAAGTCGGCATCAGGTCGTCCGTAAGGCATAACACGCAATTGATCTCGATAGACCGCGACGCCTGCAAATTTATCGGCCTGCCTATCAAGAAATGCGTGCTGATTTGCATCATGAGTCGATCTACGTTCGTCTTGTTCGAAGGTACCGATTGCAAAGTCGAACGTCCCGAGCCTATCCCGACCACGCTGCGAGGGGATTGGATTAGGCTCAATTGTCTTTATCCCCAAGTCTTGGCCAAAGGCGACGATACGACCCTTGAACGCACCACGCTCGTCAAAACGCCCATCGACGTAATGCTCCAATTCATGCAAGTCTTCAATGTCGAAGATATCCGTCGAGCTGATATCACGTTTATCTGTATCTGCAACGTGCGAGTAGACCTCGTAGTTGAAGTCAACTCGCTTACGCGCATAAGGATCTGTGAACGCAGTTAGCGTGAAGTAGAGTTTTTGCTTGACTAGATCGACCTCGTCACCAACCGCGGATGGAGTAGCCCAGACCGCGAGCTCATGGTTCAGGTCGATCATGAACATCGCGGTCCCGTTTTCAGCCACACCATGGGTGACATCCCATTCGTCAATGTGGCGACGGGTAATCGGTGTCGGTCCCTTCCACAAGCTTTCGATTCCAGATGCCGTCGTCGCTGATGTGCCCGTCCTTTTCTCGAAATCGCTGAACCGTTTCCAGGTTTGGGTAAGGTTTTTTCCACGAGCATCTTTGTTTCCGCCCATGTTGGCATATAGCGTGTCGATCAAAGAAGGTAAGTTGCTCAGAGCTGCATCGATGGTCTTGAACTCTGCCACAGGCAGTTGGATATCTGCCAGCGCTAGATATGGATTTTCAAATAGCCGCCAATCCACTACTACGACGACGAATGGGCTATCGCGGCGCTTTGAGATCAAAACAGTCGCCGGCGCCAGAAATGCAACGGAAAGGCGACCGATCCCCTTTTCTCCTTGCCGTGGGCGAGTTGGAAGTCCCATTGTGTCGATTGGGCCAGCATCGAATGCCTCGATCTTGCCTTCCGTGCCTATGACCAGCCACCGATTGATGACGTCCTCTCGGCTCATGCCGACGCCATCATCGAAGATGGCGCCTACCTTCGGATCGCCGTCGAAAATGTGAAGGGATACATTCCGCGCATACGCATCATATGCATTTTTCCAAAGCTCACTGACCGCCGTAGGCGCATCCGCGATTTGGCCGCGACCGAGATGATCGATCGTCCTTGCCCTCGTCTGAAATGCGATTCCTTGTGTCATGCGACGGCTAAAAGCTCTTCCGCGGTTCGAAGCTTTAAGACGGCTTCCTTCAATGGATCGAGGAGGGCCTTTGCCAAATCGACTGGAACGGCGTTTCCAACCTGGATGCCGCCTGCCATTAGGCCACCTTCGAAATTGAACCAATCCGGGAATGACTGAATACGAGCAGCATGCCGCAGGGTTATTCCGTGGTCTTCAGTCGGGTGCACGAATCGTCCCTTAGACGGGTTAATACAGGCTGTCGTCATCGTCGGTGCTGGTAGGGATGGATTTATCCGCCCATATACATCGCGATGTCCGACATGATTTTCGTGGCAAGGGAGGACGCGGCCAGAGTCCTTTCTGGATCCGCCATTATGAGGAGTACGCGCAAAAGTTTCGGTCAGTTCCGCTCCATGGCTCATGTGTATGCCGTTCGGGTCGCCGCGCAGTATCCGCCTTTCAAATACGACGGATGCGGGTATCCAACGCGGCAACGGTAACTCCGAGTCGACGGCTACATGGGTGGGGTTAGGAGGCCACGCTGGGACCTCGTTGATACGCCGACGATCATACCCCAGGATGAAAACGCGACGACGATTTTGTGGTACGCCATAGTCACGAGCATTCAGGATGGTGGGGTCGAGCAAATCGTATCGAGCAGCGTCGGCCAAACTGTAAAAACTGTCGACGTATGCCTTATGTCTCGGCCAAAGCATTCCAGGTACATTCTCCACAAGGAAGAAGGCGGGACGAAGTACGCGAACGTATTCGAAATAGCGGAGCAATAGACCATTGCGCGGATCGTTGACTCCGGAATCATTGAGACGATGGGCTGAGAAGCCCTGACATGGCGGGCCGCCCAAAAGAATGTCGCACTTCTTGAAAGCCAGTCCGCTTTTCTTTCTCAACTCACTGGGACTGAGCTCCGTGATATCGCGTTCGAATAGCTGAGTGCTGGTCAATCCAGTGGCGATGAGGTTGGCGCGATACGTACTGCACGCGTTCTCGTTCATCTCGACCGCAGCTGTGACCTCGATACCGGCCAAATAGGCGCCTAGCGAGAATCCTCCGGCTCCAGCGAACAAATCGCATGCGATAATGCGGCCCCGTCGCGGGTCTCGCGTGGGCTTTCGGGAATTTGCTTTTTTCTTCCTGGTCGATGCCCGTCGCTCAGCCATTATCTGTTCTTCCTCCGATCCTGCAGTTCTCCGCTTGGAACCTGAATGCCAGCCGCCGCGAGTGCTTTAAGTACGAGCACCCGCATCGTTTCCCCGGTCTCGGCAGCCTTCAGCCGCAAACTTTTCTTAGTTGCAGAAGGAACCGAAATCTGAAGATTCTCTTCGACCTGGCGCTCTGAGGATCGCTCACGAGCTCGTCTTTTCATGAAATCATGATAACAAGGTTTATGCGCCGCTAAGCCGGAGGACGGGCGATAAAAGCCCATATTTACAGCCAGTTACGTGCTTAACCAGGGTTCGCATTTTCTTGGATTCGCAACCCTCCGATCCGAAACGCCCGATTAGCTTAACCACAGGTCGGGATTGTTCATAGTACGAAGTCGTACCGTCGGAAAGAGATTAGGTTATTCGGCTGCTGGAGTCCTGGAGGAGGGAGAGGATTTGCGTGGTGGCCGGGCGTTCGACAATAATCCTATTGGAGCGATGCCCAATATCGCCTTTCTATTCGATGGCTCGGAGACCGACAAAGCGGATTCTATGAGATCTACCGTGTCATTCTTGTCACGTACTCACGTGTGCAAGAGACAGCAATTTCCAGTTGCGGGGAAAACTGTTTCTCTGTCCCGCTTTTCCTCCAGGATTAGTGCCGTCGAACGCAAGACGCGGGGCCGATACCCGTCGGGTTAGATGAACCGACTTCACCGTCGTACCCGTGGAGTGAACTCAGGCATGTGCGACTCGACAAACGCAAAACAAGCCATCCAAGCGATACTTCAAAGAACGCAGGAAAACACTCTGCGTGCGTGGCGTGGGCATGAACGGGAACTCCTCATCGAATTGGTCCGAACTCTTGATCTCACGGCATTTGCCTTTACGCTCGCTCCGAATCGACAGGTCCTCGTTACACAGGACGCCGAAAGGCATGCCATGCTGGTCGGTGCCGCGACAGCGATGCTGCCTCTCTTGAAGATTCTTCATGACGACTCAGGTGGTGTTCCGTGGGGACCAGCTGAGCCGGTGCTCGTCGAATATGCAGATGAATACCTTATTAAGTGCGGGAAACTAGCCCATTTGCGTCGCATACTGGAGCTGGAAAGATTTGGCCTTGCAAAAGCGAGCTTTGTGCGCCCCGATCACCTCATCATACGTGTTATGCCCGAAACACAAGAGGCAGAAGATCGCCATTCCCAAGCCCAAATCGACGCATATCTTGAAACTCCTGAAGAGATGGGTACCTTCGAGGAAGCCGAACTAGTCTCGCGCATCGATGGCTATACCGATGTGCATGACAACTGGTTCATTCGATACGATCCCGACCACGAAACATTCGCATACCACCGTCAATTAGCTGCTCAAAGAGCCAGATCCTTTGCAGAAGCTCAAGCCTTACCACCACGCACGATCCTTGGTGGACGTTCGTTTCAAGAATGGACCGGCCTTTCAACGAGCGCACAAGGACGGGTGCTTCATCACATCGCGTGTGCCACAAGACTGAGAGCAACGCATGACAATCTTGAGCTGCGCAATTTGCTCACAGTCTTCGCCAGGAAGGAAGACATTGTGGCGGTCCTGCAGCAATCAGGCGAGCGGTTTGAGAACGCACGCCTCGCGATGTCACTGATGATCCTGGATACCGAAACGGCGGCGTGGTACGAACAACAGCATGAAATCCCTTTGCCGTACTACATAGACTTCGGTCGCGATTTTGTGTTGCTGCCCTGCTTCGCTGGCCTGCTGAATCCATACGCTGGTTTGACATGGAAGCTTAGAACCATGTACCGCCCCGATTGGGACAGAGGTGTAGACGGACGAGAGGGAATCTTTCGCACCGACCTGCGCATCGCTTTTCCTCCCCCGAGGTTCCTGGTCTCACAAACCGGCTTCACTTTGCGCCGGCAGAACGGTGAAAAGATCACAGACATTGATGCCGTCGTGGTGGATCGCGAGGCCGGGTCACTCGCCTTGATGCAACTTAAATGGCACGACATTTTTGGACGCTCCTTACGCGAACGACAAAGCCGGATGCGTAACTTGCTTGAAGCAAATGACTGGGTACAGCGGGTGAGCGACTGGGTAGCGAAGCGTTCAGCCCGGGACCTTGGAGTCGCATTCAACCTGGGGACAATCGCAGGCAATAAGGAGCCAATACTATTCGTCCTTACACGCCACACGGCTCGTTTTACTGGTGCGACTACTTATGACCCGCGAGCGGCGTGGCTCGGATGGGCGCAACTCCTTCCCGCTGCGCAACGCAGAGATGTTCCCGACATTCTCCGAACGATCTTCGAGCAATTCAGGGGCGCCACTAAGAGGCACGAGCCCCCAGAAAGGACATCGACGGTAGAATTCCACCTGCCAGACCTCTTCGTGGAAGTCATTATTGATTAAGAAATTGCATGGAGCCCAGAATCCGGCATCACCGAGAGTGAGCTTTCACGAAGGTGGCGGCTGGACGGTTGAGCCATTTGCGTCAAGTCGGGGTAAAGCCTGGCAACTCATCCGCCACTTGTTGCCAGGTTAGTCGTCGCCTGAGACGCGGCTGCTGAAGCCCATCGTCAAGGTCGCGCGTATTGAAGCGAAGGATTCGGTCCAGCCCGGCCTCCAGCAGTTGCTCGTTCGGGCTGACGCTGCGCGGCTGACCAGAGAGAAAGTTCTCTGGTGTATGTCCGCGCCATCGGAGCACCTGTAGAACCACGGCGCTCGTTACCGATTGCGTCTTCAGCATGTCTCGAAGTGTTACCGGATTGATTGGAATCGAAGGAGTTGATTCGAACGGTCGATTGATCTCCCGCTGCCCGCTGGGTCCAACCGTAGCTTTTTCAACCACTTTCACTCCTTCCGGGATAGGTCAACGCCTTGCATTCCTTGTTCGATCGCGCTCAATCCTCTTAGAGGGGTCACGCTCTTGAATTCGCCAGACTCGTAAGCAGTCCAGCAGTCCGACTTGCTTGCTACGCATCATAAGCACCAGGGTCCAATGCTCAACTTTCTTAAAGAGCAGTTCTATCCCGGAACATGAACAACAGCCCGTGCCAGCGGGTAATCGATATGTCGAGGGCAGACCGAGACGTACCGGGAAGTCTCGTTCGCTTCTTCTTGCACCCTTCACTGCTGTCGTACCAGCCTGCACGTACTCACGCCGCACTCGTTCTAGGGAATGGCAGGCGTTGTCGCTTAGATCTTTGGACGTCCGATGCCTTGCAGAAACGACCATTTTCATCCACCCACCGCATCAACACTGTTGGACCAACCTTGGTTGTTATTTCGAAGCGTGTCGCCGCCGATGCATAATTGCGACCACGATAATCGATCACCGTGTTCTCAATGTCGCCCGCATTGCGAACACGATAATTCGACTTTGTGCTCGCGCGCGGCAGGGCGGTTATCTCGCTCGTTTGGGCTTTCTTAAGTCTGTGGATATCTACTTCTCGCGCAACTGGCCGTGCAATCTCACATAAATAGAACCTGCTCAACACGCGTCGCGTCCAAATCTTCCCGTCTTCTCAACTGCGCCGTAGTGGCGTATTGTTCTGGCATGAAGACACAGGAAGCATACAAATTGTTCTTCGAATACGGGCGCGCTGAACGCGGCTATGCTCGCGAGACCTTAGGTAAGCTGCGCGATTGCTTTTCGTCGTGGATTCTTCCCGCATTCCAGGAACAGGACGTGCAAGACATTAGTCGAATCGACGTATTAAATTTCCGCGGTCGCATGGTCGATAGGGGAGTGGGCGCAAACCGGCAGTACAGCATCCTGATGATGCTGAAATTATTTCTCAAATTCTGCCGCACCGTGCTTCGTCTCCCGTGTCTGGATCCGCATGAAATCCAGCTACCGCCGCGTCCGAAACCTCACGTCCAATACTTAAGCAACGAAGAAGTGAAAAGAATCCGTAGTTTGCTTCCTACAACCACATTCACCGGGTTAAGGATGCGCGCCTTGTTCGAATTACTGCTTGGCACCGGCATGCGGATCTCAGAAGCTTTAGCTCTGGATCGCTCACAGGTCGAGCAGGGGGGAGATGAAATCGAGATCGTGGGTAAGGGCGGGAAGAGGAGGGTGATATTTGTGGGCGAAGACGCCCTTGATTGGATTAGTACATTCATGGCACGACGCGATGACGATCATCCCGCCGTGTTTGTCACGACTGGAATTCCTCGGCGGTGGCAACGCTACGACATCTCCAAATACTTCATCGAGCTGCGGCGCAAAGCGCAAATTGACAAGCCGCTCACGCCTCATTTGCTTCGGCATACGTTCTGTACGAACCTCCTTCATCACGGGGCAGATATCACGTTTATCAGGGAACTGGCAGGACATGCAGACATCCAGACTACGGCCAAGTATTACCTCGGAGTGGACCGGCAAGCACTGAGACGCGTGGTCAAGAACTGCCTGGATTACAACACGCCATCGAAGACTGCAGCAGAGCCGTGACCTATTCCGGTAGGCCGTCAGACCTTCAGCGTCATGGAACACGCGGTGATTCCAGGAGGTATTGCTGGCAAACGGTCCAGACACGAAGCCATTTTGACCAAAATCTCCCCAGCTGCTACACTATGGAGGTTCCCGCTAAATCTTGCTTATTCTTAACGTCCCCGAGTTATGCGTACCACAAAGTCTGTCACAATTTCATTGCCTGCCGAGCAGCTCAAAACAGCTGAACGGATGGCCAAACGGCAAAACAGGACGATGAGCGAACTCTTTCGCGAGGGCCTTCGGCGACTGGAACAAGAAGAGGAATGGCGCCCCTCTCCTGCCGCACTGGCGCAGTTTGGTGAGATCGTTCGACTGATTCAGCAAGATGCTCGTCGCGCCGGTCTCGACAAAATGACAATGACTGAAATCGATGCTGAAGTCTCGGCGGCTCGCAAAGCGACACGTGTGAAGCCAAAAAGATCAACTAGCCATTCCGGTAAATGATCCGCGTTGTTCTCGACACAAATGTGCTCGTATCTGCGCTGCTTATTCAGGAGGGCACTGAAGCAGCCGTCGTTTCTCGTATCATTGAAGGAAAGCTGATCTGGTGTGTGTCTGAGGCCGTGCTGGCCGAGTACGCGGCCGTTTTGGAACGGCCCAAATTCGAGCGTATCGACCCCGCGAAAATCGACTCGGCTTTAGCCGTGGCTCATACAGGCGAAATGTCGATCATCACAAGGAAAGTGGCTCGTTCTCCTGACGAACCTGACAACCGCTTCCTCGAATGTGCTGAAGCAGCGCGGGCAGACTTTCTGATTACCGGGAACAAACGGCATTTCCCCAAGCGATGGAAGACCACCGAGATTGTCAACGCCCGTGAGTTTTTGGACGCCTTTGATGCGTTCACGCGGTAGAAAATGCATTTTCAACATCGATTAGCTTCCTCTTGCTCTTTAGGAAGCGTGTCTGTCGAGCGCTGACACTTTCTTCTTTGGGGGACTTACTGACTTGATTTGACAAGCTCTGTCAATTCGTTATACTTCCTCTGTAAATCAATAATCCCAGAACGATTTCAACTCGACGCCATTCGTCGCGCTCCTCTGAATCTCCGCTTGCGGACCACCTCCTTTCTAAGGATATAAAGGCTAAATAGGTCACTTTTCGAAGGACCTGTCAAGCCCAATCTGTTGGTCATCGTTTGTTGTCTTTGACTGCAAACGCACGTTGACTTAAAAGATACGACGTAACGGTTTTGAAGGTCAATTCTCTCCCTGCATGTCCCTGAAGAGCATGCCGGAGCCAAGCAGCCAAAATTGCTTGGAATTACTGTTTAGCTGTGAAAGCAAGCTGGGCCTTGCCCCCCGGCAACAAAGACCTTTTCGAAAAGAACTCTGTTCTGGACGGAAAGGTTTTTTCTATGTCTGGAAAAGCAGTAACCGTTCCCCGGCTCAGTGCCGTGCTTCCCCCATTCCTTCAATACGCGCAGGCTGAACTGCAGTTCTCGGCTCAATCGCTCATCAAGTACGAGGACTGCGCGCGGCAGATTCGGAGAATTGCGGGAGACCGGCCGATGGATTCGTATACAAAGGAGGACGTCTTATCGCTTAAAGCCGCCCTGCTGTCGCGGCAGCTCAGCGTGTCGCGCCAAGTCAGCATCCTGTCAGCGTTCAAACGCATTCTGAGTTATTGCCGCGAGGAGGGAATAGAAGTCCTCGATCCTGACTGCATAACGATCCCCAGGCGGCCCAGGCGTGAGGTTGCCTATCTGACGGTCGAGGAGGTGGAGAGGTTTGTCGCGTCCATTCCGTTGACCACGCTCAAAGACAAGCCACATCTGGCAGGTCTGCGCTTCCGCGCCCTGGTCGAAGTTTTGCTCGGCACCGCCATGCGGATCGGCGAAGTCTTGTCGCTTGACCGTGATCTGATCGACTCCAAAGCCCGCGAGGCCAGAATTATCGGCAAAGGCAACAAGGAACGAACCGTGTTCTTCACTGCCCGGTCATTGTATTGGCTGGAGAAGTACCTTGCGGCGCGCAACGACACATCACCAGCCGTCTTCGTAATAGAAAATGGAACAGCGAGGCTCGGCCGCCCGGACATATGGCGGCCGTTCCGCCGATACCGTGTTCTCGCCGGAATCAACAAGCGGGTGACGCCGCACCTGCTAAGGCATACTGCGGCGACGCAGCTTTTGTTCAACGGCTGTCCGGTGGGGCATATAAAGGAAATCTTGGGGCATGAGCGCCTTGAGACTACCTGCCGGTACTATCTTGGACTCGATCACCGTGCGGCCAAATTAGCGCATGAGAAATATTTGACCTACGGTCCGGAGGTCTGACACCTGCACTTTACAAAAACCGAATGGTTGGACGGAAATCGACCCCGATTTGCCAATCATATTACGCAAGGGCCGCCCGTTGGGCGCACAATGCCCCGCAAATACAAAGGGACATTCGAGCTATAGGCAGATGCAGAAGTATAAGCAATTGGCGGTACCGGCCGAGGTCTTGTGTTTCCCCGAAACCATACCGGATCATGCAGATTTGTAATCCTTCAAGTATACGTGGTTTTCCAATGCATCTCCAAACGTGCGCATGATGTCAATCGTATGATTTGTCATGTCATCGAGGTCCTCGATAGCAAGAAATGTATCCTCTCCATGTGCGACGGCGTTCCGCCGCTTTAAGAGGAGTAAATTGATGAAATCGGCTTTGTCGGCAAACGTGTTGCTAGGCACGCTGCAGACCAAGCAAATGTCCGAAAAAACCTCAAAACTTAGATTAGCTCTAGTATTTACGAGATCCTCGTTTACTCGGGCGAATCGACGGTCCGACGAGCTTAATATTTCGTCGAGCAACGCGCAACGTTCTTTGATGCTGAGACTCGATGTTGTCAACGTGGCCAAGCGCGGCAGAAAGTGATTTCGAAGAAACTGACGATCAAGCTCGCCGAATTTGAAACGCCGGAGCGCCACATGATCTAGGTACTTTCGCGCGGCAAAGCGAACGTATCCCTCCCAATGGGCGTAACAGATGGTCACCATTGCACGTAGAAGGACACGACGGAGGTTAATGTCGGCTCGTATGATAGCCGCTTTCAGGTCCGAAATTTCCTTCAGGCGCCAAGATCGATCTTCCGTGATTTGTCGTGAGAAGTCACTTTCAGAATAGGGTTTACTCATGGCCGGAACCAATCGGCACCGAAGGGAACAGTGCGTTGAATGCGCGTGGTACCCCTAAGGCCCGGAGAGGTGAAGGATGCCGTTTCTGGTTGGTCCCAGAAATTTTGTATTTTGGATTTGAGAAACCGCTCCGGCTGGGCCGTTCCGAGAATAGCTTCCAGGTTTTTCGCTACGCCAACCGCAATTCCCTCCAGTCCGACGAGACCAACCTTGCCGACGTGGCGTCCGTCCTCGAACCTTCGTAAAGCGTTCTTACCTTCAACCTTGTCCAGCAGTTCAAAGGTTCGCTTGATTAATTCCTTTGCAGTGCGACCATTACTCTTCCCCGCTAGCGTGACTATCCCTTCGTCAATGTACTCCTCCACATCCAACATACCGTCGTACGGCACAAACGTATGAACCAGAAATCTCACGGCGTACTCCATGTGTCGCTGCCGTTCAATCTGTTCCTCCGTTACTGCGGTCACGGTTTGAAAAGCGGATTGTTCCGCGGCAGACTTGATAGCCCGGTAGTACTTGCCGTTCACCATCAGAATGATGCAGTTGCGCAACTCCTGCGCGTTGGCCTGCGTACCACCCGCATTGAGCCTCTGGAATAAGTCGTACTTAGTTTGGTCATCACTTGGACGCTTCAGTATCTCGACTCCGATTCTTGCCCTTCGGATCGACAGTTGGAAGCCCTTGTCGATCTCGAGCTGATCGGCCACAGGTGTATTTGGAATCAGCTGAGAGTGTTCCCAGACTGTGTTACGAAGAGATGGGAGATACCTCGTACCCTCCAGCATGGACGGCGGCGCTAGACCGCCATCAGGACTGCGGAGCTTACCCATGAATTCCAAAACTGTTGAAATCCGCTGGAGACCATCGATCAGCTCCCAACTGCCATTCTCTCTTTCAAATACGAAGATTGACGGCACAGGAATACCGAGCAGGAGAGACTCGATTAGTCTAGATTTTTGCCCGATATCCCAACGAAAAAGACGCTGGAATTCCGGGTCTATGATGATCTCCCGATTGTCATACATATTGACAATCTCTCCAATTGACATCTGATAGGCGTCAGTTCTGACCTGACGTTGGGCACTGGTTATCTCTTCTGCCAGCAAGGCTGTAATTTCCTTCCTGATTTCACGGAGTAGCATATCGCAGACGACGGGAGAATTCTTTCGCGCGTACGGTGGATCAGCTTCCAGATTTTCGTCGTTGAAAATGGGCCAGCGGTGGAAGCGCGGTCTCCACATGGTGGCCCGACACGGAGCGTAGCTCGAACTTGGAAGCCACTACTTAAGCAGTTAATCCAGTTTGTCCACACAACGGAAAATAGTTTGGTTTCTCAGCCAAATGTTCTCTCTGATAAAGACGAGCCGTTGCCGAAGGTGCGACCAGCCCCTAAGATTCCGGCATGGCTGAAAGAGAAATTTCAATCAGGGATCTGTATCCCGGCCATTCGGACGAATGGCACCAGGAAGCTGAAGCCAATCTCAGGCGATACCTGAATGTCCTCATCGACATCTCCGGCAGCCGCCTAAAGACTCAAAGCAACGGGACTGACGAGGAGTAGCAATGATCTCATTAATCTTGGTCAACACAAGGTGATTTGGGCTTATGTATGGGCCGCGGCTTATCAACGGTACTTCTGATCGACCAGGTACCCGACGCGGCCATAACAGCGATTGCCATACTTGTCCTTGTGTTCGTTTAGCTGAGTAGTGTAGCTCGATCTTTCGAAGCGTTTTCCGCAGTAAGAGCATTCAATGATGTAAACCGTTCCCGTCCCTGACGGACTGGTAATGCTGCGGGGACGCTGACTCCCGACCGCGCTTGCACGAGCTATCCGGCCGCCGAAGTGTTGCCGACTGAAGTAGCCGTCGCCCGTCGGCTCACCTGCCTTTGAGAGTTCGACGACGAAACGCGGTTCAAACTTCTCTTGAAGAATCGCTAGATTTTGTACCTTTCTGTTTAGCAGGGCTTTGATACCTGGGCCCGACGTTCGACCGCCAGTTCGGTCCCAAACATAAAAGTACTCCTCAGCATGGCCGTCTTGGCGGCCCTTGTATGCCAATGAGTAAGGTTCGATTGTGCGGGTAACTCCGTCGTAGGTCACCGACATCAATTGCATGCCGCTGCCCGCCTCTAAAATCAAATTGCGCATGGGGGCGGGATAGAACATCGTCTCCATCCCAGGGAAGACGTTCTGACCAAACAGTTCGGTCACGCTTGCGCAGAACTGGCCAAAGGCCGAATCAAAATCGATGATGCTCTGCTTTGGGCAAACGATGTATTTCGCCCACGCAGCCTTGAAGAATTGCACCGGCAAACCGATCAGTAGATTTCGTACTACGCCTGGGCTGCGTTCGAAAATGGTCTTCTTTAGCAGAGTCGAAACGATCTCCGCACGGTTCACCGCTAGTTCGTTATTAATGAAGACCGCATAGGCATAATCGTAAAGGTCGGCGGAATGACGACGTTGCAATAAGCACTTCAGCTTCGACGCCAACATCTCTTCCAGCTTCATACAGCGCATTTCGGCGCGGCAGTATTCGGAATCTGAATACGGATGAATGAGGTTGCGACTCTGCGTGGGTAGATAGAGCCGGTCGAACTCTCGGATATCCAAGCGGACGCTGATAGTGATTGTGTCGGGGTTGCCGTAGAAATCCTTAAAGTAGAGCCGTATTTGGTAGCCTGTAGATTCGTTATCAGCTCCGGCCTTCTCCTGAACGCGACTTCGGTCTTTGTCGAAAATCACTCCAGCCGCTTGCCGCACGAAATCACAGACGCGATCGAGTTCCTGGCGCAATAAAGCTTCGTCCACTGCATTCTGCGTGGAGAAGTCCAAGTCATTGGAATATCGTGTCATCGGAAAGTAGGCTTTGCGGAACGCGTTACCTCCCTTAAGAATAAGGATGTCCTTGAGTTCACTTACAGTGTAAATGCCACAAAGAAGCCAGCCAAACACGTAATCCCGCTCCACATTGGCAATGTGGATGTCGAACTCCTCCGCTTTCGCCTGAATCTCTTCTTTGGTGATCAAATTTGATTGGGCAGCGCCCTCGTATCGGCTAGGTCCGAAAGCTGCCTTCCCTATTTATTATGTCTTAAAACAATCCCCGATATTACTTGACCGAGAGTACGGGCGGGCAGGATCGGCGATAAAGTACGAGAGCTTATTCGCTTAGCCTCAGACACATTTGTTACGGTCGTATTCAAATAGCAACGAGGGATAGGCTTCTTGCAAATGCTCAGCGGGGTGCTCGGTCATGACTGTGGCTTTCACATCTGAATCAACCCGAAACTAATCTTGATAGCCTCATCGATCTTGCGCATAATGGCTGCGTCTACTTGACCAATGCGTTTTATGAGCCGCTGCCGGTCAACCGTGCGGATCTGGTCCAGGCGAATGGTTGAGGTGACCAAAAGCCCGCTCTGGTCGGGCTGAACGACCACTTCGTTTGGGTACGGAGGAGTGGAAACCTTGGACGTAATGGCCGCGATAATCGTGGTCAGACCATATTCGTTTGATATATCGTTCTGAATAACCACAGCCGGTCTAGTCTTCTTTATTTCGTGCCCGATTGTCGGGTCGAGGGCCGTGAGGTAGATTTCGCCGCGCTTTGGGTAGCTTTGGCTTTTTGCTCTTCTTGGTCGAGTCTGCGCCATGCCTCGTTCTCCACCGGAAACCACTCCTCGGCAATCTCCAAATTAAGCCGGCTATTTTCCAAAGCTCCCTGTTTCAGACGTTCCCGCAGATTAGCCCTGCTTTGGGTCCTAACGTAGTGCAGGACAGCCTGGGAGATGAACCGGCTGCGGTCACCTTTGGCGGCCACTCGGTCCAGGACCTTGACTGTCTCTTCCGGGAGCATGATATTGATGCGTTTGCTCATAAGGGTGAGTTCTCAGATTAATGCTTCTAAAGGAACATTACACACATTTCGTGTGGATGTCAAATTGTCCTAAAGCTACTCATCGTAAGGCTTATCTTATGCGGCAACCTGAATGAGAGTTCGATCCTCACCTGGTCTGTGGAGAAGTGCCATTTCGTTTTGCTCTGACAGCCATCAAAAGACCCGCATTTCTGCGGGCTGAAATTCAGTCAAGGCGGGAAAGGTTGATGAAGTAACCAAATCTTTCAGTGGTGGCCCGACACGGAACATAGCTCGAACTTGGAAGCCACTGCTTAAGCAGCTAGTACAATTCGTCCACACAATAGGAAATGGTCTGGGTTCTTAGCTAACCATTTCTTCTGAAATGTATCGTTGCCGCAGCCGGATCCTCAGATTCCGGCATGGCTGAGCGAAAGATGCCCATCTGTATCCCGGTCATTCGAAAAAAGGAGTACGAAAGAACCCAAGCCCCGCTCAGACGATGTCGTAGTTCTCGCTGATGACCATAGGTCTTGCCTACGGAGCGCTATCAGTCGGGGCGATACTAAGGCGCATTCGGCATACGGGGCCAGCGCTAAGCGATAGTGACCAAAGGTTCTGTTCCGGGCTAGGCCATTCCCCGCTAGGTTGTTACTGACTAATAGAGGTGCGTGGGAGGGCAAAAATCCTTGGCAATAGTATTGACTGCCGCCTATAAACTGGCAGAGTATAGTCTCATATGGGCTGCCGCATTCTGATTGCCCGGCGCGCCGATGCAGGCGCCCTTTACAGGGCGGCGAAATAGTGGCGAGGCGTAATGCCATCTGGCAACAGCTCGTGCCAATTTCGCGCGAAGTGAGCAGACGCCTATCCGACGTACAGTCCTACATGCTGAAGCATCAGTATGAAGACACACTTCCCACCCTCGACAGAAGCTTCCTAAGAAGTATCGATGGATGCATTTCGGTGTTCGAGCAAATGATCAAACTACTCAAACAACTCAAAAACGCGGTGATACATAACAACTGACGTCTATGCGAAAGATCGCGAACTAAGGCAGCGCGCCCGTGCGCGTACCTGATGCCTTTTCATCTTGGGCAGAAAGCCGACTTCAGGAATCACCCGGCTTCGGCGCTGCGGCTCCAGAAGGTTCTTGCAAATCGGAACTTTCGATTGAATATCCGGACGGGCACGCAGTTCGCTAATCGGCCAGCCTGCGGTGCCCAAACAATACCTCCTGCAGAATTCCGCCAATCCAACGCAAATCAGATCTGCTGCCTCACACGTCGCTCTTGGGCGCAACTTCTCGTCGTTGCCATACAAGCTCTAAAGAAAGACCCGACGGACGTGCGTTGTTAGTCCTCCTACAAAATATCCTTTCACACAAATGCTTTCACAAAATGCTTGCAAAACGTCGTTCAGTCTGGTATCAACCTTAGACTCCGTTCCGGTTAAGCCGGAATCTGTGTGATACGGGAGGTTGGGTGCCAGATACACGTAAATCAAGGGCGGCAGTTGCCCCGGCAGATGCTCGGCGGCAACCATCGTGGGCAGAGAAGCGTCGAGTTGATACTGCCGGAATTTATGAAGCGTTGCACAAGTTGAATGAGAACTTTGAAGGCATCTATCGCGCAATGGACGCGCTGAATAGCGCTGGCTTGCGAAAAGGCGACTTATTCGAGGGCTGCCGTCTTCTGGCTGAGGAAGCTCAAGCATGGGCTTCGTATCTGGTTTTGGAGGCCGTCGCCGAGCAGGAATTGACGAATTGGACCGTGACCGGCCAGCATCGGCAGGAGTGGCTCCAGGCGCAAGCTGATTTTGAGAAATTCGGCAAATCCGGGACACGCTCGCGTGCCGCCGCCAACAAGAAATCGGCGCGTGCAGCAAAGAAGAGAGCTTAGTTTCGTTCCTCCCGCTCCCGTTTCCAGCCGGAACCCAGGGTGGCTTCGGTGCGCCGCACAAGTTCGCCAGCCGAAATCTCGAGGACGGACGCGATGCTGAGGATCGTGCGAAGCGAGGGATTCATGAGGCCCCGTTCGATCATGCCGATGTAGGTTCGGTGGTAGCCGCTTTCAAAGCCCAGTTTTTCCTGCGATAAGCCTCGCTCGGTCCTCGCCTGGCGCAGCACTTGCGCAAAGGCCAGTTCCGGCGTGAGGCGCTTCTTGGCAGGCCTTTGCATCTACAGGAGATGCTGCACCAGAAGCAGAGCATAATGCTACAGAGTATACTATGGCATTTCATGCCCATACATAGTATACTCTGCTGGTGGAAAGCGGCACGCGCGGCGGCATTACGGCGCGCGGCGTGCTGTTCGGGCCGGGGAAAAGTCCATTGCGGCGAAAGCGCTACGCGGCAGGGCGCCACATTCCGGCGTGCTTCGCCATGCTCTCCGGTGGCTGTCTGTTCCGGCTGTTTTTCGCCTTTCTATTCGCGACGACGCCCCTTTTGGAGGCGGCAACGGCATCCCATCAGACGGAGTTTAAGGTCTCGACTCCGGAGTTTGCGATGGAAGTGGATATTCAGTTTTATGACGGCGTCCGTCAAGCGCCCCGCTTTTATACGAACTCCGAAGGGAAAGGACCAATCTGCTTATCCGTAGAGGGCCGGCCATGCGGCAAAACCGAAACAGAAAACTGGATTGGTTCTTACGCGATCGTCCATTTCAAACTGCTGCGGCAGGCTGCGGGTTCGAACGCTTCCAAGCTGCGTGAGCGGGTCAGAGTCATCGATCAGGATGCGGATCTTCCAGATCGACCTCCGTTTGAGAGCGCGATTCCTATCGGCGATCAAACGGCAAGCGACATCGAGCTGTACGGCTATTCCGAAGATTCGGCCGGTAAAGAAGCCCAGGATGGCGACCGCACTTGGCGATTTCTCCGCCAGGAGCTCTTTTACGGCAGCCAGGAGCGGCCTTTTTTGATTCTTCATTGGAAGCATACCGTAGAAAGCATCCGCTTAATTGACGCCATCCCAGTCGGCTCGGCACGGCTTGAAACTCACTTAAACAGGTAGCGGCAGCTACCTGTTTTCGTTTGCCGCGGTTGCTTGCGGGCCAGTTATTCGGCGGGCGCAGGTCGCACAGCGCCAATCCAAGTCTTCCCGCCTTTTTCGAACCAGTGACCAGCGCGATCATTCCGTCCTATGAACATCGTGGAATTGATCGTACAACTTTGCTTTGAGCTTGTAAAAACTCTCTTTACAGAAGAGCTTTCCCGGCTTGTTCGGGATCGGGCCGCGCGGCTCTTCCGCCATCGCGGCCAAAGCCCTCTCACTGCGGTCGAACAGATTCATGTGCGGGTGCGAAGCCGTCTGTTCCACAGGCTGCGCACAGGCAAGCGCCGAAAGTTGTGATTATCCACATTTTTTCCCGCCTTTACGTTCTCCGCGTAGCTGGTACTGTGACCGTACCGGGAGAAACAAAAACATGAACAAACATCAAAAGAAAGTTCATAGCAAAATCAAGAATCGCCTCGCGCTGTTGACGTGACCCCGGTTTCCGTCCACTAAGTTATACGAAATCTCGCAGCATAGTTATCCGCATCGCCTTCTTGATGGAAGGTGTGACCACGCAACCGGGGCTGGGTCAAGGCCGCCGCAGGCGCCCGG
>Ga0335074_10003414_pt1 | contig 21706 bp, 16 predicted proteins | sample Lox_Sample_23_FD_206715 | JGI IMG/M metagenome (GOLD analysis project Ga0335074, IMG submission 206715) | Soil microbial communities from Loxahatchee National Wildlife Refuge, Florida, United States - Lox_Sample_2.3 | ecosystem: Environmental > Terrestrial > Soil > Wetlands | place: USA... | reverse complement strand
CCGACAACGCGAAGCCGATCGGCGGGCGGTCGGGGGCCTTGAAGCCCTGCGGCCGGTGATCCTCGACGACGATGCCATCCAAGGCGAGGCAGCCGTCGACGATGGACAAGACCATCGTCACCGGCTCGCCCGCCTCGCTCTCCGGCAGGTCGAGCAGGCGCTCGGCGATCGGGTCTTCGACGAGGCCCTGGATCGCTCGCTTCAACGGGCGCGCGCCGAAGGCCGGGTCCCAGCCGAGATCGGCGAGGCGGCGGCGCGCCGCCGCGTCGGCGATCAATGTGATGTGCCGCTCGGCGAGCCGCGCGTTGACCCGCGCCAGTTGGATGTCGACGATCTTCGCCATCTCGTCACGGCCGAGCCGGCCGAAGATCAGCACGTCGTCGAGCCGGTTCAAAAATTCCGGCCGGAACGCGCGGCGCACCGCATCCATGACCTCGTCGCGGGCGTACCCCACGGGCTCGTCCTCGCCGAGGCCGAGCAAGGCCTCGGCGCCGAGGTTCGAGGTCATGATCAGGATCGCGTGGCGGAAGTCGGCGGTGCGGCCCTGGCCGTCGGTCAGGCGGCCGTCCTCCATTGCCTGCAACAGCACGTTGAGCACGTCCGGGTGCGCCTTTTCAACTTCGTCGAGCAGGACGACCTGATAAGGCCTGCGGCAGATTTTCTCGGCCAGTGTGCCGCCGTCGTCATAGCCGACGTAACCCGGGGGCGAGCCGATCATGCGCGAGACCGTGTGCCGCTCCATGTACTCCGACATGTCGAGGCGGGTGATCGCGTTCTCGTCGTCGAACAGGAACTCGGCGAGCGCCTTCGCCAGTTCGGTCTTGCCGACGCCGGTCGGGCCGAGGAACAGGAACGATCCCGTCGGCCGTGCCGGGTCCTTGAGGCCGGAACGGGCGCGGCGCACCGCCTTCGAGACCGCGCGCACCGCCGTTTCCTGGCCGACGACGCGTTCGGCGAGCTTCTGCTCCATGTCGCGGAGGCGCTGACGCTCGGCTTCGAGCATGCGCTCGACCGGGATGCCGGTCCACCGCGTGACGACGGCGGCGACATCGCGCACGCCGACCTCCTCGCGCTCGGTCGCGGCGCGCGATTCCGCATCGGCGAGGCGCTTTTCGAGATCGGGGATCAGCGAATAGGTCAATTCGCCGGCCCGGCTCCAATCGCCGTCGCGCTGCGCCCGTTCGAGCGCGGTGCGCGCCTGGTCGAGCTCCTCCTTGAGGCGCCTTCCCTCGGTGCGGCGCGATTGCGAGGCGCGCCACGCCTCGTCCTTCGAGGCCTCCTCCTTCTCCGCCTCCGCGAGATCGGCTTCGAGCTTGACGAGACGCTCCTGCGAGGCGTGGTCGGGCTCGGCCTTCAGGGCCTCGCGCTCGATCTTCAACTGCACGACGCGGCGGCTCGTCGCATCGAGCGCCTCGGGTTTTGAATCGATCGCGATGCGCACCCGCGAGGCCGCCTCATCGACGAGGTCGATCGCCTTGTCGGGCAATCGCCGGTCGCCGATGTAGCGGGCGCCCAATTGCACCGCCGCGACGATCGCCGCGTCGGTGATGCGCACGCCGTGATGCACCTCGTAGCGGCTTTTGAGGCCGCGCAGGATCGACACCGCGTCGTCCTGCGACGGCTCCTCGATCGTCACCGGCTGGAAGCGCCGTGCGAGCGCCGCGTCCTTTTCAACGTAGCGGCGGTATTCGTCGGGCGTCGTAGCGCCGATGCAGCGCAGTTCGCCGCGCGCCAGCGCCGGCTTCAGCATGTTCGAGGCGTCGATGCCGCCATCGACGCGGCCGGCGCCGACCAGCATGTGCAACTCGTCGATAAAGACGATGATGCGGCCGGCGGCGGCCTGGATTTCCGCGAGCACGGCCTTCAGCCGCTCCTCGAATTCGCCGCGGAACTTGGCGCCCGACAGGATCAGCGTCAGGTCGAGCGCCAGCACGCGGCGATCCTTCAGCCCCTCCGGCACGTCGCCGGCGGAGAGCCGCTGCGCCAGGCCTTCGACGACCGCGGTCTTGCCGACCCCCGGCTCGCCGATCAATACGGGATTGTTCTTGGTGCGCCGCGCCAAGACCTGGATCGTGCGGCGAATCTCGTCGTCGCGGCCGATGACCGGATCGAGCTTGCCCTGGCGCGCTTCCTCCGTCAGGTCGCGGGCATATTTGGCCAGCGCCTCCCAATTCTGCTCGGCCGACGGCGCGTCCGCTTTGCGGCCATGGCGCATGCGCTCAACCGCCTCGCCAAGGCCTTGCGGGTTGACGCCGGCGCGCGCGAACAGCGTGCGCATCGGCCCCTGCGCCGCGAGACTGGCGAGCAGGCGCTCGGCGGTGACGAAACGGTCGCCGGCGGCGCGGGCCGCCTCGCTCGCCCCTTGCAGGACGGTCGCCAGCTCCGGCGACATGTAGATTGGATGCGGCCCCGGGTCGGGCGCCTTTGGCAGCCGCTCCAAGCGCTCCTCGGCCGCCGCCTTCAGCAACTCGGGGTCGCCCCCGGCGTCGCGCACGAGATGGTCGGCCAGGCCTTCGGGATCGGCGAGCAGCGCGTTCAAAAGGTGTTCGGGAAGCAGATTCTGGTGGCGCGCGGCCAGCGCCTGCATTTGCGCCGCCTGCAAAATGCCGCGCGCGCGTTCCGTCAGATTCGCGAAGTCCACTCGGGCACTCCGTCCTTATCGTTCCCGCCCGTCAAGGCGCGGGAGGCGCCGCCCCGCGGTCCGCCCAGTGCGCAATCGCCCGGCACCGAGGCATTAGATGGTGCGGCCCGGTTTTCTTGTCAACGGAGCGGAATCCTTTGTTTTTCAGGGGTATTCGGCCGCTTTCCCGCGCGAAACTAGGCGGCTTTTTATTGAAATTCCGGCCAAAACTTTGCTGAAATCGCACCCTGTGACCGGCGGATTAGGGCAGCCTTAACGCGTGCCCCGGCACAGTGGCCGACCCTAACTCGATACGACCGGCGGGCAGCGGACAGAGCCGAGATGATCGGAAAGCTCGACGAATCCCTCGCCTGGGGTGCGCGGCTGATCGCCGACATCCCGGCCGCGGTCGCACTGTTCGACCGCGAACTGCGCTATGTCGCGGCGAGCACCGAGTGGTCCAGGGCCTTTTCGCTGCTGGGCCCGCCGCTCGCAGGGCAGATGCACGACGAATTCTGCGCTTTCGGCCAGGCCGCGCTGCGCCACGCGCAACTGCGCGCGCTGACCGGTGAAAGCATCGATGACTGCCCGATCGCTGCCGATTCGCGGCAGGCCGCCGGCGGCGCCGTGCTGAGCGCGCGGCCGCACCGCAACCAGCATGGGGCCGTCGTTGGCGTCGTCGTGGCGCTGCGGCCGGTGGACCGGTCGGGGCCGGGCGGCCGGCGGCCCACGGCGGACAACCCCGTCGGTCTCGCCGACCGCGACGAACTCGCCGCCCGCATCGCGGACGCCCTCGCCGATCCCGATCCGGCGCAGGGCAGCGCCCTCGTCATCGCCATCAGCATCGACAACCTGCGCGCCATCAAGAACCTGCATGGCAGCGCGGTCGTTGACCGCGTGTGGGAAATCGTCGCCGACCGGCTGTTGTCGGGAACCCGCGCGCGCCTCGTCGGCGAGGATGGCGGCCCGTCGCCGCGCCGGGATCTGGTCGGGCTGCTGGGCGCCGAGCAGTTCGGCATCGTGTGCGCCGCGCCGGCGCCCGCGCCGGCGGACGCCGAAAGCCTGGCGCACCGGTTGTTGCGGCTCGTGCAGAGCCCGATCGCATCCGAAGTGCAGTCGCTCCGGCTGTCCGCCAGTGTCGGTTTCCTGGCGACGACGCCGGCGCACAACAGCGCCGAAGAAGTGTTGCGCGACGTTGATGTCGCGTTGCAGCGGGCGCAGACGTTGGGGCCGGGCAAGGCGGTTGCCTGGCAGCCGGCGTTGACCGTCGCCGCGGCGCGCCACTACACGCTCGCCGAGGAATTGCGGCGCGGTTACGACAACGGCGAATTCACGCTGCATTATCAGCCGGTACTGCGGCTGCGTGACCACCGCATGGTCGGCGCCGAGGTGCTGCTGCGGTGGAACCATCCGAGCGAAGGGTTGGCGCCCGCCGCCGCCTTTATTCCGGTGCTCGAAGAGACCGGCCTCATCGTCGAGGTCGGCTGCTGGGTCATCCGCGAGGCAATCCGCCAGCTCGAATCGTGGCGCCTGCTCTATGGCCGCGACATTGTCGAGTGGCTCAGCGTCAACCTGTCGGCGCGGCAGCTTGATAATCCCGTAGCGCTGCTCGGCACGACGCGGCTCATTCACCAGGCAAGCTTTCCGGTGCATCGGCTCAGGCTGGAGATCGGCGAAAGCGTGTTGCGGCACAATCCGGCGCATCGCCGCGCGCTCTTGGACGAGTTGACCGGCCTCGGCATCCGCCTGGCGCTCGACGATTTCGGCGCCGGGCCCGGCGCACTCGACAGCGCGCACCTCTATCCGGTCGATACCGTCAAGATCGACGCCGGCCTGATCGCCCGGACCGGCAGTGAAGAGGGCCGGAAACTGACGCAGGCACTGCTCGATGTGGCACGAGCGCAAGGCGTCGCGGCAATCGCCAAGGGCGTCGAGACGGCAGAGCAGCGTGATTTCATGTATAACAGCGGCTGTGGCTTCGGGCAGGGCGCGCTGTTTGCCGAGCCGATGGATGCTGCCCGGCTCGGTGCCTTCGCATTGACCCAGACAGGCCCCGCCGGTCGCCGCCACGCCGCCCGCAAACCGCCGCTGGCGCCTGTGGCGGCGATGCTCACTCCGACATCGGCCGGTCGCTGACCGGCGCCCCGGCTGGTCCCCGGGCGCAACGGCCTTGTCGCCGTTCCGCTGCGATGACACCCTACCTGCTCATTCGTGAGGGGGTGCAGATGAAGCGAAGCTGCGCGATCGCGGCATTGCCGCCGATGTTGTTGCTGGCCGTCGGCGGCGCCCGCGCCGACGACGCGATCAAGCCGGGCGAGTGGCAATACACGACGACGATGCACATGCCGAACCTGCCGCAGCTCCCGCCGGGCGTCCGCTTGCCGCCCAATATTCAGATGCAGACCGGTGCCGGCGGCATCACCGTGACCAGCACGAGTTGCGTCACGGCGAGCGACCCGATCGCCGGGCTCAACCGGCCGCACGGCCCGCGGGCAGCCAACATGCAATGCCGCTCCGACCGGATGAACAGCAGCGGCGGAACGGTATCCTGGGCCGGGTCGTGTACCGGTTCGGACGGCGGCACGATGCATATGGAGGGCACGGCGCGTTACGACGGCGATCGGATGGAAGCCGACATCACAAACCGCGTGACGCCGCCGCAGGGGTCGCCGATCGAATCGTCGCTGCACGTCACCGGCCAATACCTCGGCCCCTGCAACGGCAAATAGGGTCCCGCGCCGCCGCCGACGAAGACAAAGACGCGCCTGCCTCGTTCGCATCGATGGAGGTGCGGATGGCGGCAGACGGCGGCGACCGGCACGGTGTACCGGCGGAGGGCGTTCCGCTCGACCATCAGCCCGGCGGCTTGGTACGCGCGCTGATCGGGGCGGCGATCGTCGTGGCCGGTCTGTATTTTGCCGGCCCGGTACTCGAGCCGCTGGCGCTCGCCGGCCTGCTGAGCCTGATGCTGGCGCCGGCGGTCCGCTGGCTGCAGCGGCGCGGGCTTGGCCGTGCGCCGGCGGTGCTGCTCAGCGTCGCATTCGCGACCGCGGTGATCCTCGGCCTTGGCGCCGCCGTTGGCGACCAGGCCGTCACGTTCATGCAGAGATTGCCGCAGTACCAGAGCAACCTCGCCGCCAAGATCGACTCGCTGAACAGCGCCTTTCCCAAAGGCGGCATGTTCGCACGCGCGACGCGGGTGTTTCGCGACCTCGGCAACGACTTTGCTTCGTTCGCGGCGCCCGCCGCGGCGCCGACCGGAGCGCGGAACGCAGCGCCGGCGCCGGTCCCGGTCATTGTCGAGAGCAGCGAGCCGGAGGCGCTGCAGATCGTGCGCAATGTCGTCGGGCCGCTGTTGATGCCGATCGCGTCGGCCGGTCTTGTGCTGCTGTTCCTCGTGATGATCCTGCTGAAGCGCGAGGACCTGCGCGACCGGGTGTTGCGGTTGGCCGGCGATCGCGACCTCAACCGCACGACCGCGGCGATGGACGAGGCGGCCGATCGGGTCAGCCGCTATCTGCTGGCGCAGCTCGGGGTCGGCATCTGCTACGGCGTGCCGGTCGGCGTTGGGCTGGCGCTGATCGGCATCCCGAACGCCCTTCTGTGGGCCATGCTCGCGGTCGCTCTGCGCTTTCTGCCCTATCTCGGCGGCTGGTTGACGGCGGTATTGCCGGCCGCGCTCGCGATCGCGGTGGCTCCGGGGTGGGGGCTGTTCCTGTGGACCATCCTGCTGTTCACCGGCATCGAACTGGTCGTCGCCAACCTGATCGAGCCGTGGATCTACGGCCGCAGCACCGGCTTGTCGGCGGTTGCGGTCATCATCGCGGCGGTGTTCTGGACCTGGTTGTGGGGCTTGGTCGGGCTGTTGCTGGCGACGCCGTTGACGGTCTGTTGCGTCGTGCTGGGTCGCTATGTGCCGCAGCTGCAGTTTCTCGACATTCTGCTCGGCAACCGCCCGGTTTTATCGCCGTCCGAAAGCCTCTATCAGCGGCTGTTGGCGCGCGATCCGGAGGAAGCCACCGAACAGGCTGAGGAGACGATCCGCCACGGCTCCCTCGTCACGTTCTTCGACAATGTCGCCATCCCGGCGCTGCTGCTGGCACAGGCCGACAGCGATCGCGGTGCGCTGTCGCATCGCGGTCGCGCGATGATCGTCGAAGGCTTTGCCGCAATGCTCGACAACCTGGCCGAGGATGAGGTTGCGCCGAACGTGGACACGGTCGACGGCGCGACCATCGTCTGCCTTGCCGGACGCAACGAACTCGACCTCGGCGCGGCGTGGCTGCTGCAGCGGCTGTTGCTGCTCGGCGGCCATCGCGCGGCGGTCTTTTCGCCCGATGCGGCAGCGACGTTCAATATCGAACGATTGCCGCTGAAGGGCGTCACCGTCGTCTGCCTGTCGCTGCTCAGCACGAACTCGACTGCCCGTGCGCGCTACCTGGTGCGTCGCATCCGCCGCCAGGCGCGGCGGGCGCGGGTCGTGGTCGGGTTCTGGGGCCAGGCCGATGTGGATATGTCGACCGAAGAGGCCGTTGCCGGGACAGCCGCCGACCGGGTCGTCAGGACGCTTGCCGCCGGCGTCGCAGATATCGAGGCGGCGGTGACGGCCAGTCCGGGCGGCCCGCCGCCCGCCCACCTCGCGCGGCAGTCGGCGTAGCAAGGCCGCTGCCGTCCATGGCGCCGCCCGCCTCGCGCGGTCGCCGCCCGTGGCGCATCGATAACGGGGCGATTCGCTGCCGTCGGCATTCCCGTCGCAGTAGGAACGCCCGCCGCGGCGTTCGGCCGCCTACTCTGCCCCATCGCGGCCATTTTTCTGCATAATGGAGACGACAGACGGCGCATGCCGATGGCCGTTCGCAAGAGCTTTGCAGCACCAGGGGGACGCGGTTGCCTGACACTCTTCTATCGCCTGCGCTGCCGCTCGCCAGGTCGCGGCGGCATCCGGCTCTGCCGGAGCGTTTTCTGCGCCCGGTCGGGTTCATCTGGGGGGAGTATGTCGCGCCTGACGGCGCGCTGCTCCGCTGGGGCTATTTGCCGGCCGAAAACCCGCGCGCCGAATGCGTTCTGGTCGGCGGCTTTGGCGAATTCATCGAGAAGCAGTTCGAGACGGTGCGCGATCTCGCCGCGCGCGGCATCACCGTATGGTGCCTCGATTGGCGAGGCCAGGGCGGATCGGTGCGTCCGCGCCGGCTCCCGACCCGGCCGCGCGCCCGCAATTTCGAGCGCGACGCCGACGATCTGGCCGGCTTTACCCGCGCCAGGCTCAGCCCGTCGATGCCGCGGCTGCTGGTGGCGCATTCGATGGGTGGCGCGATCGCGTTGTTGTGCCTGAAACGGCATCCGGGATTGTTCGCTGCCGCGGTGCTGTCGTCGCCGATGGTTGGGCTGCGTACCGGACGGGTGCCGCCGAGCCTGATCCGCGTCATCACCCGGTCGGCGCGCGCCGCCGGGCTCGGCATGTGTTTCATCCCGGGCGCGCGCAAATGGCGCCCCTCACGGCTGCCGTCACCCGAGCGCAGCCACGCCAGCACCGACGCCGAGCGCTGCCGACTGCGGCATGCCTGGTTCTCGGCCGATCCGACGCTGCGCCATGACGATGCGACCTACGGTTGGCTCGACAGCGCGTTGGCGTTGATTGCGCATATTTCGAAGCCGGAGTTCCTGAGCGCCATCGATACGCCGATCCTGCTCGGCCGGCCGCAGCGTGATGTCGTCGTCTCGCGCGCGGCGCAGCGCCGAGCGGCGCGGCTGCTGCCGAACTGCACGCTGGTCGAGCTGACCGATTCGAAGCACGACCCGTTTCTCGAGCGTGATGCGATCCGCGATTACTGGTTGTCCTGCCTCGACCGCTTCATCGCCCGTTGGACCGTCAGTCTCGCGCATTGAAATTCGCCGTCGTCCTCGCCGTCGCGCTCTGCGCCGGAGCGGCGGCACATGCCGCCGACCGTCGCGTCGCGGTCGATCCGGACGCGCCGCCATGGGACGCCGTCGTCAAGGTACAGACCAATACCGGCGTCCGTTGCACGGGCGTGCTGATCGCCCCTCTCACTGTACTGACCGCGGCGCACTGCCTTTATAATCCGCGCACCCGCCTGTTGCTGGAGCCGCTGTCGCTGCATATGCTGTTCGGCTACCAGCGCGACCGTTGCCGCTGGCATCGCCTTATCGCCCGGCTGTCGGTCGGCGTCGGCTTCGACGGTGCAAGAGCGCGGCCGCAATCATCCGACTGGGCGTATTTGACGCTCGCCGGCGGTGTTCCGATCGCGCCGCTGCCGCTGTTCGGCGGGCCGATTGTGCCCGGACTGCCCGTCATGCTGGCCGGCTACAATCAGGACCGCGCGCAGCTTCTGATGGCTGATCTTGCCTGTTCGGTGCTGCGCGTCGTTCGCATGACGGACGCCATTTTCGTCGTGCACGACTGCGAGGGCACGCGCGGCACCAGCGGCGCGCCGCTGCTCGCCCGTCGGAACGGCGGCTGGGTGGTCGTCGGCATCAACATAGCGGCCGGCCGCGACGACAACCTCGCGCTTGCTCCGCGACTGGCGTCGGCGGCGGCGGGATCGCCTCACTTCGCCCGCGACGACGGCCATAAAGCGGGGCTGCGCGGATTGCGTCGGACGGCTTTGCAGCTTGTCGCGAGGGCAGGGCTGCGTTAAGGGGTAGCGCAGGCTCCTCGACCCCTGGAGGATGCGATGAGCGACACCGGCCAGGTTTCGGTGCTCGGGATTTGCGGCAGTCTGCGCCAGCAATCGTACAATATGGCGGCGCTGCGCGCGGCAATCGCGCTGCGGCCGGCCGAAATGACGGTGACCGTCGCCGACATCTCGCAGATCCCGCCCTACAACGAGGATGTTCGCCAGCAGGCGTTCCCGCCGCCGGTCGAGACGCTGCGGCGGCAGATTGCGGCGGCGGACGCGCTGCTCTTCGCCTGTCCGGAATACAACTACTCGATGTCGGGTGTTTTGAAGAACGCGATCGACTGGGCCTCGCGCCCGCCCGACCAGCCCTTCGCCGGCAAGCCGTGCGCGATCATCGGCGCCGCCGCCGGCATGGCCGGCAGCGCCCGCGCGCAATACGATCTGCGGCGCAGCTGCGTCTTTCTCGACATGCACCCGCTCAACAAACCCGAGGTGCTGATCGGTCAGGCGCAGACCAAATTCGATGCCGACGGCAACCTGTTGGATGAGACGGCGAAGGGTTTCATCCGCGAGCTGATGGCGAACCTCGCCAGGTGGGCGCGACGGCTCGGCCAGGAGCGGTAAACCTGCCGGGCGATTGCCGACGCGGTGCCGCGATCCGGCGGCGCCGCATGACCTCGGGGATCGTTACGGCGCGTTGCGCCTCGCAATGAGGGCTGAACGAGGGAGGGAACGCCATGCAGCTCGATTTCACCGGCAAGGTTGCGCTGGTCACCGGCGGCGGCAACGGCATCGGTCGCGCGACTGCGCTGGCGTTCGCAACGGCGGGCGCCAGGGTCGTCATCGTCGACCGCGATTCGCAGGGCGGCGAGGCGAGCGCCGGCATCATCCGCCAGCAGGGGGGAGAGGCGCGCTTTGTCACCGCCGACGTGACCAAAGCGCCGGATGTCGCCAACTACGTCAAGGCGGCGCTTGACGCGTACGGCCGCATCGACTGCTTCCACAACAATGCCGGCATCGAAGGCACCTGGAAGCACACCGCCGAATACGACGAAGCGATGTTCGACCAGGTCATCGCGGTCAACGTCAAGGGGGTTTTCCTCGGCCTCCGGCACGTGCTGCCGGTCATGCTGGCGCAGCAGGCGGGTGCGATCGTCAATACCGCGTCGGTTGCCGGCCTCGTCGCGACACCTGGCATGCCGGCCTATGTCGCCTCGAAGCACGCGGTGATCGGCCTGACCAAAACGGCGGCCGGCGAGGTCGCGAAGAGCGGCGTCAGGGTCAATGCGGTATGCCCCGGACCGGTCGATACCCGCATGATCCATTCGCTCGAGCAGATGATCAATCCGAGCGATCCCGCGGCGGTCAACCGTCGCTATCAATCGGCGATTCCGATGGGCCGCTATGTCAATCCGGACGAGATCGCGGCGACCGTGCTGTTCCTGTGTTCCGATCTGGCCCGCGCCATCACCGGCGCGCAATACGTTGTCGATGGCGGGCGTACCGCGATCGGCGGCGCGGTGACGCAAGCGATTGAGCGCTGATCCCGGACACTGCCGGCGCCGGAAATTTACCCTTTTTCAAGAGAACCCGAGTCAGCATCGGCCCAACCGGGGATATCCCGGGACCTCCCGGAGCCGCGCCTGTCGCGTGCAAAGGCCCTTTTTCCCAAGACCGGCTGATGCTGTAGACATTGATGCGAGTGGTCGGCAGACCGGCCGTCAACTTTTGGTATGCAAAACATGCTCGGTTGGCTGAAGCGAAAAACGGCCCCTGTCTCCGGCGAGCCGTCGCGTAAAGACGACGAGGGACATCCACCGGGAGACGAGCGGCTGGAGCGTCTGCTGGGCCGGCTCGGGTCGGATTCGGCTCTGGCGGGCGAGCATGCGGCGGTCGTTCTTGAGAGCCGGCCGCGGCCGGCGGGCGCGGCGGAGTTGCACGCCGTGCCGCTCGCGGCAGAGCGGAGCGCCGCCGAGGATCCGGCGGAAACGGTTTTGAACGAGATCTATCCGCCGGCTGCGGTGCCGGATCGGGCGGCGGCAGACCCTGAAGAAGCGGTGCTGAACGAAATCTACCCGCCGCCGGCGACCGACACGACGGCGGCAGAACCGGAGAAGCAGGCGGCCGGCGAGACGGCGCGGCACGATGCCGATCCGGCCGCGGCCGAGCCGTCGGCGGCGGAAGCGCCGGCGGTTGCTGCGATCCCGCAGCCGATCGCGAAGGCCGAGCCGCCGCAGCCGATCGAAGTCGCGGCTGCCGGCGCCGCGCCGCCGGCCGAGGAGGCGGCGGCCGAGACTGCCTCGGTCGCCACCGGCAAGCCGGTCACGGTGTCGCTCGCGGCCCTGCGGCCGATGACCGAGGAGGACGCGGAGCCGGACGAAGAGAGCGAACCGCGGCCGCGCCGCAAGGCAAAATCCGCGCCGCGCCGCGCCGCAAAAAAGACCGCCGAGGCCGCGCCGGCGGCAGGCGGCGACGACAAGCCTCCGGCCGAGCCGGGAGGCGGGTTCCCGCCGATGTTCGTCATCGCCGTCGCGAGCCAAAAAGGCGGCGCCGGCAAGACGACGTTGGCCGCGCATCTCGCCGTGCGGGCCGGCATTGCCGGCCAGGGACCGGTCGTGCTGATCGACACCGACCCGCAGGGCTCGCTCGCCGAATGGTGGCATGCGCGCCAGGACGACACGCCGGCGCTCGCGGTGGTAAAGCCGGAACAGCTCGGCGCCAACCTGGCGGAGTTGCGCAGCTACGGCACGGCGGTGGCGATCATCGACACGCCGCCGGCGCTGACCGGCTCGATCGAGCAAGTCATCGCGATGGCCGATCTGATCGTCATCCCGGTGCGCCCGAGCCCGCACGATCTGCGCGCCGCCGGCGGCACCGTCGCGATGGCGCAACGGGCCGGCAAGCCGTTCCTGTTCGTCGTCAACGGCGCGTCGCCGCGCGCCGGCATCACCGCACAGGCCGTCGCGGCATTGTCGGAACACGGGCGCGTCGCCCCGGTCATTCTCTATCAGCGCACCGAATTTGCCGCCTCGATGATCGATGGCCGCACGGTCGTGGAGGCTGCGGCTTCCGGCCGGTCGGCCCAGGAGATCGCCGAATTGTGGCAGTGCGTGTATGCGCAAATCGGCATGCGTGCCGCGGCCTAGCGACCATGGCTTACGCGAAACTTTCCGGCGCGTTGTTGGTGCGCAAGGACGCGCCGATCACGGAAGCCGTCTCGGTGCCGCGCATCCCGGCGGCCGCCAGCCCGCCGCCCGCGGCCGTCGCTGTCACGGCCGCACCCGACCCGGCGCCCGCCGCCGCGCTGCCCGTGGCGGCGCCGCCGCCGCCCCACATCGCGTTGCCGGCGACGGCTGCCGATGCCGAAAAGCTGCTGGCCGATCATCTGAAGGCCCTGAAGCTGCCGACATTCCTGTCGCAATACGCGACGCTGGCCGAGCAGTGCGCCGCCGAGGGCCTCGATCCGTCGCACTATCTGCTGCGGCTTGCCGAGTTGGAGCTGGGCGAGCGGCAGCGACAGGTCACCGAACGCCGCATCAAGGCGGCGCGGTTTCCGGCGGTGAAAGAGCTCGACGGCTTCGACTTTGCCGCGGTGCCCACGCTCGACCAGGAGGCGATACGGGAACTCGCGAACTGCGATTATATCGCGCGCAACGAGAACATCATCGCGGTCGGCAACAGCGGCACCGGCAAGACCCATCTGGCGATCGGTCTCGGCGTGGAAGCGTGCCGAAAAGGCGTCTCGGTTCGCTTTATCACCGCGGCATCGCTCGTCCACGAATTGCTGGAAGCGAGCGACGAGCGCCGCTTGTTGCGCCTGCAGCGGCGCCTGGCGTCCTACAGACTGCTGATCATCGACGAATTGGCTTACGCGCCGCTGTCGGCGGTCGGCGCCGATCTGCTGTTCGATGTCGTCAGCCAGCGCTACGAGCGCGGCTCGACGATCATCACCAGCAGCCTGCCGTTCGAGGAGTGGATCAGCGTCTTCGGGACGGCGCAGCTGACCGGCGCGGTGCTCGATCGGCTCGTCCATTACGCCCACATTCTGGAGGTGCGTGGCGAGAGCTACCGGCTGAAGCAAAGCAGGCTGCAGCTGCATGGCCGCGAACTCGGGCGCGAAACCCAGCTGGCGCAACTCAGCTCCGGTTGACGGCCGCCAGCACGTCTCCTTCGGTCAGGATCTGCGGCAGGACGGTCGCTTTGCCGTTGGCGCCATACAGCAGGTAAAGCGGCACCCCGCTGCGGCCGAATTGCTGCAGAAACGCCGTGATCGCCGGATCCTGCCGCGTCCAGTCGCCCTTCAACGCCACGATGCCGTGGGCCGCAAAGGCATGCCGCACCGCCGCGCTGTCGAGCGTCGTGCGTTCGTTGACCAGGCAGGTGATGCACCAGGCCGCGGTCAGGTTGACGAAGACCGGTTTGTGCGCGGCGAGCAGCGCATCGAGGCGACCCGGCGCAAAGCGCTGGTAGGCGAGCCCGCCGCCCGCTGCTGCAAGCGCCGGCGTCGTTCCGGCCGTCGGCAGCATCGCCGCCAGGAGCAGCGCCGTTGCCGCCGCCGCCGCCGCAAGGCCGCCGCCGAGGCGGCGGGCGGGCGGTCCGGCCGCGCGCGTGCGCCCATAGATCCACACCGCAAAGCCGACGGCAACCAGTCCGGCCAGCGCGAGAAACGATCCCGCCGGCGCCGCCTCCTGCATCAGCACCCAGATCAGCCACGCCACCGTGGCGTAAAGCGGAAATGCCAGGAGTTGTTTGAACCACAGCATCCACGGGCCGGGGCGCGGCAACACGCGGGCAATACCGGGCACGGCCGCCGCAGCCAGGACCGGCGCCGCCAGACCACCGCCGACCGCGAGGATCGTAGCGATCGCCAGCGGCGCCGGCGCGAGCAACGCGAAGCCGAGCGCCGCGCCCATGAACGGCGCCGTACACGGGGTCGCGACAACAGCGGCGAGGACGCCGGTGGCGAAGGCGCCGGCGAGGCCCGCACGATCGGCAAACCGGCTGCCGATGCCACCAAACCCGATGCCGAATTCGGCAACTCCCGAAAGGCTGAGCGCGAGTACCAGCAGCAGGTCGGCGAGCAATGCGACGACGATCGGCGACTGCAGCTGGAATCCCCAGCCGATCGCGGCGCCGCCGGCGCGCAGCAGCAGCAGGACGGTGCCAAGCAATGCAAAGCTGACGATGATGCCCGCGGCATAGGCGAGCGCGTGGCGGCGCTCTTCAGAACGGTGCACCGAGAGCGTAAAGCCCACCAGCTTCAGCGCCAGCACCGGCAGCACGCACGGCATCAGGTTCAGCAGCGCGCCGCCGAGAAAAGCCAGCCCCAGCGCCTGCCACCAGCCGATCGGCGGCAGGGCCGCGGCGGCGGCCGGCGCCGGCGTCGCGCGGATCGTGAAGGCCCGCTCGGCGCCGCCATTGTCGCGGATGACGAGCACGCCGGCGACGATCGCCGGCAGACGCGCGGTCGGGCCGGTTACCCGCCGCAGCACCATTTCGAGACCATCGTCCAGTTGTTCGATGCGCGGTGTCGCTGCGGCATCGATGACGTTCTGGTCAAACGGGAAGAATGTCGCGGAGCGGTGTTGCGCCGCGCCGGCAAATGCCGCGCCCGGCACAAACAGGCGCAAATCATCGGGTGAAGCCGTGAAGTGCACGCCGAACCCGGCCGGCTGCGGCGCCAGGGCTGCCCGCGCCGCGGCGAAATACGCGCGCGAAGACCGATCGGGCGCCGGCCGGCCGCGCTGCACCGGCAGGCCGAGCGCCAGCGCCGCCGCGCCGGGGATGCAGATGGTCGAGCAGGCAAGCCAGTGCGCGGCGGCCGCAACGTGCGCGACGGCGCCCGGCCGGATGTCGTGCGGCGCCTCGACGTCGGCGACGAGATCGACGGCCCCGCTGTAGCCGTAATTGCCGATCGCGCCGACGACAAAGCGCCGCGGCACCGGCCAAAGGAGGGCGCTCGCATGAAAGCCGGGCGGCAGTTTCCAGTCGATTTCCGTCGCCAGGCCGGAATCACCGGGATTGCGCCAATAGATGTGCCAACCCGGCGCAATGTCGAAGTGAAAATCGAGCCCGATTTTGCCGCCGGGCGAAATGGCGGCGGTCGCCGCGACGAGCCGCACCCTGACGGGCGCCACAGGTGCCGCCGCCGCGGTGCTGGATGGCGGCGATGCGCGGGCTATGGCCGGCGCCGATACGACGGCGAGCGCCAAGCAGAAGAGGGTGGCTGTTATCCGCCGCATTCCGACCTGGTTCTACCGATCCTCGGGCGGCCCGGGGTTCGGCGCGTGTCCGGTGCTTCGCGTCCGGCAGTTTATAGCAGAGAATTCGAGCGCTCCGACAGCGGCGGCCGGTCGCAAGCCGAGTGGCCGCCGCGTGCGGGGTGCGTTATCTTTTGCCAACCCGCTCGCGTTCGTGAGGTCGAGCATGGATCATCCCCGTACGCTCGCCGTCGATATCGGCGGCACCGGCGTCAAACTCGCGCTGCTCGACGGCAGCGGGCGGATCGTCGGCGACCGCGTGCGATTGCCGACGCCGCCGCAGCCGGTCTCGCCGGACGCGCTCGTCGCTGTAATCGACGAAGCGATCCCCGCGCTCGGCCAATTCGATCGGGCGTCAGTCGGGTTTCCCGGAGCGGTGCGCAACGGCCGTGTCTTGACCGCACCCAATCTGGGCACCGAGTTGTGGGCGAATTTCGATCTGCAGACCGCGCTCGCCGAGCGCTGGGGGAAGCCGGTACGGGTCATGAACGACGCCGACGTGCAGGGCTTCGGCGCAATCCAGGGGGAGGGGGTCGAGATGGTGCTGACGCTCGGCACCGGCGCTGGCACCGCGATCTTCTGGAACGGCCAGATCATGCCGCATCTCGAACTGGCGCATCATCCGGTGCACGGCGACAAGACCTATGACGAATATGTCGGCAACGCGGCGCTGAAGAAGATCGGCAAGAAGAAATGGGGCAGGCGGGTGGCGCGGGTCCTCGACATCCTGCGCCGACTCGTGAACTTCGATCATCTCTACATCGGCGGCGGCAATGCCAGGCACATCGGTTTCGCATTGCCCGCGGACGTGACAATCGTGCCGAACACCGACGGGCTGACCGGCGGCATCGCGCTGTGGCGGGCCGAGGAGGCTCGCAGGCAAGGCGGCGAGGAGGCTCGCCGGCGTTCGCTGAAGCGCGGCCGGATCGCCGGTTCCGACGAGCTGCGGCCGTTGCCGCCGTCGGCGGATGCGGGCGGCGGCGATGCCGGCGACCCGCATCGCCGGACGATGCGGGCGTCCGAGTCGCACACCGCCATCGGGTTTGCCGTGCCCGAGGGCGCTTGCGACTGCCATGTGCATGTATTCGGCGCGGCGGCCGAGTTTCCGTTTGCCGCCGCCCGCGGCTATACCCCGCCGCCGGCAACCGCGGACGAACTCATCACCCAGCTGGCGGCGCTGCACCTGTCGCGCGTTGTCATCGTGCAGCCCAGTGTCTACGGCAGCGATAATTCGTGCACGCTCGACGGCATGCGGCGATTGGGCGAACGCGCCCGCGGCGTCGCGGTCATCGACGAAGCAACGTCGAACGCGGCGCTCGACGCGATGCACCGGGCCGGCGTACGGGGCGCCCGGGTCAACCTTGAAACCGCCGGCGAAACCGACCCTGACGCGGCCCGCCGCAATCTGGCTGCCGCCGTCGCCCGGGTCGCCGCGCTCGGCTGGCACGTTCAGGTCTATACGCGCCTGTCCGTCATTGCCGCGTTGAGCGAGGAGGTTGCCCGCCTGCCGGTGCCGATCGTCTTCGACCATTTCGGCGGCGCGCCGGCAAAGGACGGCGTTGATCAGCCGGGGTTTGCCGAGCTTCTGGCGCTGGTCGCCGCCGGGCACGCCTACGTCAAGCTGTCGGCGGCTTATCGCTGTTCCGACAAGGGGCCAACCTATGACGACGTAGCGCCGCTCGCCCGCGCCCTGATCGCCGCCAATCCCGATCGCCTGTTGTGGGGCAGCGACTGGCCGCATCCGCATGCCGCGCCGCCGGGCAAGGCGCTGGAAGAAGTCGCGTCGTTCTACGACATCGATGACGGCTCGGCGCTGAACCAGCTGCCTTCATGGACCCGCAACGCGGCGATCCGCCGCAAGATCCTCGTCGATAATCCGGCGCGACTTTACGGGTTCCAGCCGCTATAGAGGCGAAGAGGACGAGGGCTCGAGCCGGTCGAGGTCGGCATTGTCAAGACGCACGTTCGGCTTCGCCGTGCTCGGATTGGCGCTCGCCCTGGGCGCCTGCGCGCCGCAGCAGAGTGCGTTGCTCGGCCAAGCCGTCCCCGCCGATATACACATTCCGCCCTATGCGCGCCGGCCCTATCAGCCGTTCTCGCGCAACGCAGCGGTGCAGATCGCATTGCGCGAATGGCGCGCGTTCGGTTCGCCGATTGTCCACCCCGGCGAGGAACTGCCCTACGATGCCGAGCGCGCCGACGGGCTGTGGCAGCGGGTCGGGGACTACTGGTGGCAGGGGCTGGGGATGGGGACGCCCGATCAGGGCATCACCGGCATGCACGACCAGAACGGATTTGTTTTTCCGGCCGACCAGGACGGCAACTACGCGTGGTCGGCAGTCTTCATCGATTATGTGATGCGGATGGCCGGCGCGGGGAGCCGCTTCCCGTATTCGCCGCTGCATGCCGACTACATCAACGCCGCAAAAGAAGAGGCGCTCGGCGAACGGCATGATCTGGCGATCGTTGCCGAACCGCCGGAAAACTATGCCCCGCGCGTCGGCGATCTCGTGTGCATGTGGCGCGGCAACCGCCCGATCCATTATGCCGACCTGCCTGCCGGCCCCTTTCCTGGCCATTGCGATATTGTTGTCGCAACCCATCCCGGCTCGATCGACGGCATTGGCGGCAACGTCGCCAACACGGTCGGCATGTGGCAGATACCGACGACGGCGGATGGCCGCCTCGTCAATCCCGATGGAATGGCCGTCGATCCGAACCATCCGTGGTTCGTCGTGCTGCGCGTCAACTATGACGTGGACGGTCCGATCGTCAGCCCGTTCGCGCCATCCCCGGTAAGCTGAACGCGGCCGTCACCTCGCGGCCGCGGCCGCTGCCGATGATCAAGTCGCCGAAACCGGGGTCGCGGTCGAGCGCCCGCCGATAGATGGTGCCCGCCGCGGCGACGATGCTGCCGCCGCGGTCCAGCAACGCGTCGCCGAATTCGAGGATCCGCAGGTTGGGCCACGCGCGCGGGCGGAGTTCGGTCACCTGCTCCAGCACCTCCAGGGCGGGCCGGTACGGCTCTGCCTGCGCCAGGATCAGCGCCGCCGCCGCGGTCGAGCGCGAGATGCCGGCGTGGCAATGCACGAGAAGATGATCGCCCGGCCGGAGCGCGCGGCCAAACGCCAAGAGGCGCGCGACATCCTCGCGGCTTGGCGCCGAGCGCTTGGGCGCCGGCTCGATGATGTCGTGGAAACGCAGGGCAAGCCGGCAGTGCGGCATGAACGCCGCGATCGGGGCAACCTCGATCCACTCGGGATCGGTGATCGACAGCACATGCGTCACCCCGGCGCCGCAATGTTCGTCGAGTTCAGAAATGCCGCAGATCGATAAACGAAAAGGTGCTCGGCATATCGCCATATTTTCTATTGCACCGAAAGGAAAAAGCGTCGGTTGATTGTTACCGAACGATTCCGAAAACTACATGATATCGGGGCACGGTGCAAGGCCAAACGGCATGTCCACGCGTTTATATATCGAGAAGAGGATAAAGCGCATTTGCCTCGCTGAAGCGGCGGAGTGAAAAAATGGACCATCGCTTGCGCAATGATCAAAAGCCGGCGCACGGCTTCGTCGCTCGGCTCGATCATGCGGCGCAGGGCGTGAACGCGGTTTTGCTGATCCTGGCGATCGGACTCGCGGCATTGGACTTCACCTGTTTTTGCGCGTTGCAGGCGCAGGTGGGGGCGCCTTCGGCAGACGCGGCGAGCGCCTATTCACACAGCACTTATTCGCACAGCGCTCCCAGGGCGGTTGTATCGGCACATACCGGCACGACAGCGTGGCACGGCGGCTACTGATCGGCACGTCTTTTGGTACGCGGCTTTTGGTACGCGGCCGGCGCGACTGCCGGTGCGGGGGTTGGCGCGCGCGGCTGCCGCCCGTGCCTTCAGCCGCCGAGATCGGGTCCGTCCGGCCGCGGCGGTCCGGAAACGGGGCGGTGCATGCTGCCGTTTCCGGGGTGCGGCGGTTCCGCCGCAGCCCAACTGAGGCGCGCCGAGATGTGGTGCACGACCTGTTCGCGCATGCGCTTTGCTCGCGCAAGATCGGCGCGCAACCCCTCGACGAGGCCGGCATTATTCGTCTTCAGCGCTGCGGCATAACGATGGCGCAGATCGCTGATGCGTTGGCACAGCACCTCCAGCTCGCGCCACTCATGTGACAGCATCACAAACCCCCGCGGAACACCCGCGGACAGTCTAACCCCGCGCCGGTTGCCAAACCGTAAATCAGGCCTGCGGCGCGAGCGCGGCGAGGATGTGTTCGCCGCGGACACGCGTCGCATCGAGTTCAGATGCAGTAGGTGCGCAGCGGTGGAAAGCCGTTGAAGCCGACCGAGGCATAGCTCGCCGTGTAGGCGCCGGCCGACAGGATCGCGATCCTGTCGCCGACTGCGAGATCTTCGGGCAGGCGGTATTCGGTGCGCTCGTAAAGGATATCGGCGCTGTCGCAGGTCGGGCCGGCAAGGACGACCGGCGCCGGCGCGCCGCAGCGGCAAGCCGGCGGCTCGATGCGGTATTTGATGCTCTCGGCCATCGTCTCGGCCAGCCCGTTGAACTTGCCGACATCGAGATAGACCCAGCGCCTCCCGCCGCCGTCACCCTTGTCCGCGATCAGCACGACCTCGCTCTGGATGACGCCGGCATCGCCGACCAGAGAGCGCCCCGGCTCGACGATGATCTCCGGCAGCCGGTTGCCGAAATGCCGGGTCAGGGCATCGGTCACGGCCTGCGCGTATTGCGGCAACGACGCGATGGTGCCGCGGTACTGCGCCGGAAAGCCGCCGCCGATATTGACCATCTTGAGGCTGATGTCGCCTTCGGCGAGGAGCGTGAACATGCGCGCGACGGCGCCGACCGCCTTGTCCCACTGGCCGAGATCGGTCTGCTGCGAGCCGACATGGAACGACACACCATAGGGATCGAGGCCGAGCTCGCGAGCGCGCTGCAACAGCCCGACCGCCATGTCCGGGGCGCAGCCGAACTTGCGCGACAGCGGCCAATCGGCGCCCTCGCACGATACCAGGATGCGGCAGAAGACGCGCGCGCCGGGCGCGCCGCGCGCCAGCTTTTCCAGTTCGGCGGCGCTGTCGAAGGCATAGAGCCGCACGCCCGCCGCATAGGCAAAGGCGATGTCTTTTTCCTTCTTGATCGTGTTGCCGAACGACAGCCGCTGCGGGGTCGCGCCGTGGCCGAGGCATAGCGCAATTTCGGCGGGGCTCGCGACGTCGAAATTCGCCTCTTTCGCCGCCAGCATGGCGATGATTTCGGCCGCCGGGTTGGCCTTCACCGCATAATAGACCTTGGCGCAGGACAGGTACCGGCACAACAATTCGTAGGCCTCGGCGATGGCATCGAGATCGACGACGAGGCACGGCGTCTCGGGCGCGCGATCGGCAAGAAAACGGGCGATCTTCTGGTTCATCGGGGCTACCTGATCGAAAGCGGCTGGCGCGAGCGGCTGCGGAAACGGCGCCGGCGATGCCGGCTTTTCCTGCCGCTCGGGCAGACAGTCCTCGCCGCGGCGAGGACGGACGAGACGCCGCGGGTCCGGCCGCGAAGCCGGATGCGCGGCGACTAGCGCTGTCTCAGACTGCTGGGATCGATAGCCCGGCCGCCCCGCCCGCGCTGGCGGGTGCCACGCAGAACGGCATCAGGGCAGGGCGCAATGGCCCGGAACTGGATTGCAACCATATCGACCTCCCTCTCGGGACCGGCCGCCGTGATACCAATACGGGCCGGAGAACCAAAAAGGACGCGTTACGTCGTTGCATAACCACCATGGGCCATAGGCACGTGCGAGTGCGTCAACGCGCCGATAGATACGCGCATCCCCCAGGATTGCAAGGGGCAATTCGGTGCAGATGCCGCGCGCCGGCTGCGCTTTGCCATACTGCGGCGATCACCGGGCGGTATGAAGCGGGACGGTGCCGAGGCGGCGGCCGGTGGCGAGATCGATGAACAGCAGTTCCTCGCTGCCGTCCGGCAGCGCGACATCGACGACGAGGCGGTTCGTGCCGGTGCTGAGCCCCGCGACATGCGCGCCTTTCGGCAGGTTGATCGGTGGCGCTGCAAAGGCGCGCTCGGCCGCGCCGGCGGCCGCCGGGGCCGTGGCGCGCGGTGTGGCATGCACGGTACGACGGGCGATGCCGACGGCGAGCGCGCCGAATCCGGCAATAATCAGCA
>Ga0335074_10003413_pt1 | contig 21710 bp, 13 predicted proteins | sample Lox_Sample_23_FD_206715 | JGI IMG/M metagenome (GOLD analysis project Ga0335074, IMG submission 206715) | Soil microbial communities from Loxahatchee National Wildlife Refuge, Florida, United States - Lox_Sample_2.3 | ecosystem: Environmental > Terrestrial > Soil > Wetlands | place: USA... | reverse complement strand
GGATCACCGTCACAATGAGACGCCTGCTCGCCCAGGGCTGATCCGGGTCGACATCCGGCGCCCACAAACTCACCAGCGATGCCCCGCAGAAAATGGCCACCGGCAGGCTCCATACCCGCCAGACCCTCGCCGGGTCGCGCCAGGTGACCAGCGACCGCAGGCAGCGCCGCAGCACGAGCGCGACTCCGAATGCGCCGAGCAACACCGTCGGAAGCCCGATGTACCAGATCGTCCAGTACAACGTCTGCTCAGCGTACGAGCGCGTCGGGTCGACCGGCAGTCCCTGGACCCGCTGCAGTGCTTCGATGAACCGGTATTCCGCCAGGCTCGGATGCCCGCGGACAGTCTGCACGTACGGCCGTACCGCGAAGCCGATCAGCGCCAGCAGGGCAACAACCGCGCCGGCCTCCGGCAGCCATCGCAGCGGCCGCTGCGCCAGCTTGGCCGGCACCAGGCGACGCACCCCAGCCATCCGCGCCAGCTGCATGATGACGAGCGAGAGCGCGATCAGCCAGACGGCCGCCACGCCGGCCAGCGCGACGGTTTCCCCGACCGAGTCCAGGAATGGCCGGTCCAGGAGGTAGCAGCCGAGCAGGCCGTAGCAGACACCCACAAGACATCCGACCGGGAACGCCGCCGCCTGACGCCGGTGACCAACGAACAGCGCGCAGCAGAAGGGGATCACCGCGAGCAGGTAAACCAGCGCCTCGAGGCTTATCAGCAGGCCGAACCCGAGGGACAGTCCGGCGAGCGCCGCGAGCTGCCGCTCTGGTGTCAGCCACGGTCCCCAGCGCGCCGGCGCGACGGCCCCGCCCGCAGCGGCAAGCCGGCTCGCCAGCCCGTTCCGCTCACGGAGCGGCGCGGGCAGCACCGCGGTCTTCCCGTATTCGGCCGGGTCCGCCGATCCCGCTATGCCCGCGGAGCTCATGGCAACCGATGCGGCCCGGGCGGCAGCGGCCGGCCCGGCAGCGTCACCGGCGAGAGCCGGCGAAGCCGGCTTGACGGTGGCGCGAATCGCTGCGGTAGCCCGCCGCACCGCACCCGTGGCGATGACCCGCAGCGCAACCGAGTCGGCGAGCAGGCAGAGTCCGCCGAACAGCACGATCTGCAGCGCGCTTTCGGCGAGAGTGGTCCGGCCGATGAACTGCTGCGGCAAGCTGAGCCCGAGTACGAGCGCCCCGGCGGGAGCCCACTGCGGACCGACAAGCCGCGCCACCAGGCCGGCAAAGGTGAACGCCGCCAGGCCTCCGAGCACCGGGCCCATGGCAGCAGCCCCGGCGGTTCCGTGCACCCAGAAGCCGCCGGCCAGCAGCAGCGGCAGACCAGGGGTGCCTGCCGGGTAGAGAGAACCACCCTGGGCGAGGAAGCCGGTGCTCGTGAAACCCAGGCCGGGATGCGTGCCGCCGAAGTACTTGACCATCTCGGGTATCGGCAGCGAGCCGTGCTGCGCGATCCAGTAACCCGCCTGCAGGTAGGTTCCGGAGCTGCGGAGCACGATGAGGGCATCCGAACCCTCAGTGAGCTGCCACGCGGTAATCCCGGCCACGACCGCGACGGTGGCAAGCAAGCCGAACCAGGTCGCCCAGCCTGGCTCAACGGTTCGGCCGCCGGAAAACAGCCGGGGCCAGCTGGCGGGGACGACCCGCAGCCCGTTCACCGCGAACGCGACGGCCAGCGGAACCGAGATAAGCAGCATGGGTACCGGTGAGAAATCCCCTGCCAGCAGCAGCGGCAGCCCCGGAATCAGCCACGCCAGGATCAGTACGGCGGGCAGGACAGTCAGCCGGGCGAAGAGCGCGCCCGCGACCTCAGCCGACTGCACTCTGGATTCCCCGCTCGCGGATCGGCGGGGCGCCGCTGGCGGTGCCGCGGACGCCTCGTCTGCCGTCGACCGCCGCCATCGGCGGGCAGGCGCCGTGAGCGCCCGGCCCGCGCGCGCCGCCATCCGCGTAATGCCCCGGCCCCTGCCGACTGCGGTTGGCTGTTCCGTCGGCTGGGCCTCGCCCGGCAACTGCGCACCACTGGCTTCCGTGCCTTGATCAGCAGCCTCGTCTCCCGCGCCGCGCGCGGCATCAGCCTGCCTCGGCACCGAAGCGCTGACGGCAGGCTCGACGTCCGCAGCCGACTCGGTTTGCTGATTGACGCCGGCGCCGCTACTCGGACTGTCACGAGGGAGCACGGGCTCAACTCTAAAGGGGGCCAGCCGTCCTGCCGACTTGCCATCTGGCCGTGCGTGCATTTGCCCATCCAGGCGAGTTCAGGTCGCGCCGAAGTCTGGAAGCCAAAACACACCTGACTCAGAGGTTCCTGTGCGTTGTCCGCTAACTCTGTTTACGCATGATTCGAGCCCGTAGCATGGAGCGCGGCCTGGCGTTTTACCAGGCTGCTGACCGAGCGTCAGCGTCCGATGTTGGGGAGCTCATGCGCGGCCGTGACAAAACCGGGGACCCGGCCAGCCCCATGTCCCGGTCCCGGTTCGCGCGACGGCGCGGGGCGCGGGCGGGGCGGCGCCTTACCCGCAGGCGGATTCTCGGCAGCCTCGCTGTCCTGATGGCCGTTGTCCTCGTGGGCGGCGCGCTCGCGATCTATGCAAAGTACCGGTCAGTCTGGGACGGCATCAACCGCGTCGACGTGTCGGCCGACCTCGGCGGCAAGCGACCGCCGGTTGATCCGAACGCGCTCAATATTCTCGTCATCGGCTCGGACAGCCGAGCCGGCGTCAACGGCCGCATCGGCGGTGGCGCCGACGGACAAGTCGACGGCGCACGGTCCGACACGATCATGGTGCTGCACGTCGCGCCGGGTGCGCACCAGATAGTCGTCATGAGCATCCCGCGCGACTCGGTGGTTCCGATCCTGAACTGCGCACCCGAAGACGGGACGTCCGGGCAGACGGCTCAGCCAGCCAGCGACATCGAGCAGATCAACTCCACCTTCGCTTACGGGGGTCCCGGCTGCCTCTGGAAGACCATCGAGCAGACAACGGGCATCCACATCAACGATTTCGTCGAACTCACCTTCATCGGATTCGAAAAGGTCATCGACGCGCTGCACGGAGTCGAAGTGTGCCTGCCTGCCGCAGTGCATGACCCGGTATCGCACCTGAACCTGACTCGCGGCCGGCATCACATTGACGGCAAGGTGGCGCTGGCGTTCTGGCGCACTCGCGAGGACGTCGGCGAGGGCGACGACCCGCAGCGGATTCAGCGCGACCAGTTCCTGATGGCGTCCCTGCTGCAGGGCATTGAGCACAGCGGGCTTCTCAAGAGCCCGAGCACGATGCTTAGGGTGATCGATACGATCACCGGCCACGGCTATCTCACTACCGACACCGGACTGACCCAGGACCGGATGCTCCAGCTCACCGAGTACCTCCGCGGTATCGCGACGAAGTCCGTGCAGTTCGTCACCGTGCCCTGGACGACTTATCTAGGCACCGCTGAGTGGATCGAGTCCTCGGAGACGCCGAGCTACGGGAACTCCAACTGGATCCAGTGGGTGCAGCCGCAGGCGAACGACTTGTTCAAGGCGATCTCCACCGATACCAAGCTGCCCAAGGCCACCAAGACCAAAGTCAAGCCAGTCAAGCCGGCCTCGGTCGCGGTCAGCGTGTTCAACGGGACCACCACCTTCGACCTCGGTACCACCACGGCGACAAGCCTGACCAGCCGCGGCTTCGACGTGGTCGGAGCGGCAGCCGACGCATCGCGATCCGATTACCACGACACGGTGATCGATTACCGAACCGCAGCGCAGTTGCCTGCCGCGCAGACGCTGGCGGCGCTGTTCAGCGACGTGAGGCTGCAGCAGGACCCGAGTCTGAAAAGCGCCACGTTGCACCTGATTCTCGGCTCAACGTTCAGCGGGCTCAAGGCAGCCAAAACAGCCAGCGGGAACTCAGGAATCTCGAACCTGGCCAAGACCTATGGCGGCATAACCGGGAGCACCAATATCTGCAGCGATAGCGCCGCGTTCGCTGGCCCGGATGGCAACTAGCCAGTTCAGCTAATCTGCTCTGCTGACCGCCACGATCCTGGCAGCAGAGCAGATTGGGCGTGCCCTGCTTAGCGACGGCCGAACAGGATTAAACCTGGCCGCTAGCGGCAATGTTTCTGGTCAGGAAAGGCACTGAGCAACTGACCGCGAGCGAGTAGCCGGCCTGCCCGGCGCTCGACAGCCAACCTGCGGGGGTGCTGACATGATGCTCGGCCGGGGCGGCGGGCAACCAGCCAGTCTCCGCTTTCGGCCACGGCGGTACCGGCTTCGCGCGCGTCCCGCACGGTACCGGCTTCGCGCGCGTCCCGCACGGTACCGGCTTCGCGCGCGTCCCGCACGACGCAGGCGCCGCGTCCGCACGCTTGTGCTGGGCGGGCTCGCCATCTTTGCGGCATTAGCAATAGTCGGCGGAACTCTGGCTGCCTACGCCGTCTTCCGCACGGACTGGAACGCCGTCAAGCACATCAACGTCATCCCTGACCTCAGCACCCGGCGGCCGCGAGCGGTTCCGCGCGCACTCAACATTCTGCTGATCGGCTCCGACAGCCGAGGCGGCCAGAACAAGAGATTCGGCGCCGAGGTCGCCGGCCAGCGCTCGGACACCGTGATGGTCATGCACATCGCACCGGGCGCCAGCCATGTTGTCGTGCTGAGCTTCCCGCGGGACTCCGTCGTGCCGATCCTGGCCTGCCATCCGGAAGCAGGCGCGCCCGGCCAGGTCGCGCAGCCCGCAGGGGACGTCGAGCAACTCAACGCTACCTTCGCCTACGGCGGCCCTGGCTGCCTGTGGAAGACGCTCGAGCACACCACTGGCATCCATATCAACGACTTCATCGAACTCACGTTTACCGGGTTCGAGCACCTCATCAATGACATCGGCGGCGTCAGCGTCTGCCTTCCGGTCGCCGTTAACGACCCCGATTCAAGGCTGCACCTGAGCGCAGGCCGCCACCACGTCTGGGGCGCGCAAGCCCTGGCGTTCTGGCGCGCCAGGTACATCGGCGAGGGCTCCGACTTGCAGCGCATTCAGCGTGACCAGTTCCTGATGGCTTCGCTCCTGCACGGCATCCAGCGCACCGGGCTTGCCCACAGCCCGTCGAAGATCCTCAGAGTGATCCAGGACGTGGTCGGCAACGGGTACGTCACCACCGACACCCAGATGACCCTGGGACGGCTTATCGGCATCGCCGACGAACTGCGCGGGCTGCCGCCGCGGGCGGTCGAGTTCATCGAGGTGCCCACGGTCCCCTACCCCGGAGATCCGCTGGCCTGGGTGCAGTGGGCGCAGCCGCAAGCCCGGTCCCTGTTCGCCGCGATTGCCCGCGACACCAGGCTGCCGTCAGCGAAGCGACGCAAGCGGCATCCGGCCGCGACCGCCGAAGCGGTCGCCGCGGTCAACGCGGCGCACGTGAACGTCACGGTGCTGAACGGTTCAACACAACCCGGCCTGGCCACGAAGACGGCGGCGAGCCTCACCTCGCTCGGGTTCCACGTGGTGGGCGCGCCAGCCAACGCCGCCTCGCAGGGATACTCGAACTCGGTCGTCGAGTATCCCGCCAGATCAGACAGGGCGGCCGCCCGCTCTCTCGCCCGGCTGGTCAAGAACGCAACGCTGGAACGCGACCCCGCCCTGGCCGCCGGCACCATCCAGCTCATACTCGGCTCGACCTTCACCTCGCTGTCGCCAGTGAGCGACACACAATCACCCGGTACCACAGAACTCGCCCGGCGGTATGGCGGCATCACCGGAAACGTTTCGATCTGCAGCGATGGAGCCGCCTTCAGCGGGCCGGACGGCGACAACTGACACGCCGTCGCGGGGGAAAGATCACCCCAGCCGGCGGTTAGACCTCGCCGCGGCTGGCAAGGATCCCGGCCGGGGTCATGAGCCACAACGGGGATCCGAGCAGCACCGACCGGAGCGCGCCACCAGGACGCGCGCAGCCCGCGCGGCTGGCAAGTTCCAGGGCGGGAACGGGCTCGTACGCGCTGCGCATCTTCCGATGGATCGCGGCGGGCCTGGCGATCTGCCTGGCCGTCGGATCCATCGCGGCCTACCTGAAGTTCCGGTCGGTATGGGACAGCATCAGCCGGGTGCCGCTCACCGGGCTCGGGGCCGCGCCGCCGAAACTTGCCAGCGCCATGAACGTCCTGCTGATCGGCTCCGATAGCAGGTCCGGACCCAACAGGAGGTTCGGCGCCGGGATCACTGGTCAGCGCTCGGACACGATCATCATCCTGCACATCGCGCCGCACCGCGGCGGCGTTGTCGCATTGAGCATCCCGCGGGATTCAGTGGTGCCAGTCCTGTCCTGCCCGCCAGAGGCGGGCGCGCCCGGCCAGTCGGCCCAGCCTGGCCGCGTCGAGCAGATCAACGCCACTTTCGCGGCCGGCGGTCCCGGCTGCCTGTGGAAAACCATCGAGCAGACCACTCACCTGCACCTCGACCATTTCATCGAACTGAATTTCACCGGGTTCGAGAAGGTAATCGATGACGTCGGCGGGGTAAACGTCTGCCTGCCGGTCGCAGTGAATGACCCCGACTCACGGCTGCACCTGAGCGCAGGGCGCCATCACGTCGACGGAGCGGAGGCACTCGCGTTCTGGCGGGCACGCTACCTCGGCGAGGGCTCGGACCTGCAGCGCATCCGCAGGGACCAGTATCTGATGGTCTCGCTCTTGCAGGGCGTCGAGCGCAGCCACCTCACGGCCAGCCCGTCGCGGATCTTGTCAGTCGTCACTGATGCCGCCAGGTCAATGACCACTGACTCTGCCCTGAACCTGCCGACGATGATCAGCATCGCGGACAGCCTGCGTCACTTGCCACCTGGCGGCGTCCAGTTCATTGAGCTGCCGACGCAGCCGTACCAGCCTGATCCGAACTGGGTCACCTGGCCGTCCGCTGACCTGGCGCTCTTCCGGGCCATCTCGCTGGACCGCACGGTATCTCCGGCTTCCAGCGGGACACCGAAGCCAGCGGCAGCTGGCCGTTCAGGGCATGCAACCTTGGCCCGCAGCTACGGCGGCATTACCGGGAAAGCCAACGTGTGTAACGACCGTGCTGCCTTCGCCGGCCCGCTTGGCGGCTCATAGCCAGCCAGGCCGCCCGAGCGCACGGGCAGCTAGCTGTTGACGCCGTACGCAGTGCCGACGGCTGCGAATTCTGCCTGGGCCTTGGCGATGCTCTGCGCGCTGCGGAATATCGGGCTGCTGGCCGGAAGGAAAACCACCGGCGGCTGGATGCCGGGCAGCGGCAGCATCCGCCAGTACTTCAGGCCCTGGGGAGTGCGGTCCTGCAGGAACTGAGTCACTACCTGGAGGTCCGATCCTGTGGTTGTCCACGGGGCCGAGCAGCCGAGGTAGTAGGCGATCGAGGTGTTATCCAGCACGCAGGGAGCGTGCACGCCGATCTCCTTCAGTTCCTGCGCCTGAGCCTGGAACTGGCGGTCGACCACCTGATAGGCGGCCTGGTGCTGCAGGATAACTCGCTGCGAGACGATCCCGCCGAGCAGGAACACACAGGCTGCCACCGCGGCTAGCTTCCGGCGGCGCGATTCGGTGACCGCCCAGACGATCCCGTCCGCGATCAGGATCGCCATCAGGGCGTAGCTCGGCAGCAGGTAACGCGGTGCCCCGAACGGCACCAGGAATGCGTACAGCAGGAACACCCACAGGGCCGTGGCTCCGGCCAGCGTCGACGACGCCTTCATCGCGTGGCGGTGCCAGCCCACCCACATGCCGAGAATGGCGACCGCGAGGAATGCGATCCACCAGGGCGTCTCGGCCGGAACGGCCCAGCTGCTACAGCCGTAACTGCAGTACCACGGACCATTGAGATACCTCAGCTGAGTGCCGAGCGCGAAGTACACGTGCAGGGGCGGTGGCTCCTGCCCGGCGAGGTTAATCCGCTCGGTGAGGCCGCCGAACCACAGATAAGCCCCGACGAGCCATTCCAGGAAGCCGAGCGCGGTCCCGACTGCCATCGCGGCCAGCACCCTGAAGTTCCGCCAGCGCCGCACGACGAGACAGGCAAGGATGGCCGGACCCATCAGGAACACGACGTTCTGCGGCCGCATCAGGACCATGACCAGGCTGACGAATGCGATGAGGGGCAGCGCGACGCGGCCGCGCATTGTTCCGTTGACGGCGTGCAGGAACAGGCCGGTGAGCGCGAGCAGGCCAAGCGCGCCCCACCAGTCGGGATAGACCTGCACGCCGCTGTTCTGCGTGATAGCCAGGCTCGCCAGGATCAGTTCGGCAAGCGCCAGCACCCACATGGGACGCAGGCCGCGCCAGCACAGCATCGCCAGGAACAAGCCGACCGCCGACAGCACTGACATCCAGATCCGGATCGCCGTCAGCGACATCGTGAACAAAGTCACAGGGGCCGCCAGCAGCCCCGCCCCTTGCCCGTGCACCGGCGGGAGGGACACGCCTGAAGCGTGCACGCTGGTTCGCGCGATGTAGGTAATCTCGTCCGCGCCAAGCGGCATTCGCAGCAGCGCCGGGGTCAACTCGGCAGCCAGGAACGCGGCTGACACCAGAACTAGCCAGAACAGGCTGTCAGGGCTGGTCAGGTTGCGCTTGGTTTGGCCAGTCAGCGGTGCCTGCCGACCGCTTACCTTCAGGTCATGCACGAACGACTCCCGATTGAGGGCTATGGCAGCGCTCAGAGCCTACCTACCTGGCCGGCTTGCTAACCGCGTCAGGGCAGTTTGGGGCCTTGGCAGCACGGTCAAGTATGTGACAACGCCTAATCGCCCGAGTCGCTCTAGACCGTACCGTATACTGACGACTGCATTTTCGCTGCTTCGCGCACTGAGCATGCGGAAATCTTTGTTACGGGCGGGTCAACGCTGCCCTACTTGGCGCCAGGATGACTCAGGTATTACATAACCTTTGCCGCAGTTCAATGCGGGCGCAGCTAGGAATTGAGCGTAGCGAGTGAAACCTACGGTCGGAGACAGACCTGAAGTACCGGAAGAGCGGGCGATGACGAGGCTTGCCACCGAGGTGGCGCAGGCGCCGCAGCCCCAGTCAGCGCCGATACTGCCCAGGGCCGGCCAGCGACTTGCCCTCATTCTGGGGCTCTACGTTCTTGGCGGCTTCTGGGTCACTTCCACCTTGTGGGTCCATCCGACTGCCTTCCGCCAGTCCGGCGACCCTCAGGACGTTAACCAGGCGACCTGGTTCCTCCGCTACACCGCGACTGCGATCGAGCACTTCAGGCTGCCGGCCCTGACCACCACGGCGATGAACGCGCCGCACAGCGTCAACCTGATGTGGAACACGTCGCTGCTGCTGCCCGGCATCGTCATAACGCCGGTCACCGCGCTCTTCAACGCGCAGATCGGCCTGACGTCCCTGCTGGTCATCGGGTTCGCGGGCTCAGCCGCCAGCATGTACTACGTGCTGCGCCGCTGGCAGGTCAGCCAGCTGGCGGCGTTCCTGGGTGGCGCGCTCTACGGCTTCTCGCCGGCCCTGGTGGACTCCGGTATCGGCCACTATTCCCTGGTCCTCGCGATCTTGCCGCCGCTGATCATCGACCGGGTGCTGCGGATGGTGACCCGCCAGGGCCCCCCCTGGCGCAACGGCATCTGGCTCGGATTGCTGGTGGCCGCCCAGCTGTTCGTCAGCGAGGAAGCGCTGGTCGACACGGTTATCGCGACCGTCATCCTGCTGGTGGTGCTGGCACTGTGCCGGCCGCGCGAGGTGCTGAGCCGGGTCCGCCCGATGCTGGTCGGGCTGGTCACGGGCGGCGTGATCGCGCTCGTGCTATGCGCACGGGCACTGTGGGTGCAGTTCCACGGCGTCCATGCCGGGTCGGCGGCCGCGACGGTGATCATCAACTACCAGAGCCACAAGACCAACCTCGGGACCCTCCCGTACGCGTTCATCAACCCGTCCAGCCTCGTGCTGCTGCACACGCACGCCACCGGCAACATCGCGAACTACTATCCGCAGCCGCTGCCCGAGTACCTGGCCTACCTCGGCGTGCCACTGATCATCGTGCTGCTGGCGGCGATCGTCTACTTCTGGAACTACCTGCCGATCCGGGTGGCTGGCATTACCGTCATCCTGCTGGAGTGGCTGGGGATGGGTGCCGCGCCGATCAGGTCCGGCATTTTCACCCTGCCCGGATGGCTGCTCCCGTGGGGAGCCCTGCAGCACCTGCCGCTGCTCGGCGGCATGGTGCCGGACCGGCTGTGCATCCTCGCCGACATCGGTGCTGCCGTGGTGCTCGCCTTGGCACTCGACCTGGCCCGCAGCGGCACGGTCGCGCCGTTCTCGAAGTGGCGCAACGGCAGCATGATCGCCACGGCCATCGCCGTGATCGCGGTGCTGCCGCTCGCGCCCGCGCCGTACGGCCGGTCTTCGACTGGCCAGCTCCCGGCTGGCTATGCTGCCACGTTCAAGGCACTGCACCTGCCCTCTGACGCCAGGGTCCTGCTGGCGCCCTTCCCGTACGCGGGCACCTCACAGGTCATGCGCTGGCAAGCGCTGACCGGCTACCCCGCCACGATGATCGGCGGCGACTTCATCGCACCGGACCAGACCGGCGATACTGGCCGGGCCGGCCGCGCAGGCATGACGCCGACCTCTAAATACATGGACGCCCTGTACAACCCCAGCCTCAGCGAGAGCCTCGGTGACCCGACCAAACCGTCACCGGCACAGATCCAGGCCGACCTCTCCGGGTGGAAACCCAACGCGATCGTCGCGGCCGTCGCGCCCTCCAGCCCGCTCGGCCAGTTCCTGATCGGAGTGTTCGGTCAGCCTGATACCCAGATAGGCCAAGTCCTCGCCTGGAGCTACAAGCCGGGCGCTGGCTACGGCACGGGCTGACCGCAGCCGTACTCGCTGAGGCAGTGGTAGTGGCCGGTTAGCCGGCTACTACCTTGGCGAAGTCAGCCAGCCGGCCTGCAATCTCGGCTTCGGTGAGCTGCAGCCGCTCCAGGACCGTGTAGCGGCCCGGCCGTGTCTTCGGGGCATAGCGGACGGCGACGGCGAAATCGGGATCGGACATGCCAAGGTCTGCCGGGGTACGCGGCAGCTGGTGCCGGCCCAGGCATGCGGCAACCTGCCCGGCTTGCGCCAGATCGCCGCGCAGGTAGGCGCAAAACAGGGTGCCTACCCCGGCCAGTTCGCCGTGGCTCCCCGTTCCCGGAAAAAGGTCGTTGATCGCGTGCATGATCTCGTGCTCACCGCCGCTGCCGGGGCGGCTTGACCCCGCGACGGCCATCGCCATCCCGGACATGATCAGCGCCTCGGCCAGCACCGTGAGGAACTCGTCCGACTTGGCGTGGCCAGGCTGATGCAGCACCGCCTGGGCGGCCGACCTGGCCATGGCAACGGCCAGGCCGTCGACCTTCTCCCCCAGGTCCGCGGCCGCCAGCTCCCAGTCGGCGATCGCGGACAGGTCAGCGAGCACATCGCCGACCCCGGCCGTGGCCAGCGAGCCGGGCGCGGCGCGAACCCGGTCAAGATCAACGATCACGGCGACTGGCATCGCCACGCCGTACGAGCCAGTGCCGGACTCATGCCGGAGCGTGCTCATCGGCGAGCAGATGCCGTCGTGCGACAGACTTGTGGCCACTGCGACCATGGGAATTCCGGCCATATGCGCCGCAAACTTCGTGACGTCTATGGTGCCGCCGCCGCCGATACCGGCTACCGCCTCGTACGATCCGGCGCGCAACTGCTGGCCGAGGGCCGCCGCGGCGGCGTGCGTATGGTCGGGCACCCGGAAGATCTCGGCTGCCGTGATCGTCAGCTCGGCGGCGATGCGGTCTCCCTGCCCTGGCCCGACCGCCACGGCCACCCGGCCCTCAGTGGCGATCCGGTGGTCCGCCAGCAGCGCGCCGAGGGTGGCGATCGCGCCCCGCCGGACGTCGATAACGAGCGGCGAAGGCAGCATCCGCGCCAGTAGCGGCATATGTCTCCCTGAGCGAGCGGCGGTGTGGCGGTGCGATAAACGGCCGGAACAGCAGGCCCGACCCTAGCAGCGCCCGGCGATCTCCCTGGCCCGCTTCAGGTCCCGGTGATCATCCACCTCGACCCACTCAACGGCGCCGATCGCCGCAGCCGCCACGGCGCCGCCACGGTCGGCCAGCTCCTGATAGCCATCCTCGTAGTACTGGCCGGGATCGGCCGTCCAGGTGGTTTCCAGTGCGTCGGCCAGTGCGTCAGCCGCTGCCGCCTGGATCAGCGTCGCGCCGATGTACTCGCCGTCGGCCTCAGCCGGGTCCAGCAGCTTGCTGATCCTGGTCATCAAGCCGCGCTCGTCGAGTATGACCTTCATCTCCTCATCGGCAAGCTGCTTGATGTCGTCCAGCGCGAGGATCAGGTCTGCTCCGGGATCGGCTGCGCCGGCGGCGAGTAGCGTCTGCTCGACGCTGACCGGGTGCACGGTATCGCCGTTGACAAGCAGCACGCCGCTGCCGAAGTGCGCTCGTGCCAGCCACAGCGAGTAAGCGTTGTTCCACTCCTCTGCCCGGTCGTTATGCACGAGCTCGATCGCCACGCCATGGCTGCGCTGCAGCGCCGGAACGCGGTCCGCCACTGCGGCTGCGGCGTATCCGACCAGCACGACGACGTCGGTCAAGCCAACTGCGGCCAGGTTCTTCAGGGCGATGTCCAAGATCGTCACATCTCCGTCGACCGGCAGCAGCGTCTTGGGCAGGTGGTCGGTATCAGGACGCAGCCGACGGCTTGCGCCGGCTGCCATCACCAAGCCGATCACGGGCGGGTTCCTCCTGACGCGCGACAAAGCTTGTCACGACCTTGGCACAGATGAGGAACCCAAAATAGATCGTTAGCGCCAGGTACGCGAATGTCGCGATGCCCATGGCCGCGGCCAGGCCAGCGATCAGCAGCCGCCCCTCCCAGCCGAGCGCGGTGCCGCGTTCGCCGCTCGCCTCGTCCGGGCTTGGCGCCCTGGCCAGCATCACCGGGCGACCTGCGACGGCCAGGTCGGCGTAACGCAGCAGCAACACGGCCCCGAGGGCGAAGATCACCGGTCCGGGCACGCCCGCGCCGCGGCCGATGGCGGTGAGGTACAGGATCTGAGCGCCGAGGAGCAAGGCCGGGACTAGCCAGTCGAACCGGCCGGTATGCGGGTGCGCAGATCCCGGTGCCGCCAGCAGCATAACGACGGCCGGGGCGATCATCAGCGGCCATGGCAAGCCGTGCAACCCGAGCAGGCCGAGTGCCGAGATCGCCGCCAGGCCCAGCACAGCCGGCGGCAGCGGCAGCAGATTGCCCCGGACCATGGCGCCAAGCCCGCGGGCGAGCGCTCCGTCGTCCCGAAGGCGCGACAGGACCGAATCCTGGCCGGACGGACCCTTGCCGTCGTCGTCGGTGATGCCAGCCGCCGCCCGTCCGGCCAGGCCGTACACGATAGAGACGATCGCCCAGGCCAGCAGGGCGAGCAGCGCGACCCTGGCCCCCCACACCGGAGCTACAAGACCGATCAGCAGGATCCGGCCGCCTGGCGGCATAGTCAGCGCAGCCGCGCCGGCGCGACGGATCACGCCCTCGGGGTGCTCACCGAGCCCCGGCAGGACTGAGCACGCACTCATGAGGTTCCGGACCCCGGCCAGGCCGAGCACGGCAATGGCGAGCGGCCAGGCACGGCTCCAGTGCTCGGCGGCCGCGCCGGCAGCAAGGCCCGCGTAGACCACGCATTCAGCCAGGCAACGGCCCAGCGCTGTCAGCCAGTCGACAGCTGCGGCAGGCGACCGGCCGGCGGGCAGTCGCTGCCCGGCCTTGAGGACCAGGTAGCCGATCCACAGGGCAGCCACGCCGCGGATGATGTCGGTCCGGGTTCCGGCGGAGAACCAGGCGGCCGCGCACACAGCCAGCGCTAGCGTGACACCGCAGGCAGAGCTGCGGCCAAGGCGCCGCGCGGTCGCCCAGGCCAGCGCAAGCCGGCCGGCCTCCGCCAGCAGGCCGGATTTGCGCGGAGTGATGTCGGGCTGGCTGCCGATCAGCTCGGGAGTGCCGCCCGCCAGCGCGATCCGGCCGTTTCCTGATGACACATCGATGGTTACGAGGGGCTCGGGGTCGCCGAACTGGCCGCTGTCGTACTCGGGTCCCGCGCGGCGGCCGACGAGGCGCGAACGCATCCCGGCAGTGGCCGCTGGCGTGCCTGCCGCCGGGCCCGCGCTCGGTTCGGCCGCGGGCTTGTTGAACCCAGCGGCGGCCTGATCCTCCGTAGTGAACGTCCTCCGAACACTAGGTAGTCAGAGTGCTACCTAGCGTACAGTCGGCCCCTGCGGCTACCCGTGACCACCGGCCCGAGCGTGTCGGCCGACCGGATAGGGTCCGGCCATGCGGACCGTGGCGGTAGTACTGGCGGGAGGGTCGGGTCGCCGGTTCGGCTCGGCCAAGCCAAAGCAACTGGGCCTGCTGGCGGGCCGGACGCTGATCGAGCACTGCGTCCGGGCGTTCGATGCCGCTCCCGCCGTGGATGAGCTGATCGTCGTCGCGGCACCAGAGATCGAGGATGAGGTCCGGTCCGGAGCAGCCGGATACCCCAAAGTGACTGGCGTCATCCTGGGCGGAGCCAGCAGGACCGACTCGACCAGGCAGGCGCTCAGCTGGCTGCGCGCCAAGGCCGCGGCCGCGGACTGCAAGGTCCTCTTTCACGATGCGGCCCGGCCGCTTATCGACCAGCGGACGATCGCGGACTGCATCGCGGCACTCGACGACTGGCAGGCTGTCAGCGTCGTCGTGCCGTCGGCTGACACGATCGTCGAAGTCGCCGGCGGCGCCATCAGGCGCGTTCTGCCGCGCGACGCGCTGGCGCGCTGCCAGACGCCCCAGGGCTTCCGGCTGGCGGTCATCTGCCGGGCCTACGAGCTGGCAGGCGCCGATCCCGGCTTTGCCGCCGTGCCTGCTACCGACGACTGCGGCGTGGTCCTGCGCTATCTGCCCGAGATACCGATCGGGGTAGTCGAAGGCAGCGAGCGGAATCTGAAGATCACCTACGCGGCCGACCTGACTGTCGCGCACGCACTGGCCGAAAGATCAGAGACGGCCGGCTGACCGGCCCTCGGCATCCCGGTCACCACGGACACCGAACCGCGCGACCATCGCGGCGCCGACCGGGCACCCGGCCGACAACACGAAACGGTCGGCCCGTACCCCGGTTCGCCCCCGCCTGCCGGGTGATCCAGAGGCTGGTAACGCCGAGGATGCGGGTGGCGTGAGGTCGAGTCGGCCGTTTCGAGTGGCCGACTCGAGCCTGACGCCGGCCGCGGCCGAACCTGCCGTGCGCGCCAGAGCTAGCAATCACCCATAGCGCACAAAGTGGGCGCGATCGACACGGCTGCGCTCACTTTTCACGGATCTTGGCCGGACAATCACCTGATTTGTACTGGTTCTCCCGACCAAAATCCGTGATACGTGGGAGTTGCCGCCGTGAAGGCAGCCGGCCGGCCTATCCAGGACGACCGTTTTCAGCCGCTATGAGCGATTGCTGGTCGCTAGCGTTCCAGCCGCGTCACCAGCGGGACGGGACGAGGCGGGAATGAGGTTCCGCGGACTGGTCAGGAAACCTGCCCCCCAGCACATGTGCATGGTTGCGAGGGCGATGGGCACCCGGCTGGCCACTCGTGGCGGCAGTTGCCTGGCTGCCCGGGCAGCCAGCGCCACGATCCCGGCCAGATAGCCAACCGGAAGCACGAAGCCGAAAGTCAGCCACTCCGGCCAGCCACCTGCGGCCAGGCCGCCGACCCCGGCCAGGCCGACCAGCATCCCGGCCGCCACGAGCGCGACCGCCACCGGCGGAGCGAGGTAGCGCAGGTTTATCGTGCCGATGTGCTCGCGCGAGACTGCACGACGCCACCGGCCATAACGGAAGTACTGGATGCCCAGTTCGGCCACGGTTGCTCGCGGCCGGTACGTAACGCGCAAGGCCGGCTGGAACCAGATCAGGCCGCCGGCCTTGCGGATCCGGTGGTTGAGTTCCCAGTCCTCGGCGACCTTAAAGTCCTCGTTGTAGCCGCCCACCTGCTCGATCGCCGCGCGGCGGAAGACGCCCAGGTAGGCGGTATCAGCGGGCCCTGCCTCACCGCCGGTGTGGTTCTTGGCCGCGCCAACCCCGAACGGCGAGGTCATGGCCCAGGCCACTGCCTGCTGGAAAGGCGTGATCCCGGCCGCGGCCATCATGCCGCCCACGTTGACGGCTCCGGTCTCGCGCAAGGTATCAACGGCGGTCTGGATGTAGCCGTCCGGAAGCATGGAATGGCCATCCACCCGGACCACGACGGGGTACCGGGAAGCGGCCAGAGCCAGGTTGATCGCTGCGGCGATCTGGCCGGTGGGATTGTCGACGACTTTGATACGCGCGTCGGATTCGGCCAGGCGGTAGACGACGTCCGCCGTGCGGTCGCGCGACGGGCCGAGCGCGATCACCAGTTCTAGCTCACCGTCATAGCGCTGGCCGAGTACGCGCCCCACTGACTCAGCAATGTAGCGCTCCTCGTTACGCACCGGCATGACGACCGAAACTGCTTCGGGCAAGCCAGTAACAAGGTGCTCCGCGGATGAGGGCGGGCTACTCGTCGCATCGTGCGGGCTCATGACGCGAGTCACGGTACCTGCCCCGGCGGTTTTGTGCGAGTCAGCGGCGCCCCCGGGCATAAGCGCCCTGGACCGCCGCCTACTCGTTTCGGCTGACACCGCGCCTGCGGCCAGGTCAGAGCCCCGAGTCCTCCAGCATCTCGGTAACGAGCGCCGCGATCGGCGAGCGCTCAGACCTGACCAGCGTGACGTGCGCGAACAGCGGGTGGCCCTTCAGCTTCTCGATGACGGCGACCACCCCGTCGTGACGGCCAACCCGCAGGTTGTCGCGCTGAGCGATGTCGTGGGTGAGCACGACCCTGGAGCCGGCGCCGATCCTGGACAGCACGGTCAGCAGCACGCCACGTTCCAGTGACTGGGCCTCGTCCACGACCACGAACGAATCATGCAGCGACCTGCCCCGGATGTGGGTGAGCGGCAGCACCTCGAGCATGTCCCTGTCGATCACCTCGTCGATGACGGACTGCGAGGTGACTGCGGACAGCGTGTCGAATACCGCTTGTGCCCACGGATTCATCTTGTCGGCTTCCGAGCCCGGCAGGTAGCCGAGGTCCTGGCCGCCGACCGCGTACAGCGGCCTGAAGACGACGAGCTTACGGTGCTGACGCCGCTCCATCACGGCCTCCAGGCCCGTGCACAACGCCAGTGCCGACTTGCCGGTGCCGGCCCGGCCGCCCAGCGACACGATGCCGACCTCGCCGTCCAGCAGCAGGTCGAGAGCGATCCGCTGCTCGGCACTTCGGCCGCGCAGCCCGAACGCCTCACGGTCGCCGCGAACCAGCCTGACCGTTTTATCGGGCTGCACCCGCCCGAGCGCGCTGCCAGCGCCGGCCACGCCGGATATCAGGACCAGGCCGGTGTGGCAAGGCAGGTCCCGTGCCGCCGCAAGGTCCAGGTGACCGGTGTCGTACAGCTCGTCGATCTCAGCCGTGGTCACGTCCAGCTCGGCCATGCCCGTCCAGCCGGAGTCAGGCGGCAGCTCCGCCCGGTACTCCTGGGCCGTCAGTCCTACCGCAGCGGCCTTCACCCGCAACGGCAGATCCTTGCTGACCAGGATCACGCGCTCGCCCTCGGCAGCCAGGCTGCAGGCGACGGAAAGAATCCTGGTGTCGTTGTCACCTAGCCGGAATCCGGCCGGCAGCACGGCAGGGTCGGAGTGGTTGAGCTCGACCCGGACACTACCTCCGGAGTCGCCGACCGGAAGGTCAGCGTCGAGGCGGCCGTAGGTGACCCGGAGGTCATCGAGGTACCGGAGCGCCTGCCTGGCGAAGTAACCGAGTTCGGGGTGATGCCGCTTGGCCTCGAGCTCGGTGATAACGACGATCGGCAGCACCACCCGGTGCTCGGCGAACCTCCCGACAGCCGCCGGGTCCGCCAGCAGCACGCTGGTGTCCAGGACGTAGGTACGGCGTGGCTGGCTGGAACTGACGAGTTCCGCTCGATGCCTGGTCGTGCCGGATGCAGCGCCGGCATGCGGGGCGGAACTTGGCTGTGCGGTACTCGGGTTGGCGGGGGCTGCAGGAGCAGCATCCCGCGAGGCGGACGTGGATCGGCGTGCTGAGGAACTGGCCACTCGCTCTCCCTGGGCGCCAGGCTGGCGCCGCGGTCGGACACAGACGTGTCAGCGGGACCGGGTCCGGCCAGCGAAAGGCCGGGAACCCGGCCCATCGCTCATCTCGCCTGCGCACCAGGACGCGAAGCTCGAGGATCTCAAGGGCCTTCCCGGCGGGCGGCAAGGCACCGCCCGTCAATTCAGACGGTACCCAAGGGAACCGAGCGGCGGAAGTACCGTAACTAGCTGTTCATGACCGGTCGAGACGCCGTAACGAGGCGTTCACGCAGTCCAGCGCGACCAGAACCGCCCAGCCCGCGCCCACCCTGGCGGCAGCCGGTCAGGCTCCGAACCGCCGGTGCCGCTCGCCGTACGACCGCAACGCGCGGAGGAAATCGACCCGGCGGAAGGCAGGCCAGTACGCGTCACAGAAATAGAACTCCGAGTGCGCGCTCTGCCACAGCAGGAAACCGCCCAGGCGCTGCTCTCCAGAGGTCCTGATGACCAGGTCCGGATCGGGCTGGCCGGCCGTGTAGAGGTGCTCGGCAATGTGCTCCACATCCAGGACCTCGGCTAGCTCCTCGATGGTCGTGCCCTTGGTGGCGTGCTCCTGCAGCAGCGAGCGGACCGCGTCCGCGATCTCCCGGCGGCCGCCGTAGCCGACCGCGACATTGACCAGCAGCCCGTCGCGCCCCGCCGTCACCTCAGCGGCGTTCTTGAGTACCTCCGCTGTGTCGGCTGGCAGCAGGTCGAGCGCACCCACCGGCTTGACATGCCACCCCTGCGCAACCAGGTCTCTCACGGTGCCTTCGATGATCCGCAACAGCGACTCAAGCTCAGCTGGTTCCCTGGTCAGGTTGTCCGTAGACAGCAGCCACAGCGTGACAACCTCGACGCCGGTTTCCTGGCACCACTCAAGCAGCTCGAAGACCTTGTCGGCGCCCGCCTGATGGCCGCTGCTGACGTCGGCGAGTCCTGCGGATCTCGCCCACCTGCGGTTGCCGTCGCACATCACCCCGACGTGGCGCGGGATCGCCTGAGGGGCCAGCGTCGCCTCGAGCCGGTGCTCGTAGAGCCGGTAGACGAGATCACGCAATCCCATCCGGCACCCTTCCTCGCTGCCGCCGCGGCGGCGCTACGCGCCCCCCGGCGGCTCATTTCACTGCCTAGCCATCGCGGATGAGGTCTGGTTGACAATGCTGTCCGCCGGAACGCCCGCGGCCGTCGCATCCCCGGCCGCCGGCGTGCCGTCTGCCGGGCCACTCCCGGTGGCAGCATCAGCCCGCGCTGACTCAGCATCCTCGGGCTCTCTGAGAACTGCATCCAAGAATGCCACCAGTTCGGCCGAGGTCAGTACAGCCCGCACCCCGACACCGTCGTCGCCCCAGGCCTCGATGAACGCCCGCCTGGTCAGGTGCCACCTGCCAGGACGGCCTGCGGGGCGCCGCGCGGGCCAGATCCGCTGCCCCGGCACCGCAGGACCGCCGGGCCCCTGGTGGAGATGCCGAAGGTGGGAGGCCGTCTCCCGGTGGTGACCAGTGCCCATGCACTCGCCTTGCCACACCGCGGTCGACCGCAGTACGCAGCGCAACTCGCCAGTACCGGGCAGATCACTGCGGTCCCGCGACCGCAGGGTGAAGTACTCGTGGTCGCACGGCAGGCAGCCGACCTCGGGCCCGCCGCACGCACCGGGGAAGCGATCGTCCGGGTCAGGCCAGGCGGCGGCCTGCTCCGGGTCGAGCCGGGCTGCGTTGACGCGCTCAGCCAGTTCCGAAATCTGGTAGCCGCAGCGCTGGCCGACGGCGGCGAACGGCACTGAGTTCCTGGCCAGGCTGAGGGTGATCTCGTAGGGCTGGCCGGCGGAGTCCCGGCAGGCCACTGCGTGCACTGACAGGACAGAACCATCGACGCAACGTAGTGCTCCCATAACGGAACGTTAACACCGCGTCGAACGAACCCTACACCCCCCACACGGCTGGTTCCGGCGGGCCGGGTCAGCCTGCTCGCCTGACGCTGCCCGGCTCAGCCTGCCCGGCTCAGCCAGTCGTGGCCGCGAGGGCGGCCGCGACGCGGCGATGCGCCGCCCAGATCTCCTCGGGCAGGCCATCGAACTGCGCCAGGTGGGCTTCGCGGTGCGCCATCTCGGCCGTCCACCGGTCAGTGTCGATGCTGAGGATCTTGTCCAGATCCTCCGGGCGGATATCGACGCCATCGAGGTCTAGCTCGTCCTTGGTCGGGACGATGCCCACAGGAGTCTGCACGCCCTGGACCTCGCGGTCCCGGAGCCGCAGCAGCCACAGCAGCGGACGCAGGTTCTCGCGGTAGCCCGGCCACAGGAAGTGACCGTCATCCGGATCGCGCTGGAACCAGTTGACGTGAGCGAAGATCGGCTGATCGCTCGCAGCACCGATGATCTTGAGCCAGTGAGCCGCGTAGGCGCCTTCGGGATAGGACATGAAGGGCCGCATTGACATCGGGTCGTACCGGAGCTGGCCGTCCACGCCCTCGGCGGCGAACGTCGCTTCGGCTCCGAGCGTAAGGCCGTCGTAGACGCCCTCGGCAAGGTCAGTAATGGCCCGGACTAGCGGCTCGCGATCCCGGGTGCGGCCGCCGAAAATGATGGCGTCGATCGGCACGCCGGTGCGCACTTCAAAGTCCGGCGCGATATTCGGCACATTGGTCAGCGACGTCGTAAAGCGGCTGTTCGGGTGCGCCCACGGCTTGTCTTGCTCCTCGGCGGAACGCTCGGAAATGAGCTGACCGGTCCAGTCCCGCCAGCCGGTCAGGTCGGCCGGCGGCTCCGGCGTCCTGCCTTCCCACCACACGTCCTGCGTCAGCTCGTTGTAGGCGACGTTAGTGAACAAGACTCCGGTGTCCGGACCGACCGAGCGCAGCGCTGTGGGGTTGGTCTCCTCGTTGGTGTCCTTGGCGACGCCGAAGACTCCGAACTCAGGATTGATCGCGTAGATCTTCCCGTCCTTGGGGTCGACGCGCAGCCACGCGATGTCGTCACCGTAGAACTCGACGTGGTACCGGTCGCCAAGACTGTCAGGGGCCAGCATCATGGCCAGGTTGGTCTTGCCGGACGCGCTGGGGAAGCCGCCGCAAATGTGCCAGGTCCGGCCGGACTGCTTGTCCGTGATCCCGATGAGCATGAACTGCTCGGCAAGGAACTCACCGGAAGCCCAGCCGTCGTAGGCCGCCTGCCGGAGGCCGTGCGCGATCTTGCCAAGCAGTGCGTTGCCGCCATAGGACGAGCCGAAATGCAGAATGGTCCGCTCGTCGGCGAACGTGACGAAGTAGCGCTTGTCCGCTGGCGTGCCCTGACCCAGGTTCGCCAGGTCGCCGGTCACGTGCACGCCGCGCACGAACCGGCTCGGTTCGGCGAGATTGTTCACGTGCTCCACGCCACACCGCGCCATGCGAATCATGTGCAGCGCAACAGTGCGGTGGTCGGTGAGCTCGACGCCGACCGCGTACGGCTCAAGCGGAGATCCAGGCGGCGCCATCAGGTACGGGATGACGTACATGGTTTTCCCGGCCGAGGCTCCGCTCATGAGCTTCTCGAGCAACG
>Ga0335074_10003412_pt1 | contig 21712 bp, 15 predicted proteins | sample Lox_Sample_23_FD_206715 | JGI IMG/M metagenome (GOLD analysis project Ga0335074, IMG submission 206715) | Soil microbial communities from Loxahatchee National Wildlife Refuge, Florida, United States - Lox_Sample_2.3 | ecosystem: Environmental > Terrestrial > Soil > Wetlands | place: USA... | reverse complement strand
AGCAGGTGGAACATTTCGGCATCGCCCGACTCCGGGTTGTCAGGGTGCAGACGCGCAGCCAGAAACCGGTAAACTCGATGGATTGTATCGGAATCGGCGTTGGGGCTTATTTGCAGAAACTCGTAATAGTCGACCATCCCGGGGAAATCTTCCTTCTAACTTTGGACACAGCCACCTGGCGTCCATGTATGCGGGACGCGTTCAGCCGCATCGTCAGTAGTTATATCGAGTGTGGATTACCGCCGCGCCCCGCTCCCGGCGCGCTTTTGGCGCGAAAAAGGGAGGCATAAAGCTGAGAGGTTTGCAGGTAACCCGATGCTTCGATTTATACACCCTGGAAGCGGCTCATGGAATGGCAGGGAGGTATTACTCTCGGGCGATTAAAGGTCACATTGTGCGCAGCCGCGCCGATCGGGTAATCGGCCCGTGCGCTTGCGCTGGCCGTGAGTCTGCGATTCGCTCCGATGCAGATTCTGCCGTGTCAATTGGCGGTATAGGCCAATTTGTTAGGCAAAACAACCGGGCTGTCAGGTCGCGGGGTCCGGTATGTCTGTTGCCGCTGTGTCGGCCTAGCCGCGGCAACGGCCGCCTTCCCGCCGTTGGTCAGCAGTTTATTCAGCACCGGCAGATTTTTGCGCTCAGCCTCTATAAAGTCCACTCCGTCGGCCGTCAATGCCAGCTGGGCATTGTCACCCTTGGTCACGTAGCCCTTTTTGTTCAGATACCACACCGTAAAGTCCAGATAGTCGCGCGGGAACCCCATGCGCGACTCTATCTCGCCTAGACCCACTTCAGGCATCTGGGGATTGGTGCGCCGGCGATAATAGAGCACGGCCAGCACGGCCAGACGGCGGTTGAGCTCACCTTCCATGCTGTCCATGAAATCGACTTCCTCCGAATAGGGGTTCTCCGGGCCGGGCTCGGCTTTGCGCTTCGCATCGTAGTCGGCGCGGGCGGCTGAGTCCGAGAGAACGTCGTAAGCCGTCTTCAACTGGCAGAACTCCTCGACGTTTCCCGATGCGGGGTTATCGGGGTGCAGACGCGCGGCCAGAAACCGGAACACACGATGAATTGTTTCCGCATCGGCATTCGGGCTTATTTGCAAAAACTCGTAGTAATCAATCATTTCGGTACGACCTTCCTTGATTCATGGCCCTGTGGTAGACCTGCTCTTCTGCCCCGCAATCTGCCACGTGCGAATCCGTTGTTTCAAAAGCAACCTCTGGAGCTCCCTCGCCGTTCGTGCAGGATGGAAAGAGAAGGCATTGAGCTGAGCGGGCTGCTACTGCATCATTTTTTCGATTTATACGCCCTTGAAGCGGCTCATGAAATGGCGTAGAGGTAGTAACCGGCGAACATAGGTCGTAGAGGGCACCATCTGGGTCAATCGGACAAACGCCGGTGCGTTTTTGCTGCTCAAGCGGCTGCTTCCCCTGGCGGGGTTTCAGCCGATCCCGCTGTTGCGCGATTCCCAATTCGAGTAGAATACTCACTGGGCGACCTATGCTTAACTTCTTTGGTCTTAACGTCTTTGGAAACAAAGAGTCGCGTACGCACAACCACGCCGGACGGCGGGAATTTTAACTTTACTTTCACAATCGCATAAACGCTTTGTAATGCGCGCGCACCTAGGCTGGGCATTATGAGAAACCCTACGTTGAGATACCTTCTCATTCTTTGTGTGGGCATATTCATGCTCACTTCTGGCCAGACCAAACTTGATGCACAATACGATACGGGCAGCCTGGTGGGAGTCATCACGGACTCCAGCGGCGCGGTGTTGACCGGAGCTACCGTAACCGTCACCAATAAGGAGACAGGCGCTGTCTTCACAGTGACCTCGGGCAGCTCGGGCGAGTATCAACTGCCCTCGCTCCACACCGGCCTCTACAAAATTACCGCCGCGCATAACGGGTTCACGACAGCCATTGCAGACAACATCACGGTCTCAGTGGGCGAACCGCAACGCATCAACCTCTCGCTCAAAGTGGGCGCGGCCTCCGCCATCACCGTTGAGGTGAGCGACGTTGCCCTGCAGATTCAAACCGACTCGAGCCAGCGCGACCAGACCATCACCGGATACCAGACCGAGGCCTTGCCGCTGGTGACCCGGAACTACTCTGACCTGGTGGATTATGTTTCCGGCTCGCGTCCCGATCCGTCGCAGGCCAGCCAGACCGGCGTCACCTCGCTGGTGCGGCAGGGATCGTACAGCGTGAACGGGCAGCGCAGCATGTTCAACGACTACCTGATCGACGGCATGGACAACAATGCTTACGGCGAGAGCAACCAGGGATTCGACAACCAGATCATCCAGCCGCCGCCTGACTCGATCGCTCAGTTCGATGTGGTTACCAACAACGAGAGCGCGGAGTATGGCCGTTCGTCGGGCGCCACCGTCAATGTGGCCACCAGGAGCGGAACCAATAACTTCCACACCACGCTTTACGAGTTCCTGCGCAACACCGATCTGAATGCGACCGGCTACTTTGCGCCGGTCAAGAAGCCGAGCTTCAACCGCAACCAGTTCGGGGCCAACTTCGGCGGGCCCATCATGCACAACAAGTTCTTCTACTTCCTCGATTACGAGGGGTTTCGCCAGAGGCTCACGCCGCTGGTGGTGCTGACCGTGCCCACGCTCAACGAGCTTAACGGCAACCTGGCCGTAGCTGTGCAAGACCCCTACAGCCCCGGAACCTACATCCCGGCCGGCACGCCCTTCACCCAGTGGCCGGCGCAGGCCATCGCCGATCTCGATCCCGCTTCGCAGCAGATTGCGGCCGACTACGCCAACGCGCTCAAGAGCCTTCCTGCTCAGTGCACGGTGCTGGCGGGAACGGGAACCGGTGGTTCGGCCGGCGAGGCCTCAAGCGATTGCCCGACCAACGCGCCGTTTACCGACAATGCCGACAAAGGCGATCTCAGGCTCGATTACCAGCAGAGCCAGAACACCTCGTGGTTCCTGAAGGTGAGCGACCGCAAAGAGACCGGCGTGAACTATCCCACGCTGCCGGAGCCGATCGACGGGCAGACCAATGGCGTAACCAAGATTCACGACGAGCAGATTGCGGCCGGCTACAACCACGCCATGGGAGCGACGAGATTCCTGGATGCGCGGCTGGCGCTCAGCGGCACCGACGCCGGCAAGTGGACCAAGTCCGTCGGCTCTTCGTACAACTTCACCAGCCTGATTCCCGGCCTGCCCACCATCTCCGATGTCTCCGGCGGCCTGCCGTCGATCGCCATCTCGGGCGGTTTTACCTCGTTCGGCCGCCAGAGCACCAATCCGCAGTGGCAGAACCCCTCTCTGCTCGATCCCAAGATCAACTACTCGTGGGTCCTGGGCAAGCACTCGTTCAAGTTCGGCTACGAGTACGAACACATCTGGCAGGAGATTGAAGACTCGAATCCGCTGTACGGCTCCTTTGCCTTCAGCAACGGCTACAGCGCCTGTCCGGCTTCAGCGGGAGCGGCGTGTCCCAACACCAAGAACGCCACCGACACCTACTGGGCCGACTTCCTCTTCGGCGCCAGCCGCACCTACTCGCTGGCCACCTACTATATTGCGCACACCACCCAGACCATGCAAAGCGTATACGCGCAGGACGACTGGAGGGCCACCTCAAAGCTGACCCTGAACCTGGGCCTGCGCTGGGAGTACGGAGGGTCGTGGGAGGCGCGCAACGGAAATCTCTCCAACTTCGACCCCACTACCGGAACCATGCTCACGCTCGAGCCAGCCGCCAACTATCCCACGCCGCCGATGTGCGGCACGGCGCCGTGCGTTTCAACGTTTAGCGGCAGCGGGCTCTATGGCAGACAACTGGTCAATCCTCCGCTGGGCGACTGGGCTCCGCGAGTCGGCTTCGCCCTGGGCATAACGCCCACCATCGCCATTCGCGCAGGATATGGGACGGCCTTTGTTCACTACTGGCGCGCCGGCTCCGGCAACAATATCGCCATTAACGCGCCGTTTGCCATGTTTACCGCGGTCACCAACCCCAGCTCGGTTTCCACACAGGGCTACGAGCGGCTCTCGAGCGGATTTCCGGCGGGACTGGCGACGGTCTTCAGCCCAGGCACCGACGACATCGACTTCATTCCACCCAACACCAAGGACGGATACGCCGAGAGCTGGTTCCTGAGCGTGCAGAAGACGCTGGCCAAGAACATTCTGCTCGACGTGGCGGATGTGGGCAACCATGGCGTACACCTGCAGGGGTTCATCAACGCCAACCAGAAGAACCCAGCCAACGGCTTTGCCCGGCCGTATCCCAACTGGGGCGGCTACCTGCTCAATAACCCCACGCTGTATCCCACTCTCCTCACCGGCGACATCACCGATGCGTTGAGCGAATTCCACTCGAGTTACAATGCGCTGCAGGTTCGCTACGAGCAGCGTTTTGTGGCCGGGCTTACGCTGCTGAATTCATTTAGCTGGCAGCACGCGCTCGACAACGCCTCGTCGACGCTGGACGCCAACACGCCCTGCCCGCAGAACGGCGACGACATTGAGGCCGACTACGGGCAAAGCGACTACAACCTGCCGGTGGCCAACGTGACCACATTCGTGTACGATCTGCCGTTCGGGCAAGGACGGCGCTTCCTGGCCGGCGCCGGGCCTGCGGAGAACGCGATTCTGGGCGGATGGCAGATCAGCGGCGTGAACACCATGCAGGCCGGAACGCCGTTCAACCTCACCTACAATCCCGCAGCGGCCAACGCGGTTTCGCCGGAGCTGAGCCAGAACTGGCGCGGCGAAAACCTCTACCGGCCGAACCTGACCGCGGGCACGCCTTATATCGAGAAGACCAAACTTTCTACGGGATACATCCAGTACGTGAACCTTGCGTCGCTCAACCTGCCCGGAACCTGCTCGGTTTCAGTCAGCCCCTGCCCCACCGACGACCTCATCAGCCCGTTCGGCAACCTGCCCAAGAACTATGGCCGCACGCCGGCTTTCTACGAGACCGATCTGGCCTTCAACAAGCGCTTCAACACGCCCATTGAGAGCGCGAAGATCGAGTTCCGGTCAGAGTTCTATAACATCTTCAACCACACCAACCTGTATTTGCCGGGCGGCACCGGAGGCGGTACAGTCACCGGCACCGACGGAGGCGCAGTGACCGGCGGCAGCGGCGGCACCATTACCACGACGTTCGAACCCCGCATCATCCAGTTCGGATTGAAGGTGATTTACTAAGCGGATCGAGCTGAGCGCACGAATCTGGGTGCCCCATCCTCGCGACGTCTCTGTCTTTGTCGCGAGGGTGGGATACCACGAATCCCGACTGACTCGTCTTAATCGAGCGGGAGGCGCCTACCGGCTTTCCTTCTGAATCGGCGTTATCGACCCCGGGTTGTCGCCCTTGGTCGGGTCCACGCGAAAATCCCACACCTGCTGGTTGATATCTTCGGCCGACAGAATCTCAACCAGCGCGTATTCGCCGATCTCGAGCGGCTGCTTGGGATCGATGCGCAGCCAGTGCTTTCCCGGCATCACCTGCACGCTGGCGGGGATCACATTTTCACTCTGCGTAACCTGGCCGCTGGGACTTACATGTATGGCCCCGATGATGCGAACGGCGTTGCGCTCATCCACTTTAACCAGGGCAAAGCCCGACTGTGCCGAGTGCGCGCCCTCACTGGGTTTGTGGTTCATTCCTTCAGTCGAAGTGTGCACGGTGATCGGTTCTGAGAGCACCGGCTCCTTATCATCTGAGACGTTGAGCGAGAGAAAGAACGACGGATCGTTGACGTGCAGGTGAATCTTGGAGTGAGCGCCCTCAAGCTCGATGTCGGCCCTCTGCCCAGCCAGGGGATTCAGCACCCCAATGCCGTGCCGCTGGCGCGCGTTCAGGTCGAGATCGTTGGGCGGAATCTCAACCAGCTCCGGCGTGCCGTGAAAATTGTCGAGGACGAAGACGCCGTCTTCATCCGGCAGTTCAAGGCCCGTTGACACCTCGGGCATGCGAGCCTTCTGATCGTCGCGCTCTTCGGTCTCTTCCTTGTCGATCGACTCGGCCTCCTTCATGGCCGGCGACGAGTCGTCGTCAGAGGTCAAATTGGCGTGCGCCTGCTCCCATTTTTTGGTGGCGTCCCAATCCACGAGATCGACTGGCATCTCTTCCCAGTCGCCGCGCTCCTGCGAGAGATAGCGCACCCTTGCGCCCACGATCTTGTAATCCCGAACGATCTGGTAGGAGCCGTCTTTGAGGATGAGCCGGTGGTTGCGGCCCATATCAGGCAGATCCGGGGTCATAGGGAGGGGCTTGCCGTGATTATCTGCCGGATCAGAGCTTTGCGCCCACACCGGGACGGCGATCAGCATCAAGCCGAGGCAAAGCGGCAATGCGCGTCGAAGATGAACGATTCCGGTCATGGCGGAGAATCCGGCGCCCCCGCGCCGGAAAGCGATGCATTCGGGCAGCTTCGGCCGGCCTTCCCACCGATCAGCGGTTTCCGGCAGAACACCGCGAAGTCGATATGAACCCTCATTTTAGACGAAGCAAGAGCGACAGTGTTGGCACCCCGGCACGTTCTCAATGCATCAAACCGTTACCAGGGCGCGCCTTCCGCGTCCAATCTTGTGTATCCTTAAACTGTGGGCTTACGCTTTTGACAGGACTTCGGGCACATTTGAACGTTGATCTCCGCTCGCGCCGCGGCTTGATGGCTGCGATCGCGGGGTTGTGCCTTGCCCTGCTGGCCATGCTGGCCGTGGCCCAGGTTGCTCACCTGCACGCCAACGAAACCGATGCGGATCACTGTCAGCTCTGCATCGTCATGCACACAGCCGTACCCGCTGTGGCCGCTACCGCGGTCATAGTGCTGGTGCATCTGGGAGCCTCCACTCCGCCGGCCGAGCCTATCTCCATTGCCCGGCAGAGCTACTTCCAGCTCTTCATCCGTCCTCCTCCCGTCTCCTGCTGAGCGCCACTCCGGCGGTTTTTGTTCCCTTCGAGTCTGACGCATCCTTCGTATTCATAAGAACGCTGGAAAGCCGCACTCGCCGCAAACGGCGCGTGAGCTTTCGGCTTTTCGATACAGGCTCATTCGCCACCGGATGGACGCTCCTCCATGCTGAGAAACTGCCGCGCGGCCACAAACCTCCGGCAAAACGATCGCTTTTCAGCCAATTCTCAGGAGACTATCCAATGCAATTCCCTCGTGGCGCAATGCTACGCACCCTTCCCATCCTCATCCTCGGTCTCGGAGCGCTCTGCGCACAGGCGCAAAGCGGCAACGCCGGAGCCATACGCGGCACGGTGACTGACCCTAGCGGCGCAGTTATTCCCGGTGCAACGGTTCATCTGACCAACCCGGTGAGCGAATTCGACCAAACCGCGACCACTGACGCAACAGGCCAGTTTGCATTCCACAACGTCCCCTTTAACCCCTACCGGATCGACGTCTTCGCCAAGGGTTTTGCCCGCCTGAGCCGAAATACTGAAATTGACTCGTCGGTTGGAACCAGCCTCAAGTTGGTTATGCAAATCTCGGGGGGCAGCCAAACCGTGACGGTCGAGTCCTCCGGCGACCTGATTGAGGACGATCCAACCTTCCACACCGACGTGGACCGCGACCTGTTTCAGAGGGTGCCGCTGGAGAGCGCGTCTTCTACGCTGAGTTCGCTCGTCACTCTTTCCACTCCCGGCGTCGCGGCCGATTCCAACGGCCTCTTCCACGGTCTCGGGGACCACGCCTCCAACTCGTTTTCCATCGACGGCCAAGAGATCACCGACCAGCAAAGCAAGGTCTTCTCCAACCAGTTACCGTCCGACGCCGTTCAATCCATTGAGGTCATCAGCGGTGCGCCTCCGGCCGAGTTCGGCGGCAAAACCAGCCTGGTGATCGTAGCCACCACACGATCCGGCGAGGGAATCACGAAGCCTACCGGCGACATCTACGCTTCCTACGGTTCGTTCGGGTCCGCCAATGGCGGCTTCGAACTCTCCTACGGCGGCAAAGCCTGGGGTAACTTTATCGAGGCGGACGGACTCAACACCGGACGCTTCCTCGATCCGCCCGAGTTCACCGTCTTCCACGACAAGGGCAACGAGCAGAACTTCTTCGACCGCATCGATTACAGCTTTTCGTCAAAAGATTCCATCCATTGGGATTTGAACTATAGCCGCTCCTGGTTCCAGACCCCCAATGCATTCCAAAACATTGATGTGCAAAACGTCATTAACGACACAGGCATCAGCGCCAGCCCCTCCTTTGGTAGTGTGGGTAACACCGACCAAGGCTCCAAGATCAATACGTTTAATATTTCGCCCACCTACACGCACATCGTCAGCAACGACTCGGTCCTTAACCTGGGCGCATTTATCAGAAAGGACATTTACGGCTACTATCCCAGCGGCAATCCTTTTGCCGACCTGGGGCCAGCGAACCTGCAAACTTCCTCCATCTCCCAATACCGCACGTTGGCTAACGGGGCCATTCACGGAGATTACTCGTATGTCAAAGGAGTGAATAACCTCAAAGCCGGATTCCAATACGGCGATACATGGCTACGCGAGCATGACGCCCTGGGCATCGTCTGGAACCAATACAACTCACCCTGCATGGACGCCAATGGACTTCCGCTGGCGGGATTCTCCTACCAGGACTACCTGAACGATTGCGCCGCAGGCCCAGATGGAGCAAGTGCCAACGGCAACTACCTGACTGCCTTAGACGGCCCGTTGGGAAACTACGACCTAACCCGCGGCGGCAGCGATTACTATTGGTTCGGCCACACCGATGTAAAAGAACTGGCCCTGTATATTGAGGACCAGATCAAAGCCGGCAACTGGATTTTCAATCTCGGCATGCGTGGCGACCTGTACAACGGTCTCGCAGTCGCCCGCCAGCCCGAGCCCCGCGTCGGCTTCGGGTATACCATCAAACCCTCTTCGACCGTTCTGGCCGTCTCTTACGCGCGTACCATGGAAACCCCATTCAACGAAAACCTGGTCCTCTCCAGTCTGGGATGCACCGATCCAGTCCTGAATCCCCTCCTGGCGTGCCAGCCGAACGTGTATGCGAGGCTCCAGCCCGGATTCCGCAATGAGTTCCATGCGAATTTCCAGCAGGCCTTCGGAAAGCATGCCGTGGTTAGTGGCGAATACATCTGGAAGTACACGCACAATGCCTTCGACTTCAGCGTGCTGGGCAATACGCCCATCACCTTCCCCATCGACTGGCATAACTCGAAGATTCCCGGCTACGCTCTCCGCGCCGAGATGCCCGACACTCACGGCTTCAGCGCCTACCTCGTTACGTCCTCGGTGGCTGCGCGCTTCTACCCGCCGCAAATTGCCGGTGCCGGCGCCAGCAGCGGAGTTACGCCGGGCCAAGCCTATTACCCCTTCCGAATCGACCACGACGAAAGGTTCAACGAGACTACTCACTTCCAATACCAGATTCCCGGCCAGAGCTGGATAAGCGGTCTATGGACCGGCTTCAACTGGCGTTTCGATTCGGGTCTCGTAGCCGGATCCGCAACGTGCTACAACCCCTCCTCCAACGATCCCAACACTGCCTGTCCAAATAGCTCATCGAACCCGGATGGCAGCCCTGCTACGCTGAACGGTGTGCCAGCGGTGCTGCTGGTAGACAATGGCATATTCCCGCCCGCAAATCCTCTCAATGGGAACGCAGCCCCTACGCCCTTGACCGCGGACGAAGAGTTCCAGTCGGGACTGGCCTGCAATGGAGATGTAGCCACGCCGACTCACCAAATTGGTGTGCCGGTTCCGGGCTTCGACTTCCTTCCGGGCCAGCCCTATTATGAGTGCCAGGCCAACCAGCTTACCTCCAGCTTGCTCAACATTCCCGCGCCGAACACGGGCGACAACGACCACGCCCCTCCGCGCGTCGCGCATCGCAGCCTGTTTGACGTCACGGTCGGCAAGAACAACATTTTCCATGCCGACAAGTACAAAACCGATCTCGACTTCACGGCGATCAACGTCACCAACAAGTACGCGCTGTACAATTTCCTTTCCACCTTCAGCGGCACGCACTACGTAACTCCGCGCGCGCTGACGGCGAAGGTGACGTTCAATTTCTAACCGTCTTTTGCTGCGGCCGCGCCTGAGGCAACTCGAGCGCGGCCCGGCCAACCGATTCACTTGGATACCGGCCCCGGTTCATCGCCGGGGCCGATTGTTTATTGCGCGTTTAAAGCTAATGTCCGACACTATATGCATGACACGGCCCTCATTCAGGTTCCTGCTCATCGCGTGCTGCGTCATCGTGCAGATTCATCCTCCTTCCTTCGCCAAGGAATCCAGGAAAGATAAGGACATCTCCGGCGTCACCTACGCACTGTTTCGCGACGGTTCAACATCCGGCAAAGATATGCTTCTGACCATCGTGGAACAGACGCATTGGGATAACGGCGGCGCAGGCAATCTTGATCGTCTGGCCTATCACTTGCGGTTTGTGAAGGTGGGCGAGACGCAGACTCCCGAGGGCAGCGTGACCCGCTACCGGATTTTTGCCGAGGGAGCGCCCGAAAACAAGGTCTATGGCCTGGGCACCTGGATCGTCGGAAAACTTGTGAGCTATGGCGATCAGGATGTGTATGTGAATGCGCAGGGCCTGGTAATGACCCGCCGGGCGCATCTCGCCGAGGAAGGTGCTTCAGAGTTGCCGGGCGTGGAACTGCTTGTATCCCCGAAGAATATCCCTGGCGAGCCGACGCGCTACGCTCTCTACAGCCGCGACCGCGAGGTGACCGCATTCGGAACCCTGGTTCCTCATCCGGTGGTCAACCAGGACGGCGGTTGCCGGCTTGAAGCGAGGATTGCCGCGCCGGATGCGACCGCGGTGCTCATCGTGGCCGATGGTTTCGCCGCGCGAGCAAGGCTTCCGGTGGTTCTCGAGTCGCAGGGCGAGATTACGAATGTCGATGTGGTCACTGACGATAACGGCCACGCCGTGGTGGCCAGCTTTCCTTACATTCAGGGCAAGATACAGGGCACGCTGAAGGCCTCGGCTGAGGGGCAGGATTGCCTGCCCTCAGTGCAGGTACCATGGGGCGGTGGAACGGCTTCTGCGCAGGTGAAAAAGTAGCGGGGGCCGGCTACCCCACATCAAGTTCCCGCCGGTACGCTTCGAAGACTTCGTTGCCAAAGCAGGCAAAGATCGCTTTCTCGATTTCGGGGTTTGCGTCGAGCGCCGCCCGCGTCTCGCGCACAGCGATTGCGGCGGCTTGCGGGATCGGATAGCCGTAAATCCCGCAACTGATGGCCGGAAACGCCAGCGTCTTGAGCCCCTTTTCGCGCGCAATCGCAAAGCACGCGCGATAGCAACCCGCCAGCAGCTCCGGCTCGCGATGGTTGCCGCCGCGCCACACCGGCCCCACTGTATGAATCACATGCTTTGCCGGCAGTCGATAGCCTTTGGTGATTTTGGCCCGGCCAGTCGGGCAGCCGTCCAGCAGCCGGCACTCAGCCAAAAGCTCAGGGCCCGCCGCCCGATGGATCGCCCCATCCACGCCGCCCCCGCCCAGCAACGACTCATTGGCCGCGTTCACAATGGCGTCCACGGCGAGGGTGGTGATGTCGGTTTGACGGACCTCGATCCTGTCGTTCATGACCCTTCCGTTCTCCCACGCCGCTTAACTACTTCCCCTTGCCGCGCGATTCCGGCGCAATATCTCCGTACACGATTCCGCGCCCCTGTGTGCCCACATACACCCGCCCGAAAATTCGCGGATCTCCGGTAACGTCGCCGAGCTTTCCGTACTGGTGCGCGTCGTCGTTGATGCGCGTCCACGACCGGCCTTCGTCCAGGGAGCGGAAGATTCCGTATACGCCGTTCACCGTTCCAACCGCGTACACCGTCGGATAAGGATTTCCCTCCGCCGGCCTCCCGAAACCCACCAGCTCTGTGCCTTCAATTGAAGTGAGCCGGGTAAAACTTACGCCGGAGTCGGTCGAATGATACAAGCCAGTCCCCAGTGGCAGCCAAACGTCTCCCTCATGGTCGGGCACGGTTTTAGGTATGGCTTCTGCCGTCCAGCCCGGGCTGCCGTGGTCGCGGGGCAGGCCGGCGGCGCGTTGCACAAACGTCGCTCCGCCGTCGCTGCTCGCATAAACCGTTCCGGTGGCAGCGTCGTATCCGTAGAACTTCATGGGATTCACGCGATCAGACGCCACGCGCAACCCTTTGGGCGCTCCGGTGCACGCGACCCATGTACGGCCGTCGTCGCGCGAAGTTGCCGGCAAGGCCACGCCAGGCGCCCAAACAATTGCCGAGCCATCGGCCGCCACCGACACCGTCGCGGCATAGCCGTCGTAGGTCGGTCCCGCTCCGGTTCCGGCGGGCAGGCTTGCGAACGGCTTCCAAGTGCTGCCGCCGTCGAGCGAATAGGCGCCGGCCACGGTTCCACGATAATCCAGCAGGCCTACGCGGGCCACGATGTTCGGTTTCGATTCGGCGTAGTCCAGCCCCGCCACTTCGATCATCACCGGGTTCAGGAACGTGTCCGGTGAGACTTGAAAGTCAGTGTGCTTCATGCCTCCTTCGTCGGCCAGCGCGCTGAGCAGATGCGCGCCCGCCGGCGGGCTCACTACCTCGTGAATCACCGTCTCCTCGATTCCTTTGGCTCCCACCGTCCAGTGCACCGTTTGGCGCGTGTCCATATTTGTTACATCGGTGGTGGCCCACACCGTGTTGCCGCCCTGGTAAAGAACATGGCCGGAATCGAAAGGATCGATCTCCACCGACGAGTTCCACACTCCAAAGACCGATTGGTGGTTGAGAAACGGCGACAGCGAGGTGTCGAAGACGGAGTATTTTCTCAGGCTGGTCCAAGTCGAGCCGCCATTGGTGCTGCGAAAAATGTCGTCGCCCGGACTCCATCGATTCCACGTGCCAACCATCACCGTGCCGCTGCGCTCGGCATCGGCCGTCACCGCGACATATCCGTACCAGAGTTTCCCCTTGGGCTCCGGCGGCGTAATGTTGGTCCACTTTCCGTCGCTGGTGTCGAGCTTGTACACGGCCCCCTCGCCGATGCCCTGGAGTGTTGCGGCATTGCAATACGTAATGTAAAGCTCGCCATCGGGTCCGAGCGCCGATCGCATCGGCCGCGGCGCTTCGCCATTCTCAAGCGCGGCGGGCTGGCCGGGGACCACCTGCCAGCTTTGCCCGCCGTCGGTCGAGCGGTAAATGCCTCCCGAATAAGCAGCCACATACACCGTTCCCTTGTGCCGCGGGTCGAAGCGAACAAAATCCAGTCCCATGGTGTCGGACGAACTGGTAATGGGAAAACCGCTCATCTGGCTCCATGTCTTTCCGTAATCCTCGCTGTGCCACAATCCGTTTGCATGGGTGCAGAGATAGAGTTCGCTGGGTTGGAACGGATTGACGGCCAGCCGCTCACCACCCTGCTGGCCGAACATGTCGTTGGCGCCCAGTTTGAAAGGCAGGGGGACCCTTTTGAAGCTCGCTCCGTAGTCGGCCGAGACCAGGATGGCCCCGTTTGTTGCCCATGGCTCAGTGTAGGTTCCGGCAGCAATGTAAACGCGCCGGGGATCGGTTGGATCGAGGGCGATGCTCTCGACGCCGGTGAGGTTCGAATCCGATTTGGACCCGCCCAGCCAGTCCAGCAGCGGAATCCAGGTCGAGTGCTTCGCGTCCCAGCGGTAGGCGCCACCGACATTGGCGCGGATGTACATGAGTCCAGGGGCCTTGGGGTGCATGTAGATGCCGGGCATTACGCCGCCGTCTACAATCGTCACGTTCTGCCAAAGATATTTCGGTGCGGCGCCGGGGCTTTGGCCGCGAGCGATCGCAACAAACCCGAGTGCCGCGCTGACGGCTAGCAGTTTGCGCATTACGACCAGCCAAGGAATTCTCATAAAGGCGCCTGATCCACTATCTTTTTAACCGCCAAGCAGATCGCGGGAGTATCAGCCCAGTTATCCTACGCTCCCGCAAAAACCCACTTTCTTCGCATCGCGAACTCTGCCATACTTGATTGTGCCCACCAGGTACGTCCAACCACAACAATTTAATAAAGAGGTTGCATCGATGTCGGCAAAGTATGTCTTTGTAACGGGCGGAGTTGTGTCCAGTTTAGGCAAGGGTCTGGCTGCGGCTTCAATCGGCTGCCTGCTCGAGAGCCGCGGTTTGCGGGTGAACATGATGAAGTTCGACCCCTACCTCAATGTCGATCCCGGAACCATGTCGCCGTTTCAGCACGGCGAGGTGTTTGTGACTGACGACGGCGCCGAGACCGATCTCGACCTCGGCCACTACGAGCGCTTCACCCACGCGCCCCTCTCGCGCGACAACAACCTTACCACCGGTCGCATCTACCAGCAGATCATCCAGAAGGAGCGCCGGGGCGATTATCTCGGCGCCACCGTGCAGGTGATTCCCCACGTCACCAACGAGATCAAGAACGCCATGCGCAAAGTGGCATCGAACGGCGCCGACGTGACCATTGTCGAGATCGGCGGCACGGTGGGCGACATCGAATCGCTGCCGTTTCTTGAAGCCATCCGCCAGATGCGCCAGGAGCTGGGCCGCGAAAACACCGTCTTTGTGCACCTCACCCTGGTCCCATTCATCGCCGCCGCGCAGGAGCTGAAAACCAAACCCACGCAGCACTCCGTTAAGGAGCTGCTCTCCATCGGCATCCAGGCCGACGTGCTCATGTGCCGCAGCGAGCGTCCGCTGAGCCGCGAGATCAAGCAGAAGATCGCCGCCTTCTGCAACGTTGAAGAGCGCGCCGTGATCGGCGCCAAGACGGTGCCGTCAATTTACGAAGTGCCCCTCAATTTTGCGCAGGAGGGCGTCGACGACCTCATCCTCAAGTACATGCACAAGGACGCGCCCGAGGCTGACCTGAGCAAATGGCGTGACCTGGTCGACCGCTGCTACCACCCCAAGGATGAAGTTTCAATCGCCATCGTGGGCAAGTACACCGATTACGAGGACAGCTACAAATCGCTCAAAGAAGCGCTGACCCACGGCGCAGTCTCGCAGAATCTGAAGCTCAAGCTCACATGGATCGAGGGCGAAGGGCTGGAGTCGCAATCGCCAGAGGATCGCAGCTATGAGCCGCAGCTCGAGGGATTCGACGGCATCCTGGTGCCGGGCGGCTTCGGCAAGCGCGGCATCGAGGGCATGCTGAACGCCATCCGCTACGCGAGGGAGAAAAACGTGCCCTACTTTGGAATTTGTCTGGGCATGCAGACCGCGTGCATCGAATTTGCCCGCAACGTCTGCGGCCTCAAGGACGCGAACTCCAGCGAGTTCGACCCGGCAGCGCAACACCGCGTCATCTATAAACTGCGCGAGCTGCTGGGCGTGGAAGAGATGGGCGGGACAATGAGACTGGGAGCGTGGACCTGCATCCTGCAACCGGAATCGCTGGCCGGGCAGGTCTACGGCGGCGCAACCGAGATCAGCGAGCGCCACCGCCATCGCTACGAGTTCAATCGCGAGTACGAAGCGCTGCTGACAGGTGGGGGCCTGCGCATCAGCGGCACCACGCCCGACTCAACCTACGTCGAGATCGTCGAGATCCCCAGCCACCCTTATTTCATCGGCTGCCAGTTCCACCCCGAGTTCAAGTCCAAGCCCCTCGAGCCGCACCCGCTGTTCCGTGAGTTTATTGTGGCCAGCTACCGCAATCGCCTCGCGCGGGGAATGCAGGAAGCCTCAGAGGACGTCACTTCAACTAGAGCAATGTCATCCTGAGCGTCCGGAGCGCAGCGCAGGGCGCCGAGGATCTGCGGTCGTTTTTTTGAACCGGAGAGAGCGCAAACATGCGGTTCACATCACGGCGGTTTAAACGCGAAACCGTTGCATTAATTATGGTAATTGCATCTGCGGCAACATATCTGTTTCTGCAAGACATGCGGTGGGCTGTCTATGCCACTCTTTGCGTTGCCTACACCATCGTCATCGTCGGCATGGCGTGGGCAAACGGAAAGTGGAAAGACTATTTTGGCGGTGGAAGCAGCGGCATCGCCAAGCTCGTTCAAATCCACATCGGGTTTCTGCTCGTTGCTGTCCTGCTGCTTTGGCTTGCGCTCAAGCTCGCGCCTGCCATGCCGGAGTGGCTTGCTTCGCGGGGCGGCGACGCCTGGTCCTGGTACCACGTGCTTGTGATTGCCTTGCTGGTCGGAGTTGTGATGCTGGAGCAATGGTGGATCGAGAAAGGGTCGCGCAAGACCGAGACTCAGGCCACTACGATCAGCCAAGGCCGGTGAGCTCGACCGCGTTCACCATTGAATCTTCGCCACCCGCCGTCTCGGGCGCATTGTCCATCAGTTTCCGCAGTCGATTTAAATAGTGCAGATCGAATGCTCGCTCGCCGTTGTCCGGCAAACGGTTGGTGCGTTCCATCTGCCTCTGCCAAATGTCTTCAGCTTCCTTAAGCCGATTTTCGATGACGCAGTAGGCAAGAATGCCGAATTCCGATTCTTCCTTTCGGTCGAATGGCTTCGCATTGAGCCCGCGCTCCCACCATTTCTCCGCCATCTCCCGGTCTTGCGAAAAACTGACCGCACGCAAAACCATCGCTTCGCAGTTCTCCTTCCACAATTCCCCCATTCCTGCTACCAACGGCTCTGCCTTGCTTAACTCCGCAATTGCGTCTTCGAATCTCCCGCAATCGAAGTAATAATCGGCAGCAACCAGATGCAGATATGCAACAAGGTGGGGCGCCAGGTCTCCGTTCGATGCCGTCCTCTCAATCAGCGCTATGTCGTAATCCCGGGGCCGCGTCGGTCCAATCTTCCCGGCCTCCTGCGTTGCCAATATGCGGCGATAGTCTTCCATCACATGCCCGATAACTACCTGGTAAATGCGCGCACCGTCGGAGTAAGCCGCCGCTTCACGCACAGGAATCAGATTGGCAAGAAAGAACACCGCGCTGAGCGAAGTGACGTAGCCCATTAACTGCCACGCAGGCTCATAGGCCGAGCCCTTCGCAGTCAATAAAAACAGCAGCGTCATTCCGCCGGTGATAAGGCTTGCCAATGGCCCGCCGGCCGCCGTCCATATTGCATCTGATTTCCGGTACTCGCTCGGTCCCGGCGGAATAATTCTCACTCCGCCTTGTAAAAGGCACTTCCACGAAGTGGGTGCGACGAATTTCCATTTGCCCTCTTTGATCTCCACGTGAAAAGGCCCGATGCGGACCGAGAGCAACCTCATGCCGAATGACAGTCCCGCGGCGATGTGTCCGAGCTCATGAAATATAGTCGCAATCAGCAAAGCGCCGAAGAAGCTCAGTTGATCGCCGAGAAAACCGGATGCCCGTTCCAGGCCCTGCTCCTCCGCCCACCCGGAGATCTTGAAATTGATAAACCAAAGACTGGCAACGATGAACACAACGACGAGGATGCTTGAAATCCTGCTGGTGCCATCTCCCTTGACCCTGGCCGGAGGCGTTTCCACTGACAGCAGCTCGCTCACGGAGTTGCGCGGAAAGAATGCCGATATGATCAGGATCCCGGCCGCCAGGTGCGCTGCGGGCAGCACCAGAACAAACGCTTCGGAACGACCGAATCCGGAATAGTGAATAATTACCGCCGCGGCTGCGATGAGTGGAATAGCGCTCGCCAGGAAGGCAGCGCCGCAGGCGATGGCCCAGATGCGCGTGCCCGGTTTGCGGCGATGATACTGCAGCAGGGTGATCGCGCTGGTAATGCAAAGCGCCAAAGGAGAAATTCCCAAAAGTATCAATACGGCTCTTAAGAGAAAAAGCAGGACCTGATATTCAGATTCCGACATATTTTGATAGCCATATGCCGGTTCTGAGATCAACCGATAAATTGCAAAGGGAAGTGAGACCGCGGCGATGCCGTAAACAAAAGGCACAACCCACAGTAGGCCAAGAACAATCTTCCGCAAGCGAGGCACCGCGTGCTCCTCTCGGCAATCGATATGCGAAAACAATCAAGGTTTTCGAATTCAGAACACTCTACCAAAGACACGGGGATTGTGCAGTGAATAAACTCACTCGCTTCAAGGTTGTCGATGGATGCGCAACGCGCAGATTTCGAGGCAAGGCTGTGCGTGGCGAGCTATTCATGGGCCTTCACCCCAGCACCACTGCACCTTTCGTCTTGGCAGCCAGCGCGCGATCGAAGGTGACGAGGGTCAACCCAGCGGCTTCGGCAAAGGCGGCAAGATAAGCGTCGGCCCAGGTTTTTGGCGACGCGAATTCCGATTCGGTTCTCTGTCGGAGGCCAATCTCGATACCGGCCGGCTCTTCCATAAATACTGCGTTTCCGGAATCGATCCAGCGGTCATAGATTTCCCAGCATTGGCGCTGATTTCGCCTATCCTTGCCCATCGCCGCTTCGTTGTTCATCAGCCTGAAGAATCCGAGCTGCGTGTGGCGGCAAAAGACGAAAGTTGCACTCGGTTCCTGCGCGCGGAACCACGTGTCCGCCGTTTCAAAGTGAATATGAGCCGGGTAGCTGAGAGCGAGCCAAACGTTGATGTCAAGGAAAAGGAATGTACTCGTAGACGCCGTCCTTTCCCAGCTTCAGCGCGCCTGGAGTGCGCGAATGGATAACGGGAAACCGCTTCGCGGGTTCGGCTACGGCTTTAGGGGAAGTCGATGAGGTCATAAATGGTCTCGTTATCGATGACAAGCCTATCCATACGTGTGGACGGAATTAGGGGAGGGCTGAACGGCCTTCGGGGGGTGGTGGGCTTCTTTTGCCGCACCGCCTCCAACCCCTCCAGCACCAGTTCGCGCACCGTGATGCCTTTTTTGGCCGCCATGACCTTGATCGTCCGATAAACGTCATCCGGGATGTCGATCGTCGTCCGCATATTTCCATAATAGCATATTTATGTATTTATGCATCGCCTGACGCCCGCTCCACGGACGGCCGAGTTCCCCCGCCATCGCTGCCCCCTCTGTTGCATTCCGGCTGATTTCCACTGCCCGACACTCGAATCCGAGTTTTTTTATCCCACTTTGAAATCGTTCTTGCATCTTAGTTTCGTGGACCCTTTCGGGCTATTGACAACGGTTTTTCCCGGGCCTATTGTGTGAAAGTTTTTGAGCGAAAGGAAGGAAGAAAGATGGTCGCGTATTTTCAGCTCCAACCCCCTGAGGACGAACTTCAGGAGCTGGCCGATGAATATTGGAAGAAGGCAGGGGAAAAAATACAAGTGCTTGAAAAGTCAGCATTTGAAGCCGGAGAAAGCATTCGCAACGGCGACTTCACCCTAGCCAACCTTGAAGCGATTGTGCGCTGGAAATCGGAGCGCTCGGTGCAATATCTGATCGCCAACAGCAACGAGAAAATCCGGCGCGTGCTGGCCGCGGTGACGGCCCCCGATGCCACCACCGAATCCGCGGTCAAATCGCTGCTCGACCTGCAAGGCGTCGATTTGCCGGTGGCCTCGGCCATTCTGGCGGCAATTTACCCCGAGCGCTACACGGTGCTTGACTATCGCGCCCTCGAAGCCCTGGGCCATGCGCGGCACGACGTGCACTTCTACGAGGAGTACCTGGCCTTTTGCAAGCGGTTGGCCGAGAGCAACATCGTGAAGGCGCAGAGCGATCTGCCCGCCCCTACTCCACTGCGCACGCTCGATCGCGCACTGTGGGAGTGGTCGCGCAGCCACACCAGTTGACGCGCCCCCCGGCTCGGGCTCGTCCACATTTCCATTTCGTGAGGACCCTTGTACTCAAGGGGCCTGTGCTCAGCACATACCCCGCGACGCGGTGTGACTGCCGGCTCCCTCACACTCACACCCACACTTACAGTCCCCCGGCGCTGCCCCTAGTAGAATCTCCTACGTGAGCAACTCCTTTGAAATAGGGCCGGTCCAGGTTGGACCAGGCCGGCTGTTCCTCATCGCCGGTCCCTGCGTCATTGAAAGCGAATCCCACGCCCGCTTCATGGCCGAGGCCATCCAGCGCATCACGGCCGACCTCGGCGTCCCCTACATCTTCAAAGCCAGTTACGACAAGGCCAACCGCACCAGCGTCAAGAGTTTCCGCGGTCCCGGCCTGGCGGAGGGCACGCGCATCCTCGCCCGCATCGCCAAAGATACCGGCCTGCCCGTGCTCACCGACGTCCATGAGCCCTCGCATTGCGAAGTCGCCGCCGAGGCAGTCGACGTCCTGCAGATCCCCGCCTTCCTTTGCCGGCAGACCGACCTGCTGGTCGCCGCCGGCCGCACCGGACGCGCCATCAACGTCAAAAAGGGCCAGTTCGTGGCCCCGTGGGACATGAACCACGCTGTCGAAAAGATCCGCTCCACGGGCAATGAGCGCGTCTTACTCACCGAACGCGGCGCCAGTTTCGGCTACAACAACCTCGTCGTCGACTTCCGCTCGCTGGCCATCATGCGCAAACTGGCCCCGGTGGTCTTTGACGGAACCCACTCCGTGCAGCAGCCTTCCTCGGCCAACGGTGTGAGCGGCGGCCAGCCCGAGTTCATCCCGCTGCTGGCACGCGCGGCGGTGGCTGTAGGCGTCGACGGCCTCTTCCTTGAAGTCCATGACGACCCGGCTAACGCCAAAAGTGATGGCGCCAACGCCCTCGACCTCAAAATGCTCCCGATGCTGCTCCAGAGCCTGCTCGCCATCCACACCGCTGCGCAAGGGGTCCCCCACGAGGCATAACCCGTTGCCCGCGCCACCAGCGTCTCAGCAAATCGCCCGGCGCGCGCTTCGCATCGCGCTCTGGGTGCTGGTTGCTGCGCTCGGCCTCGCCCGCTTCCTGTGGCTGGCCGCCGACTTCCCCAACTACTCGCCGTGGATGATCGACCAGGCCAAGTTCACCGACGAAGGCTGGTGGGCCAACGCCGCCATCATGCACGCGCTCACCGGTCACTGGCACATCGCCGGCGGCTACAACCCCGCCGCCGCGCTGCCGGTGTGGCCGGCGATTCTCGGCGCCCTCTTTAATTTCACCGGCATCGGCATCATCGCGGCGCGCGCCCTCAGCGTAGTCTTCTCGCTGGCCACGCTCGCGGTCGCGTACCTGCTGATCCGCCGCTGCGCGCCAAGCCGTATCGCCGCCGAAGCCGCCGTGCTGCTGCTCGCCGCAAGCCCCTTCGCCTTTGTCTTCAGCCGGCTCGCCATTCTCGACACTGTCGCAGTCTTCGAGTTCTGCCTGGCGCTCCTCCTCGCTTCCCGCACGGCCAAAGACCGCATCTTGCCTCCCATAGCTCTCGCTTTGCTCATCACCGCGGCGCTGCTTACCAAGACTACCTTCGCCGTCCTCATCCCCGCCATCGCGTGGATGGCATTTCACTCCGCAGGCCGCGGCTGGCGCGCGCTGCTCCGCGTTCTTCTCGTTACAGCCGTAGTCCCTTTCGCTCTGTTCCGGCTCTGGGGCCTCTTCGCCGCCTGGCTCGGCTACGGCGCCGACTACAACTTCTTCTACGGCGTCAACGCCATGCCCGACATCGATTGGCCGCAGACGCTGCACTGGCTCCACGATCTGGCGGTCAACGGCCTTTGGATCGACCGCCTGCTCTATCCCGCGGCTCTCGCCATCCTCGTCGCGTCCGTCGCCCTTGCGCGCTCGCTATCCACCCCACGGATGAAGACCTATCCGTGGGGGCCCCGGCTCTGGCGCAACCCGCTCTTCACGGCCTCCTGGATCGCCATCGCCGGCGCGGCCCTGTTCGTCTTCAGCCGGCAGGACGACTACGCACCGCGCTATTTCCTGGTGATGCTGGCGCCGGTCATCTTCATCGTCGTGCTGGC
>Ga0335074_10003411_pt1 | contig 21716 bp, 20 predicted proteins | sample Lox_Sample_23_FD_206715 | JGI IMG/M metagenome (GOLD analysis project Ga0335074, IMG submission 206715) | Soil microbial communities from Loxahatchee National Wildlife Refuge, Florida, United States - Lox_Sample_2.3 | ecosystem: Environmental > Terrestrial > Soil > Wetlands | place: USA... | reverse complement strand
CACCAGCAGATCGGCATGTGCCCCGGGAACAATCTCCCCAAGCTTGCCATCGGCGCGAACGATCTCCGCGTTGATCAGCGTAGCCGAGCGGATTACCTCTTGCGGCCGCATCGCCTCGGCCCGGATGGTGAACTCGTTGCAGTGGTCGGTCTGGAGCTGGCCCAAAAGGTCGCTGCCGAAGCCGATTTTCACCCCAGCCGCCCTGCACATTTCCAACGACTGCAACCCGGCCGCCAGCACCTTGTCGTTCTTCGCCAGGCTATATTCGGACAAGCCGAACTGCGGTCCGCGCTTCTTGAGCGAGTCGTAAGCGACGAGGGTAGGCACCAGATACGCGCCGCGCTCGGCCAGCAGCGCCGCGGTCGGGGGATCGATCAGGTTGCCATGCTCGATCGTGCGCACACCGCCTGTCACCGCCCGCTCGATCGCCTTCGCGCTGTACGCATGCGCCGCGACATAGCTGCCCCAGCGAGTAGCCTCTTCGACAGCCGCCTCGATCTCGTCCATGCGGTACTGGATGCTTTCCAGCGGATCGGCCTGCGAGGCGACACCGCCGGAGAGCATCAGCTTGACATGGTCGGCGCCCTTGCGCAGCTCATCGCGCACCGCCTTGATCACGTCAGGAACACCGTCAGCGACGCGTGACGTCCAGTTCAGCCCGTTGCAGCAGGCACAAACGAAACTTGTCTGCGTGCGCCGGCGATGATCCGCATGGCCACCGGTTTGACTAAGCGGCTGGCCGGCGATGTAAAGTCGAGGGCCGTCGAACAGGCCCTGCTCGACCGCCGCTTTCATCCCCCAATCCGCACCGCCGGCATCGCGCAACGTGGTGAAGCCGCGCATCAGCATCGCCCGCATCGCGACCGAGCCCTTGGCAGCGAGCAGGGTCAGCGGCACATCATCAAGCAGCCGCAAATTTACTTCGGTCAGCACAATGTGGATATGCGCATCGATCAGCCCCGGCATCAGCGTGCGGTTGCCGATCGCAACGCGGGTCGCGGCGGTGCTGTGAATTGGGCGGTCCGAGACTTCCTTGACAGCGCCATTCTCAATCAGGACCTCGATCCCTTCGGCGAGTTCGTCGCGCCGCGGATCGAGAAACCGTCCGCCAGTGAAAAGAAAGTCCGCCATTGCCGTCCCCCGGATCTGTGCCCGCTGCGACAGCGGACGCTATGGGGCGACGATCCGGCGAGTCAAGGAAACCGCAGCTTCTCTCGGGGGCGCAATACCGATTCCAACGGCTGGCTGATCACGCCAGGCGGCCAGCCGATCGTCTCCGGCATGGCGGCGGCGTCAGCGACCGCCCGGAAGGCAAGATGCGCCGGTTGACGATGACCCAGCGCATCGCGAATCTCTTCGTCGGTGGCGGACAACAGCTCGGTCTCCAACGCGTCGAGCAGGCATTCGAGCTCGGTCACAGGCTGCCAATCATTCATGGCTTGCCTCCTACAAGGCCCTGCCGCAGCAGGGTTCGTCGGATCCGCTTGCGGATGGTGTCGTACTCGGCTTCCGACAAATCATGGATGGCGCGGATCTCCTGCGCCGTTCGCCCATCCGCCAGGCCGGCGATCACATTCAATGCCGCAGCGTCACGGGTGAACAGTTTGTGTATCGTCGCCAGAGCCTGCGTGGCGGCGACGATGCGCTCAGGGTCCATTTCGTCGCTGTCGCGGCTCACAGCCATCAGCACTTGCCGGCGTTCGAGGCTGTCGCGACGGCACAGCTCGCTCCAGATGCTGCGCATGATCTGCGCCAGGAAGGCGAGCAGCGGCACGCCCGGCGGCCAGGGACGCGAGCCGTCGAGAGCGCGGCGGATCGCCTCGTTCAGCAGATCCGACCACGCGACGCCGCCCGGCAAGCCGCGGGCGCGCAGGCGCGCCAACGCTTCCAACCGCAGCAGGTCGGCATCGGTGAGGCGCCGGAGAGCCCGCGCAACCTGCTCGGTCGTTCGCGCAAGACGCGCCGGCTGAATTTGGGAACGTTCGGCGGATCGCTGCATAGCGAGAGACTATACGCATGAGGGGCAGCGATGCGGACATGGCGGAAAAAAGATTCCTACGCGGTCCGCGTGGCTCGCCGGTGGCCGCATATCCGGCTGCGTCAACATGGAGGGTTTGCATGTCCGACCCGGCCGAGCGGATAGAAGCCGCACGCCGTTTCTATGCTGAGGAGTTGCGCTTCGTCGCGCATGTCGAGACCGAGGATGTCATTCGTGCCTTCGCCTCGGTACCGCGCGAGAAATTCCTCGGACCGGGACCGTGGCTGGTGATGGGCGACGACTGCACCTATTGGCGCACACCGGACGACGATCCGGCGCACGTCTATCACAACGTGCTGCTGGCGATCGATGCAGCGCGCGAACTGAACAACGGGCATCCGCAGTTCTGGGCCGGTCTGTTGGACAAGCTGGGCCTGCGGCGTGGCGACACCGTTTATCACGTCGGCGCCGGGACCGGGTATTACACTGCGATCCAAGCCGAAATCGTCGGACCGGAGGGGCGGGTGACCGGCGTCGAGATCGACCCGGAGCTGGCCGAGCGGGCGCGCGCCAATCTGGCCGACCGCATGAATGTTGAAATCGCAACGGCAGACGGCAGCCTTCACGATCCCGGTCCCGTCGACGCGCTGATCGTCAATGCCGGGGCGACGCATCCGGTGCCAGGCTGGCTTGCAGCCTTGAAGCCGCACGGACGCATGCTGCTGCCGCTGACAACCGATCGGAACGACGGGATCGTGCTGCGTATCGAGCGGATGGGCGAGGAGGCAATCTACGCAGCAGCAGTGGTGTCCGGGGTAGGAATCTATCCGTGCGCCGGAGCGCGGGAACGGAATGCGGAGCGGGCATTGGTGCGGGCCCTAGGTGGCGGTGGGCGGCGCTTCATACGTTCGCTACGGGTGGACCCTCACATCGCGGACGGGACTTGCTGGCTGCATGGCGACGGGTACTGCCTGTCGATCAATCCGCCCGCCGCCAGTCACCGTATTCTCGTTGCTGCGGATAAGGCGCCCGATCCGACAGCGCCGATAAAGCGCTTGGGACGCGGCAACGGACCCGGTGGTGAAACTACGCGACCGATGCCATTGCAGGTCGAAGAACTTTCCGCTGGCTGGCCCCCGCTCCAACACGTCGGCCAGCGCATCCGCCTCGGGCTCGCGTGTCAGGATGGCGACAATCGCGGACGCGTCGACGAAAATCATCCGTCACCGCTAAGCTCGTCGTAGAATGCTTTGTCAGCCTCCAGACCGGTGGCCGGCCGTTTCGGCATACGGTCTTGAAGCGGTCGAAGTCGCTGCCGGAGAGGGACCGCCTCGTCCAGCCGGCGCCGCTCGTTCTCCAACGCCGTCCTGACGGCATCGATCTTGCTCATGCGTTTCCGAGCTGCCAGCTTCTCTGCGAGCTGGTTCACGGCCTCGTTGCGAATGTTGAGGGGGATATCTCCTCCACGTATAGGCGCAAAGAGAATATCGTCTATGCGCGAGTACAGCAAATGGCTGCAGGTGATCACTCTTCGCGCCGGGCAACCTCATCGCCAACCACCAGCACATGCAACCGCCGAGGCCCATGCGCCCCCAGCTCCAGCGTCTGTTCGATATCCGCCGAGCGCGACGGGCCGGTCACAAGCATGACGTTGCGCGGCATGGCGCCAATCTCCGCACGTAGCAAATCCCACGCTTCTTCATAAGCACCGACGATGCGGCTGGCACGCAGCAGCACGATCTCGGTGTCAGCCAGCAGATTGAGCGTGGTGGGTCGTTCCGGTGAAGATGGCAGCATCAGCGTGCCGGTCTCGGCAATGGCGGCGAACGCATGTTGCAGGCTGACAGCATCACTCGGCCCTGACCGGCCTTCGCGGATGCGTAGCAACGGTCGCACCGACCACTCGATCGCCTGCAGTTCCGGATGCGGCGCCATGACCAGTTCGCTCGGCAGGTTCTGCGCGGCAAGATAATCGACGACCGCACCCGGAACTGCGTCCATATCGGGCAGCCGCGTTACGGTACCGAACTCTTTCTCCACATTGGCGATGAACAGCGTGACCTTTTCGGCGTGCGGCAGCCGAGAGCGGGCCGGGATCAGATGCCGCGGATGCGCCGCCAGCCGCCCGCGCAACGCCGCGGCGATGTCGTCGAGCAGCGCCCCACGCCGCAAGCCGCGGCGGATCGAAGCGAGGACGGCATCCCGGCTCATCCAACGCGTCCCCGGCGCTGGGCGCGTGCGTAGCGGGCGAAGAATGTGTCGCCCTGGGGTGCCGGCAGGTCGCGCCCCGCCGTCCACCCGCCGGCCATGGGCAGGCGGGCGAAGCGGCCGCGTCGACGCCCGAGCCACCCCAGGCTCGCGGCCGCCGCGCGCGCGACAACGCGATACACGGCCGGACGGCGAGCGAACCATCCCCATAGCGCGAGATTGCGTCGCTGCACCGGTGGAGTCAGGTGACGCTCGAACTCGCGCTCGCGCCAGTGCCGCATCAGGCCCGGCAGCGGGATCTTCACCGGGCAGACGCTCTCGCATTTACCGCAGAAAGTGGAAGCATTCGGCAGCAGTCCGGCCTGATCGACGCCGATCATTGCTGGCGTCAGCACGCTGCCCATCGGCCCGGGATATACCCAGCCATAAGCGTGCCCGCCGACCGCGCCATAGACCGGACAGTGATTCATGCAGGCGGCGCAACGGATGCAGCGCAACATGTCCTGGAACTCGGTGCCCAGCATCGCCGAACGGCCGTTATCGACCAGCACGACGTGATAGGCATCCGGCCCGTCGAGATCACCCGGCCGCCGCGCGCCCGTACTGAACGTGGTGTAAACCGAGAAATCCTGCCCGGTCGCCGAGCGCGCCAGCACGCGCAGCAGGCTGGTGCAGTCCTCGATCGTCGGCACGATCTTCTCGATGCTGGCCAGCACGATGTGCACGCGCGGCAGCGTCTGGGTCAGATCGCCGTTGCCTTCGTTGGTGACGATTACGCTGCTGCCGGTCTCGGCAATCAGAAAATTCGCGCCGGTGATGCCGACGTCGGCGGCGACAAATTTCTGCCGCAGCCGCGCGCGTGCCTCGGTCAGGATGTCGCGCCCTTCGTGGAATATGCGGTCGGCCGGCAGGTCGGTGTGCGAGGCACGGAACTGCGCCTCCCAGTCCTCGCGGTTGAGATGGAAGGCAGGGGCAAGAATGTGGCTCGGCACTTCATGGCGGAGCTGGAGGATGTACTCGCCGAGATCGGTCTCGACCGGGTGGATGCCGTGCTGTTCCAGGTGCTCGTTGAGGCTCAGCTCCTCGCTGATCATCGACTTGCCCTTGATCACCGTGCGCGCGCCGGCGGCGCGGCAGATCTCCAGCACGGCGCTACGGGCTTCGTCGGCAGTGGCGCACCAGTGCACGATGCCGCCGGCGGCTTTCACGCGCGCCTCGTATTCTTCGAGATAAAAATCGAGATGCGCCAGCGCATGGTTCTTGATGTCGCGGGCGATGTCACGGAGCTGCTCGAATTCCGGCAAGGCAGCAACGGCGGCGGCACGGCGGGCAATAAAGGACGTGCCGCTGCGGGCGAGCGCTTTCTGCAGCCCCGGGTCCGCCAGGGCGCGGCGGGCGTTCTGCTTGAAGGCGTGGCTGGTGGCGAGGTGCATCCGGCTCTCCCTGGAAGGCACTGTAGCCGGTGGGGGCGGCGGTGCCAGAGTGATCGCTCTTCGGGCAGAAATGTCCGATATCTCAGCGGTGAAGCCGCTCGAGCTGCTACTGCTGCTGGGTCGCATAGCCGATACGTCCGGCATCCGCCATTCGGAGCGCGTGGTACGTCACGGCGAGCGAACTGCCACGGTGCCGATGCATCGGCGCGAACTGACGGTCCTATCCTCGGCAAACGGCTGGAGTTCGAGGCGAAGGAAGCCGCCTGATGCGTCGCGGCGAACACCTTTAAGCATTTGCCCGCTTCCGCGAATTCGACGCGTGGTCTCCTTGGGAACCGCTGATTACATCAGGCCCCGCTGCGCTGACGCTCCGGCAGCAATCGGGTGACGCTGCGCACCCCGACCACCTGGCGCAAATTGCCTTCGACGAGCGGCACGGCGCCCTCCGGCATCGCCTCCATCGCGATCTCGACATGCATGATCCGGCCGCTGCGGTGCGACCACATCCGGTCCGGAGTCAGGTTTCGCCGGGCAAACGGCGCCAGCAGCCGAGAAAGAAGTGCCGCATCGGCATCGACATCGAGCATGAATCGGACGGCAAGCTCAGGCGCACACCGCGCAGGGTTATTCGACATGGAAGGAAGGCTCCGGACAGAGGGCACGAGAACGGCGTTCCGGCTGCTTCAGGCAGCCGGGATGCTAATTCGCGTGCCAGGGATCCGGAAACTCATCCGCCCACTATAGCACCTCTCCCGCTCTGCGGCTACGGGGGGCGGTGGCGCGACTCGCTCCGATTCGCGGCCCTCCGCGCGATCGGGGATACAGCGATGTCGGCGGCTGAGGCTCTGCTCGAGAAGTTGCCAGAGCGGGGATCGAATCCTCGTCGGGCGAGGCAGGCAACAGTCCGGCTGCGGCCGGCGCAGCGTGAGCAGCCTGAGTTCCAGGTGGCCGAGCTCGATAGTCTGTCGGCGCCAGACCATCCGGCGCCTGCGGTCTGGGCCTTCGTGGACAAGCTCGAACTGATCTGCTGGCTGGCATCAAGGCCCGGGTCGGCGAGCCAGGGCCGTCCGCCGGCGGACCCGAAAATCCTGATGACGCTGTGGCTCTACCACCAACGCCGAGGCGAAAGTCATGAAAATGGCCGATGGCGGCTTTCGGCCGGCCTGCCTCGGACTTGATCCGGGGTCGCCACGCGAAGCGTGGCGGGTGAGGGTGCCGTCGCAGATGCGTTGCGCGGCGCACGGCCACGGCGTAAGCGAACAGCGCAGCGAAAAGCCCGAACGGCGGTAAACCCCTTGGCTGTTGCCGGTTTTGTAACAGATCGACTGCCATCGGCACCGTCGCGGTCGAGCCGCCGGCGGCTTTCTACCCTGCTCATCTCGCTCCTGCTGCACGCGCTGGTGATCCTGGCGCTGCTGGTGGTCGTTCGGCTGCGGCCGCGCCAGCCCAATTGGCTCCCCCCGCCGTCGATCGACATGGTTTTCCAGGGCGGATCGAAGGAAGGCCCGTCGGTTCCCAACAAGGCCCCGCCGAACCCCAACCTTCCGCCCTCGCCGCAGCCGGCGCCGCAGGCCACGCCGACTCCACCAGCGGCGCCACCCGCACGCGTCGCCCCGCAGACTGCCCCGCCGCCGCCCACACTACCCACGCCGCCGCAACAGCCGCCGGCACCGCCGGCACAGCCTGCGCCCGCCCAGGCCACGCCACCCCCCAAAGCAGAGCAGCCGCCACCCTCCCCGGCGCAGCCGAGCCGTACCCCTTCGGTCACGCCGCTCCCAAAGGCCGAGCAGCCGCCACCCCCATCCACTGTCGAAGCGCCACCCAAACCAGCCCCGCTTCCGCTCCCCGAGTCGGCTGCGCCGGCCGAATCTGTGCCGCCTCCCCCGCCCGCGCCGCCGACCCCCAAGGCGGCCCCGCAGCCGCCGATGGAGACCGCGATCCAGTTGGTGCCTCCGCCGCCGCTCGACCTGTTTCGACCGCCGCCTGCGCTGCCCCAGATGCCCGCCCCCCCGCGTCCGACGCCGCCGCCCCGTCCACACCCTCACCCGGTCCTGCCGACGCCGATGGCCTATTCCTTCGGCGCGCCGCCCCGGCTGCGAGCAGTACCACGCGGCACCGGCGGACGCGGCAGCATCGATCTGGCCTTCGCGCCGGCCGGACGTTTCGCCGACCAGCTTCGTGAGGGCGCCTGGTCTGACGACAAGGAGGTAGGCGACAATTGGTTAAATCTCGTCGCGGCCTGGTGGCAGCGACACGCCTATTATCCGTCGGAGGCCGGGGAGAACGGCGAGCAGGGCATCACCACCGTGAGGATGGTGGTGCGCCACGACGGCTCGGTGGAGAAGGTACAGCTCGAGGACCCATCCGGGTACCCATGGCTCGACATGGCGGCGGTCGCGGTGTTTCGCGGCGCCACGTTACCGCCGCTGCCGTCGGACGTGACGGCAGCGAGTATCCCACTGCATTTCACGATCCACTACATTATTATCAATTAGAATTAGAACCGCGAATACCTCTCCCGCGCCGCGCGTGCAGAGTTAACTAATCCACCTCCCGCAGCACTTCTGTCTTCACCGGCAGTACTTCGCCCATCCAGCTCGCATGCAACGTATGATCGTCACGCGGGCGGCCCGATTGCGGATGCACCAGGATGGTCAGGCCCATCCGGTTCAGCATCAGGAACGGCACCAAAGTCGGAAATTGCTCGGCGCCGAACGCGATCTGGTACATCGCCTGCACATGCGGACCGACCGGCTCGTCGTGCCAGCTTCCCATGCGAACCGGGAAGCGCTCCTCAACCCATTGCCGCAACAATGCGGCGCGATCCTTGCTGGCCGGATCGTAATAGACGTGGGCGTGATAGTCGGCGATCGTGCCGACGTCTTTCGGTTGCTCAGCCATCGGCGTCCTCCAACCTGCGCTTGACTGCGCGCTTCTCGACCTTGCCGTAGCCGGACTTCGGCAGTTCCGGCCAGAACACGAAACGCGCCGGCCATTTGTAGCGGGCCAACCGTCCGTCCAGCCGGCCGAGCAGTTCTGCCTCGGGCACCGGCGCTGTGGTCACCAGCACGGCGACGCCGCACTCCCCCCATTTCGGGTGCGGCATTCCGACGACGCAGGCCTCGATGACCGCCGGATGGGTGAGCAGCGCCTCTTCGATCTCGCGCGGATAGACGTTGGAGCCGCCCGAGATGTACATGTCGGAAGCGCGGCCGGTGATGAAGACGAAGCCTCGCTCGTCCATGTGGCCGAGATCACCGGTGTGGAACCAGCCGTTGGCGAAGGCCTTCGCCGTGGCGTCGGGATTGTCGTGATAGGTGGCCAGCACGGCCGGTCCGCGCACGCAGATCTCGCCGGTCTCGCCGTCCGGCAGCTGCTGCCCCGCTGCATCGAAGATCGCGACGTCCATTCCGGTGCGAGGATAGCCGCAGCTCCCCACGGGCATCGCGGCATCATCGAGGCTGTGCATCGCCGCCGGCAACACGGTAATTGCGCCGGTTACTTCGCCCATTCCATAATACTGCACGAGCACATTGCCCAATTTCGCCAGCGCGTCGCGCTGGTCGGCACAGTACATCGGCGAACCGGCGTAGATCACGTAACGCAGCGAGGCGTGGTCGTAGCGGTCCACCGCCTCGTGCCGCGTCAGCATGGTCAGGATCGTCGGCACGGTGAACATGTTGCTGACCCGGTGTTGCTCGACCAGCCGCCAGGCTTCGTCACAATCCAGGCGGTCGCCGGACAGCAGCACGCTGGCGGCGCCGCGCGGCACCTGGATCAGCGCGTGGACGCCCGCTCCGTGCGACAGCGGAGCCAATACCAGTGAAACGTCGTGCTCTGTGGTGCTGGGGATCAGGTCGGCCAGGTGGTTGTTAACCACGAATTGCAATTGGCCGTGCGTCAGCACTGCGGCTTTCGACCGCCCTGTGGTGCCGGAGGTGTAGAAAAACCAAGCGGGATCGTCGCGGTCGACGTCGACCGGGCGGGCGAGCGGGCTGGGGTGGGAGGCGAGTTCGTTCCAACCGGCGAGCCATGGGGAGGGGCCGATAGGTCGCACGGGGAGAACCGGCACGGCCCCCTCCCTCCACCCCCCTCCCGCAAGGGGAGGGGGAGTCGGGTCCAAGGCAACTTCCAGCCGCATCGACGGGTTGGCTGCGCGGGCCGCAGCGGCATGATCGGGAAAGGCCGGATCGAAGATATGCGCCATGGCGCCTGAAGATGAGGCGAGATAGGCCACCTCGGGCGGGGTGAGGCGGAAATTGGTCGGCACCCAGACGGCGCCGATCATCCACGCCGCCCACATCGTCTCCAGCATCGCACTCGAGTTGCGCGAATGCACCAGCACGCGGTCGCCCTTGGCGATGCCATGCGCCGACAGGCCCGCGGCCGCGCGCTGCACGCGGCTGCCGAACTCGCGCCAGGTCCAGGTTCGCTCGCCGCGGATGACCGCGGGGCGGTCGGGAAAACGACGCGCCGTCTGCAGCAGCAGGCAGGCGAGGTTCGCCGTTGGGATCAGCGCGCCGCCTCCAGGATCGACACGTAATTGGCCACCGCCGCCCCGCCCATGTTGAACACGCCGCCGAGATCAGCCTTGCCAAGCTGCATTCCCTCGGGCGCCTGGCCAGTGAGCTGCATCGCCACCAATGCATGCATCGACACGCCGGTGGCGCCGATCGGGTGGCCTTTAGCCTTCAGCCCACCCGACGGGTTCACCGGCAGCCGGCCGTCCTTGGCCGTCCAGCCCTCCAGCACGGCGCGCGCGCCTTGGCCCGGCGGGGTCAGGCCCATTGCCTCGTATTCCAGCAGTTCGGCGATGGTGAAGCAGTCGTGCGATTCCACGAAAGATAGTTCGTTCAACTTGACCCCGGCGGTGTCCAGCGCCTGGCGCCAGGCCTCAGCCGCCCCTTCGAAGCGGGTGATGTCGCGCTGCGAGATCGGCAGGAAATCGTTGACCTGGACCGCAGCGCGGAACCGCACCGCCTTGCCCATGCCCTGCGCCGTCTCTTCGTCGGTCAGCACCAGCGCGGCGGCGCCGTCCGAGACCAGCGAGCAGTCGGTGCGCTTCAAGGGCGGTGCGACATAGGGGTTCTTCTCGCTGACCGTGCGGCAGAAGTCGTAGCCGAGGTCCTTGCGCATCTGTGCATAGGGGTTGGCGACGCCATTGCGGTGGTTCTTCGCGGCGATCGCCGCAAGCGCGTCGGATTGGTCGCCGTAGCGTTGGAAATAGCGTTCGGCGATGCGGCCGAACACACCGGCAAAACCGGCCGGGATGTCGGCCTCCTGTTTCTTGTAGCTGGCCTTCAGCAGGATGTCGCCGACCTCCGGCCCGGGCGTGGCGGTCATCTTCTCCACACCGACCACCAGCGCGAACCGTCCGCGGCCGGCGGCCAGGAAGTCGCGCGCCCCATAAACCGCCGCTGAGCCCGAGGCGCACGCGTTCTCGAACCGCGTCGCCGGCTTGAAGCGCAGCTCCGGCAAGTGCTGGAGCACGAGCGAGGCCGGAAAGTCCTGTGCGGAGAACCCGTTGTTGAACAGGCCGACGAAACTCGCGTCGATCTCGGCCGGTGCGATCCCGGCATCCGCGATCGCCGCCCCGGCGACCCGGCCGATCAGGCTTTCGATGTCCGGGTCTTCGAGCTTGCCGAACGGCGAATGCGCCCAGCCGACAATGCAGGCTTCGCTCATGCTTCGCTCCTATCAGTTGTCAGTGGTCATTTGTCAGTGGTCAGAAATCGAGCCTGGCGGGCGCGGGTTTCGAGGCATGGAAGCGACAAGAGTGCGTTGACGCAAGACCCCCGCCGCGTTCGCTGCGTGAACCGACACCGGATCAAGTGCTGGGCAGGTTTTCTGCCGCAGAGCGGGGGAGATGGACCCTAGGCCAGACCACGTAGCTGCCGGTGCGAAAGAAAGCCCCTTGCAAGAGATGTAGCTTGGGCTACATTCGGTGGTGCAGAGATCGGGAGCCCCAGCCTTGAGCGCCACCGTCAGGCGGACCTTGTCCGACCGCACCACCTTCGCCGCGCATGAAGTGCTCGCCGGCCGCCGTCGTGGGTTCACTACGCTGCTACCGTTTGCTGGGCCGGCGGTGATCGCCTCGATCGCCTACATGGACCCCGGCAATTTCGCTACCAACATCCAGGCCGGCGCGGCGTACGGCTATCTTCTGCTGTGGGTCGTGCTCGCCGCCAACATCGTGGCGATGCTCTTCCAGGCGATGTCGGCCAAGATCGGCATCGTCACCGGCCGCAACCTCCCCGAACTATGCCGTGACAATTTCCCGCGCCCGCTGGTGATCGGCATGTGGGTGGTCAGCGAGGTCGCGGCGATGGCGACCGACCTTGCGGAATTCCTCGGCGGCGCCATCGGGCTGTCGCTGCTGCTGCACATGCCGCTGCTGTGGGGAATGCTGGCGACGGCGGCGATCACCTACGGGCTCCTGATGGTCGAGCGGTCCGGCTTCCGCCCGATGGAGCTCATCATCGGCGCTCTGGTGGGGCTGATCTGCGTCAGCTACCTGATCGAGCTGGTGATCGCGCCACCCGACTGGGGCGCCGCCGCGCTGCACAGCGTGCTGCCGGCGCTTCCGGACGCCGGGGCAGTGACGCTGGCGGTCGGCATCATCGGCGCTACGGTGATGCCGCACGCGATCTATCTGCATTCCGGGCTGACACAGGCGCGGTTGCCTATCCGCAACGAGCACGAGCGGCGGCGGGTGCTGAGCTTCTCCAACCGCGAGGTCGTGATTGCGCTCTCGGTCGCCGGGCTGGTGAACATGGCGATGGTCATGATGGCCTCTGCAGCATTCCACGCCGGCCACAGCGAGGTCGCTCAGATCGAGACCGCGTATCATACGTTGACACCACTGCTTGGCGTTGGCGCGGCCGCCGTGTTCCTGGTGGCGCTGATGGCGTCCGGCATCTCCAGCTCGGCGGTCGGCACGATGGCCGGGCAGGTGATCATGCAAGGCTTCGTCGGCTTTCGCATTCCGCTCTGGATGCGTCGGCTGGTGACGATGATACCGGCGTTCTTCGTTGTGGCGATGGGCTACAACGCCACCGAATCGCTGGTGATCAGTCAGGTGGTGCTGAGCCTCGTGCTGCCGGTGCCGATGCTCGCGCTGCTGATCCTGAGCAACCGGCCGGCAGTGATGGGCCGCTTTGTCGCCGGCCGCACGACGGCGATCGCCGCGGGCGCGGCGACCGCGGTAGTGCTGGTGCTGAATGTGATCCTGCTGCTGCAGACATTCGGTGTGTCGCTGCCGGGGCTGCCCGCGGGAAGCTGACGGCGAATGGCGGATGCTTCCCTGGCCTCGGTGCCGGCCAATCATGACGTGGACCGTCCGACGTTGGTCCGCACGGCGTTTCGGCTGGAGATGTTGACCCTTGCCTGGATGGCGATCGAGGCGATGGTTGCGATTGGTGCGGGAATTGTGGCCGGCAGTCTGACGGTCACCGCATTTGGCGTGGACAGCGTCATCGAACTCGGCTCGGCCGTCGTGCTCATTTGGCGGCTGAGCGTGGAACTCCGCGATGGTCGAGCATTCCCGGAAGCGATCGAGCATCGTGCCAGCCGCGTCGCCGGGGTGCTGTTGTTTGCGCTCGCGGCTTACATCTTTGTCGCCGCGGGCTGGCGCTTGTGGTCGCGCGCAGGCGGCGAATTCTCGCTGCCCGGACTGATCGTCGCCGCTTTGGCGATACCGGTGATGTACCTGCTTGCGCGGCGCAAGCTCGCGGTGGCCCAGCAGCTCGGCAGCCGGGCGATGCGAGCTGACGCTGCCGAGAGCGCCGCCTGCCTATGGCTGTCGCTTGTCGTCGTGGTCGGCCAGGGTGCCGAACTGGCGATCGGCGCTTGGTGGGTGGACCCGGTGGCATCGCTCGGGGTGCTGTGGTTCATCCTGCACGAGGCGCGCGAGGCATGGTCGGGCGAGGCGTGCTGCTGACGATTCGTGCCCGGCCCGTCCCGCGGGGGGAGCGGGAATCGCGGCCTCGCCCCGCGTTTATATTTATGCCAGCGCGGGCTCCGCGACGGAGGCTCGCTGGAACGCCGGCATCACCTCGGTGGCGAAGCGTTCGAGTTGTTCGAGCGCCACCGATTTCGGCACGCCCACGGACAGGCTGACCGAGATTCGGTCCAGTGCCGGATACTTCGCCTCCAGCGCCTTCAGGTGATCGACGATCTCCGCCGGTGAGCCGCACAGGAAGCCGCCCGAGGCGATTGCCTCCTCGATGCGCGGCAGCTTCGCCGAGGGCGCGCGATAACGGTCGCGCATGATCTCGATCTGCTCCTCGGTCAGCGCCCGCACCAGCCGCAGCTCGCCGAACATCTTCATATTTTCTTCGTAGTATTTCGCCGCCTCCCGCGCGCCCTGCTCGCGGCTGTCCGCGATGAAAAAATGGAACCCGAAGCACAGGCGCTCGCCCAGGTCGATGTGCTTGCCGACACGCGCATGCGCCTCCTGCCAGGCGAGCACCACCTTGTGCATCGCGCCGCCCTCGGCCGAGCCGCCGCCAACCACGCCCTGAACGCCGTGCCCGGCCATGAACTCCAAGGCACGCGCGGTGCCGCCCTGGATCGGCTGCCAGCACTCGACCGGCCGACGCAATGGCCGCGGCACCAAGGTCAGCTCCTTGAGCTGGTAGCCGCGGTACGGCACCTCGGGTGGCAACGTGTAGTGCTTGCCTTTGTGCGAGAATGACTCCTCGTTGAATGCCTTGAAGATGATATCGACCTGTTCCTCGAACAGCTCGCGGTTCGCCGGCTGGTCGAGCAGCGGCGCACCGAACGTCTCCACCTCGCGCGTGTGGTAGCCGCGGCCGACGCCGAACGTGACCCGCCCGCCGGTCAGGATGTCCGCCGTCGCGTAGTCCTCGGCGAGGCGCAGCGGGTGCCACATCGGCGTGATGTTGAAGCCGCAGCCGAGCTTGATGCGTCGCGTCACCCGCGCGAGGTGCACGGCGAACATCAGCACGTTCGGAATGCACTCGTAGCCTTCGCGCTGGAAATGGTGCTCGGCCATCCAGAACGTGTGATAGCCGAGCCGGTCCATCAGCTCCGCCATTGCCTGGGCCTTGTCGAACACGGTGGCAAGGCGTTCGTTGCCGAACCGCCGCTCGTTTACCGGGACACCGCCGTAACCCACGTCGTCCATATCGATATGGCCGGCGAACAGGCTGTCGAACTTGGTGATCATGCCGCGATCTCCTCGCCTGCACGGCAGTCTAGCCGGGCCGACATGGTTGGCAACCGGAGGTGCCCCGCGGGCCTGCGCCTCGAATCCCGGCGCCTCCGGCTCGGCGGGCGTGATGCCTCGACGCCGACCGTGGTGGCGGCGGCTGCGCAGGTGTGGCAACCGCTGTTCTCGCGCAAAGCGAGACGCCGACGTAATATCGAAGCCGCCGGATCGGTGCCCAGACGGGCAAGTTCGGGGGCGCACCGCGGGCATTTCGACACGAAGGACACCAAGATCACGAAGGGCACGAAGAAGAGCTGTCGTCATTCCGCTGGCCGCGAACTACCTGTTGAATGATAGGAAGCACCTTGGAGCAACGAGTGGAACCAATGATCCAAGAGTCGATGTTGCGCGGCGAACAGCGGACTTGCGCGGGAAGGCGCCAACTGAGATCCGCAGTCGGTTCTGGAACATACCAAATGCGAGAGTCCGGGGTGCTGTTCCCCGGCGCAGGCCAAAAACAACCTTCGTGCCCTTCGCGATCTTCGTGTCGAAAAACCGAACATGCTCAGGCGAAGGGTGGAAGTGTTCGCACGAGTCACGAAGAAGTTTCGAGCGGCGGAATGCGCTTCGCTTTTCCGCCCTACGCCGCTCACTGGTTCTGGAAGTCGATATCCTCGTAGAACTCGACGATGGGGATTTCGATGCCGATTTCGGGCATGAGCAGGACTTCGTCGCCGGCGAGGGCGGTGAGCCGCCATGCCTCGTCCGGTCGTTCCCGCGCCATGACGGTGAGGCCGATGCCGGTTGATTCGACGATTACATAGCGGCGGATCGAGGGAACAGCTGCGTATTCGCGGACCTTGAGGATGCGATCGGTGCGGCTGGTGTTGGAGCTCAGGACTTCGAACACGGCGACGACACCCGGGATGGTCATTGCCCCGCGGTCGAAGGGCGAGCAGGTCACCAGCGCATCCGGATAGCGGATGGCCGCGCCGATGGTTGCGACGCCGGCGTCCGGACCGAGGGATCGGCATTTGCTGCCCCGAAGCCTGGCGCGCAGCGCGGCATGGACGTTCCCCATGATAACGGCGTGGCCGGCCGTCCCACCGGTCATGGCAACAGGTTGGAAGCCGTCGAACTCGAAGCGGCCTTCCTGGTTGGCGGCCCAGGTGAAGAACTCCTCCTGGGTCCAGGGCTTGCGGAAAGCAACGTTCATGGCACGACCTTAGCACGAATGGGGATGAGTCGCTCCAGGTCCAGGACGCGCGGCTGCCAGCAGGCCCGCTGCGAGGTCGGGCAGTTCCGTGAAGTCGTGCGCCACGGCGTCGGCTCCGGCGGCCATCTCGGGACGGCCATATCCCCAGGCTGCGAATATCACCGGCAACCCCGCGCCCCGTGCCGCCGCCACGTCGTTTGCATGGTCGCCTGCCATGACCGCCTGTTCGGGGACACCACCTGCCGCCCGCAACGTGGCCAGCAGGTGCGACGGATCGGGCTTGCGCACAGGGAAGCTGTCACCGCCCCCGATTGCGGCGAAGATGCCGGCAAGCCCCAGCGCGTCCAGAAGCTCGCGCGCCGGCTGCTCCAGCTTGTTGGTGCAGACTGCGAGCCGCCAGCCGGCCGCGCGCAGCGAAGCCAGGGTGGCAGCGACACCTGGATACAGCCGGCTGGCCACCGCGTAGTTCTGGCCGTAGTCGGCCACATAATGCTCGACGGCGGCCGCGTCGATGGTCGCGCCACGGGCGGCAAAGGCACGCTCGACCAGACGCTGCACCCCATCGCCGATCAGGTGCGCGGCGTCTGCGAGCGAAAACGGGGCCAACCCGCGTTGCGCCATCAGCCGGTTGAGCGCCGCCGTCAGATCGGGAACCGAGTCCACGATTGTGCCGTCCAGGTCGAGCACCAGCGTCCTGGACACGTTGTTAACCTCCGATACGGAATGTGAAGGATGTCATACCGACGAGCTTTGACACCTGCTATGCTGCGCCGCCAGGCGAAACAGGCACAGGAACAAGGAACCGGGATGCAGGCAACCGCCATCGTCCTCGCCGCCGGCCACGGGACCCGGATGCACTCGGCGGTGCCGAAGGTGCTGCATCGGATCGCCGGGCGGCCGATGCTGCGGCACCTGCTGGCGAGCTGCGACTCCGTGTTCGACCAGGTGGTCGTAGTCATCGGCCCGGACATGGATGCGGTGCAGCAGGAAGCGGCACCGCATCGCTGCGTCGTGCAGGCCGAGCGGCTGGGCACTGCGCATGCGGCGTTGCAGGCGGCGGCGTGGTTCGGGGAGGGCGACGTTGCGGTGCTCTACGCCGACAACGCGCTGATCCGGCCGGCGACGCTGCGGCGGCTGCTGGCGCGCCGAGCCGCCGGCGATGCCGACCTGGTGCTGCTGGCGATGCGCCCGGCCGATCCCGCGCAGTACGGCCGCGTCGTGGGCCGCCCCGACGATGTGGAACGGATCGTCGAGTGGGCGGACGCCTCGCCCGAGGAACGCGCCGGGGGCTTGTGCAATGCCGGCGCGTTGTGCGCCTCGGCCGCTGACATGGAGCGGTGGCTGCGTGCGATCCGCGCCGATAACGCCAAGGGCGAGCTCTACCTGACCGATGCGGTTGCTGTCGCGCGGCAGGACCGGCGGCGTGTCGCCGCGGTGGAGGCCCCCGCCGAGGAACTGGAGGGGATCAACTCGCGCGCCGAGCTCGCTGCGGCGGAGGCGGTGATGCAGGGCTGGCTGCGCACCGCCGCAATGGAGGCGGGCGTCACGATGACCGACCCGGCCTCGGTCTTCCTGTGCGCCGACACGGTGCTGGCGCCGGATGTTGCGCTGGAGCCGAACGTCGTGTTCGGGCCGGGCGTCAGCGTCGGGCGAGGAACCGAAATTCACGCCTTCAGCCGTCTGGAAGGCTGCACAATCGGCGAGGACTGCGAGATCGGCCCGTTCGCCCGCATCCGCCCCGGCACCGTGCTGGGCAACCGCGCGCGCGTGGGTAATTTTGTCGAGCTGAAGGCGGCGACGCTCGGGGCCGGCGCGAAGGCCAGCCATCTGAGCTATCTGGGCGACGCCGAGGTGGGCGAGCGCACGAATATCGGCGCCGGCACGATCACTTGCAACTATGACGGTTACGGCAAGTATCGCACGACCATCGGTGCAGGTGCTTTCATCGGTTCCGATACCGCGCTGGTGGCGCCGGTGCGGGTGGGCGACGGGGCAATCACCGCGGCCGGCAGCGTGATCACCGAGGACGTGGCGCCCGATGCACTCGCCATCGCCCGCGGACGGCAGGTGGAGAAACCCGGCCGTGCAGCGGCGCTGCGCGAGCAACAGCGGGCGAAGGCGCGGAAGTGACGAGGTCGACGCCCCCTATATGACCTCTCCCGCAGAGACGTGTCTTGGTTCTGGTTCATCTTTTGGAGGCGTTAGGACATGTGCGGCATTATCGGCGTGATCGGTTCCCGGCCTGCGGCGCCGTTGCTGTTGGACGCACTCCGGCGGCTGGAGTATCGCGGTTACGATAGCGCTGGTCTGGCCACCCTGGTGAATGGCCACATCGATCGCCGCCGCGCCGAGGGCAAGCTCGGCAATCTCGCCGCCGTACTGGAACGTTCGCCGCTGCCCGGCACCACAGGGATCGGACACACGCGCTGGGCGACGCACGGTGCACCTACCGAGAGCAACGCGCATCCGCACGGCACCGCCCGCGTCTCTGTCGTGCATAACGGGATCATCGAAAACCACGCCGAGCTGCGCGCAGAGTTGGAGGCGGAGGGGCAGGAATTCCAGACCGAGACCGACACCGAAACGGTGGCGCAGCTTGTCGATCTCAACCTGAAGCGAGGAATGGATCCGATGCTCGCCGCCGGCATGGCGTTCCGGCGACTTGAAGGCGCCTACGCGTTGGCCATGATTTTTGCCGGCCATCCCGAGCTGATCGTGGGCGCTCAGCATGGCGCGCCGCTGGCCGTCGGTTTCGGCGAAGATGAAATGTTCGTCGGCTCCGACGCGCTGGCGCTGGCGCCGCTGACCCGCCGCATCGCCTATCTGAAGGATGGCGACTGGACGGTGGTCGATCGCAAGGGCGCGCGCTTCTTCAACCATGACCGCGAGGAGGTTCAACGCGAGGTGAAGCTGACGCGGCTCACCGGCGCGGCGATCGGCAAGGGCAATTTTCGCCACTTCATGGAAAAGGAATTGCACGAGCACCCGGCGGTGATCGGGGACACCCTGCGCCGCATGGTGAACCCGGCGACGCGCGCGGTGACGCTGCCGGCGCTGCCGTTCGACCTGGCGCAGGTCACGCGGCTGACCATCAGCGCCTGCGGCTCGGCGTTCTATGCCGGGCTGGTCGGACGCTGGTGGTTCGAGTCCGTCGCCCGCATCCCGACCGAGACCGACGTGGCGAGCGAGTTCCGCTACCGCACGCCGCCGCTGCCGACAGGCGGCCTCGGCCTGCTGGTCAGCCAGTCGGGCGAGACGGCGGATACCATCGCGGCGCTGCGCTACATGCGCGGCGAGCACCAGCACGTGCTGTCGATCATCAACGTGCCGGAGAGCAGCATGGCGCGCGAATCGGACGCGGTGCTGGAGACGGTGGCCGGGCCGGAGATCGGTGTGGCGAGCACCAAGGCCTTTACGGCTCAGCTTGCCGTGTTGGCATGCCTGGCGCTGGCGGCGGCACGCGCGCGCGGTGCGATCTCGCCGGCGGAGGAGGCGGCGATGACCGACGCGCTGCTGGCAGTGCCGGGATGCGCCGCCGAGGTGCTGGAGAACGACGGTCCGATCCAGGCGCTGGCGGCACGCGTGGCGAAGGCGCGAGACGTGCTGTACCTGGGGCGCGGCAACTGTTTCCCGATTGCGCTGGAAGGTGCGCTGAAGCTGAAGGAGATCAGCTACATCCATGCCGAGGGCTACGCCGCCGGCGAGATGAAGCACGGGCCGATCGCGCTGATCGATCCGGCGGTGCCGGTGATCGCGACGGTGCCCTCCGGACCGCTGTTCGAGAAGACCGCGTCGAATTTGCAGGAAGCGGCGGCACGCGGTGGCCAGGTTATCGTGTTCAGCGATGAGGCGGGGGCGGCGAAGCTGCGCGGCATCGCTGCCGAGACGATCGTGCTGCCGAGAGTCGACCCGTTCGTGGCACCGATCCTGCACGCGATCCCGGTGCAGCTTTTGGCTTATTACGTCGCTGTGCTGAAGGGAACCGATGTGGATCAACCACGCAACCTGGCGAAGTCGGTGACCGTGGAGTAGATTCCTGGAGCACAAACTAGTGTCCCGAATCTGAAGTCCGCATCAGCACTTGGCCCGTCATACCGCCCGCAAGTGGTTGATCCGATTCGATTTGGGGCACCCCGCCTAATGCAGCGAACTTCGGAACCAGGACACTAGAAGCTGTCCCGGGCCCCTGACGTGCTCGCTGTGGGTAAATAATGGAACCACAGATGCACACAGATTCACACAGATAAAATGGGCACACCGGCTTTTATCTGTGTGAATCTGTGTGCATCTGTGGTTCCAAATCTTTCTTTCTCGGGAGTCGCTTCATGGTTCACGCGCTGCGGAGTTGGATTCCAGTCTCGTGACCCCGGCATCCTATGCTGCCACGCCCTGCACTGGCTCCAGCGCAGGACGGCCGCGGATCAAGTCCGCCGCCTTCTCCGCGATCATCATCGTCGAGGCATAGGTATTCGCCGACGGCATCACCGGCATGATCGACGCGTCCACAACCCGCAGGCCCTGCATCCCGTGCACCCGCAGTTCGTCATCGACCACGGCGGTCGGATCGCTGGCCGGGCCCATGCGCGCAGTGCCGATCAGGTGATACGACGTCGAGCCGTAACGACGCGCAAAATCCAACAGCTCGTCATCTGACTGCACGCGATCGCCGGGCAATGACTCGTGGTCGAACCACGCGGCCAGTGCCGGCGAGCGCAACAGCCGCCGCGCCAGTTTCATCCCGGCCAGCAGCACGGCACGGTCGGTCGGATGCCCGAGGTAATTCGGCTGAATCGCCGGATCCTCGAACGGATCGGCGGAGCGGGCGCGGACATACCCGGTGCTTTCGGGCCGGTGCGGCCAGACGCCGCAGGTCATGCCGGGATAGTCGTCGAGCAATCCGACGAAGCCTTCCTTGTAACTTGCCGGACTGAACACGCCTTGCAGGTCGGCGAAGTCCAGCGTGTCGTCGGATTTCCAGAACCAGTGCACCAGCGACGGGCTCAGCGCCAGAATGCTTGGCCGCCCCGCCGCCCACCGCGTAATCTGTCCTGCTAGACTCAAACCGCGCGACAACTCGTTCATTGTGCGGATGCCTTTCACCCGGGCGACGAAACGCACCGAGTAATGGTCGCGGAAATTCTCTCCGACGCCGGCCAACTCGTGCACGACAGCCACGCCTATCGAGGTCAGCAGCGCCGCCGGTCCAACGCCCGAGATCTGCAACAGCTTCGCGGTGTTCGCGGTCCCGCAGCAGACAATAACCTCCCGCCGCGCATGCACAACATGCTGTTCGGAGCGCTGCCGCTCGTTGACATAGCGGACCCCGATGGCGCGTTTGCCCTCGAACAGGATCGCCGCGGCCCGCGCGTCGGTGCGCACGACAAGCCCGCGCGCCCGCGCCGGATGCAGGAAAACGCGCGCGGCGGAGTGCCGCCAGCCGTGATGGATTGCGCGCTGGAAATAACCTACGCCTTCCTGTGCTTCGCCATTGTAGTCCGCACAACGCGGAATCCCGAGTTGCACCGCGCCATCGATGAAGGCTTCACAGATCGGGTGGATCCAGTCGATGTCGGTAACCGGCAGACGGCCTTCGGTGCCGTGATAGCGCGTATCGCATAATCCCAGGCGCCGTTCGGTGCGCTTGAAATAGGGCAGCACATCGACATACGACCAGCCGCGATTGCCGCGTTGCGCCCAGGTGTTGAAATC
>Ga0335074_10003410_pt1 | contig 21718 bp, 19 predicted proteins | sample Lox_Sample_23_FD_206715 | JGI IMG/M metagenome (GOLD analysis project Ga0335074, IMG submission 206715) | Soil microbial communities from Loxahatchee National Wildlife Refuge, Florida, United States - Lox_Sample_2.3 | ecosystem: Environmental > Terrestrial > Soil > Wetlands | place: USA... | reverse complement strand
GTGTAAGGGGACGTATAGTGTCAAGCGTAGTGGGATAAAGAGTAGCTAGTAATCGTGTATAGTATATTCACTAATCCTTAAGGAACCCCTTTTCCAAAGAAGCTTCCTGAAGTATTTAACTAGCTAGATGACTCAGCGCGGCCATAGCGCAGCTGAATCGCGTACCTAAGGCATGCTCAGGCAACCGCCCTTACAATCAGCTGATTTTCTTGAACCTTAAATGTAAGTCTTAAGGTCCTTCTTAGACGTAGAAACAATATGTTCGTTAAGTTCGTGCTCTATTTATTTGAACTACTAGTAATTTGTAGATCTCGCTTAAGATCTATTTTTTTAGTATTACTATTTGAGTTTATAGCTCTAAGCTTGTTTGTAGCTTTAAGCTTATTTATAGCTCTAAGCTTGTTAGCACTAGGCTCTTTTTGAGTTAAAATTACAGCTTTAAACCTATTATTAATTTTATGCATTAATAACCTATTAGGTTCTATAGCTCTTAATAGCTCTTTGTAGAATTCGAGCTAGTTAGTGTGCTTATAAGAACTTTCATTTGTTTTTCAAGTAGAATTCGGCTTGCTGTTATCTGTAAAAGGTTCTTTATTGTCTAAATCGCTAGCCCTCTCACCCCCTAATTCGGATGAGTTTGACAGAGATGCTCTGCTATTATTTAGCTTTAATGAGTAACTTTTATTAAAGTCTAAAACTCTACTGTGGTGGGGTTCCATGGTCCCCTACAAAATCACATGGTTTAGGCGAGGTTGGATTGGATTGAGTTAGCTGATCTGGGCGATTGTTGTTCACATGCCGGGGCACACACCTTGATGTATATAGCCGATCTGGAAGGACGTGTCAATCAAGCAAGGAATCAAGGAAGCAAGGACGAGAAAGGGACGCGAGACGGAACCTACAGACGGACGTACAAAACCGCCCACGGCAGGATTGGCGGAGTGTCTCGGGACAGTAACATCTGGCCGTAACATATGTTACTGTCCGCAACTATCGCCGATGCACAATGACGTAATTTGAAATGTAGATGCCCCACCATTACTTCTACTGCCAGCCCAGCCCACTGCCAGCCCATTGCCTCCCGATTGTGTGTAATAAGCTTTAGTGCCGCTGACTGGAGACTGAAGCTTCATTGCAACAGCTCTATGCTGTCGCCTCGCTTATATGTGTATGGCCACAGTCGAATCGGCGTGTTTCACTGCTCTTTCGACTGTGCGGGTGCGACTTCCCTATTAGCAGCGAGAGGAAGACGACGGGGCTTGAGGCTGCCCTCCAGCAGGATCGCAACGCCATTGCGAGACGCCGGCGAGAGATCAGGCAGAGGGGGACGAAGACTTTTGCTAGCGATACTACAAGAAGCTATAGTGCGTATCTTGGCATGCTATAGCCAACAACAGCAGTCTTCTGCTCTTCCATCTCCATCTCTATCCCTGAGTCTGTCTACGCTTCCTCCCCCACTCAATCCTCCCACCCTGGTATATCCTCCTCTTCCTCCTCTTCATCTTCTTCCAACAACAACATCATCAACAACATCGACATCGACAGCGACAGCCGACACAGGGATGCTGCCGAAACCACCGAGACACTGCAGCCCAGGCGGGGAGTTCGGCGGACGCAGAAGCTGGTCGACAACAGCCAAACAGCGAAGGAATTGGCGGCGTTGAAGAGGAAGGGCAAGGGATTCACAAGGCGCAAGCTAGGGAAGAAGGCTTTGGCGGCGGCAGCAGAGATGTCTCAACTACCTACCGCTGCCCAGCAGTGCTGTACAATTAGACAAGTAGTTAGATAGCTTCATGTATAATAATAAAGGGGTCATACTTACCTACCCCGCTATCACGTGCATCGGCGATAGTTGCGGACAGTAACATATGTTACGGCCAGATGTTACTGTCCCGAGACACTCCGCAGGATTGGGCAGTTTTACGGACATTTTACAGACATGGATTGAGTATTACGGGCACCCGCATAGAATTTACAGGTTGTTCATTAGGCTTTACGGACACAGAATACAGTTGTTTCTTGCGTTGGCTACCTATTGTGTGGTTTTGGGTCCCATTCCTCCTACTGAGCACCTTGTGAGCGCGCGTTGATCTACCTATCGCCCTGACGATCGTGCGCTGCGACGGCACACCCATTCATTCCCTCCACAATAAGAGCGCGTCTTATAAAATCATGCACCCACAGCGATGGATTTATAGGTATCATTGTATAAGTGGGCGCATCTTGTTACAGCTCCAGCACGCTTTGCTGCAGCTCACGTGGCCTTCAGCCACCTGACCTCGCTTAGCTTAGTGCCTCCTTGTATTTGATGGGTTATTGGGTCATGCGTGATTACACCCTAATTGACTGAGTTCGTGACACATCTTATATTAGAAGTGCTTCTTATATGCCAATTAATACGGTACCTCACTTTTGAATACATATTGTCACGAACTCAGTCAATCGAGGTATGAGTCACACATAAAAATGGGCGGCAACCTATACAATTGGTAGTCCTAAAAACGAGGATCTAAAGCTAAAGAAGAAAGAAGAGATAAATGCTACAGAAGATGCGCTGATAAGCAGCTAACGGGTCACGTGCGTAGCTAACGGGTCATACGTCGCTTGTGGGCTGTCCGTAAGTGCCCGTACTAAGTGCCAACCGCCCATTGCTAACTGCCCATACTCGGTTAGCTAACGGTCCGTCAGACTCGTCCGTAAAGTGCGGTTCAGGGCCGTAACACATATGGGTTGTAGAAGTGTAGGTTGTAATACCCTCATGAAAAAGTCCTTACGTTACTAGCACTTCCTTGGGACATTAGTGCGTTGAAGTATATCACCTATTTTCTACGGCATTAACTAATATAGCACGTGATTAATAATCATGGTTATCGCTATGGATATTGGATTGTCCTTATGCCTAATATTTGTGGTTGTGGGTTGGTAATGTGCTTGGTGGTTTGAATAAGCGAACCGTATGGAGCCTGTTATTTGCCAAATGAATGCCTGAGGCTGAAAGCCTCGGTCGATCGATGAGGTCAGCCAAGAAATAGCCGAAGAGTCAAATACACGTCACGTTAGAGTGCGGGGTCAAGGTATTTTTGGAGATTGTCCCTACTGATGGCTGACATCTATCGAACGACCAAATTAAAATAATGCTGCGGCGGTGAGGTGTCATGGTGTCATGGACACGGTATATATGCAGACTATCTGTCTAGGCCGCGCGAAGGCCGGCCCAGATTGGCCCACTTGGTCATCATCTTGCGGCATGGCACTATGCAAACGTTGTCGAGCCGCCACGTTGCTTTATTGACGCTTTACTCAGAAAGGTCTGATAACGATTGCTGGTCCATAACAAGGCACCGTCTGCCCTTTTTCTGTGGAAGAATTTCATTGTTGCAAAGTCTTATCGATGCTGGGAAACACTGCGAGTTCTAGCCATGTACCTGTTTGACTTGTATATTCTATGCATCTGTCTATCTTGTCTGATACCATCAACATGGAGCTGGCCGCTACGGATGAAGAATTATGAGCGACGCAACTTCGAGACTATTATGAGGATCTACAACCTCACAATCTATCCCAATCAACTCCCAATACTTGAGCAAGCAACAGCAGGCGTCCCCCCGGGCCTCTTCAACCAGGATGCCACTGGTCGGGTTGACCCTGTAGGCAATTTTACCGGCTTCCAGGATTCGATCGAGTACTTCTTCGCTCTAGCACCGGTCCCCCAGACGAACTCGGCTTCAGTGGCTATTTCAAGTATTCAAATTACTGAGTTCAGCTCTGCTTGCCCAAGTGTTGCAGCTTCAGTGGTCTATTTGTTCTGCAGCGTGGTGAATCCGAGCTCTTCAGATAATGGAAGAACCCTTGCACCCTTAAAGGAAGTGAGTAATAAATCAGTCTTTAGCAGATGAATGTGATTATCCCATTGACTGTCTTGCCCTCCCAGGTAGCATTTTGGAAGTTCGACGAGCATGGAGCAGTTCTTAAATACGACGCCTGGATCCCGAATCTCAATGACTGGATCCAAGCCAGTATGGGCATCTCAATATCCAACCCTCAGGTCGAAATGGAAACAATTCAACAACTCTGCGCTGTCACCCAGCAGAGGTGCACAGGGTCAAACACCCAGTGGAATAGCGTTGAGGAATGCGTGTCTACTTTATCTCAGAAACCGTACGGTAACTATGACGAGGCATGGGGCGACAATATCGTCTGCCGGACAATTCATCTTGTACTCACCCAAGTGCGGCCACAAGTAAGCTCGCTCTCGCATCAAGCATGTCTTATAACCAAATGCAGATACTAAATTGTTCTCAAATAGGTCCATTGTCCCCATGTTGGACCCACAGGAGGCGGCAAATGTGTGGACTATGCATATCCACTTGAATACTTCAACGATCAAGCTCTTTACCATGATCCTCTCGGTGAGACGTTCACATGCCATTAATTACGCGGTTGGTTCGACCACACCTCTAGATTTGGTGTCGTATCCACTTGCGAGTCAAGGACCCAAAATTCAGCATATCATGGCATCCTAGAACCGTGGATTGGCTAATGTGCTTTCTGGATTATTATTACTTCATTTACTGCTCTAGCTAGTTGGAAGCCATATAGAGATAGCTTTATACGTATTGTATATAAAAAAACCAGGCGCTAGTAGAAAACCTATGCCCTATATCCGCATGGCGGGCTTTCTCATAGAAGTTCCATATTACCAGTATGATAAAAGGTGTAGAATATTCTTGATAAATATTCTTTTGTATACTAACCATCGTATACTGTCACGGCACATCCATCTTATCCCTCCACACTACTAATAACTCCTTGCACGTTTAAGCTGTATGCTGACCTATCCTACTGTCTTAACGATCGTGCACTACCATAGCATATTCACCTTATCCCTCTACAATAGACTTTAAGATAATACAAAAAATAGTCGTAAACAAACAATCGATCAATCACGTGAGTTGTAAATATTCAAAACGCGCAGCCACGTGACTTGTAATAATTCAGTTAGGTAAAGCGTGCACGAACCGCCACCGTAGGGTCTACGAAAGGCAGACCAACTAGGGGCGGAAGAAATAAAGTCAGGTTCCACTCAGGTTAAGAATATCGATCAGCACTACAGTCAATCCAAAAACTAAGGCTCCAAAGTGGATAGTACGTTCTCTATCAGCACTATAGTCAATCCAAAAACTAAAGCTCCAAAGTGGATGGTACATTTTCTAATAAATCTAGCGTACAGTTAAGCAACTCTACAATTAGGGCAAAAACTTACAGCTTGCAACCAACGCGAAAGCTAGGCTAGCTAGATAACAAGGGCACACTTGAAATTAAGAGCACTGCAAATAGGAAGGGACTAAATCAAATTAGAAAGAGTCAGACACCTTGACAAACTCTAAGTTAGCAGGTTCACTCGTACGATCTACAAAGCTTACTAAATGATCATATAATGCTAGTATACGAGGCACTCCGCCGAGAAGAAGCTGGAATTCTATCAAGGCCTAGGACAGGACACACACTACTTAATGGCAGCTTAGCACGCATTAGAGATAAGCGGCCAGCTAGTTGTGCATGTAGAATAGGAGTAGAATCGATACAACACTTCCTATTCTATTGCCCTAAAATGGTGAAACGAACGAACCAAGCTAATGGAAACAATGGTAGATGGGTGGAGTGACCTAGCGTACGCCCTAGGAGGCTGGAGCGGACGTAGAGATGGGAGAACGAGCCGCTTCCCAGATAGTCCACGTAAGGAATGGAAACCGAACTTGAGCGTCATCAAAGCAACGATTCAATTTGTGATGAATACAGGGAGATTTCAACCTAAGACAACAAGAGCTGATGACACAGGAGTAGCAGAGAGAGCAGATGAGGAAGCAGGAGACGAGGAAGAAGCAAGTATAGCGCAGGAGATTAGGGAGAGTGATGATGACGTAGGACATAGTCTCTGACTGCACCTACAGCCACGGACTGGTCTCGAGCTAGCTGGGTATTAACTAGAATAATTGGCAAACACCGGAATTGTTGGGTATGGTTATAGTCTTAGTCGCAAGGAGCTTACATAATAGATCAATCAATTAATCATTATGGATAGGGACAAGCTGGACAGCGTCCAACCTCGTTAGTCTAAACGCTTGGACAGACGACAGAGTCTTAGCAGTCCGTCTACCGCCTGTCTGCTAGTCCGACGGACTAATGGAGACACTAATTAAGTGCTGATCCCATACCCAACCTGGGTGCCCCTCGCGTAGCACAGGTGGATTATACGCATTCTACTCGTGCCAGTCATTCAATGCGTACGACGTCAGGAAAACTCCCAAGAAATTTATATCAATCCTGTACTATAGCACCCAACAAGAACAGAAACGCAAACTCGACGGAATTGCGGATCGAAAGCGTTGAAAAAATCGAATTATATCTTACATCTCCTGTGCGTTTCTATTTCTCAGTTATCTTTATCAACACATCTGACCCACCTCAGTGTCTCGCTACCGGGTTGCTTCATCTTTAGCATAACATCCATTTCGCTATCTTCAACAACATCAAGAATGAGACTCTGTGCGTCCTGCACGCTCTCTCCATCTCTTGGCACCACATGTACTGTGTTTGCTCTAAACAACGCAGCCATCACGGCCACAAACTCCACATGCGCAAACTTCCTGCCGGGACAAATCCGCGCACCCTCGGATCAAGGGATGTATGAGCCAGGGACGGGCTTCATTACCAGCTCTTTCTGAAATATGTCCCCTGTGCTGACACTGGCGGCTTCTGTGTTCTTGGGCGATTCAATCCGTCTGGAAGGCCGCCAGACTAGCGAATCCTCTCCAGTATCGCGGATGGGTGTGCAATGCAGAGAGGTTTAGGAAGACCAGAGTTTCCGGCGGGATATTATGAGTGCGACGGTTTACCACAAGAGCTTGAGCTCGATCGTTCGTATATTTTGGGATTGTAGTGGTCGGACCGTACAGGCGGAGCGTTTCAAGCTGTAATACCTTCAGTTAGATGAAAGGCTCAGATACAGCCTCTTGGGACCCAAAAAAATTCGAACCCACCATCACTGCTAGGCATCTCTTCAGTTATGGAGACAATCTTTCGCATTCCCAGGTCTCATGGCTTCCTTGTCCATCAAGGACGTAGTGGATCTCCTCAGCAATCCACTTCTGCCATTGTGGGTAAGCAACGAGCAGAAAAATAGAGTATGCAAGTGTACCCGCTGTCGTCCCGTGCCCGGTCAAACTGTACATTAAATATATTTCCAAATGCTTCCTTATCGCTCAGTCCAGCTTTAAAGTTCGCTGTTGCGGGTTCACTAGTGGTCGAAGTGCCTGCTAGTACAGTTTCTCATGCATCGTCTAAGTTTTGAACAAGGACACTCAGAAGATTATCTGCTCCGTATATCCCCTGGGATATGAGCTGACTCTCCTTATTTAATAAGTCGACCATATATCTCTTGAACTCCTTTGCGGCTCTTCCAACTCTAGCGAATCTCCTCGAGAAAATTAACAGTAACAAGATATTATGCGGTACTACAACTACAAGCGCCGGATTCTTGAGGACAGTTGCAAGTGATTCCTGAAAGGTCATGGTAAACCCATTTTCGGGAAGCTCCCTTGCGATTCTGAAGTGATTGTCCACGCCAAACCCCGCAGAAGTCAGAGCATGTAAGGCTAATGTAACTGTGTCGTCAGCCACGGTATTGACTCCTTTTTTCGCCATGCCATTCCCCCAACCGGAGCATGTCTGTGACCTGATGCAAACCCTCGTTCCACACAAAGGAGTTGTTGCGCTCATTAAACGAAGTGGTTGTTATCTTCTGGTGCCGCTGCCAGTCTTGACCCTCGACCTAATATAGTAGATTGTTATTCATGGAGCATTACAGCGTTAGTTCCAGTGGATCTCTTACAGCGTCCACGTTGGGGCCAAAAATTTCCAGCCGTTCTGTTTAAGATGAGCGAAGGGAACAACAAAAGACAAATATTTAAAACTAAAATATATTATGAATGATTCAACACTCACTGTGCATCTCGACTAGCTTCAGAAAGTCCCTTCTACGCGACATGACCTCATCAACTGCTTCCGCAATAGCAAGGTAGAGCTCATTTTTTTTCACCAGGCGTAACAAAGACAAATACATCACCAAGCTCCTCATGAGTATTGTCCTTGTCGCTATAATTCTATCCCAAGTAGTTGACCCTGTCAAATGACCCAAGGCCATACGGAAGGGTGTCGAGAATAGGTACAAGGCGTTTTTGGAGCAATATCCAGATGGGATTGAAGGTAATGACCGGACTGACAAGTATAGGGACGTTGAGTCGACACGCTGATGTGTAGTTGTTTTGAAACGATGAGACGGCCCAGAGGAACCATATGACTGGCAAGAGAAAGAGTAGCACATAAGACATAGAAAATTCGGTTCGTATGATCCGAGGAGAGCCCAGATGCGAATGTTTTGGGGTGATCCGCTTTTGATGATGAGTAGAAATTTGCTACGGCACTAGATATATACGTACAAAGTTCCAACAACACAACGAGCCGTAAATGTCTAGTCTGCATCCAAGCGGACTCGTGCACCGAGCGTCGCCAAAGAAGCTCGTCGTTGGAACGGATTGAAATAAATAGTACTATTGTTCGTACTACTTGTAACGTTAGGATTATATCATTATCCACAGCAGAAGTCAGCAATGTGCACAGACGCTGCTGAGCCCAAGACGGGACGCAAGAAGAGATCAGCAAATGCGTGCGACCGGTGACGCTAGCGGGACATAAGGAGCAGTATAGGCAGGTATTATCACTAGGTGAAAACTGGGTAGGAGAATATACCTTGGTGCAGCGACATTGCCTTCTCGTTCAGCCCGGAACGGCTTCGGGCAGACAGACAATTAAAGGGGATTTCATCGCTAGACGATGATAGAGAGCTGTAAGACCGAAATAGCCAATTCGATGAATTTTCATGAAACTGGTAATTTTAGTGATAATTGTCTTTGGTGTTTTGGTTGATTCTAACTGGTTTGACTTACGGCTCGGGGTCCCCGTCGGTTTCACCGAAAGCTAGGCTCACCATCGCTACCAGTTAGGACTTAACGCTTTTTAAAACCATTGGATAGTCCATTCTACTTGAAACTGCGTTGCCAGCTGGATTGAGCCAGAGAAAAAGGTAGGTAAAGAGGTAATAATTAAGTTTCTAGCTGCAGTGGCTAAAGAGCACAACCGTGGCTCTATTAATAGTGCTCAAAGAGCTAGTAGGACTGCAAAATCGGCCACAAAACCACGTGGAAAGCTAGGTCCAAAGCCCGGTACAAAGCGCAAACGGACAGAGACTGATGTTAAGACTCCAAGCTCCTAAAAGTTGAGAAAAAGAGCTTAGATTTGTACTATATTTTCTACTGTATGTGCTAGTACTACAGGGTCTCTATTTTCATAGTTAAGGACTCAATTTTTACTTGTATTTGCGTATAAAAGTGACCCAACCACTGAAAAGTGTAATAAAATTCCAAGGCAATTATCACCTGTTTCACGAAAAATTGCTGAATGGGCCAATTTGCCGCCGAAATGGCCATTTCGACGAATTTGCTATTTCGGTCTTATAGAGCAACTAGCATACGACTAAACAGTGGAATTTAAACAACTTGGAGGACGGAGTAAATACTCCGCAGTCGTCGTAAGGGAAGTCTTTCGTTCGTATAAAAGTTGTAAACCCAATCGAGATCCAATATTAGGGATGTTTGATTGGATGACGTTCACCATGCCTTTAGTGACGCCATGAGGCTTGCTCTTGTCACTCTCCTATCGCTACAGACGAGCCAGCTGCCTGAGAAAAACTTTTCACTAGTTCCAGGGCCATGTTCTCACCCGGCGGTTCGCTCTCATCAGTGCTTGCAAGACTCGGGAACATCTGCGTTCAAAGCTGGGCGTATTGCGTTGACACAGGCCAGTAAGAGATCTCTTGGACCGCTATATCCCATATTTTTGATTTTACAGCTCCCATACGCGAATCGCAGCGCGAATAGAATGACGCTGATACACTCTAATACGGCGTTGGTTGATTGGTTGATTAATTTTCTTTGTAAGCTCTTTGCAATATGCCATGAGATAGTCACATTGTCCAGTATTTGTCCATGAGAGCAGCGACGAATAGGGTCCCGAGAAAATCGACAGTAGCGCGACCAATCTGTAGAAATCATGGAAATAGAATGGTGATTCAGTGTGCAGCATAATGATAAAATTCTTGATAGTCCTCAACCAATTGGAGTGGAAATCTATATATACACTAGACAACCTATAATACAGTTCGGTATGGCCGGTTTTTGTCGGTATTACCGCTACTACTATACTGTTTCATATGGAATCACCGATATCCGGTAATTGGGCCGCTGACGCTGTAATTCCAACGCAAGCACGTCTAATTCAAAGTGTACCTGTGATGAAATTGGCTGCACATTGTGTAATAGTATCGCATGGGACGAAAAACTGGGAAAATAGAATAAATTAGATTGAGTGTCTAACTATAGTTAAGTCTAGAATAGGGGTTATAGCTGTATAAGTAGTTGCTGGAGTGATTATTGTTGCTGCGGTGATATCAGTATATAGGATATACCATTTGACAAAAAGGGGAATTCAGTTATACGTATGCTATACTACGCGGCTCTTTAAACCTTTGTCTACACTAGGCACTTATTTAGCACCTAGGAATTACGCGAAGCTTTTCATTCGTTGATTATAAGATAGATGCACTCTGCACTAGCTTTGAGCTAGCCTTCCAAATTAAATTGCTCTAATTGAGCATCTGCAGGATAGTCAAGCCTACTATATAATATATAGGGGTAAGTTAGTAATTAAAAAGTTCATGAGGAGTATATTTGTAATTTCGGAGATTTTGGGGTTTAGGTTAGACATTTGCTGTTGATTTAATTTATAAACGTCTTGCGGCTAAAGGTATACAGCTGCCTCCATCCGAATTATATAAATAGATCATGCCCCTAGCGTTCCGGCCGCCTTTTTCTGTTCCTAACCAAAAGAGATGCACCTGGAGCTCCATATCGTGCTCCAAGTCAGGCGGCCTGAAGCGGCGGATGACAGTTAGAAAGCAGCTATACAAAACATTTTCTGAAACTAACGATGATGGCTGTCAGCTTTGAGACGATAATAGAGGAGGTAAACATGACTCTGGCCACGAGCTGGCAAGTATGTCTCAAAGCAAGAGGAGCGGTCGCTTAAAAGGACAACTACTAAGGGGAAATTATTCCTGTAATCGCACTATTTTCGGCCGTGCCTACAAGTTTAAACCTGTATTTCTTAGCAAATAATAAACTTGATGTTCGAGACATCTGCTAACATATATCCACTCAATTTCTCTGATAACAAAGAGATACTAGGCGATGTCAGAGGCTGGAGCCGTGATATATCCGGCTAGTAACATTCACTCTCCAGTTGCTTAGCGTACAAACACATTATATTAATCCGAATTTCTAGTGTATAAGTTCTTGATCCCTGAGTAAGGTCTTGTCATCCAGGGCAATCCCACAATTTCCCTCGTTGCACTCGTAACAGCCGGCGTATGTTTCAAGATCCCTAATCCCTCATTTCTGAAATGACACTCTAATGCTGAGGAGGTGAGATTGTGCTCATTCTTGGAAAAGATCTTATTTCGTCAGGTTTCAGTTTGCCCCGGTAGTTGAAATCCAAGGGATATCCTGAGAATAATACCGGATATGACCGAACGCTTTGATAAATGATGGTGAGGATTGTCACACCGAAATTTCTTGTCTAAACACATTTGACACGTATTAAAATCGCCATTACTGTAAACACTGCAGTGATAGTAAAAATCAGAATTAGGGATAATAGCAAGACAAACATCGCAGGATATTGAGGAATGTGATATTGAGTTAATGTCGTAAATACCAAGTTATGACTAGGAGGATAAGGTTAGGTTAGGCAGTGCTAATAGACAAGTCATAGTCCTTACAGACTGCTTGTTAGCACTCTAGTCAATCCAGAAACTGAGGTAGACAGTACATTCTTCAACAGATTTGGCGTACATTTAAGCAACTCTATAACTAAGGTACCGTAGCTATACTACAATGGGTCCTAGGACTTAAGGGTAATGTAGGCAACGAGATTGCCCACAGCTGTACGCAGATTGCAACAAAGGAGAATGATAGAATAGCAGGAGAAGAAGAGCTACACTTAAATTTAAAAGCACTGCAAATAAGAAGGGACTGGATTAAATCGGAGAGGACCAGGCGCCTTAACAAACTCTAAGTTGGCAAATCCACTCGTACGATTAACAAAGCCTTACAACGCACTACGCCATGAAGAAGCTAGAATTCTTTTACAACTTAGAACAGGGCACACTCCGCTTAATATCAGTTTGGCAAGTATTAAAGTAGAGCAGTCAGCTAGCTGTACATGTAGAATCGGGTGGAATTAATCAACGCTTCCTATTCTACTGCCCAAAAGTGGAGACGTAAGTGGACCAAACTAAGGGAGAAAATGGCAGACAGGTAGGTGACCTAGCCTATGCTCTAGAAGGTTAGAGCGGACGCAGAGATGGGAAGAATGGTCACTTTTTAGATGGGCCACGAGAGAAGTTGAAACCTAAACTGAAGATTATCAAAGCAATAATTTAATTCACGATGAAAATGGGGGAGACTCTGACTAAAGGCAACTGTAGCTGAGGATATAAGAGTGACAGAGGAAGCCGGAGCAATAGAGGGGACAGGAGTGGCAGAGGAGACGGAGGAGAGTGATGGTGAGAGCGTAGGACGTTGTCTCTGACCGCACCTATAGCCACAGACTAATCTCAGACCAGCTGGGTCTTAAACAAATGGCAAACACCGGACCAGTTTGGTTAGCTTATAGCCCTTAGTTGGCAAGAAGTTTATGTATTTAATCAATCAATCAATCAACCATTATGGATAGGATCTATTTCATTAGAAGGATAGTAAAATAGTAAGAAGAAAGTGACTTCATTCTAATAAAGACCTCAATTGATGCCCAATATGTCGGTAAGGCTCTGAAATTCCAGTGGCGGTAAGCTCTCGGGTAATAATTTGGCACCTATAGGGCTCTTTAGTGGATCTACAGGGTTCTCCAGTGGGTCTAAGGTGTCTCGCTTAGGCAACTACAGGGGCAAAGTACCCTGTAATCTCGTAACTTTTGAAATTGTTCTTCGTATAGTCAATGATTGATCTCTCGCTCAACACTCTCTCTTACTCTCCACCCCGCTTTTGCCCAAACGGGACGGCCCAGAGTTGCTAGCAGCGTACCCCGTTACCCTAGTCGTCTTTATAAATTGAAGCCATTCCTCCCTGCCTTTTTCTCTCTTCCCACCTATTCTCCTCATTTTGCAATTGTTAACATGCTCTTAGTCCAATTGGCATTGGCCTCCGTCGCCGCCTGCTCCACAGTACAGCTGGCAAGGCGCGCAGTCGTCGTGGATGATGTCTCCACCTTGTCCGCACAGTATGACTACATCATTATTGGGGGTGGTACCAGCGGCTTGACCGTTGCTGACCGTCTTACCGAGGATCCTGAGAGTATGTCTCTATCCATTGCGCTTAGGATACTTGAGCTAACAGTTTTCTCGCTTTGCACAGCAACTGTTCTCGTAATCGAAGCAGGACCTCTGTACGACGAGCGACCTTAGATGCAAATATTGGGCTCTGGCCACTAATTCAAAGCATAGTGACGACCAAGAACCTGGAGTACTAGTGCCCGGACTTGAAACACCACCGCAATATACTATCACATATACCAGCACTCCTCAACCAGGGCTGAACAACCGTACCAGTCCAGTCCCTACAGCCAAAGTAGTTGGAGGTGCGTCAGTCCATAACGGCATGTTCTTCAACCGCGGTTCAAAGGAAGACTATGACGCGTGGGAAAAGTTGGGCAATCCAGGGTGGGGTTGGGATGACCTTCTTCCCTACTTTAAAAAGGCCAGTCGCTAAAGCAGCAATCTTTATCTTGGGTGCTGACATCCGCACGCCGCTTAGAGCGAAAACTTCACGCCTCCACCAGAAGATTTAGCAGCACAGTACCCCATCTCGAGTGATCTGTCCCCACATGGATTATGTGGCCCAATAGGCTCCAGTTTCTCGGTCTACCAATATCCAGTTATAAGTGGGGACCCTGCCTGGCAAAACCTGCGCATCTTTTAGAAGCACAGTAGCTAACTTTGTGATCTCTTTTCACGCACAGAATACTTTTTCCATGGCTGGAATAGTATAGGTATAGCCTCAAATCCTCAGCCTAATGCTGGATATCCGAACGGTGCCTTTTACGGAACTTTATCTATGAACTTCAACAATCAGTCCCGCTCCAGTTCCGACCTTGGTTATTTCCGAGAAGTCATTAGCCAGAGGCCAAATTACCATCTCCTTCCTGGTTATCTAGTCACAAAGATTTTGTTTGACAAGGAGGATATAAAACCTACTGCAGTCCAAGTAAGCCATGCTAAAAGCATAGAAGTTGAGATATAACACTCTAATCCATTTCCTTTAACAGTTCATGTCAGCAAACGGCAACACGACCTACTCTGTTTGTGCAGCCCGTGAGTATATACTCGCTGCTGGGGCAGTTCATACCCCTCAGATTCTCCAACTTTCAGGAATCGGTCCTAAATCCCTACTTTCCAGTCTTGGTATCGAGACACTGGTGGATCTTCCTGTCGGTTATAATTTCCATGACCAACCAGTAATGTTCACTTCCTGGAATTGTGAGTTAAATTTACCTCAAAATGCTGAGAATAGTTTAATAACTTTGCAGTAGATGGAAGCGGGTATCCATTTCCTACTCCGGATTGGCTAAGCAGTAATCAAACCTGGGCTGCTGAACAACTAGAGATATACTATGAGAATCGCACGGGTACGTACAGAATCCGTAGGCAAAGATGGATAAACGATTAATAGCAACACTCAAGGTCCTTTTACGATCCCCTATCTTAGTGGAAGCATCGTTTGCTACTTAGCGCTGCAAAATATCACTAACAATACTGCCCAGTTGATTAAATCCGCGGCCGCTGTGAATCTTTCGGCAATACTACCAGCAGGCGCCGAACCATCCCTTCTCGTTGGCTATGAAGCCCAGCGCGATATTATTCTGGATCTCTACGCCTCCCCTAGTGCAACTGTTCAGGAGACTGCCTTTGGTGGGGGGGATGATATACCTATTGCTATTCTCAAGCCTCTAAGCCGCGGTTCCATTGTCATCAACTCCACGGATCCGTTTGCGGCTCCAGTCGTCAACTACAACACTTTCGCCCACCCTGCCGATCTTGCCATAGCCGTAGAGGCGCTGAAGATAAATCGAGCCTTAATGGCATCGGGCCCTTTCCAACAAGTCGGCGCGCAGGAGACTTTCCCCGGCGCCCAGATCGCTAGTGATGAGGAAATCGCCGCTGCGATTCCTGGTTTTGCTACTAGCACGTGGTCGCACCCAGTAGGAACAGCATCGATGATGAAGATGGAGTATGGTGGCGTGGTCGATCCGCAATTGCGAGTCTATGGTGTTGAGAATCTGCGTGTGGTTGATGCTTCAATCTTTCCAATCATCCCGGCCACGCACATCTCAGCGCCTGTGTATGCTGTGGCAGAGAAGGTGAGTCGACACATTCCGTATTTGGTTCCACTTTCTCAGCTCTTTTGTGAAGCTCTGGCTACGCATTTACTAATAGGCGCATATTTTTAGGCCGCGGATCTCATAAAAGGGGCTGGCACACCCGGCTGCAATGCTTGACGCAGTAGTAAGGAGAACACTATATATCCTGCTCCTCAAGAACAAGCCAGTAGTATTTCTAGTTAAATACAGGCTCAACTTGCATGGTACAGACGGCTAACGCAAATAATATCTTGGATTCCGGGGCTTCTAGTCAATTATATAGTCACCTGCAAAGATAATACTCAAGCATGAGGGGTTTGAATCAAGGTTGAAATCAGCTGCTGTGTACATCTTGTGCTGAATCTTCCCTTAGACCATGTTGATGCTTCTTTCCAGTGGCAAAGCCATACAGAGTGATTCTTAAACTGCTCTGCTAAGTAATCTCTAATTTCACTTTATCCTTTATGGACACCCCAGCAAACACACGTGTTACGGTATTATCACGAAATGGGAAGACTTCATAGTGGAGTCCTCACGTCGCTCGAGTCGGAGACCATTTAGCAAGACAGATTGAGACGAGAGCACCACCTCTCTGGTTGGAGAGCCTACAGCCCTGACACTCCTGAGCTGCGAGCTTCCTTTCCACCTTCCGGACCTTAAGTTAAATTTTCATCTTCGTTCTTTAGTTTGGCTGTGCCTTTAGCAAGTTCTCTATTCTGCTCCCATCGCACTTCTTTTGCGCATGAATTTTTTGGATCTAATGCTGGCAATTCTTGTGACCTCACTGCTCACAGACTTTCCGAAGTTAATGCAGTACAGCCTATGCCAGACAAGGATTTCGCATCACTCACGCCACCGCCTTCCCTTTCTCCTTCCGCTTAACCTCATCGGCGTTTAAATCAGTACCCAAATTCATCACCTTCCTTGCCAGCTATATATATCCTTTGCCCTAACTCACCTCAAGCACATCTTTACAAAATTTAGCCTCATACCTTGTACTCCCTCATAAGCACCACTCTCAACATTGTCCTTCATCAACCTGACAAGCGCATCCGCCTTTGCAACCTCCAGCGCCCTTGCCTCACATGCAGGACGTAAAGCTAGCTGCTCGAAGTCCCTCGGGGGCGGCTTCTTTTTGCAATGTCGTTTGAGTACTTCTACTGTGAGGCTATATATGTCGATGTTTTGAACGTCTAGAGCAGAGTTCGACTTTATAGCCGTCGGGACAGACGCATCTGTGGACTTAGTGGGCTGTAGTAAAGTTGTATGAGGCGGAGAGATCCTTGGTGTTCACAAACTAGAGACTACGACAGCCTCGAGACTATCGGAGCCGGTTATTCATTATGACCTTATTGCGCCTAGAGAAGTTTATCGAAAATTCGAAGCCTAGGGACAAATTGAAGGAAAATTGAAAGATAATTTATTTGAAATGGAAGCTGCGGGCCTCACGGACGTATTCCTAGTCTCCGTTATACGAAGAGTCTGACTATGCAGACTATCACACTAAAGTGGTGATAGTTATTGTCAAGATTTACAGGCGGAGCACATGAACATAAGGATTATTGATCGCATTAATTCTATGTTCTCATGGACGAGGGACCAGCCCATAGACTTATAATAGTGCTTCACCCTCTTAGTGCAGATCAGGGGTAAGCCAGCTATCAAACAACCCCTTGACAGGGTTATATCGTGACAGTTATTCCATCCACACTAGCTGCTAGGTGGTCCACTAGTGCTTTACAAGCGCTTGATTATACGCTGGAATTTGTCTTATAATCTCCAGTGGTATACCCGCCGAGGCGAAGACATGATCCTTGAAGAAGCACTTACTGCTATTAAGAAGCACGAGTCGCTGCCTCCAGGCCGGGCGGGTAGCTTTGCCTTTTTATTTATTGAAGGCGTCAACAAACTTAATGTTGCCTAGGATAAGCTAACGGAGAATTGCCAACTGCTGCAGGTGATACTTTCAGAGGCTTTGCCACCGCCTAACCTCCAACAGTTCCTTACCAGCTGGAAGCGTGCAATGACAGCAAGGGAGGCGGCGAATCAGCAAGAACGAGACCAAGAAAGGCAGCGCCAACGTGCCCAACAACACTGTAATAATAATGAGATGTGGGCGGCGCAGATGGTCGCTAACACCCAGCCCCGGTATAGCCAGACAGCTTGTACCTGACACTCAACCTGATACCCAGCTCTCGGAACTGTCTACAACACTAAGCATATCATCACCAGATGACAGCTCTACGGATCTGGACACCGACAACCCCAACCCAGAACTTCGTCGCTCTAGTCGTGTACGCAAACCTACTCGGGACAAAGCATCGCAATTCTCCCAAGAAGCGGCGGCGGCTAAGGCAAGGCCAGGAAAGCGAGAAAATCTATACCATCACATTTGCTCGAAGAGCTTGCTATAGATACACAGTGATTTCAATAGATATTAATGTTATTAAACCATATGATATGTGAAGCTACATACATAATCAGGGCCGTGCGTTTGTGGGACAGTCAGGATTGTCCAAAAAATATAACTGCCCCGAGACACGCCGCCATTAAGCGGCAGTCACAAAAAAAACAAACCACCTTCAAACTGTATTTTCGGGGCTGAGATGATTTTATTGGTGCCACATTAATTGGTTCTATCATATACCTAAGCATTGAGCTCTCGCATCGGCCTAAGTGAGATAATCGCAATAGCCTTGCTAGACCTAGGTAGAGGAAACTGTGAGGGATGAATACAGCCGTGTCAGAAGCCATTTCGCAATTCTCATTTGTTTTATTAAATAGTTCTATTAGTTTACCTGAGTTTCAGCTCTTATATCGGCATCCGAGTCTGTGGTGGCGTAATCTAAATAATGGAACGGGTCTCCGATTCCAATACCTAGAGTGCAACCAAGGCTGATTCGCACCCAAACTTTCCAAGCTACTGAGCTTTTCTAGCCCTCCAGTAATCACTATTGAACAGCCTTTTGCCAGTACCAAGCCCCTACTCGGCTTGTTTCTAGATCCTTAGCCGCGAAACACATCTGCAACTAGTTCTCTGACCTTCACCGAATTTGTACGGTAAAATCGTCATCAGCTCGAAGAAATTTATTGTCAGTAAAGTGATTGGAGCAAAGCGGGAGAGCTTACTGCAGGGTTAATTCTCCAAGCGCCTATGCCGAAAACTATATTGAATCACTCAAGTTGTGAATGTGATCTTGACTAAATGGAAGCAAATCCTGTTAAATATAACGTTCCCTATCTCTCATTTGTAGTCTCATATGTCCCAAATGCCTCGTAGTTAAGGCGAACGCTCATTAACCTTCCTTATGCAATCTAAGTTTCAGGAACAACTTCTTAAATCTCACTGGGGTATATAGATTGCTCTTGACACATACGATACAATACAAATTGGTGAGTCTATTCCCAAGAGCCGCCAAAGCCTGCAACAAATCTTCTAAAGTGCATTAGGCTGACTTATATTATTGAATATAACGTTCCCTGATCCCTCATTTGCAGTAGTCTCATATGTCCCGAATGCCTTGTGGTTAAGACAGTCACTCTTTAGCTTCTTTTATGTAAATTGTTTCAGAGTGTTGGAAATCACAGAAATAAGTGGTTATTTCGTGCGCAGCTCAATATGATTCTATTGCTTGATGCCCCAACTATTCGGACGGGCACATAGCCCTTATATGCACATTCGTGTTTCTCTGCTCTTCCATAGCTGAAGCTGTTTTTCAGTTGTAGGATCTAAAGGATTAAGAATCTTTAGGATTAGGATTCAGGATTTCCACAGCCACAGCAGCTGTAATTCCAACACAGAGCCAATTCCTTAAACCCCTATTCTCGTGAGGAGAGATAGATTGATCTCTACATGGAATTCAATATATTCAAATTGATGGGTCTGTTCCTATGAACCGCCTACGGCCTAGTTGAGAACACAACATATATTTGTAAGATCCGAGAAATAGGACTATGCGCAAGGTGAGAAGCATTTCTTCGTCGACATTGTGTTTTTAGAGGAACTTTGAGGGCTAGCTTAATTCTATATTATAAACCCGCCGCCTTCTGCTCATGCATATCTGTCTCTTTGTCCATTTCTGAATACCGTTGTAATATTTCAGAGCCTCTCTCTAGGATACAGTTCCTTACAACAGCTTTAAGGGACTGCTTTCTTCACCTACTCGGGCAAGCGTTTCGTAAATATTGCCCAATTCCTTCACTGAGCTGTCGTTCAACAGCCGCTCGGACACTAGCACTATCCAGCTCGATGATACGGCTGATGTATGGCTTCTTCATGTGGATATCAATAGGATACCTCATATGAAATTAAACAGTCCAAAAAGATTCCTTATATTTCGAGCACCACTTGTACATTAAGACCAAATAAAATTACCACGCTACTAGTCTATGTAGTACTATGAAACAAGTTGTTGTGTGCTTATATAAGGTTCACCGGACTGCTCGAAGGAGATGGCTAAAACCTCCTGAGGGTGATGGGTACCTTCGTCGATACACGTAGGGAACTTCGTGGAACCAACACGCGAAGTCAAGGTCGAGGTCAGCGCGTAACTTCACTTGAATTTATCTCCCAACTTCACTAATCCAAGCTGTTAAATCGGAGACAAATTCTCTAATAACATGTATGCGTCGGAAACCCAGGAAGTGGTATGAATCATCGAAAAGCCCAGAGCTTGCGCCACTATAAAGTCCCCATTCGTCTGGATCACCGGGGCCTGTCATCAATCCCCCAAAATCCGACCGTTCTAGGACGAGATATATTTCTTGGAGACCGGTCATCGCCCGGATCGTCCTCTTAAATCCGTCTGACAGCTTACAAGAAAAGTCCCAGAAGCTGACCATAATGGCGATCCGCATGATCTGATGCGTGAATTTAGCGAGGCTTAGAGTCCTATATGTCCTATACATTACACAGTAGGTGTCCATTTTGATGAATGATGGACGAAGAGCAAAGTAGAGCAAATCTCTTCGGAAGTCGATGGCGACGCGAGGTAGTGGACCAGCTCCAGATGTGTCCATACCCAAGTCATGCATCAAAATGAGTTCATACTTACCCAGTGCGACTTCGCGAGCCTCGTGGTTGACTACGAGAAGTGGGCTTCTAGCGATGCTGAGAACTTCATCAACCGATTCAGTTTTACGGCAGTTGGTTTTATAGGTAATGCATGACGGCTTTTGCGCGGCATCATAAATGGCAATGAGACGAGGATGAGGAGGTCCGGGACTGCAAGAGCCCAGATTTTCAGACGGATCTCTGTTGGTAGGTCAGAAACGAGGTTGAAGGAACATTGCCGGCTCTCGGCATCGGCGGACTGCCTTGATTTGTGAAGAATTTGCGGATCTCTCCAGAAAAAAAAGGGGTAAATGACGATAGTATGAAATATGCTCGATTTTGGGGGTTGTTCCAAAAATTAAAGTGGAACAGGGTGAGTGGAAGAAATGTTGCTCAGTCTACGTGGCTCACTCTGTTTGTGCACCTTAATAGAATGCACGAAACGCGATGGACGGAATGATGTACTGTAAAGGCGCGTGGCACGAAGAAGAAAGGGATCCGATGTCGTTGGGATGTGGATGCTGGTGTGCGACGTAGAACGTTGCCTGATGGTTTGACTTCAATCGAGAAGAGGTTTTTGCCCTCGCTTAATAGCACGAAATAGGAAATCTCTCCCAAAATGCAGTAAGGCGTGGGTCCAGGTAAGCGAAAGTGTCACGGGGAGCTCGCGAATCAGGGAAGATCAGGTGGGAAAAGCTCTTAATAATATCTAACTACGAGCGAGCTAGAAAAGGAGGTTTCCTGGCTCGCTTAGATTACCTATTTAGTCAATAGATCATGTAATCCTTAGTTCCCAGCTCTTGTCATGTGACCCTTTTTGTGACAGAAAGTGGCGTTGTGTCATATGGGGACCAATTTGGGAGCAATTGAATTGAATTGAGTCTGATTTCTGGAATGCTGGCATAAGGCTGGCATTTGTAGAAAATATCTATCTAATACCGCATTAATTGGATTACACCCCCACCCCGGGTGACAACCTCACTTGGTTTATAACCCCAGGTCTAAATTGAGAAAAATGGAAGCCCCGGGATATACCCCCATGGCGTTATAATTTAAAGAACGAAATGTAGCTTATAT
>Ga0335074_10003409_pt1 | contig 21722 bp, 19 predicted proteins | sample Lox_Sample_23_FD_206715 | JGI IMG/M metagenome (GOLD analysis project Ga0335074, IMG submission 206715) | Soil microbial communities from Loxahatchee National Wildlife Refuge, Florida, United States - Lox_Sample_2.3 | ecosystem: Environmental > Terrestrial > Soil > Wetlands | place: USA... | reverse complement strand
GCCAGGCTGGCGGCCGGCGTGCCCGACGCGCGGCTCAACTTCTATAGCAGCCTCCTTCTCGAGGAATGGATTGCGACGGTCGTGCTGCTTCGCTATTGGACTTGGGAGCACCGACCCTTGCAGTGGCTGCTGCTGATTCCTGCGAGCCCAGTGCGCTTTGCCGTTGGGATGGCGGTTGCGGTTGCACTTTGCGGGCTGCTGGTGCTGCAGGACAAGGCCATTCTGGCGCGGCCGGATGTGATGCCGAAGGTGCGAAAGAAACTCGCCTACGGGGAGCCGCTGTTGCCGCACACATCCGCGGAACGAAGGCGGTTTCGTGCGGTTTCATTCACGGCAGGGGTTTGCGAGGAGACGCTCTTTCGCGGCTTTCTGCTGTGGTACTTCGCAGTGTGGGTGGGAGTGTGGCCGGCGGCCATCCTGAGTTCGATCGTCTTCGGCCTGGGCCACACCTACCTCGGCGTCAGGCAGATTCCCAACACGGCCTTGATTGGGATGGCGATGGCCGCGCTGGCGATTTTGTCGGGATCGTTGTGGCCGGCCATGCTGCTGCACGCCGCCATCGACTGGAACTCCGGGGAGATCGGCTTCAAAGTGCTGAACGCGCCGGAATCGACGGCCACTTAGCCTTTGCGGCGGTAGAGAATCTGGAAGTCGTAACCCGGATTGGCGGGGAAGAGCAAGGCCACATGGCGGAGCCGCTCGGCAAGCGCGGGCGCGGCCAGGAGCGGGTACTCCCGCTCGCGAAGATCGTGATAATCGAAGTCGACCGACAGCGAAAGCATGTACACCGCGAGCGCGTCGGCAAACGAGGACTCAAAATAGGCGCTCCGTGCGCGCTCGTCGATCAGGGGCGGCCCGTCTTTTGCTGCCACTCGCGCTTCCTGCGCTTTACGGCGTGCCTCCCAGGCGTCCTGGCTGGTTTCGCCGCGTACCTGGTTCTCGGCTTGCGACCACACCAGCGACGAAAAGCTCTCGGGCACTCCCGCAACTTCAACAAAGTTGTGCGCCACGTTGATGAAGAATTCAAAGGCCAGCCCGAAGCGGTCTTCAACCAGCCGTGTTGACAGGAACACTGCCTCGGTTGAACCGAATGCCGCATTGCGATGGCAAACCGCGCGGTCGCCCAGTTCGACGTTGTAAAGGGGCGCAATCAGGGTCTCGCCGGTATCGGCAATGGCCAGTGGGATGAAGTAGTAAGCGCGGCTTTCGAGCGCCGGCGCAATGGCCGCGGGCACCGCGCCGACCAGCCGCTCCAGGTCAGGCTCTGAGATGCGCGTTTCGCCCCACGCGGCGTAGCGGATGCCGTTCGCCGCCCGGGTGACGCTCACCTGGGTTGCGACCTTTTCCGCATGCCAAAGATCGATCTGCGCGCTGCTGGCCATGACTAGTTATTCTACGGCATCGTTTAGACTGGCTATGTGGGTGTTGGTCCGGGCCGGGTTGGGCGCGGGCCCCCAGATGGAGCAGGCTGTATGAGTCGAACCTGGCAAATGGAGTCAAATCACGCGCCGCGCGGCGGCAGGGTTTTCGGATTCCCGCTGCAGGGATTCAGCCTGTTTCAAAGCCTGCTGCTGGCCGTTGCATCGGCCTTCTTTACGTTCTTTCTTACCACTTGCATCGCGATCTACTCGTTCCTTGCGTGGAGACTTTTCGGCCATCACAACGTGAACTTCGTAAATACCTATCGCTACGTCGGCTTCCCGGCCGGAGTGCTGGTGCTGGTGGTGGCGCTGCCGTTTTTTTTGACGCTGTGGGTCAGGGCCAAGGTGCGGAAGTAAGAACGCCCTGCGACGATTTCGCAACGCGCTTGGGAATTTCAGTTTGATTTCGCGTGGCGCGAACTTCCAAAGGGGTTCCGGAAAAGTCACTTGAGGAAGGAAATCCATCGCTCAGCGGCTATTGGCCCCTGCGAATGAAATGTCCCTCCGCCGTCCCGGGACTCCGCAATGGTGTTGCGGCGATCCCTTTCCCCACGCTGAAGCGCGAGGCTAACCCGCATTTCACACATGCCGCTCTATAAATGTACTCGCGGTCAACCGCCAGGCTGCCGCCTTCCTCCCCTATCACCATCATTCAAAAAGACTTAAATCGCCGCTCCTTTTTACCGTTTAATTCCCCCGCCCGCTCTATTCTGAATGCAGATAGCGATTCTTCGGGCCGAAGTTCGGCAGACCGGCAGATCTAACCGACTGAAAACAATAGACTTTGCCGCCAAGTCTACCCTCTATCGCAATGAAAACAATAGATTTTGAGACTTTTGGCAGGGGGCGGGGGTATCGGATATGGGGGGTGGGGAGATGCCCTTCGCGCCGTTTGGGAGAAATGCTGACTAGCGGAGTTAGGAAAGGCCGGAGTGGGTGCTCCGGCCTTTTTGCGTATGCACCTGTCTCACGTGTGCTCAACGAATTACATGAATTAGGATGCCCAGTTTCAGGTTCTTCCAGATTTGCTCGGTGGTGTAGACCTCGGCGCCGAGATAGATGGCAAGCGCCAGGCAGGAGCTGTCGCCGAGAGACAATCCATATTCTTCTGTCTGCGTGATCAGATCGCTGGCGATTCTGGCCTGTTCCCGGCTGTATGGCTCAACGGCATTGACGGTCGACAGCGCTGCCGCCCACGCTCTATCCGGATCGTTTTTCACCTTCACGAGTTTGGATTGCACCTCTGCAAGGTTTACGGCGCTGGCTACAGCTCGGACCAGAACATCTCCCGTGAGTTTCTCCGCGCCCGGCTCATTTTGCAACAACGCGAGCACGGCAGAGGCATCGAACACAACTTCATTCATGCCTGGCTGCCTCTCGCCGCTCCATGCTCAACTCGTCAGCGAGGCTTACCCCAGCCGGCACGTGTTGTTTTACCCACTCCTAGGCCTGTTTCAGGCGTGCCTCGCGGGTCGAGATCCGCACCTCATAATCCTTGACGTCGACATCGACGGAGTCGCCGGGCTTGATCCCGAGCGCCTCCCGTATCTCCGCGGGGATCACGATGCGTCCCTTCTCACCCACCTGAACCCGCGCGTGGAGTTCCATGTGTCACTCCCTTCAGTTTGCGGGAACAGCTTACGACTGTGACACTTATCTCGCAAGTGGGAATATTTTTATATCGCCCCACCATGGTCACGCCCGCCGAGCAACCTCTACAGAAATTCTGTGTCTAACCCTTTACGGGCGATGTGTGCCAAGCCCAGTTAAGACAAATCGATCCCAGAGGTTCCGACATGAAATTCCCCCGTTGGATTTGCCGGCTGTTAGGCATTCCCCTCTCCGGGGCTGCTTTGGTTCTCGCAGCCTCTCTCGCAAGTGCGCAATCCCAGGCTTCCCCAACCCAATCCGGCACCGCTGCGTACTCGGCCTCGAACGAATCCAGTTCGTTCTCGTTCAATAGTGAGAGCCTCGGCTCCTTGTTCAGTGCAGATGCGGCCGAGCCCGCTGCGGGCGACGGTGCAGGCGGCCACGCGGCTGCGGGCCAGGAGTATGGTAAGACCGGAGGCGGTGGGATTTGGCACCGCCTTACGTTTGAAGCTGGCGGAGGCGCCAACGCCCCGGCTGGCGACAAATCCTACATCACATGGGGTGGCCAGTTCACCCTGGGCGGCGGCTTCAACTTCAATAAGCATCTCGCGGCGCTGATTGAATACCAGTTCATGGACGACAAACTCCCCGGCGCGATCATCGCCGAGGCCGGCGCCCAAGGCGGGCATGACCATATCTGGTCGTTCACCATCGACCCGGTCATCGATCTGTTTCCCAAGTCCACCAACGATGTGTACGTGACGGGCGGAGGCGGCTTCTACCGCAAGGTGACCGACTTCACCGACGTGGAAGAGACCGACGAATGCGAATTCTACTTCTGCGAACCCGCCTACGTAAGCGAAGTAGTGGGTCACTTCTCCTCGAATCAGGGTGGATTCAACATCGGCGCCGGCTATCAACATCGGATGGGCGGCCTGTATGGCGATAGCAAAATGAAACTCTTTGCCGAGGTCCGCTACCTCGAGGTGCTTTCGCCGGCGATCACTACGCAGCCCAACGGCCTGGGAACGGTTGCAGTGGGCGCCGATACCAAGGTGCTGCCGATCAGCTTCGGCCTGCGTTGGTAACCCCGAACAGGAGTTTTGAACGCCTCATCCAGTTGGCGGTTTGACCGCCGACAGGATGAGACGTTCGAGCCGCCGAAGCTCGCGCCACTCAAATAGCGCTGGCCTTCGTCTGTTGGGAACACGCCTCACCCTTACCACTGCACGCCCGGATACAGACTGGGCAGCCGATAGACGTGGAACTGATCTGCGCCCGGCGTTAAGCCTTGCCACAACACCTGCAGGCTCTGCGGATCGAGCTCCTGCACGATGGCCCCTTTTGCCGGCGCGCAAAAATCCACCTCGATGTCGCTGTTGGCCAGCAATTCGGCGTTGCCTCCGAAAAAGCTGTAATAAGTGTCCGGCGGCACGTAGTGCGCAATCATGGTGGCCGTCATGTTGGCCTCGTCTATCTCCAGAAGAGGCATAGTGGAATAGCACTGCGCGTTGGCGGGCTTGCCCGGCGGGCAGAGCACCGAGCCGGTTGGAAACATGCGGTCGTTGCCGTTATCCATGAGGCCGAGACGGAAGACACCCGTAGTGTTCGGCGTAAAGTAGCTCATCCCGTGCTGCGCGTAGAACCAGTCGGTGGGATCGGTGGCGCCGACCAGCTTGAAATCGCCGCCCTCGCCAAGATGCCACATCACATCGCCCGAGCCGGTTCCATCGAGGAAGTTGATCTTGATGATCCAGTTCTGGTGGCGCATCGAGAGCAGCAGGTTGTGGTCGTCGCTCGAATAAAGCAATCCGTTGGAGTGCGTCCAGTCGGGAAAGTTCATGGGACGACGGTTGATGTCGAGGTGGTCGAAGGTATTCCACACCCAATCGGGATTGAAGTTCTGGTCCACGTCCACCAGCGCGTCGCCAATCACGGTGGTGGGGCCCGTTTCGCCGGAGAGGTTGCTGAATTGCCTCGTGTAGGTGGCTAACACCACCATGTGCCCGTTCGGCAGCGGTAGAACGGCGTGATGAAAGCTCCCCAATTGATAGACATTGCCTTCGGCATCGCGGAAGTTTCCCGCCGCCAGCTTCTGGTTCAAGGTGCTCATGATCAGGCTGCTCACTGTGTTTCCGGCCAGGTCGATCTCGCGTATCTCGTTAATGACGCTGGAACTCTGGGGTGTGGTCACGGAGGAAAGATAGGAGATGACCATCAACAGGTTGCCGTTAGGGAGCAGTTGCATGCCCTGAAGGTAGTCGGTAGACGTGTGCGGATACGCGTAGGTCCAGATCACATTGCCGCTGAGGTCGGTCGCGAAAGCCTGAGTGTCTGTCGGTGGGATGAGGGTGTTCCACAGCTCGATGCCTGGCTGCGGCGTGGCTCCATTGGCTGTGGTGACGTTGACTGGCGAGGTCACTGGCGGCACGTCTGTCGTACAGGTGTGATCCACGTCGTTATAGGTGGCGCCATTGTTCAGCGTGACCTGGGCGCGCATGTGATAGAGCGTCTGGCCGAGCATGCCGGCCACATATATCTGAATGCCGCCGCCGTTGGGCGAGGGCGTGGCCACCTGCCAGGTGTTAAGTCCATATGCGGTTGTCGTACCGAACTCCACGTCCATCTTTCCGGGAGCGGGAAGATCGAGCGTGTACTGCGCCACTTGCGGATTGCCTAGCTGAAACGGACACGTGACCTGGCCCGGCAGGATGATCGACACCACGGCAGTAGCATAATTCTGCTGCGGTGACGCGCTCAGCGCCACTGTTACCGTGACGTTTTCGCTCTGGGTCGCGCCGGCCGGCGCCGTGTAGTTGCCATTGCTGTTCACAGTACCGGTCGAGGCGCTGCCGCCCGCTACCCCGTTCACGAGCCACTCCGTTTGCGCTCCGTTTGCGCCTTGCACAGCAAACTGGAGCGATTGCCCGGGAGCCAGCGCGGCGTATTGCGGGGTAATGGTGAGCGATCCGGCCTGACCTGTCCCTGGGGGCGGGCTGGGAGGTGGATTAGGAGCAGGAGTTCCGTGCGGGTCGGGGTTGATGATCTTGGCCGAGCATCCTGTCAGCAAGGCGGCCGCCAGGCACACACACGCCGCTCCCGCTGCAAGTCCTCCACGGCTGCAGACACGCCGAATGCCTCCGGTCATGCCACGCTGCTGCAGCATATGGTGGTTAGAACGCGCTGCAATAAGAAAGGATGCACGCGCCGGTCAGGTTGGACGCGAACGCAGCTTTACCAGGGATTCTTCTGGGTCGGCGCGCCCACCTCGCCGCGCTCGATGCGCTCCAGAAACATCCTTGCCAGCCGGCGTTCGCCGGGGTGCGCTTCGCCATGCATCGAGCACAGGTCGAGGAATTCGTCGGCCAATGCGTGGCGCTGCTCGTTCTGTGCGAAGACAGATTGCAGCGCGAGAGCCAACTCGCGCAGTCGAACCGCCTCGGGCCAGCCTGGCTCATCGCCTTCTTCACTCACCGGGTCGCCAAAAAGGCCGTGGCGCCCGCGCGCGCACTCATCCAGCAGGGTGAGCAGTTGATCGGTAAAGGCGTGGCTCAGCTCGTCGAGCACGTCGGGAGCGAGTAAGTCGCGGGGGTCCATTGGGGGTTGGTCCTCCGGGTTCAAATTTGTCATATTGTCTCTCCCGCGCCGAGCAGAGGAAAGAAGAATCTGGAAATGCCCGGGTTCGACGGATCATTTTTCAGGTGCAAACGGCATCCGTCCTTCGCCAATCCAGAAGCGATTGCTCAGCCTGGTTAACGGCCCCGGACCACGGCCGGCCAGCCGGGCCTGCGCTTCGCGCCATGGGCCGATGAAACGAATCGCTGCCGGAAGCCGGCGATATAGTCCGGGCAGCAGTCGTGCGGCACGCTCGGCGGAAACGCGTTCGGCCGGCCCAATGCTCAGGCCGAACTCCTCGCGGAATCGCTCGGGCAGCCAACTCGCCGTCTGCGCACGGTACCAGCGAGGAGGGTGAATCCATGAGCCGGCGCCAGCGAGCAGGTTCTTCGCCATGGCGCGGGCGTCTGTGGTCACTCCGAGCAGATCGGAGGCGTGCATCGCGTGGTTGTACGCAACAAAGTCATCCCACGTTGCTGGAAGCGCCGACCCGGGAATGCCGAAGAGGGCGGCCAGTGTTTTGGTTTCGTGGTAGTAGCTTTCGCGATCGTCAGTTGCGAGGGGACCATGAACGGCCTCATGGGCAATCACGGCCGATTCAACCAGCGTTGCAAAGACCCAGCGAAGGGCGTTGACGTCGTTGGCCTCGTAGTGCGCGCCGCGGCTCCATCCGGCGGCATCTTCAGGCAGTTCTCCACGAATGCGTGTGTGCAGCTGGTAAAGATGCCGTGCCGCGGCCAGAGCCTGGTTGAGTGTGCCGAAGACCATGGTGAAGACGATGCGGAAAGTATTGTGGAACCGGGCAATGGGTTGATTGAGCAGCGAAGAGTGCTGGCGGAGCGCGGCCGCGACCCAGGGATGCGCGAGCTGCAATAACGCCGCGCGGCCGGCGCCGAGAAAGAGCGCGGACTCTCGGTTGATGCGCCAGGTGAGGGAATCGGGGCCGAAGATGCCGGCGCGAGGGTCGGTGACGCCGGCGGCAACCTGAGCAAGAAGCGCGTCGATATGGCGCCGCGAAACCGGATCGAGTCGCGAGACAGGATCGTGCCAGCAAACGGGTTGCGCCTGGGAAATCCCACTCACCGGTTCCATAGCTTCATTAAGTCACTTCTGCGCCGGTAAGGCCAGTTGGATTTCGACGCCAATGAACTTGAAAGGGGCGAACGCAAGGTCGATCGAGAATTGAGGCGGAGAATTCAGCCAATAAAAGCAGAGATGAGGCTGAAAGGCGCTGGAGGGCTCAAAACGCGAAATTGTAACAGAATTTCGTTGTTACATTTTTGCAAGTGATTGATTTATATAAGTGTTGTGAAGCGGACGACCTATTACCTTTTGGTTAACCCCCGGGGGGGGGGTGGGGGGGTTATATTTCTTGCCAATAGCTAATCGGTAATTTGTTACCAGAGAGTAATAGGTCGCCGGGCTGGGATGGAAGGTCATTCATTTCCAGTATGCAGGAAAGAGGGGAAATCAACGGCAAAGCGGTAGTGTCTTAAATGTGCGTTGATGGGGTAACTGAAGTGAAAATTTCAAATCACGGTATCATGTTTATAACGTTTTCCCCTGGGTCAGGTGGAGGAAGCATGACCACGCCTAAAGAGTGGGCCAAAGTGCAAGCCGAAAAAGTGAGAGCGAAGCAGCAGGCTATTGCCCAACGACACCAAAACGTGTCAATGCAGCGAGATATTCTCGCAGAAGATATGCCCCGTGCCTGGGAAGATCTTCTTCAGCAGTTTGAGACGCACTGCAAGGAATACAACGACGCTGTACTCCCAGAGGGAAGACTCGGGTTCTTCCGCACTACAGGCAATACCTTCACGATTCGTCCAGACGCCCTCGGGGAGATTGTTACAGGTTTATTGGAACCGGCAACCAATCGGATTAAGATCATCACGCCGAAGGCAAGATTTGACTATCTCCCCAAGGTTGTTCTTGAGGATACAGGGAGGGTAGAACTGATCTCGGCATCAACTCATCGCCAGACCTGTTGCGTCGATATCGCCCAAGAGGTGATGGATGAGGCACTAGCTTGAACACCATATCACCCCAAGATTTCTAATTTTGCCTACTTTTAGTCCGGGTGGCTTTCCAATTCTGAGTTGTTGATAATGCCCTTTCGGGCGATTAATTTTGGTGGTCCTCTGATTGCGTGCATATTCGCTCCTAACTATTTGCAGAGTAGGGCGATGGCATTGGGGAACGTCCATTGGGGAGATTTAGAAATTGACAGGCAGAGATTGGGGAAAATGGGGGAAAAATAGGGGAGGAATGGGGGAAGATTAGCTGTACTTTATGGGCCTCGGTTTCCCGACAGTCTCTTCCGGTTTTTTCCCGCTCTCCAGTATGCGGCGAAAAGAACGGTCTGGCTTTAGTCCATCTTTCGATTCTCCATTGATCCAACGCTTCCACTCTCGGCGGGTCTGGGCTGCTGCCCAGCAAATGTCCGCTATCTTCACATCTGGAAATGCTGCGCGGTAAGAGTCGAAGAGAGACCTGCGGTTGGATGGATTGGACGCTACTTCTTGGGCTGGCTCGGCGACCATCTGCCTGTGAACATTTGGAGCAAGTGGCGGACGGTCTTGGGTTGGCATCAGTCGGCTTCGTATCAGGGAAGCCAACTCTTCCAGAGCACACTTGCGCATTTGTTCTTGCGTTAGTCCATGATGCATCAGACTCACGTGGCGTTCTCTGCTGTCATCCTCTAGTTGCGCCACGGTCTGCATGACCCTTTCTATTGTTCGGATGGCTAGTTCTTTCAGCCACATCTCCAACTGCGGATCGTCCTGATAGTAGTTACCTTCAGCGACATAGAGATTTCGTGCATACGCAATAATCGTCAGCCGCAACGCGCTTGGCCTGAGGGGGCCAGGTGGGGAGTTGGGATTGTTTAACCGAAGTATCCGTTCCGACTTTGGGTCCAATATCTGAAATTGCCGCAATATCGCCCAGAAATTCAAATCGATGCTTATTTGTGCCGCTTCGATATGAGCGTCGAGATCTGGAGCTAATACGGGTCGATCTGCATCTTTCATGCGCACCCTTGCGCCAGCGCAAGCAAGGGCATACGATGGAGGGTAACCAGCCGCTCTATCGAATCGCCCCGGCCCCGCGCCGGGCGTTTCGTTTTTAGTTGACCCATTTTATCGCCCAATCCCCCAGAAAGGCTTAAAGCAATGCCAACACAAACGGACCTCCGTCCATTCGATCCGAACGAGAATGATCAAACCAAGATAGATGCCGGGTATTGGGTTCCATGTCGAATTTGCGAAAGCGCATTTCGCCGATTAAGACTCACTCTCCGGTTTTGTAATACATGCAAACGAGGTGCATGTGAAGGAGAGCATCTCAATTTTGCTGCTCAAGGAGGGAGGATAGGACGCTGCACATCATGCGGAGATGTGGCGCTCAGACAGAATCTCAAGGCGTAGTTATTCGGATGATCTCCTCGGCCTTCCCCCGCCGTGGGTCTTGCGCTTTGCAGCCATCTGGCGGTAATGCTCCACGCCATGCCTGAGGGAGGTTGTAGGGCCTCCCTTGCTGCCCAGAAGCGCGGCAGAGGTTGCCGGGCTGGACTGCTTGAGTAGGTCATCTGTGAGCGCCGAGGCGGCACTCAGGACTTCCCGGCAGACTGATGTGCGGTTCTCTGGCAGATCGGGAGCGGTTTCGAGAATCCTGTCGGCCTGGGTGAGCAGATTCTTTAGAGTGGTCAATTCTGTATGGTTCGATGGCATGATTCGACGATAGGGCTGTCAGAATCGAATTGCAATCGCTAGTTGTTTTCCATCAACGCAGATTTCAGACACTACCCGGCAAAGCGGCGGAGGTAGCGGGGTGGGCGGGTCGCGCATGGGGCCAGTATGCGGTTGAGAACGGAGATTCCAGGAGGCGGCCCGGAAGCCACCTCCTGCTTGTTTGAGCCGTTAATTGCGGCTGATTTCAATTGACAGTGAGCGTTACCGTTGCGGTTTGTGCAATCGATCCAGAGGTTGCAGTCACGGTTACGGTAGAAACCACTGGGGGTGGTGTTGAGCTTGACGATGAACTGCATCCGCTCAAAACCGCCAAACTCGCACCTATAAAGGCCAGCAATGCCAAATACCGCACGGCTCGACGACGTTTCCACGCGAGGAGACACGTTCCCAAAGCCAAGGTCGTCGCGGGAAGGAAAGGAGTGGGGTGAGATTGTGAAGCTGCAGAAGTTGTGCCGGCTGCGATGGTGAGCGTGGTGGGTACGGCAGCACTGGTTGTGGGCGTGACAGTTGAAGGGCTGAAGGTGCAACTTGCCCCGGATGGCAGCCCCGAACAGGCAAAGCTTACCGTGGAATTGAATCCGTCAACCGGAGTCACTGTGAGCGTGACTGTTCCCTGGCCGCCGGACTGCACAGTGAGTGACGTTGGGGATGCGGAGAGAGAGAAGCCGGGCGCAGCGGCGGCATTCACAACTTGAGAGACGGCAGCGGACGTGCTCGACTGAAAATTGCTGTCGCCTCCGTAGACGGCGACAACGTTGTATGTTCCTGCTGCCAGCGAAGAGTCGCTGAAGGTGGCGATGTCGCCATTGAGCGAAGCCGAACCGAGGGTTGTCGATCCACTGGAGAAAGTGACCGTCCCGGTAGCAGTACCACCGTATTCTTCGGTCACCGTAGCGGTAAAGGTTACAGCCTGCCCTACCGTAGATGGATTCGGGGACGACGCCAAGCGGAGGGAAGTTGTGGCCGTGCCCACTTCGACAGAAACAGCATTCGATGTACTGCCGGCATAAGTGGAATCGCCCACGTATGCGGCGGTAATGGAATTGGTCGCAACCGGCAAAGAGGTGGTGGTTAGCGTAGCTGTACCGCTGCTCGTCGTCGCGCTGCCGAGCGAGGTGGAACCAATCATGAACTGAACTGTTTCCCCGTCCGGAGGGGTGGCCGTTCCCGCCGCTACCGTAGCCGTAAGCGTGACCGGCTGGCCATAGACGGCACTGGTTGGAACAGCGGTCAGGGTGACCGTGGTTGCAGTCTGTCCGAGCGCGGCGACAAAGCCGTGAAGGTCGGAGTTGGTGTCGAGATAGGTCCCCGCCACCGTGCCGCTATCGTTGATGGCGAAGGCCACCGTTCCCTGGTAGACACCCGGACCCGCATCGGGATCAGCAAACTCGGTGATCGCGCCGGCCGGCGTGCGAATGAAGCTGTGCAGGCCCGAATCGCTGTCGGTATAAACGCCCGTGATCGCTCCCGGCGAGTTGATGGCCAGGCCCGCGGTTCCGTCAATCTCGGAGGGCAAGCTGACGTTTATATTGGCTGCTTCCAAAAGGCTGGCATTGTGCTTCATTGCGCCTGGGAATCCGCTCACCAGCCGCAATCTGCGCTGGGCAAAGCTCCTGAACTTAACGCCGAACTTGCTGCGCCGATAGAGGCGAGTAATTGAACTGTTCGATGTAGTCGGCATCGGTGCGGCGTCGGGGGCGGTAAATGTGGTAATGGTTCCAGCGGACGAGCGTACGAAGCCGTACACGACATCGTTGGAATCGAGGTAAACCCCGGACAAATCTCCCGCGGCGTCAAAGCGGAATGGATAGCTGACCGGGAAGATGCCTGGCGACGTCCCGGCAGTCGCTGGCGCGTTGAAGGTAGAAACAGTGCCGGTCGACGTGCGCACAAAACCATGGGCGATGTTATTTGAATCGGTATAGAGTCCGCCTACGTCGCCGGCAGAGTCGATGGCAGTGATGGCGGTACCCTGGGCAGAGCCGGTGCCGGCTGCGGACACGTCGATGGTGGTGATTGCTCCGCTCGATGAGCGGACAAAGCCATGAACAACACTGTTCACGTCAACGTAGGTTCCGGCAGCTTCTCCAGCAGTATTCACGGTAACATAGTCAGTACCGGGACTGTCTCCGCCCGCTCCGACGGTAACCGGAGCGGCCTGGAAAGTGACGATACTTCCGCCGGCCGGAAGAAGAAAGCCGTGTGTAACCTGACTTGAATCCACGTATATCCCGGCGACATCGCCAGCGGAGTCGATATAGGTGGGAATGGTATCGCCGGATATTCCACCTCCAGCGGTCCCCGCGCTGGTCGCATCGATGGATTTGATGACTCCGGCGGCAGAGCGCATGAAGCCATGCGTGTGGCCTGTGGAGTCAATATAGACGCCAACCAGGTCTCCCGCGGCGTCAAAGCCCATCGGAATGGTGGCCTGATCGGCAATTCCGTTTACCAGAGGGGCGTCGAATTCGGTAATCGTTCCTGCCGCTGAACGGACGAAGCTGTGAACCACATTGTTGGAGTCTGAGTAAACTCCTGCGACATCGCCGGCGGCATCGATGGCGAGCGCCACGGTGCCACGATACATTGCCGCGGACGCATCGGGCGCGTCAATGCTGACAAAGGCAGAGTTGTTCTGGCTCGGCGCTGCACTCCACGAGGGCGGTGAGCACGCGAGGAGAAGGACAAGGCCAAAGAGGATAAAGGTGAGACGCGATTGCCTGAATTGCGGCGCGGCGACACCAGCGCCTGCAGGTTTGGAGTTGAAGCTGAAGCGGCGTGATTGATTTGACACAAACCCCCCTGAGAATTGGCGAAGCGACTCTAAGGCACGGATTAAGGGAAGGGGCCGCGGTTTTGCTCTTTGACGGGCCCATGCAACACATAATCCACTGTTTGTGAATACGATTAGGATGAGTATGCTCCTGGATTGGAACCGGGTCAAATGGAGAAGCGAGTGTAAGCGGGAACCACACGGGTCGCACCGTTGCTATAGAAAGAAGTCGCAAGGATGAGGCACGGGCGGCCTTCGCTCAGGAGGGGCAAATCTTATTGAGGTTGGGGTTGGAGCGCAGTCGGAGATGAGGCCCTGGACCCCTCAGCCGCGCCGCTTCAAAGTCCGGGCCTGAGGGCCCCATTGGTTTCGTGCTGCTCTTCAGAGGCTGAAGGCCTTTGCTGCTTCCGAGCTTGAGAGGCTTGAGCCGCAAGGCCGCACCACTCAGGGTGGTTGATATTCGCGGCGAATCGCAGTATTCTAAACATGCAAACGCGTTTGTCCGCCGGGCTATTTGACCGTGAGCGCACCGGGCTGGCGGAGAGATGAGTGGGCTGAACGCCCACTTTTTATTTGCGGTAAATTCCTGCCGGAGATTACCAATTTAAAGGGTTTAGACCGGCCGAGAGCGATGGATTTTCTCCGGGTATCCCGAGCGGCACGCCAGATTTGACGGCCGCAGGGGCAGATTCCGGGGAGACGAACAGGAATGTCAGTCAGGCTGGATGAAATCCGATCGGCGGCAGAACGGGTGGCAGCAAGCCATGGGCTGGCCGTGGTGGACATGGAGTTTGCCGGGCCGGCAAGGGAGCGGACGCTCAGGGTGTTCCTTGAAAAGAACGCCGAGGGGCGGGCGAAGCTGAAGGCCGAGATTGCGAGCGGGGCTGAGGGACTGCCGGAACGGCTGATGGAAGGCAGGTTGAGCGGCAACAGCAGGCTCAATACTGACCAGCTTTCAGGGGTAACGCACGAAGATTGCGCAGCCTTCAGCCGGGACTTTGGGGTTTTGCTCGATGTGGAGGACCTGGTGCCGGGCGCGAGCTACACGCTTGAAGCGAGCTCGCCGGGACTGGACCGGAAGCTGACCCATCCCGAGGACTTTGAACGGTTCAAGGGCTGCCTGGTGAAGGTGCAGACATTTGAGCCGGTGCGCAACAACCGGCACTGGCAGGGAAGATTGGTTGGGGTTAGTACCGGGGTTTCGGATTCCCCGGTCCCCAAAAGCGAGGGACCGGGGGCACCCAGTTCTGAGGAAGTAAATTCCCAGGTCTCAGAATCGAGAACCGGGGCACCCACGATCACTATTGACTTGTCTGCCACGAAGCAGAACAGCAAGAGCCGGAAGGCGGGAGTGAGCAAGGTTGAGATTGCGCTCTCGAACATTGAGAAGGCGCAGCTGGTACCGGAGATTTGAAAGAAGCAGGGACCAGGGACTGAAGGACTAAGAAACCTAACCCCAGAGGATGAGAGTAAGCAGTATGGCAACAAGCGCTTTGTATCAAAGCATCGAACTCCTGAGCTCGGAGAAGGGTATCGACCCCAGAATTGTTGTGGGCGCGGTGGAGGAAGCCATCGCCCTGGCCACGCGCAAGTATTACAAGACCCAGGAAAACATGCGTGGCGAGCTGAACAAGGAAACCGGCGAGATCACGGCCTATATCTATAAGACCGTTGTAGCGGACGAGGACGAGATTGAAGATCCGGTGAACCAGATCACGCTGACCGAAGCCAATGAGCTGGCTCCGGGCGTGGAAGTGGGCAGCGAGATCCGCATGTATCGCGATACCAGCCCGCTGGGGCGCATCGCCGCGCAACTGGCCAAGCAGATCATCTTCCAGAAGGTGCGTGAGGCGGAGCGCGACACGGTTTTTCAGGAGTACGCGCACCGCGAAAAGGAAGTGCTGAATGCCACGGTAAAGCGGGTGGAGGGCCAGGACTACATTTACGACCTGGGCAAGGCGGAGGCACGCTGTCCCAAGCGCGAGCAATCGCGTCTCGAGCAGTTCAGCGTGGGCGAACGCGTGCGCGTGGTGCTGCTGAAGGTGGATCGTGCGGCCAAGGGACCGCAGGTGATTGTGAGCCGCGCGGCGCCGGAACTGGTATCGAATCTATTCCAGTCGGAGGTTCCCGAGATTTACGACAACACGGTGGTGATCAGGGCCATTGCACGCGAAGCCGGCGAGCGCACCAAGATCGCGGTGCAGAGCCGCGACAAGGACGTTGACCCGGTGGGCGCGTGCGTGGGCATGAAGGGTATGCGCGTGCAGTCGATTATCCGCGAGCTGAGAGGCGAAAAGATCGACATCATCGAGTACAGCGACGAGATCACGACCTTTGCGGAGAAAGCGCTGCAGCCGGCGAAGGTAAGCCGCGTGTCGATTTCCGATTTGACGGATAAGCAGCTTGAAGTGATTGTGGACGATACGCAGTTGTCGCTGGCCATCGGCAAAAAGGGCCAGAATGTGCGGCTGGCGGCCAAGCTGCTGGGCTGGAAGATCGACATCAAGAGCGAGGAAGAGAAGCGCCAGGAAGTGGAGCAGCAGATGCAGGCGCTGGCCGGAGCGCCCACCACGCCGATCGAGCAGGTGGCGGAGCTTGGCGAGACGATTATTCAAAAGCTGGTTACAGCGGGAATCACCACGGTTGAAGCGCTGGCCGATATGACGCCGGAGCAACTGGAAGAGATTCCGGGCATCGGCGAAAAGACGCTGGAGAAAATCTCGATTGCGGTTCGCCACTACTTCGGGCATTTTGAAGAGGGCGAAGCCGGCGAAGAGGGCGCCGAAGCCGCAGCAGAAGGTGCTGCGGAGAAGCCGACTGCTGAAGCGGTTGAAGGCGGCGCCGAAGCGGAACTCGAGAATGCGGCTGAAGTGCTGGAAGAAGCTGAGTCAACCCGCGCTTCTCTGACCGAAGAAGAGCTGGCAGGGGCCGGCTCTTCTGAGGAGGCGGTTGCTGAGGGGCAGGCCGAAGAACAGGATGTTACCGCAGCAGAGCTGGCGGTTGAGAATGCGCCCGCAGCAGATGCGGAAGCGAACGAGATTGATACCGTAGAAGAAAAACCGGCCGGTGAGAGCAGCGAGTAAGATGAGCAGCTCGCAACAAGGCCGCACGAACCTGAACGCAAGTTTTAAGAGCAGCCATTGCCATGAGGTAGCTATGAGCGACTAAGGGCTTTTTGGCAGCACGTTGAAAAGAGGCGGATGAGTAAGATTCGAATCAACGATCTGGCGCGCGAGTTGGAGCGGAAGAGCCGCGAGATTCTCGACGTTCTGAACGAGATGGGCATGGGGGCGGGGAAGACTCACTCAAGCTCGCTCGAAGCAGACGAGGCGGAGAAGGTTCGCGCGCATTTTGGCGGCGGCGAACGCCCCGGTGCACACTCGAGTGCTGCGCCATCACGCGCAGGCCAAGCCATCACCCCGAAGATCGACCTCTCGCACATCTCCAAGCCCGGCGATGTGATGAAAGCTATCCTGGCCAAGAAGAAGGAAGAGGAAGAAGAAGCGCGTCACGCGCATGCGCCAGCCAGGCCCGCTGCCGCACCGCCGGTTGCAAAAGCGCCCGCGCCGGTTGCGGCGCCCGAACCGCCGGCCAAGCCGGTTGCCGCGCCGCCCCGCCCTGAGCCACGCAGAATTGTTCCGCAGCCGCGCTCGGCGCCGCCCATCGTTGCGCCTCCGCCGGCGCAGCCTGCCATTGCATCGCGACCGCCTTCGGGTCCGGTGATTGCCAAGGCTCCGGCAGCGGCGGCAGCTCCGGCGCGCCCGGTGATTGTGGTTGCGCCGCCCCAGGGCCCACCGGTGGCCAAACCATCCACCGCGCGCGAAGAGCATCGGCCGCCGGAAAAGCCGGTTATTTCAGTTAAGGCGCCCACGGCTCCCGTGGCCGCAACTCCTGCGGTAGCAGTTTCTGCGCCGCCGGTCGTCGCCGTGCCTCCGGTTCACGTTGAATTGCCGGCGCCCGCGCCGGCGATTGAGGCGGCGGAGAGCGCTCCGGCAATCATGGCGGCAGCGCCGGCCGCGACTGCTCTCGAAACCGGGACGGCGCCCGCAATCGCCGCTGAAACGGTCGTCAAAACGAGCCAGCCAGCTGCACCCCCTCCGCCGCCTCCGCGCCGCATGGTAGTTCCCCAAACAGGTCCGCGTCCGGTTTACAAAGCCACCGTCGTGTCTCAACCTTCGGCCGCGCCCTCCGCGGGCATTCAACGCGGAAAGCCGATCTTCGATCGGCGCCCCGCAGGCGGTCCGGGTGGATTTGCGCCGCGCCAGCAGGGCGCGCCTGCTGGTCCCGGACAGTTCTCGGGCGGCCCGAGGCCGAAGCATCCCACCCGCAGTGCGACTGGAGGCTTTACGCCGGGCGGAGGTCCAGGCGGTCCAGGAGGACGGCCCGGTTTCGGCCAGCGGCCTGGATTTGGAGCGCCGCGCCCCGGCTTTGGAGCACCACGGCCCGGAGCGGTTGGCGCACCGCCGCCTGAAACTGGTCGCCCCATGCGCGCGCCATCTCGTGGACGCGCCCGTGGACAACAGCAATATCCCAAGACCAAGGAAGGCCCGATGAAGGGCTTTGTGCCGCCGCCGCGTTACAGCGGCATGCATCTCGGCACCGAGCCCATTCCCATCACCCGCGAGATCACGGTCACCGAGGGAATCAGCGTCAAGGACCTGGCCGAGAAGCTTGAAATCCGCGCCAAGGACCTCATCGCCTCGCTGCTGATGAGCGGTGTGTTCGTCACCGTCAACCAGTCGCTCGACGCCGAGATGGTGAAGGATGTAGCGGCGAAGTTCGGCGCCGGCGCCAAGGTGATCACCTACGAAGAGGCGCTCGAGAACGAGGCCATCGAAGAGGTTCTCGACGAAGAGAAGACCGATTTTGTCGAGTCTCCGCGTGCTCCCGTCGTTACCGTGATGGGCCACGTGGACCACGGCAAGACCTCGCTGCTCGATGCGATTCGCGAGACCGATGTGGCCGCGGGCGAAGCCGGCGGCATTACGCAGCATATCGGCGCCTACAAAGTGAAGTTTGCAAAAGAAGGCTCGCCGGCATCGGGACGGGAGATTGTCTTCCTCGACACCCCGGGCCACGAAGCGTTTACACGCATGCGTGCGCGCGGCGCCAAGGTGACCGACATTGTGGTGATTGTGGTGGCTGCCGACGACGGCGTGATGCCGCAGACTCTCGAGGCCATCGATCACGCCAAGGCGGCCGACGTGCCGATCATCGTGGCCGTGAACAAGATCGACAAGCCGGAGGCTAACCCCGACCGCGTGAAGAAGCAGCTTGCCGATCGCGGGCTCATTCCCGAGGAGTGGGCGGGCGGCGGCGAGAACTCCACGGTGTTTGTCGAGGTGTCGGCCAAGAAGCGGATCAATCTGGATCTGCTGCTGGAGATGATCTGCCTGGTGAGCGACATCAAGGCGCCCAAGGCCACGCCGGGACGCAAGGCTGTGGGCTCGGTGCTTGAAGCCAAGCTCGATCGGGGGCGCGGCGCTGTTGCGACCGTGCTGGTGCAGGATGGAACCCTGAAGCTGAACGAGAGCTACATCGTGGGCAACACCTTCGGCAAGGTTCGCGCCATGTTCGACGATCGCGGACGGGCCCTCGAAGAAGCCGGCCCGTCGACCCCTGTGGAAGTGCTCGGCCTCGAAGCCATGCCCGATTCCGGCGACACGTTCCTGGTGGTTGCCGACCGCGACAAGGCCAAGGGCATTGCGCAGTACCGCAAGATGAAGGAGCGCGAGGCACAGCTTGCCAAGAGCTCGCGCGTTTCGCTTGAGGGACTGGCCGAGCAGATTCGCACGGCCGGAGTGAAAGACCTGCCGCTCATCATCAAGGGCGACGTGACCGGCTCGGTTGAAGTGCTGGCCGATTCGCTGGGGCGCATGTCGACTGAGAAAGTGCGCATCAAAGTCATCCACTCAGGCGTCGGTTCCATTACCGAAAGCGACGTGCTGCTGGCGACGGCGTCGAACGCCATCATCATCGGCTTCAACGTTCGCCCCGAGCGCAAGGCAGCCGAACTGGCGCAACAGGAGAACGTTGAGATCCGCCTGCACTCAATCATCTACGAGCTGCAGGACGAGATTCGCCTGGCCATGCTGGGATTGCTGGAGCCGACCTTCAAGGAGACCTACCTGGGACGTGCCGAGGTGCTCAACATCTTCAGGATTCCGAAGGTGGGCACCATCGCCGGCTGCCGCGTGCAGGACGGCGTGATTCGCCGCGATGCCGAGGTGCGCGTGATGCGCGATGGCGAGCAGGTCTTCAAAGGCAAGGTGGGATCGCTGAAACGCTTCAAGGACGATGCGCGCGAAGTGACCAACGGCATGGAGTGCGGCATCGGCATCGCCAACTTCAGCGACATCAAGGAAGGCGACACGATCGAAGCCTTCTCGACCGAAAAGATGGCCGCCGATCTGGGAGCGCTGACTTCGGCGAAGGCGTAACGCTCAATTCGGATGCAGGCTGGATGCCCGCGGCGCAAGCCGCGGGCATCTACTGCTCGCGACCATTCACAACGATCCAGATATCCATTTCGCGTGAGGGCAGAAAACCACGAATCTCAAGCTGCGTTCTTCCTTACTTTCTTTTTTCCGTTGCTCTTCGGGCTTTTCGCAACCGGCCCGGCAGTCAGCACCACCGGCTCCTGGTCCGGGAATGTAGCAATCAGCGTCAACTGTCCCCCCATGGCCGCGACCGTCTTGTGCATCGTAGAAAGGCGCGGTCCTTGCGCCGTTCCAGCCGCGAAATTTGCATCTGCCCAATGCCCAAAACCTCAGCCATCTTTGCCTGGGTAATCTTGCGGCCCTTCCGCATCTCAGCAAGCGTCATGCGCCGCGCGACACGCGCCAGCAATTCATTCCCGCGCGCCCGGATGGCATCTTGCCGCTTCCTGGGCAGTGCGGCAGTCACATCGTCAACTGAAATCATTGCTCGCATTGCGTGACCTAATTATGCTCTAAAGAGCATAAATTTTCGAGTTTCTCAATTCAGGCCTTTCTCGCCCAATGCTACGCGGATGCCTAACGTGGCGTCCTTGATTTTGCTGCCTGAAGGAGTACCCTTAGCTCATGCAGATCACGGTCGAGCTTCCGGACAATTTGGCCCAGCGGCCCGATGCTGCACGTGAGGCGCTGGAAGCTTTCGCCATCGAAGGCTACCGGTCCGGCGCGCTCTCTGCCTACCAGGTTCGCGTACTGCTCGGCTTCGAAACCCGTTATGAACTGGACGGCTTTCTCAAGAAGCATGAAGTCTGGGAACGCGCCTACACGGTAGAGGACCTTGAAAAAGATGCCGCCGGTTTTGCCCGTGAAGCATGATCGTAGTTGCCGATACTTCGCCGATTAATTATCTGGTCCTTATCGAAGAGATCGATTTGCTGCCCGCTCTCTTCGGGCGGGTGCTCCTGCCTCAAGGAGTCTTCATTGAATTAACCCACTCAAAATCGCCGACTGAAGTCACTCAGTGGATTTCAACTCCACCAGCGTGGCTTGAAGTGCGGATGGTGTCCACAGCGGCGGCGCCAGAACTCATGCAGCTCGACGTTGGGGAAAGAGAAGCAATCCAGCTGGCCCTGGAATCCGGTGCGGACGCCCTTTTGATGGATGAGACAGAGGGCCGTTAAATCGCTGAGTCACTGCACCTCAAGGTACGGGGCACATTGGGAATTCTCGAGCGCGCGGCGAAGCTCAACCTTGTCGATTTTCGCGCCGTGCTGGCCAGACTAGACCAAACCAGCTTCCGGGTCTCGCCAGCCGTACGTGAAGCTTTTCTTCGCCGCAACGCCTCCTTTTGACAAAGACCGACCCCGACGTAGACCCTCCGAAAGATTTCCGAACACCTGGCCCCGAGTTGCCGTCTTAGGCTATGTACGGGGAGTAACATCCTTTGCGTCCGGCGGAAGTTTTAAGCCTGCAGACTTATCTGTCACAGCCAGCGCCGAAACGGAGCGTAGACGCCTTGACCAGCGGCGAAGAAGCGGAGTTCGCAGAGCTGGTTCGGCGTCAATCGAGCTTCGTTTACCGCGTGGCTTACGCCGTGCTGCTTAATCGGGCCGATGCCGAGGATGCCGTTCAGGAGACGTTTTTGAAGCTCTATCGCAACGGCGGCTGGCGCAACGTGGAGAACGAACGCGCGTTTCTGGCGCGGGCGGCGTGGCGGGTTGCGGTCGATCGCCGGCCGCGGCCGACGGAGACGCTGAGCCTTGAGAGCGACACGGAGCGGGGGGTTGCGAATGAAGCGCCGTCAGCCGATCCCGGCCCCGAGCAGACCTTACTGCTCTCCGATCAGCATGCGCGTATCCACGCCATGATCGACGCGCTACCCGAGGAACTTCGCCTTCCGCTGATTCTCTCTGCCGGAGACGAGCTCAACTCGCGCGAGATCGGCCGGGTTCTCAGCATTCCCGAGGGCACGGTTCGCACGCGGCTGCAGCGGGCTCGTGAACTGCTTCGCCGAAAACTGGATGCGGCGGGAAGCGCGCAACTTCGCAATTCGGGAATCGGCAATCCGCAAGTAAAGGAGGCTCCCTATGCCTGAGCACGAGAATCGAAACTTGGAGCCCGGGGCCGAATTCGA
>Ga0335074_10003408_pt1 | contig 21724 bp, 17 predicted proteins | sample Lox_Sample_23_FD_206715 | JGI IMG/M metagenome (GOLD analysis project Ga0335074, IMG submission 206715) | Soil microbial communities from Loxahatchee National Wildlife Refuge, Florida, United States - Lox_Sample_2.3 | ecosystem: Environmental > Terrestrial > Soil > Wetlands | place: USA... | reverse complement strand
TGCTGGAAGAGCAGACCGCCACGATCGCATTCAACGACGGCACGCCGCTGTACGTCGAGCTGCCGGCCGCCGTCGAGCTGACGGTCCAGCACACCGACCCTGGCCTGCAGGGCGACCGGTCCACCGGCGGGACGAAGCCGGCCACGCTGGAGACCGGCGCGGAGATCCAGGTGCCGCTGTTCATCACTACCGGCGAGAAAATCCGGGTCGACACCCGCTCCGGCGGGTACCTCGGCCGGGCCTGAGCCGGCCAGGTGAGCCCGGTACTGAGCCGGCCGCAGTAGTGGCAGCGCGCAGCAAGGCCCGCAAGCGGGCACTTGACATCTTGTTCGAGGCTGAGATCAGGGGCGAGCCCGTTCTTGACCTGCTGGCTATCCGCACGCAGGAGGCTAGCCCGCCGGTCCCTGCCTATGCTGGCGAGCTGGTCCGTGGCGTTCATGAGCACCAGCAGCAGATCGACCAGCTTCTGGCGGCGTACGCGCAGGGCTGGACACTGGACCGGATGCCGGCCGTCGATCGCAACATCCTGCGGATCGGCGTGCAGGAGCTTCTCTGGAACGACGATGTGCCGGACGCGGTAGCTATCAGCGAGGCGGTCACGCTGGCTGGCGAGTTGTCTACGGACGATTCGTCCGCCTTCGTGAACGGCCTGCTTGCGCGGCTGCTCGAGCTGAAGCCCACGCTGTTGTCCTAGCCGCCGGCACCTGCCTGCGCACCTAGCACGCCAGCGGCTGTCGGGGCGGGCTCTGCGGCATCACCCAGCCACGCGGGTTACGGGCAGCCAGCTACAGCCACCAAGACTCAGCGCACCGGTCGTGCACCCGCGCCGTCCTGGCGTGGCCGGAATGTCCGTGGGTGCTGGCAGCATGGTGGTGGTTGCCTACCTGAGGTGGTGCTGGCGCTGCGGTACGGAATTGATCTCGGGACCCTGGGCCGGTATGCCGAGCCGGGTGTGGCGGTGGAGGTGGCCCGTGAGGCGGAGGCCGCGGGCTGGGAAGGGCTGTTCGTCTGGGATCACCTGGGATACGTGTGGGACGCGCCTTCTGCCGATCCGTGGGTGTTGCTGGCCGCCATGGCCCAGGCGACCGGGCGGCTGCGGCTGGGGACCGCGGTCACGCCGCTGCCGCGGCGCCGCCCTGCGGTGCTGGCCGGCGAGGTCGCCACTCTGGACCGACTCAGCGGCGGCCGGGTGATCTTCGGAGCGGGCATCGGCGGTGTCGCGTCGGAGTTCAGCGCCTTCGGCGAGCCGGACGACGCCGGCCACCGGGCGGCGATGCTGGACGAGGGGCTGGACGTTGTCACGAGGCTGTGGTCAGGCGAGCGCGTGACGCACGCGGGCAGGTTCTACCGGGTGGACGGAGTCACGATGGCGCCGCTGCCGGTGCAGCGACCGCGGGTGCCGGTCTGGATCGGGGGTACCGTCGGGGCGGCCCGCCGCCGGGCCGCCCGCTGGGACGGTTGGATCGTCGCCTGCGATGACGAGCAGGGCAGCATGCTCGTGCCGCCCGCCCGCATTTCAGCCGGCGCAGCGGGCATCGCCGCCCTGCGGCCCGCCGGGGCTCCCTTTGATATCGCCGTCATCGGAGCGTCGGCGGGATCCGGCGGCCCGGCCCCGTCTGCTTATGCCGCGGCAGGGGCGACGTGGTGGCTAGAGCACATCCACGGGCGGCGTGGCTCTCCGGACAGCATGCTGGAACGCGTTCGCACGGGGCCGCCGCGCTGATGGCAGGAGCGGCTGCGCGCTGGCCAGCAGGCCCGTCGGCTGAGCGCCGGCCGACCGCGCCAAGCAGTCCGGCACGCACTGGACCGTCCAGGTGCCGTCCGGCGGCCAGCTCGTACTGTCGGTACCGGGCGCTACAGTCGGCTCAGCTACCGCGTGCCGGCGCGGCGGGCGAATGGCTAGCGGGTGAGCACATGGGCAGGCAGTTGCCATCGCGAGTCACCGGTACCTCTGGTGACGACACCGGGTGCAACATCCTGCATGTGGACATGGACGCGTTCTACGCCAGCGTCGAGGTCCGGGACCGTCCCGAGCTCGCCGGGAAGCCGGTGATCGTCGGCGGGCTGTCCGGCCGTAGCGTCGTGCTGTCGGCCACGTATGCGGCCCGTTCGTTTGGTGTGCGCTCGGCCATGCCGATGTCCCGAGCCCGGAGGCTGTGCCCGCACGCCGTCGTGATACCACCCAGGCACGGCCTCTACAGCGCTGTGTCCAAGGAGGTCATGGCGATTTTCCGGGCGGTGACCCCGCTGGTCCAGCCGCTGTCGCTGGACGAGGCGTTCCTCGACGTGTCCGGCGCGATCCGGCTGCTTGGCGCTCCGGCGCGGATCGGTGAGCTCATCAGGCACGAGGTGGTGCTGCAGCAGCAGATCACCTGCTCCGTGGGTGTCGCGGCGACGAAGTTCCTGGCCAAGCTTGCCTCGGTGCACTGCAAGCCCGACGGGCTGCTGGTCATTCCAGCCGACGGTGCTCTGGAGTTCTTGCATCCGCTGCCCATCTCGGCGCTCTGGGGCGTGGGGGAGAAGACCGGCCAGACACTCGCCCGGCTTGGTCTGCGGACCGTTGGCGATATCGCGGCCACGCCGCTCGCCGCGCTCGAGCGCGATCTTGGCAAGGCCGCCGCAGCTCATTTGCACGCACTGGCCTGCGGCCGGGACGAGCGGGGCGTCGAGTCCGTGGTGCGGGAGAAAAGCGTTGGCAGCGAGGAGACCTTCGAAGTTGACGTCAGCGACCCTGCCGTGGTCCGGCGTGAGCTGCTCCGGTTGTCGCGGCGGACCGCGCGCTCGCTGCGCTCGTCCGGCTACGCAACAAGGACCGTCGTCGTCAAGCTTCGCAAGGCGGACTTCACGACCATCACGCGGTCCAAGACGCTGCCCGAGCCGACCAGCGAGACACAGCGCATCTACGCAACGGCCTGCGCGCTCTACGCGTCCTCCGGGTTGAGCGGCCAGGCGCGGCTCCGCCTGGTCGGGGTGCGAGCTACCGGTCTGGTGCCAGCCGCGGCAGCCGCCACCCAGCTCGCGCTCGGGGAGCGCGGCGCGTCCTGGCGGGATGCGGAGTCCGCGCTGGATAAGATCACCGGGCGATTCGGCGCGGATGCGGTCCGTCCGGCCACCTTGGTCGATAGGGCGCCTCCAGGCATGGCGTCGCGCCGGTCGGAGGCCGGTACCGGTGAGACATAAGTGGGGAAAGTAGTGACGGAACGTAGCCACGAGGTATCAGGCCGGCGCCTGTGGCCGTGTACCCTTCCACAGGGCGGCCCGGCGCTCGTATTCTGGGCGTAAGGGCAAGGCCACAGCACAGTTAGCAACGGCCTGGTTGATGGGAGGCACAGTGCCGCTCTCTGAGCACGAGCAGCGTCAGCTCGAGCAGATTGAGCAGGCGCTCTATGCCGAGCATCCGCGGCTCGCTCGGGCAATGCGGGCGAAAGATCCCAAAATACACTATCGACGCCGGGTCATCCAGGCCGCAGTGGGGTTCCTGCTGGGCGTCGGGATGGTGGTAGCGGGGATCGTCCTGAAGTACAACTGGCTCGCGTCGGCCGGCGTCGCGGTCCTGCTGCTCAGCGGCATGGTGGCTATTGTCAGCTACCGGCGGATGGCCGGCATGCTGACGGACCGCAAGCGGCGCCGGGATCGTAAGGCCGCGGCGAAGGCGGCCGCGAACAGCGGCCTCATGGAACGCCTTGAGGAGCGTTGGCGGCGGCGCCAGGAAGGCAACAACCGGTAGCGGGAGCGCCGGCCCGGAACGCATGGCAGGCCGGCGAGGCGGGGCAGCCGTCGCTTAATCAGGATGAGTTTTGGTATGCCCGGATTGCCCTGGCCTGTTCGCCCTCTTGTTCACCCTGCCCGGTCCGCCGTCCTGCGCGAATGATGCCGCAGGGTCGGCCAGGATGAGTCCAGCCAGCTGAGCATCTCGTTGGCTCGCTGCAACAGGTGCCTCGCAGCCAGCAACGTGGAGGGCGGGAGAAGACGTGCGCGGAGCCGTTGCCGCCGCGGCACCGAGGCAGCCACAGCCCGTCGCACGATGACTTCGGCGGTCTTGAGGCCTGCGCCCGGTTCCGGCAACCGCGCATACCGGGCGCGCTCTTCGGCCGCAGCGAGCCTGCTGACGGCCGTAGTCGCCGTTTCGTCTAGGCCGGCCTGCCTCGTCACCCGCCTGGCCACAGCGCGCGGTGTCTCGCCCGGCGCGCCGCCGAGACCATAGTCGGTGAGGTCATCGGCCAGTTCCCGCCAGGCAGCATGGGCGATTGCAGTGTCACCGGACGCGCTCAGCCAGCGGCGACGACGGATCAGCAGCCTGGTCAGCGCCGGCCAGGCGATCAGCAGGAACAACGCGGCCGGTATGGCAATTGCGAGCCAGGTCTTCGAGTCGGCGGGCTGGGCCCCGCTCGCCGCGCCGGCCTCGGCGAGCTGTTCGCCGTGGTTAATGGGCAGCTTGCCGGTCCGCGGCAGCTTGTCAGTCGAACCACTCGTGGCGTTGTGCGGTGTGAGGTCCTGCACCGGGCTGGTCGTACCTGTCGGACCGCCTGCGTAGACCGGCGGCACGGCCGTGCCCTGGCCATCAGAGCCGCTGGGAGTCGGCTCGAACCGGAGCCAGCCCTCGCCGGTGAAGTAAAGCTCCGGCCAGGCGTGCGCGTCCGCAGTGGTTACCTTCCAGGTTTTGCCGCCGGGCTCGGGGGTGCCGCCGGTGTAGCCGATCGCTATCCGCGCCGGGATCCCGAGGGTCCTGGCGAGGATGGCGAACGCCTGCGCGAACTGGACGCAGAAGCCGCGGCGGTCGCGGGTGAGGAATGGCAGCAGCCAGTTCGTCGCCGGAAGGTCGGGCTTGAGGCTGTAAGTAAAGGCACCGGACCGGAACCATTTCTCCAGCTTGGTGGCCTCCTGGAGCTGCGTCAGGGCGCCCGAGGTGTGCTCCTCCGCGATTTTGGTCAGCTGCTCTAGATCCGGCCCCTTGTAGCTGCCGTACTCGCTAGCCACGCTGATTGGCGTTCCCAGGTTGGGGATCTGGCCAGGCTGCGGCTCGACCTCCTCGCTGTGCACGACGTAGCGCAGTCCGCTGATGCCTTTCCCGGGGTTGAAAACCGTGAGGGATCCGGCGGACTCAAACCAGCCGGAGCCGTCGACGTCGAGCCGGTAGGGGGCGTACGGCATCGGCAGGATCGCCTCGCCCTTATCGTCCTGGCTGACAGTGATGATTGTCGTAACGTTCTTGAGCCCTAGCGTCGTCCGTTGCACGCCTGGCACCTTCGACGGCAGGTTCTGCCCGCCGGTCGCGCGAGCTCCGGTAAGCGCGGGCTCCGGCCAGTCGTTCTGGCGTGCGTTGTAGTTGAGCGCGTACACCTGGAAGTACTGCTCGCTCGGGTTTTTGGCCGTGGTCGTGTATGTAAGGACCGGCTGCGGCTTGCCCTCCAGCAGCTTCTGAAAGTTCAGCAGCGGCGATACGCCCGTACTGCCGCTCGCATGACCGCTGCCGTCAGCGGCCGAGGCGAACAGATCGCGGACGCGCATGGAGGGGAGGATGACCGGGATCACGATCGCCAGGCACACAGCCGCTAGGCCTATCCGGCGACCGGATGCGCTCAGTTCCCTGGTATCCGGCCCCGACCCGGCCTCGTCGGCGGACTGGACGTGCCGGAAAGTCACGAGCCGGCCCCACAGCCGCAGCCGCTCCCGGCCGTCGGCCGACAGCAGCGCCAGATAACTGGCCAGGCTGGCGGCGAAGACGATCATCTGTGGTGCGCCGAAGACCTTCAGGTTGCTGGCAACCGGCACGCTGAACAACAGCAGCAACGGCAATCCGGCGACAGCCGGGCGGCGCAGCCGTACAGCCAGAATGTCTACCGCGATGGCTACGGCGCCGATTCCGGCCGCTGTTACCAGGCTGACTGGCGACAGGTCCGGGACCGGGGGCGCATACCGGAACTCAGTGAACGCAGCCTGCCAGAGCTGACCAAGAGCCTGCATGGAGTTGTCGCTCGGAATGACATGACCGAAGGAAGACGCGTGCGCGAACGTCACATTGAGGTAGAGCAGCAGCGCGGCAAGGTAGCAGGCCAGCACGGCGAATCCGCGCAACAGCCAGGCGCCGGTCGCGCTCAGCGCAGTGATGACAAGGATCACCAGCGCGCCGGTCCGGTCCGGCCAGCTCGGCGTGGTGAGTACGGGGATAAGCGCGAGCAGGACCAGGAGCGTGGCAGCGACCGCGGCGGGCATTCTCCCCAGCCTGGTCAGTGCTCCGGCAATAGCGACAATGACAATCGCACCCGCGCCGGTCGCGATCCATCCGCCACGCTCGATGACCGAGCTCATCGAGAGCGAGGCCACCATCACGGCCACGGCCGCCGTGATGGCGATGCGGCTCATGCTCGTGACCCGTCGCGTCGGCCGGCCGCGGCGACGAGCATCTCGGCCGCTCTTGGCAGTCGTTGCCAGGCAACGGCCAGCGGTGTAGCGACGTCGATGGTCGCGACGTGCCAGCCTGCGCTCCGCAGTACCGCCGCGGCCGCGATGCTCTCAGCGGACGCAGGGCGGCCTGCCGCCCCACTGGCCTCAGCGACCGCGGTTCCGCGGGCCGCGTCTTGCGCGGGGATCAGGCCCGCCGTGGCTGTCTCGGCGGCTGTGGTCTCGGCGGCTGGGCTCTCGGTGGCCGGGATTTCGGTCGCTGTGGTTCCGGTCCCCGTGGTTCCGGTTGCCGTGGTTCCGGTCGCTGGGCCCCGGCTGGCTGGCGCGCTGTCGGCAGCCCATCCGTTGCCCGCAGCGCCAGCTGATGCGCTGACGCTTCGCGGCGGGGCACCGCCTGTCGGGCTGCTCGCCGGCATCCCGTGCTCGCCGGCGGTTCGCACCGCCCCGTCCGCCCAGCTTGACACGTCGAGGAGCAGGGCGATCCCCTGGCTTCCGTCCGCACGGCAGGTGGCCAGCTGCTGCGCCTCCGTGACCGACAGCCGGCCCATCACCGCGATGATGACGCCCGCGCCGGACGCTCTGAGCTCCTTGAGTGGCTGGGTCAGGCTGCGTTTGGCCGAGGGCCGGATGACGGCGAGCATGTCCAGCACCCTGTCTTCGAAGAACGGCACACTGCGGATCACCTCGCTGTCAGAGATGAACTGCCCGGTCAGGCCCTCTTGCGCGATATGCACGCCGACGGACGCTGCCGCGCTCACGGCCGCCTCGAAGGAGGACGCTGCCCCCCGGCCCGCGTGCGAGACGGACCGGCTGTCCAGCAAGATAGTCGCCTTGTTGCGCCAGCGCTGTTCTTCCCGGCGCACCATGAGTTCGCCATACCGGGCTGTCGATCGCCAGTGGACGCGGCGGAATTCATCGCCGTCCCGGTAGGCGCGGGGAATGACGTCGTCTTCACCGGCCGTGGACGTCAGCCGCGCTCGTCCGTTGCCCTCGCCGCCCCACGACCGGCTGACCACGGTCCTAGCTAGCGGCACCACGCGCGGCGTCACGACGAACGTCGTCCGGCCGGACAGCGACCGGGTCAGCTCGACCAGTCCGAATGAGTCTGCAACGCGCAACTGCAGCGGGCCGATCTCGAATTTTCCCCGCAGGTCTGACCGAAGCAGGTAGGTCAGCTCGCGCACGCCGCTGCGCTCGATCTTGTCCAGCACGTATCTGGGCCGGGACCCCAGCGCGTACGGCACGGTGTCCTCGGCCATCAGCAGACCCGTCGGCACTCGTGATACGTTCTCCAGCCGCAACGTAACGGTGGCGGTGTGCCCGGCCGGGACCCGGGGCGGACTGACTGTCCGGCTGGTGGCAAGCCGGTACTGACTCCGGCGGGCAGCCGTGGCAGCCAGCAGCGGAAGGGCGAGCAGCGCGATTCCCACGCAGAACAGTCCGCGCTCACCGAGCAGGTAGCCCGCTACGGCGGATGCCACCCCGGCAGCAAGGAACGACGTCCCCCGGGTTGTCATCCCAGCGAGCAGCGAGGTCCGCATGTTGTTGTCCTTCCGGCTGCTCTTGCGCGAGATTCTACGCCGTCTAGCGGCTCGGTAGCGGGAGCCGCTGAACGATGCCAGACAGGACCTGGTCTGGCATTTCCCGCCCGACCATTGCCTCGGCGCTGGGCAGCAGCCGGTGCGCGAGCACCGGCACAGCAAGCGTCTGAACGTCATCAGGGATGACGAAGTCTCGCTCGTCGAGCGCGGCATGCGCGCGGCTGGCCCGCAGCAGGTGCAGCGCGGCGCGCGGCGACGCGCCGAGCCGCAGTTCTGCGGACACCCTGGTCGCGTTGACCAGGTCGATGATGTACTGGCGGATCGATGGCGACACGTGCACGTCGCGCACGGCGGATACCAGCGCCCGCACGTCGCTTGCATGTGCCACCGGCTTGAGGTCGTCGAGCGGCGAACCCCCGCCATGAGAGTCCAGCATGGCAAGTTCGGACGCGCGGTCTGGATAGCCGATCGAGATCCTGCTCATGAACCTGTCACGCTGTGCTTCAGGCAGCGGGTAGGTGCCCTCCATCTCCACCGGGTTCTGCGTCGCGATCACCATGAAGGGCGGCTCAAGCTGGTAGGTGCTGCCATCAACGGTTACCTGGCGCTCCTCCATCGACTCCAGCAGCGCTGACTGCGTCTTCGGAGACGCCCTGTTGATCTCGTCGCCGAGCACGATATTGGCGAAGATAGGGCCGGGCTTGAACTCGAACTCGCGCAGTTCCTGGTTGTAGGCGTTGACGCCGGTGATGTCACTCGGCAGCAGATCCGGGGTGAACTGCACCCGCCGGACGGAGCAGTCGATTGACCTGGCGAGTGCTTTGGCGAGCTGGGTTTTGCCAACACCAGGCACGTCCTCGATAAGTATGTGCCCTTCGGCGAGAAGGACAGTTAGGGCGAGGCGGACTGCGCCTGGCTTGCCAGAGATGACCGTTTGCACGGCACTGCTGACCTGTTTGGCTACGTCCACGAGTTCATCCAGCGATCGCTCAGCCTGCTGGTCGGTCTCCGTGACCACGCGCCCTCCTGGCGGCTATTCCCAATTAGCTGCTCTCACTGCTCACCAGCCACTTCAGCGATGACGCTCCACATCAACGCTGACGCGGCGGGATCAGCCGTGCGATCAGACAGTACGTCCTTGTACGGGTCGCGGGCGATCCCGTCCCCATATCGGGCGCGTAACACTGAGATGACTATTCCCCACGTTCGGTTGAATCGCACTCCGCGGCACTCTGCCTAACGTGTGTTTTCTGCTGCAGCGGTCGGCGCCGTGCTCTCCACTTCTCTCCACTTCCCTGACCTGGTAACTCCTGCGATGAGTGCCAGGTTCAAAGGCTCGCCACGATTGACGGTGGGGAAGAGTGGAGTACAGTGGTGAGCCGTGGGGCGAGAAGGGCGTCCAGCGGGCGTGATGTGGATGGCCTGGGGAGGTGAGGCGGGTGTTTCTGGGCACCCACACGCCTCGACTCGACGAGAAGGGCCGCCTGATCCTGCCCGCCAAGTACCGCGACGAGCTGTCGACCGGGCTAGTGCTGACCAAGGGGCAGGAACGGTGCTTGTACGTGTTCCCGCTGACCGAGTTCGGCCGGATCACCGACGCATTGCGTACAGCACCGGTGACGGCGAAGGCCGTCAGGGATTACAGCCGGGTGTTCTTCGCGAGCGCATCGGACGAGGAACTCGACCGGCAAGGCCGGATCACCATTCCGCCGAGCCTGCGGGATTACGCCGGCCTGCAGCGCGACTGCGTAGTGATCGGAGCGAACACGCGGCTGGAGATCTGGGATGCCACCGCGTGGACGACGTATCTGGAGCAGCAAGAAGACGCGTTCGCTGACGCATCAGAGGAGGTTCTGCCAGGAGTTCTGTAACGGCGCGCTGGATGCCCGGTGAGGTCTCCACCCGTGCTTGCGGGCCCGAGGCCCGGCTGACGTCACTTCCCCGGCGTCAGGCGGATGCCGGACCCGTCAGTGCAGTGGCGCGGATGGGGGCCTGGCCGGGCATCTCGGCAGCCGGAGGCAGGCAGGATCGCCGCGGCACGCGGCGCAGAAGCAGGAACGAGGGGGCGCGATGGCAACGGCTGCGGCCGCACACGTGCCGGTCATGCGTGACCGGGTTCTCGAGTTGCTCGCGCCTGCCCTCGATCCGCCTGGCGCCGTACTGGTCGACGCAACTCTCGGCCGCGCTGGGCACGCGCGGGCTCTGCTCGCAGCGCACCCGGGGCTCAGTCTCATCGGTATCGACGCCGACGCGACCGCGATCGATGAATCGAGGCGGATTCTGACGAGCTACGGCGACCGGGTGACCCTGGTACAGGCGGTATACGACGAGTTGCCGCAGATCCTGGCGGGCGCCGGTCATCGCACTGTCCAAGGCATCCTGTTCGACCTCGGAGTCTCGTCGCCACAGCTGGACAACCCGAGCCGGGGCTTTGCCTACTCGCAAGATGCTCCGCTCGACATGCGGATGAACCAGGCCAGCCAGCTGACCGCAGCCGAGGTGCTGAACACCTATCCGGCTGACCGCCTGGCCTGGGTGCTGCGTGACTACGGTGAGGAGCGGTTCGCTCGGCGTATCGCCGATGCGGTGGTTGCCGCGCGAGCGCGAGAACCGCTGACAAGCACCGCCAGGCTCGCCGAGATCGTCAGGGAGTCGATCCCGGCGGCGGCCCGACGGACCGGCGGCAATCCCGCGAAACGCACCTTTCAGGCGCTGCGGATCGAGGTCAACGACGAGCTCGGGGCACTACGGCGCGCACTACCGGCAGCCTTGGACGCGGTGGCTGTAGGCGGCCGGATAGTCACTCTCGCCTACCACTCACTTGAGGACAGGACAGTAAAGCAGGAGCTGGCCAGCAGGACGGCGGATACCACGCCGCGCGGGTTGCCGGTCTCGCTGGAATCCGCCAGACCTCAGTTCCGGCTGCTCACCAGAGGCGCCGAGCGACCGACAGCGGACGAGCTGACGGCAAACCCGCGGGCAGCACCGGCCAGGCTCCGGGCGGCGGAGCGGATCAGGGCGGCGGCATGACGTCGGCCCGTGAGCAGGACGCGGTTTGGTTCCGGGCAGGAAGCCCGGAGCGGCTGGGAGGGGCGGGCTAACCGGATGGACACCACATCTCAGGCACCTCCCCGGCCGCGGCCGGGGACACGATCCGGCTCACCTGAGCAGCGCCGTGCGCGGATACCCGCTGGCACCGGTGCTCGCGGCGATGGGGGGACTGCCGGCCGGGGGACTGCCGGCCGGGAGCGTGTCGACCTGGGTCACGCCGAGCGTCCTGGTGTTGACAGGGTTCGCGCCGGCGGTTCGGGTGGTCGCGCTTCGGGCGCCGGTGGTCGGGGCGCCGGTGGTCGGGTCGCCGGTGGTCGGGTCGCCGGTGGTCGGGTCACCGCTGGTCGGGTCGCCCGTGGTCGAGACGCCCGCGGTCGAGACGCCAGTGGTCAGGACACTCGTGGTCGGGTGGCGGGCGCTGGTGTTGACCGTGCTGCCGGCCGTCGCGGCGGTGGTCCGGGTGGTCGCACTTCGGGCGTCGGTGGTCAGGACACTCGTAGTCAGGACGCCGGCGGTCAGGGTGCCCGTGGTCTGGATGCCGGTGGTAAGGGTGCCCGTGGTCTGGATGCCGGTGGTAAGGACGCCCGTGTCCGGGTGGCCGATAGTGGCGGTGCCCGTGGCGGCGGTGCCCGTGGTGGCAGGGACGGCGCTGCTATGCGCGCGCACGGCACCGCGGCGGACGGCACCGCTGCGGACGGCAGTGCGTCAGGTACGAGAAGCCGGCCGAGTGGCTGGCGGCATTTGCGCGTTGTCGGGCAGACCGCCGCGAAGGCGGGCCCGGCGCGGCCCGCAGCTCGGCCGCGTCCGTCGGCTGCGCCGCCGGGGCAACCCCGGACCGGCGCACCCGGAGCCGCCGCAAGCCCGGCGCGAGCCGCCCGCCCGAGCGGCCCGGTCGACGTGGCGTCGCTGCCCCGAATTCCATTCGTTCTGCTCGTGCTGGCGCTGCTCGGTGGCGGGCTCATCTGCCTGCTCGTTGTCAACACGAGCCTCGGCGCGACAAGTTTCCGCATCAGCCAGCTGCAGACCGATAACGCGAACCTGAGCGTGCAAGAGCAGACGCTGCTCGGTCGGGTAGCGAAGGAGCGGTCGCCGCAAGGCGTGGAGGAGCGTGCTTACCAGCTCGGAATGCGGACACCACAGAACAGCGACATCCTCGACCTGCGTACTCACAAGTTCGCCAGGGTGCCGGGCCATGCTGGCGCACAGGGACAGGACAGCACTGCCACGCCGTCGGCTGGCAGCAAGTCAGCCGCTGTCGGCCGTGCCGCGCATCCGAAGCGGGTTGCGGCCAGCCCGGGCACCACTAATAAGGCCGGGTCGAGCCGGTGAGCGGGACCGGGGGGCTCTCTGGCCCGCCGCACCGGCGCGGCCAGCCAGTTCCGGGCGGCTCGCGCGGCCCGACCGCCGGGCGGCGGTCTGCCCGAGGGCCCGGCGAACCCCTCAGGCCCGCAAGTCGTCCGCGACCGGGACGCGGCCGCCGGGGCGGTGCCGGCCAGGGTAAGGGCGGGCAGGGCGAGGGCGGGCAGGGTGGGGGTAGACCATACCAGTACCGCACTCAACGCGGCCTTGGTCCGGGCCCCGCTAGCGATAGCAGGCCGGCCCGCAGCTCAGCTCGGCGGGCCGGCCTGAAGGTACCGTCGGCGCTGCTCCGCCGTGCCAGTCCGCGCCGCAGGCTCCGGATCTGCCTGCTGTGCATCGCTCTCGCATTGTCGCTGTTCGCTGGCCGGCTTGTGCAGATCGAAGGCTTGGACTCGGCGCAGTACCAGACGGCGTCCCGGCAGCAACAGCTCGCGCATATCCAGTTCCCTGTCGTTCGCGGCAACATCACCACCAGCGACGGGACGGAGCTGGCGATGACCGTCCAGACCGACCGAGTCCTGGCTGATCCCAAGCTCATCCCGGTGGCGTCGCGGCCTGACGTCGCAGCCAGGCTGGCCGGCTTGCTCAATCTTCCGGCCGCGACGATCCTCGGCATGCTGAACCATCCGTCCTCGCCGCAATACCAGGTGCTCGGCTCTGGCATTCCGGCGGCCGCTGCGAGCAAAATCAGCAGGCTCGGACTGCCGGGGATTGACCTGAAGGCGACCTACAACACCGTCTATCCGAACGGCAATCTCGCCGCCAATATCGTCGGCTTCACTAATCCGTCTCCGTCGGGCGACGGCGGTCTGGTCGGCGAGGCCGGACTTGAGCAGGAATACAACTCGGTCCTGGCTGGCCGGGACGGCAGCGAGGAGGTCGAACTCGGCGTCGACCACGAGCCGATCCCGCTGACCGAGGTGAAGCTATCGCCTGGTGTGCCGGCCAGAAGCCTTCGGCTCACCATCCAGACCGATATCCAGTGGAAGGCCGAGCAGGTCTGCCACGAGCGTGTGGTGGAGACGCACGCCAGGAATTGCTCCATCGTGGTGATGCAGCCCAAGACCGGAGCGATCCTGGCCATGGCCCAGTGGCCGACTTACAACCCGGCAGACGTCACGAACGTCAATGAGACAACGAACATCAGCGTCGCCAACGTGTTCGCGCCGGGCAGCACGCTCAAGCCGGTCACCGTGGCGGCCGCGCTAGAGGATGGCGGCCAGACGCCCATGAGCGCGTATACGATTCCCTACTCGATCACCATGGACGGCTTGTACAACTTCCATGACGCCGAGTACCACCCGACGGTCAGGTACACGATCGCCGGCATACTCGCGCACTCGAGCAACGTCGGGATGGTTCAAGTCGCGCAGCACATCACGCCGGAGCAGCAATACCGCTTCCTGCGCAGTTTCGGGCTGGGCTCGGTCACCGGCGTCGGCCTGCCGGGGGAGAGCGCGGGACTCATTCCGAAACCGGGGTCGCCCGGCTACTACGGGGACAACCGGTACGAGTACGCCTTCGGTCAAGGCGTAGGCGTGACCGCGGTCCAGATGGCCAGTGTCTACGCCACCATCGCCAACGGCGGCGTGCGGGTGCAGCCGTCGATCGTTGCGGGCACTACTACCGCGTCCGGGCGATACGTGCCGGCACCGAAGCCGCCGACCAGGCGGGTGATCAGCAAGACAACGGCGGGCGAGCTGATGACGATGCTGCAGCAGGTACCGAAGGTGGATGCCGAGGCGGGGGAGCCGTGGGGACTCATCAAGGGGTACACCGTGGCGGCCAAGACCGGAACCGCGCAGGTTTCCGGCCCCGGCCTCAGCAAGTGCCTCTGCCAGTATGGTTCGAGCTACATCGGCATCGCGCCGGCCGACAACCCGAAGCTGGTCGTCGCAGTGAACATTCAGGACCCGCGGGGCAAGTACTACGGTGACGAGGTCGCGGGGCCGGCCTTCTTCGACGTGGCCAAGTTCGCGCTGCAGACGATGAAGATCGCCCCGGACGATGCCAGGACGCCCTATATCCGGCTCACGGCACCGTGAGGGCGTGATGGGAGGTAACCTCTGCCCGTGCCAGCGGCATTTCGCCCAGATTATGTACCCGCGCTCCCGCTATCCGGGCTCGCGGCGCTGCTCGGCCTGCGCCCGGCGGATCCACTGCGAGACGATGGCGGCTCTGCCGGTGTCCTGACCGGAGTCACCCATGACTCGAGGGCCGTCCGGCCGGGTGACCTTTACGCGGCGCTACCCGGCAGCAGCGTGCATGGCGCGCAATTCTGCGTTGCAGCGGCCGAGGCCGGGGCCGTGGCTGTGCTCACCGACCCAGCGGGCCGCGCGTCAGCAATTGCCTCCGGCCTGCCCGTCTTCGTCGTCGCCGAGCCGCGGGCGAGGCTGGGCGAGGTCGCTGCCTGGATCTACGGCCATCCGTCGGACCGGCTATTGCTGATCGGAGTGACCGGCACTGCCGGTAAGAGCACGACCAGTTACTTGCTTGAGGCAGGCCTGCGGGCGGCTGGCTACCGGACCGGCCTGATCGGGGGCGTGCAAACCCGGGTCGGAGAGGCCGCGCAGACCAGCACGCTGACCACGCCGGAGGCCACCGACCTTCAAGCGCTGCTGGCGGCGATGGCTGAGCGGCGGATCGGCGCGGTGGCGATGGAGGTCTCCAGCCACGCGCTGGCGCTCGGCCGGGTCGCAGGCACGCATTACGACGTTGCCATCTTCACCAATCTTTCGCAGGACCACCTGGACTTCCACGCCAGCATGGACGACTATTTCGCAGCCAAGGCCGAACTGTTCACGCCGAAATACACCAGGGCGGGCGTGGTCAACATTGACGACGCGCACGGGCGGGAACTGGCCGCGGTGGCGTCGATCCCGGTTACCACCTTCTCGGCCGAAGGACGGCGCTCCGCCGACTGGCGGGCGGTAGATGTCCGGTCCGGCGCGGACGGCTCCACCTTTCGCGTCATCGGGCCAGGTGGAGTGGAAGCCGACGCGGCCGTGGCGCTGCCCGGAGAGTTCAACGTGGCGAACGCGCTGGCGGCGATCGTGGCGCTGGTCGAGGCCGGCGCCGGGCTCGCTGATGCGGTGGCGGGGGTGGCCTCCAGCGCCGGCCCGCCGGGCAGGCTCGAGCGGGTCGACTGCGGCCAGGACTTCAGCGTGCTCGTCGACTATGCGCACAAGCCGGGCGCGGTGGAGGCGCTGCTGACCGTCATGCGCGAAGTCACCCAGGGCAGCCTGGTGATCGTGCTCGGCTGCGGCGGGGACCGCGACCGTGGCAAGCGCCGCCTGATGGGTGCCGCAGCGGCCCGGCTGGCCGACGTGGCGATCCTGACCAACGACAACCCCCGCTCAGAGGATCCGCTGGCCATCCTGGCCGAGATGCTGGCTGGCGCTATCGAGGTTCCGCAGCGCGACCGTGCGCAGGTCGTGGTGCAACCCGACCGGGCGGCCGCGATAGAGCTGGCGGTAGCAGGGGCCGGCAAGGGCGACGTCGTACTGATCGCAGGCAAAGGACACGAGCTGGGGCAGTACGTAGCCGGGGCAGTCATCCCGTTCGATGACCGCGAGGTCGCTTCGCAGGCCCTCCTGCGCCGCCGGGCAAGCGAAGATGCGACGATTGCGGGCCTGGGTGCAGCCGGCTGGATCGACCCGCATGCCGACAGAACCGCCTCTATCGACCGGGCTAGCCCCACCGACCCGACCACTCGCTTCCCGGAGGATGCGTGATTCCGCTGTCCATCGCGGAGGCCGCCGAGGCCACTGGCGCGCGAATAGCGGACGTGCCCGATCCGGGCGTTCTTATCACCGGGCCGGTGGTGATCGATTCCCGCGAAGCCACGCCAGGAAGCCTGTTTGTGGCGCTGCCCGGCACCCGCACCGACGGGCACGAGTTCGCTGGGTCCGCGCTTGCGGCCGGTGCGGTGGCCGTTCTTGCGGCCCGTCCGGTGGGCGGCCCGGCGCTGATCGTGCCGGATGTCCAGGTGGCACTAGGCAAGCTGGCCAGGGCCGTCATCGATCGCGCGGATGGGCTGACCGTCATCGGCATCACCGGATCGGCAGGCAAGACCACGACCAAGGACCTGGCGGCCCAGCTGATCGAGACGCTTGGTCCAACCGTCGCGCCGCGTGATTCGTATAACAACGAGATCGGCCACCCGCTCACTGTGCTGAAGATCACGGCGCAGACGCGGTACCTGATTGCCGAGCTATCTGCTCGCGGACCCGGGCACATCACTGAGCTGTGCCGGATCTCGCCGCCGCGGCTCGGTGCAGTGCTGTGCGTCAACCACGCGCACGCGGGCGAGTTTGGCGGCCTGGAGCGGACCGCTGAGGCCAAGGGCGAGCTACCCGCCGCGCTGCCAGCCGATGGCGTAGCCGTGCTGAACGCCGACGATCACCGGGTCGCCGCGATGGCGGCGCGGACTAAGGCCAGGGTAGTGACGTTCGGTAAGTCACCCGCCGCCGACGTGCGGGCAGCGGAGGTCAGCACCGACGAGCTCGGCCGTGCCAGGTTCATCCTCCAGACTCCGGACGGTTCCGCCCCGGTGCAGCTGCAGCTGTACGGAGAGCATCACGTCTACAACGCGCTGGCAGCCGCGGCACTGGCCGGCCAGCTCGGCATGCCCGTCGCCGACATCGCCGCCGGGCTGACGGCCGCGGTGGCCAGGAGTCGCTGGCGGATGGAGGTAACGCACCTCGGCGATGGCGTCACGATCATCAACGATGCCTACAACGCCAACCCCGACACAGTCCGGGCTGCTATCAGCGCGCTGGTTACCGTAGCGCGGGGCCGCCGCGGTTTCGCCGTGCTCGGCCACATGACAGAGCTGGGCGGCGAGGCAGACGAGCTGCATGAGGAGATCGGTGCACTCGCGGCAGGGGCCGGGCTTGCCGGGCTGATCGTGGTCGGCGACGAAGCGGCTCCGATGCTGGCCGGAGCAAAGGCCGTGCCCGCCTGGCAGGGCGAACTGCTCTGGGTGCCGGACGGCCCGGCGGCCGTGCGCGCGGTGCAAGACCGGTTGCGCCCGGGCGATGTGGTCCTGGTCAAGGCGTCCCATAGCATCGGCCTGGAGCGGGTGGCGCTGGCTCTTACCGGTGAGTGGCCGCTGGATGCCCCGGCAGCCGTAGCTGGCAAGCATGAGGGGTCCCAGCACAAGGGGACATTGTCGTGAAGACGATCCTGGTCGCGGGCGCGGTGTCCATGCTGCTCGCATTGTTCGGCACGCCCATGGTCATCAAGCTCCTGCGGCGCCAGGGCTACGGCCAGCCGATCCGGGTCGAAGGCCCCAAGTCCCACGAGACCAAGCGCGGCACGCCGACCATGGGCGGCGCAGTGATGGTGCTGGCCACGCTTGTCGGCTACGTCGTCGGCCACGTGGTGACACATGACGCGATGAGCGCGTCCGGCCTGCTCGTGCTCTTCCTGATGGCCGGTCTCGGCCTGGTCGGCTTCGTCGACGACTTCCTCAAGATCTCCCGGCAGACCAGCGTGGGGCTGCGCAGCGGGGCCAAGCTGGCCGGACAGGTCGTTGTCGGCACGGTGTTCGCGCTGGAGGTGCTGCAGCACCCGGACGGCTATGACCTGACTCCGGCCGATGCGCACCTGTCGTTCCTGCGCGATTTCGGCCCGGCCATCGGGGTGCTGCCGTTCGTCATCTGGATCGTCATCCTGATCTCCGGCTTCTCCAACGGGGTGAACCTGACCGACGGTCTGGACGGGCTGGCCACCGGATCGGTTGTCCTGGTGCTGGCTGCGTACGTCCTGATCGGCATCTGGGAAGAGCGCAACGACTGCACCACGTTCCTGTCCCGGCAGTGCTACCAGATCAGGGACCCGCTCGACCTGGCGGTGGTAGCTGCCGCCGTGACCGGCGCGTGCTTCGGCTTCCTGTGGTGGAACGCGCCGCCCGCCAAGATCTTCATGGGCGACACCGGCTCGCTGGCCCTCGGCGGTGTGCTCGCCGGACTGGCGGTCTGCACCAAGACCCAGCTGCTGCTGCTGATCCTGGGCGGGCTCTTCGTGATCACCACGCTCTCGGTGATCATCCAGGTGAGCGTGTTCAAGGCCACCAAGCTCAGGACCGGGCGAGGGATACGGGTCTTCAAGATGAGCCCGCTGCATAATCACTTCGACATGGCCGGCTGGGCCGAGACCACCATCGTGATCAGGTTCTGGCTGATTTCAGGGTTGTGCGTGGCGCTCGCCCTGGGCATCTTCTACGCCGAGTGGCTGGCGACCTAGGCCGATGACCGGCAGCAGCTCAGTAACCGGGCTCGCGGACCTGGCTGGCCGGTCCGTCGTCGTGGCTGGCGTCGGCATCACCGGCCAGTCGGTCAGTTCCCTGCTGACCAGCCAGGGCGCCAGGGTGACCGCGCTGGATTCGCGGGACGACGCCGAGCGGCGTGACATTGCTGACCGACTCGCGAAAGAGGGCGTGGCGGTCCGGCTCGGACCCCAGCAGCTGGGCCCGGACGCCACCGTTCCGCCCGGCACGGCACTGGTGGTCACCTCGCCGGGGTTGCGGCCGGACACGCCGCTGCTGGCGTCCGCAGTCGCTGCGGGTATCGAGGTGATCGGTGACGTCGAACTGGCCTGGCGGCTGCGACCCGGACTGCCCGGCGGGGGGCGCCAGCAGTGGCTGGCCATCACCGGCACGAACGGCAAGACCACCACGGTCCGGATGCTGGCCGCTATGCTCGCCGCCGCCGGTCATCGCAGCATCGCCGCCGGAAACGTCGGCACGCCGATCCTCGACGTGGTGACTGACCCGGAGCCGTATCCGGTCGTAGCGGTGGAGCTGTCGAGCTTTCAGCTCTACTGGAGCGCCACGATCAGGCCGCTCGCGGCCGCGGTGCTCAACCTGGCTGCCCACCACCTGGACTGGCACGACGACATTGAGTCCTACGCCGCAGCCAAGGCCAGGATCTTCGCGCCCGGCACGATCGCGATCTACAACGCCGAGGACCCGGCCACGGTCAGCATGGCAGCCGCCGCGGCACGCCGGGAGCCCGCAGCCGACCCGAATGACGAGACCGGTGCCCGCGCCGGGGCAGCCCGCCTGGTCGGCTTCCGGCTGGGGCAGCCGGGTCCGGGCGAATTGGGGGTCGCGGACGGGTGGCTGGTTGATGGTGCCTTCATCGGAGGGGCAATCGGCGAGCGCACCGAGCCGGTCCGGCTGGCACCGGTCAGCGCGGTGCAGCCGGCTGCGCCGCACAACGTTGCGGACGCGCTCGCGGCCGCTGCACTGGCGCGCGCCTACGGCGACCAGCCTGCTTCCATAACCGCCGGGCTTGCCGCCTTCGTGCCGGAGCCGCACCGCATCACTCTGGTCACCGAGATCGACGGCGTCGCCTTCGTAGACGACTCAAAGGCGAGCAATCCGGCGGCCGCGGCGGCTTCGCTAGCCTCGTTCCCGTCCGTCGTCTGGGTGGCCGGCGGGTTGTTCCGCGGCAGCGACGACGACCTGGAGGGCATTGTCGCGACGGCGGCACCCCGGCTGCGGGCCGCTTTCCTGATCGGCACCGACCGGGCCAGGTTCGCTAAGGCGCTGGCGCGACACGCGCCGAATGTCCCAGTGACGGAGCTGAGCGCCACTGACACTGGTGTCATGGACCAGGTAGTGGCACAGGCGGCGGCGGCCGCGCGGCGCGGGGACACCGTGCTGCTGGCGCCAGCCGCGCAGTCGTGGGACATGTTCCGCGATTACCCGGCTCGCGGCAACGCGTTCGCCGCAGCGGTGCGCAGGCTGGCGGATTCGCGGTGAGCGCCGGGTCCCCCGCCAGCGCCAGGCTGGACCAGGGCCGGACCGGTGACGAGGAGGCGGGACCAGCGCGGATGCGCATGGCCGGCTCGAGCGCGGCCCTGGACGCCCGGCAGCGCGCAGCGAGCCTGCGCGACGGCGCGCTCCGGGTCAAGGCTCTGCTGGACCGGCCGCTGGCCTCCTATTACCTCGTGCTCGGCTGCACGCTGCTGCTGCTCGCTGTCGGCCTGATGATGGTGCTGTCCACTTCCACCGCCTTCGACCTGGACAACAGCGCACCGCCTTACTCCATGTTCGAAAAGCAGCTACTGGGCGCGCTCGCCGGCTTGGTATTGATGTGGCTAGCCAGCAAGGCGCCACCGCGAGTGTTCCGGGCGTTCGGCTACCCGCTGCTGCTCGCCGCCCTGCTCGGCCTGGTGCTCGTGCTGTTGTTCGGCCAGGAATTCGACGGCGCGAAGCGCTGGCTGGACGTTGCTGGCAACGAGGTGCAGCCGTCGGAATTCGCCAAGCTGGCGCTCGTGCTGTGGGGAGCCGACCTGCTCGCGCGCAAGGAGAAGCTGGGTCAGCTGACTGACTGGCGCCACCTGCTCGTCCCGTTGCTGCCCGGCGCGGGGCTTGTGTGCGTGCTGGTGATGCTGGGCAACGACCTCGGCACCACGTTTCTGCTGAGCGTCATCTTCCTGTCCCTGCTGTGGGTGGTCGGCGCGCCGGGCAGGCTACTGGTCGGCGTCCTCGCGGTGCTGGTTTTCGCGGCGCTGATGCTGATCGCCGTGCATCCGGACGAACTCCAGCGCATCACCGGATTCCTGTCTTCCCAGTCATCCAGTTACTGCACCACCTGCTACCAGCTGACGCAGGGCAAGGACGCGCTCGGCTCGGGCGGGTGGTTCGGCGTCGGGCTGGGCGCCAGCACGGCCAAGTGGGGCTTCGTGCCGCTCGACTATGCCGACTTCATCTTCGCCATCCTCGGAGAGGAACTCGGCCTGGTCGGCGCGATCTGCGTCATCCTCCTCTACGGCGGCATCGCGTTCGCCGGGCTGCGGATCGCCCGCCGGATGCCCGATACATTCGGCCGGCTCGCCGCGGGGACGATCACCGTGTGGATCGTCGTGCAGGCGCTGGTGAACATGGGCGCCGTCCTCGGTCTGCTGCCGATCACCGGCGTGCCGTTGCCGTTGATCTCGGCGGGGGTGTCCTCGCTGATCGTGACGATGGTCGCGCTCGGCATGCTGATGGCATTCGCCAGGGCTGAGCCTGACGCCGCCCGTGCGCTGGCGGTGGCCGGGCCGAGCGCACCGCGACGGCTGCTGAGGTGGCTCGGCGTCGGCCGCGGGCCCGCACGGGCGGGAAGGGCGGGAAGGGCGGGAAGGTCGGGTTCAAGGACAGCGCGGGCTGGTTCGACCGCGGGCGGGGCGGGTTGGAAGTAACCTAGCCCGGTCAATGTACGGCTGGCAGGAAATGAGGCAGTGATGGGAATCAGCGTCGTCATCGCAGGCGGCGGTACCGGCGGGCACATCCTGCCGGCGCTCGCGCTCGCGGACGCGCTGCGCCGGGCTGACCCGGACACCGAGATCACTTGCCTTGGTACCGAGCGCGGGCTGGA
>Ga0335074_10003407_pt1 | contig 21725 bp, 20 predicted proteins | sample Lox_Sample_23_FD_206715 | JGI IMG/M metagenome (GOLD analysis project Ga0335074, IMG submission 206715) | Soil microbial communities from Loxahatchee National Wildlife Refuge, Florida, United States - Lox_Sample_2.3 | ecosystem: Environmental > Terrestrial > Soil > Wetlands | place: USA... | reverse complement strand
GAGCTCTATCTGCGCCACCGGCCGCATAAGTATATAACCTGTGAGCGGTCGGCGGAGTATCTCGAATGGCGCTACGGCCCCACTTCGCCCCTGGATCCCTGCGGGGTCTATCTGATTAGCGATACGCTCGGCAATGAAGGATGGTTCGCGCTGCGCGAGTGGGTGTTACTGGATGTCATCTGGCCTGCGCTTCGCATGAACTTCGGAGACATTTTTCTTGCGATATGTAGATTCGCCTCCGATAACGCGGATGTGCTGTTACTCCGGAGCCGTCCGGATATTGATTTTGCATCACTTCGCCCGTGGGCCATCCGGCGCAAGCTGCCCGTGCCGCAAGCCTTTGTAATTACCGCGAAGGGGGCGCCGCGCATGCCGGTTGGCTCACTTGAATACGACGATAGCGACAACGTGGCATGGAGGTTCGACTGAATAGCCCCGCTATCGAAGCGATCCGTCATATCGCCGCGCAGGTCGAGTCGGATATAGCTGGCGGGCCGGTCGTGCCGAACGTGAGGCCGGAGGAGATCCGGCAATACCTTGTCTCACATTTAGATTTTCCAAACCGCTGTCACTCGATAATGTAATCGCCCACGTCGAAGCGATGTTACGAACGTGGCAGGTGCATGTTAGTCACCCGCGCTAACGAAGCGCCACATAGACTGGGTTGTAAGTGAGATGAGCAGGATCATTTGATGCGTATACATTCGACAGCGCCGATTATGCGGCGCCCTGTTCCATCTGGAAGGCGCCGGATTCCCTCATACGCGCATCCGTAGACCCGACGATCGAAGTCGCAAAGACAGGCCGCCGCGCCTGGTCTTGAATGCCTTTAGTTGGAATCGTCGGGTTGCCTTGGCGTCACGCACTGTCGTTGCGCGAACCCACAAAGAATCTACCCTCACCTCCGTCGCGTCGGATTACGTGGCGCGAACCGGCGCTGCCGGTACGACGATGTCAACAAGCCCTGTCGCCACGTCATAGACGAGCCCGGAAATGAGCCAGTTCGCCGGTAACGCCGGAACCGCCCGGAGCGCAGCGACGTCGACGGCAACCGCCGCGCGAGGATCGGCGACCGACTTGTCCCTCAGCTCCGCCTCTTGTATTTGAAAATATCGCCTCAGCAATACTGGATCGCCCGTGAGGCGCGTGATGCCGCAATCCGTATGCTGAAGTACGATGAGGTGAAATTCTCCGCCGCCTCCCGGAATCGCTCCGGCAACCTGACCGATTCGTCCGAGGAGACCCAACTGTTCCAACAACCCGGGAGTGATTCGACCGCCGATGTTCCGCATCACGACGGCCTCGCCCGGTTTGATTCCAAGGACATGAGCGGGATCGACGCGCATATCTGCGCAACCGATGATCACGGCCTTGACATTGGGTAGCGCGCGTGGAAGCGAGGGCATAAGCGTGCCCGTAGCAGTTTGTTGAGCAGCGAAGTCTTTGTTACGTTCGAGCAGTGCGTAGAGACTGTTCATATTGTTCCCCTTGTGCGCTTTTCATACTATTTAGCAATCTGGGTTCCAAAATGGAGATTCTGGTTGATTCCAGGCTGATAGGTGTGCGGATAAAAGCATAGCCGCAGGTGGAGCGCGCCGCCCGAATGGCTACGCCCCGTAGACCTCCGGCTTGGCGAAGCCCGCATCGGCCCGGAACGCGACTTCCTTTTCCAGACGTCGGCACTGTGGACGTCGCCGGGCGCAGCTTTGCCGCTAGACGGTCGCCTTCCCGATTGAACAGCAGCAGCGGGTGATAACAGGCGGACTCGAAGTGACCGTCGTAGGCGCTCTGCTCCTGCTGGCCGTACACGCAATCTCGGTCGAGTCCATGTCCGGCACGACGCCCTGTGAGGAATCGAGGGCTTCCACCTTGCCAATGAGTTCGCGGCTGATGCGGGGCAAACTCCTGTAGTTCTCCTCCCCGGCCGGCATCCCGATCTCAAGAGTCTGCACGCGGGAAGTAAGCGCCGCGCCGAGATCCCAAGTTTTCTCGGAACCAATCAGCCGGAAAGCCGGATCTTGCGAGACTCGCTCGGCATCGTTAACATCCTCATAGCCCGCGATGCGACTATAAACGGACTGGCGCAGAAGGCCGGTCAGCGGGAGCTGCGTGTTCTTCCCGCGCCGTGAGTCGGTCGGGTGCTGGGCGATGAGATCACCGAAGCCCAAACGTTCGTCCAACTCGCGCACCAAAATGAGGCCCATCCGAAGTGACGCGCGATCCCTGGAAATCGGTCTTCAGTGAAGGCTTGAACGAAAGCTGGAACCGTTGATTTTGTCTCACCCATTGGGTGTTGACCTCCGGAGTGTCTTCATCGCGCTGAAACCCGGATAAAATATTGATGCTGGCCCACATCTGAAGATTCGCAGGTTCAAAAATGGAAATGTGCGTTTAAGTGTTTCTCACTGACTTACAGGAAAACCGTGGGCAGGTAAGTGTCGCCTGCCCACGCGGGGAGGGACAGTTACTGCTTTGCGGGAGCGCTGGCGCCGGCCTTGCTGGTGCTCTTGCTCGAGCTCTTCTTATGATGCTTCGCGGATTTCTTGGTGGTCGACGTGCTTTTCGCCGTCGAACCCTGGTTGGCCGGTGTGTTCTGCGCAAAAGCCAGCGGCAGGGCAGCGGCGAAAACGATCGCGAGTAAACTCTTCTTCATTTTGACTCTCCTTTGCGGGATCTCTTCCCGTCAATTCCATCTTCCGGCAAACAGCCGCGCGTGACGATAGACTCGAAAGGCTAAACGCCGTACGAAATGAGACTGGAGTCTCATCCAACCATAGCCCCGATCCGGTCCTCGGATTAGCCCACACGCGGGATATCCGCACGGCCTCATTTAGCGCCATCATGGACTTGAGTACCGTGAAGGAAGCTTCATCCACGCCTGCCCCTCGCATCACGCACGGCAGCCTGCTGCGCGTGTTGATCGCCGGCTTTAGCATGGTCATTGTCCTCTTGCTGGCCGGCGCATTCGTCGGGATCGGCGATATTCATAGCATCAAAGAAAGCGCCGCGCACCTCATAGACGAGCAGCAGTCCACCAATCGCTTGCTTGAGGAAGTGCACCGGCAACAAGCCAATCTTTCCGATGTTTTTTCGATTCTGGCGCGGGATCCGGATTCGGTCGATGAGGCCAGAATCATTTCCGAATTGGACGAGTCGGACCGCGATATCGACCGCATCGTGGCCGAAGGCGCCGCGACGCCGCAACGCCGCTTGTACACCCAATTGCGCGAGACTTCCACGGCGTTTTCGGGCGAAGCACGGCGCTTGTTGGCGGTGGAAGAGCCGGTCACATTTTCCTCGCAGGCTCTCTTTCGCGATCACGAGGCATTTACTTCGGTGGTGGCTAAGTTGATCGAGGCGAGTTACCGGCGCGCGGTCGCTGCGCAGAATCAGATCGACCAGCGGTCGGAGCGCCTGGTAAAGCAATCGGTCATCTTTGTCGCCACATTTCTCACGCTGGCGCTGCTGTGCTCCGTGCTCACGGTACGGCTGACGGCGCAACTCTTGCGCAAGCTGAATTGGCAGGAAAGCGAGCTGAGCCGCGTTTCCTGGCACATGCTGGAGAATCAGGAGGGCACCGCGCGGCGCTTTTCGCACGAACTGCACGACGAGCTCGGCCAGTCGCTGACGGCGCTCAAAGCCAATTTGGCCGCGGTGCGCGCAAACGGCGCGCCCGACGCCGCCCGCCTGGATGATTGCATGGCGCTGGTGGATGAATCCATCGGCAACGTGCGGCAGATGTCGCAATTGCTGCGTCCCACAATTCTGGACGATTTTGGTTTGGAAGCGGCGCTGCGCTGGCTGTGCGAAGGCTTCACGCATCGCACCGGCATTCAAACGGAGTTCAAATCGGGAGTGTCGGGCCGCTTGTCCGACGAGACCGAGACGCACTTATTCCGCGTGGCGCAGGAGGCCCTCACCAACGTGGCGCGGCATTCGGGCGCGCGAAACGCCGTGGTCACATTGGACCAGCGGGGCGGCGAAGCATCTCTCTCGATTCGCGACGACGGGCGCGGGCTGCCTGCCCCTGGCGTGGAGCAGCGCGGCATGGGTATGATCGGGATGCGGGCCCGCGCGCGCAGTATCGGCGGCGATTTGAGTGTACGATCGAAGCCGGGAGCGGGCGTGGAGATCGAGGTGCGCGTGCCCGCTGGTGACGCGAAAAATGAGAGAGAAGATTCGCATCTTGTTGGCTGACGATCATGCCGTGGTGCGGCAGGGATTCAAGATGATCCTGGCCGCCCAGGCTGATATGGAAATCGTGGGTGAGGCGGGCAATGGCCGCGAAGCGCTGGAATTGGCCGGCCGGTTACAACCCGACGTGATCGTTATGGACGTCGCCATGCCCGAGCTGAACGGCATCGAAGCCACGCGGCGCGTGGCGGATTTGTCGCCCCGTTCGCGCGTGCTGGCCTTGAGCATGCACAAGGATTCCGTCTACGTGCGCGAGATCCTGCGGGCCGGCGCGCGCGGATATCTGCTGAAGGATTCTATCGCCAGCGATTTGTTGGCGGCGGTGCGGGCCGTGGCGCGCGGCGAAGGCTACTTGAGTCCGGGAGTTTCCGACGCGGTGTTGAATGATTACCGCCGGCATGTAACCGATCCCATCGATCTGCTGACCAGCCGCGAGCGCGAAGTGCTGCAGATGATCGCCGAAGGCAAGACCAATAAGGACATCGCCACGGTGCTGAACTTGAGCGTGTATACGGTGGATGCGCATCGCGGACGCATCATGGAAAAGCTGAATCTGCATAGCGCGACGGACTTAGTACGATTTGCGGTGCGGGCGGGATTAGTGGATTAAATTGCGGCGGTACACTTACTGGCCGGTGAACTCTTCGGTATGAGTTACAAATTCGGGATACGCGCCGGCTCCTAATTCATGTAAGTCCATTCCCTGTCGTTCGCCTTCGGATGTCACCCGCATCGGATATATCAAATTGAGCGTCCAATTCAGCGCATAAGTCATGGGTAATATGAATCCAACGAGCGTCGCGATTCCTATTAACTGCGCAAGCCACTGACTCTCCGCCGCGTCCGGAAAACGCGCGAAGATCCCCACCGCGAACAATCCCCAGAGTCCCGCGGCGGCATGCACGGAAATCGCGCCGCCGGGATCGTCGATCGCGAGCGGCCACTCGATGTAGGCCACCGTGACGGCTACCAGCGCGCCCGCGACCGCACCGGTCACGATAGCGGCGGCGGGAGACACAAACGCGCACACCGCGCTGCTCGCAACCAATCCGCCGGTCCATCCGTTGGCGCAGACGGAAGCATCCGGTTTGCCGAAATGCGCGCCACTGACCGCGATAGCCGCAAGCAGACTGGCGGCGGCCGAGAGCGTGGTGTTCACGGCCACCAGTACCGTGCGCCCGGCATTAGCATTGGCGAATAGCATGGCGCCCGCGCCATTCAATCCCAACCAACCGAGCCACATTAGAAAACAGGCAAACAACACGACCAAGGCGTTATGTCCGGGGATCGCGGCGGGCGCGCCATCGGGGGCATATTTGCCGCCGCGAGGTCCCAGAATCCAGGCGACGGCCAGCGCGGTGAATCCGCCCGAAACGTGAATCGTGCTTGCGCCGCCTGCATCCAGAAATCCGTGGCCCAGGTTGTAATTGACACCTAGCTGCGCCAGCCATCCGCCGCCCCACACCCAATGCGCGAAGAGCGGATAAGTCCAACCGGCCAAGATCGCGGATGACCCGCAGCTTGCGCCCAACCGCCAGCGTTCGGCGCCGCTGCCCAAGGGGATCAGTGCCGCGATTCCCACACTGATGGTCTCGAGTAAGACAACCAGAGCCGCGGGTGAACCATCGAGCGCGCGGCCTCCCAGGAATAGTGGCTCGGCTGCAATCCAATTCCAATCCTTCCCGGCCAGGCTAAGTGCGTGAGCCGCGCCGCCGGCGGAGCCTTGCCATGAGAACCCGATCACGCAATAAGTAATGGCGGCTACGGACATCACCGAGAGCGATGCGAGCATGGCGTGGGCCGCATTGCGTGAGCGGCCCAAGCCGGCGTTCAAAAGGGAAATTCCGGCGGCGGCGAGAAGCGACAGTAAGATGAGACAGAGACACAGAATCGCCGTGGGAGTCATGCGCTTCTCCTCGCGGGGAGATGACCTCGCACGAGCAAAGCCAAGCCCAATACTTCCACGCCGAATCCGGCAATTACAAATGCCGCACGTTGCGGAATGGTCTTCAGTAGCACCACGGCAAAGAGGGTAATGATCCATCCGCCTAAGAGCAGCGCCAGGCCCAGCGTCTTCAAAGGATGCTCCTGACCGGGCAGCGCGGAGGCGCCGGCGCTCTCTGGCGATATAAATTCGTTATACGCGCGATAGAAAATTTGCGCTTGGTCACAGCTTGGGTTCCGTCTATGATACCAGCATCGGAATCGCCGCCGCAAAACAGGAGAAGTGTATATATGGCTGAAGACGTACCCCGCATGAAATCCACGCTCGGGCTAACGGGCTTAACCATGAACGCGATGGCGCTGATTGCGCCCGGCGCGTTCTTGTGGCTGACGTTTCAGATTCAGGCCACCACGGGCGTCACCGCGCCCTCGATGTGGATCGGCGTGGTGGTCGCCTTATTGCTTTGCCTGGCGACGGCGGTGTGTTATGCGGAGATGGCTAAGCTGTATCCGGGAACCGGCAGCTCCTATTATTTCGCCGAGCAGGCGTTTCTGAACCATGAAGCCACTTGGAAGTATGCACAGCTTTCTAAGTTCATTGTAGGTTGGGGTTCGCATCTTTACTACTGGATTTATCCGGGAGTTATGGTCGGCGTAATGGGGATTCTGTGCGGCTATCTGGTGGGCACTATCTGGCCGAGCTTTATGAACGCCACGAATCCGGGTCCGGCTTTCATGATGCTGGTGGCGATTGTTTTTTCCTTCGTGGTGGGCTACATCGCGCAGCGCGGCATCAGCGGCTCGACGACTGTGAGTACCGCGATCAATGTGATTCAGATCAGCGCGTTGGTGTTGTTCTCGGTCGTGGCGCTGGCTTATCGCGTGAATCACGCGCCGGGCAGCATCGCTTATCAATTCGATTCCACATCCGGCGAAGCCTATAGTTATGAGTTCGCCACCGAAAAAACCATGGTCAACGGTCAAGCCAGCGATACCATCGTGCGCGACGCGAATGGCGTGCCCAAGCCCAAGCTGGATACCGCCGGAAAGCCGGTGGCCTATCGAATCAGTTACCCGGAGCATGATGATAAAGGCAACTTCCTGTCGCACGCTTCGCCCTCTTCGGTGATCGGTTTTCACAATCTTGGGTGGGCATTTATTCAGGCTACCGTGGCGATTCTCATTTTAGTGGGGTTTGAATCGGTGACCGCCATGGGCGGAGAGGCCCGCAACGCCAAGCGCGATATCCCGATCGCGGTGATCGTATCGCTGCTGGTGCAAGGCCTGTTTTGCTACTTATTCGAATACTTCGCCGCGAATTATTTCTTGAACAGTGGCTACAACATGCAGAACGCCGGCGCTTCGGCGGCGCCCATCGGAGACATGATGATTGTCGTGGGCACCGCGCTATTCGGTCCGGGAGGCGGCCGGATCTTCATGTTATGCGAAGCGTTCACTGTGTTTTTGGCGTTGATCGGCACTACGCTATCCTGCGTGAACACCGGCGCGCGCGTGACTTATGCGATGGGAAAAGATCGCGCGCTGCATGGTTTCTTCGGCGAGTTGCACGCCAAGAACCTCAGTCCGCATCGCGCGATTTGGACATTGGCCGCGATTTCCGCGGTGGTGGGATGCGTGGCGGTGTCTATGCCGTTCGGCGACGCGGGCGCACCGGCGGATGCCGCCATCAAAGCACTCCCGCCAGGCTTCTGGTCGAGTTTCGGGTATACCACCCACGATGCCATGACGGCCCTGCCCAGCTCGTTGCTGACTGTTACTCTGGCTTCTAACTTCGGGACCTTTCTGCTTTATGGACTAAGTTGTATTATTTGTCTGGTGGCATATCATAAGCACCCAAAATACAGTCCCATACGGCACTTAGCCATACCGGTGTTCGGACTTATAGCCAATATAGCTTGCATGTTATTCTACCTGATAGGTCCATTTATGGGCTACGGCACCAAGATGGAGCCGCTGCTTGCGCTGGGTATTGCTTGCGTGTGGGCAATTTATGGGGGAATCTACTTTATACGGGCGAGTAAGTCCGCGGGACGGGCACCGGTTGTGACGGTCGGGCCGCAAGAGGTGTGAGTGATCCGTTGTGGGGCAGCCACTCTGGATGCGGCGGCCGCTCTGGCCGCCCCGGGCATCTCCTCGAGTGGCGACAGGCGGGCTGGGATCCCGGAGTGCCCTTCGGGCCCGGCAGAGTGCCCGCCCCACCTGGGCTGTTGAGGCGCACGTGTTAGCGGTGGAGTTTGCCCAACGCTCCGATCCCGGCCGCGTCCGCGAGAACAACGAAGACTATCTTGGCGCCGTTGTGCCTTCCGGCGAGCGGCAGGCGCGTTCGCATGGATGGCTCTTCGTGCTGGCGGATGGCGTTGGAGGACAGCAATGTGGCGAAGTGGCCGCGCGCGTGGCGGTGGAAAGCATGCTGGCCGGTTTTCGTGTGGCGCGGGCGGGTGAGCCGCTGGCCACGCTGCTGGCGCGTTTGGTTGAGACCGCTAACGATAAAGTGCTGGAAGCCGGCATGCATGCGTCGCCCGGCGGCGTCAGCATGGCGACCACCATCGTCGCGTGTGCGTTGCGGTTCGACCGGGCCGTCATCGCGCATGCCGGCGATTCGCGCTGCTATCTGGTGCGCAAAGGCCACGCCCGCGCATTGACGCGCGATCATACGGTGGCCAACGAACAACTGCGTCTGGGGATTCTATCGGTGCGCGAAGCGGCTCGCGCGGATGCGCGCCGTGTGCTCACGCGCTCGCTCGGAACCGGCATGTCCGTGCATGTCGAGATCTCCGAACATCGGGTCTATACCGACGACGTGCTTCTGCTTTGCTCGGACGGACTGCACGGCGCGGTAGATGACTCCGATTTGGCCCGCCTGGTAACTCCATCGCGCGACTTAGATTTTGCCGTGCGCGACTTAGTAGCCATGGCATTCAATCGCGATGGCAGTGATAACATCAGCGTAATAGCCGCGCGGGTAAAAGGCGTCGAACAGGTAGGGATGTACCGCGGACGGCCTTATAAGTTGCGGTAAGTCAACTCTGGGGCAGGCCCGTAGCAGCCGGCGCCGAGCAAATATATGAACCACGCCGTTATCGGTGGGCCCCGGTAACTGCATCAAATACGCTTCGGATGGCGTTTCCTACCGCCTGCGGTTGCTCGAACGGAATGAGGTGAGCGCTCTTCTCGACAATGATCTGCTGCCCGCGGGTGGAAAGCTGGACGAGTTTCCGCTGCAACTGGGCATGTCCGGGCCGGGAGACGCCGGCAGTCAGCACGATGAGCGGCTTATCGCCGAAGTTGCCGGATTCCCGAACCTGCTCGCTGCTCTCCGCGGAGCTCAAGTTCTCTTCCACCATGGCACGGAAATGCTTGGGCTGTAAAATGAGATAACGCAGTCCGGCGTCAAGATGCTCTGGTAGCGGGGTCGGATCGCGTGCAAGGTACCAGCGCGCCACGCCGAGATGGAACAGCGCCGGATATAACCGCGCCAGAAGCCGGGTCTCGGCATCTTCTTTTTTCTCGCCAGCGGTCATGGCTGGTGACGGAGTATGCTCATCCACCTGCGAGGAGTCTACCAGAACCATACCTGCAACTTCGCTTGCGTACTGGCCGTTAAATACAAGCGCGTTGAACCCGCCAAACGAGTGCCCGACCAGGATGTAGGGCGGCGGAATGCCGGCGTTATGCAACAGCCTGTGCAGCTCCTTCGCAATTTCCAGACTGGTACGCGGCAGAGGTCCCGGATCGCTCCAGCCATATCCGGCCCGATCATAGGAACAGACCTGCGTGAACCTCGCCACGTCGGGCTGCACCAGATCCCACCCCATGGCGGGAATCCCCAAACCGCTGTCGAGGATGACCGCCGGACCGCCTTGGCCTGCGCAGTGGATATTTAGCCGGAAGCCTCCGATGTCTACGGACCGTCCTTCCTGCGGGAAGCGCCTCGCATCCCTGCGGCCGGAAACGAATTCATAGGTGGCGCCGGCGAGGGCCGCGATGCAGATGATCATGATTCCCACCGTCAGAAGCCGCCGTATCCAGCGCTTCCACCGGCCAGGAGCTGGTTGTTTCATCTCAGCTTATGATCCCGGCCCGCCGAGCATTCCTTCAATTAAACCGCGTTCGATGGGCCAGTTTCCCAATACGCGCATGCCCACATGATTGAATACCCCGGCCGTCAGTACGCCGCTCAGATCGCGCGAACTGGGAGTCTGATGTTCCCGCGCGATCATCTCGCGCAACATTTCCGTAATGGCGCTTAGTTGTGCCGCCAGCGCGGCGGCTTGCTGTTCGGAATGGCATGCGACGTTGAGCCGCGCTTCGAACCGATTGCCGGATGGCACCAGCGCGAGGTTCACATCGTCGGCGGTCTCCAGGGTATGCGCGAACATGCGCGTGCCGGTAGGCAAATCGCTGTCATCCTTCAACCACGCGGGCGGAATCGAGACCCAGACGGGCGCGTCCGGCATCTCCAGATCGCGGCGGCGGGGCGATCTTGACTGCAAATCGATGGCCGCGGAATCGTCCAGCGCCACGGCCAGTCCCATCAGGTTAGGCCGCATCGGAAAGAAAGAGATCTTGCGTTCCGGCGTGCTACCGCTCATGCGGCAAAGGGCATCTCGGCATGAGCCGCCTTCATCGCGCGCGTAGGCATCCAGGCTGTTCCACGCGAAGCGGCCCTTCACCACCATGTATTTCGCGTGCGGCGTGAAACAGGCCAGCACCGCGTCCAGATCACGCGCGTAATCGAAGCCGGTCTTCATCACAAAGACTTTGTATTCGGGTTCCTCGCCGGCTTTCGCGCCTTCCAGTAATTGCAAAACGCCGTTCTGGCGCAAGGCAGCGAAATCGATATAGAAAACTAGCGCATCGCGCGAGGGCAGGCGCTCCAGCCAGTCCGAGGTCGTGCGCAGCGAATGATAGCGCAAGCGCGCCACGCCCCACACCGCCAGCCCGCAGAGCGAGGCGATCATGATTATCAGCAGGGCGGCGCGTTTTTTATAGTTCACGAAAGCAGTATCACACGGCCGCGGCAGTTTCCGCGAGCCGGGCTTCCTTCCACAGACTTAGATAAGGCTGAAGCTGTTGCATCATGCGGCGGAAATCTTCCAGCGTGAGCGACTGCGCCCCATCGCTGACGGCCTTTTCGGGATTCGGATGCACTTCCACGATCAACCCGTCCGCGCCGATGGCCACGCCCGCGCGCGCCAGCGACGGCACCAGGCTGCGCTTGCCAGTGGCGTGGCTGGGATCGAGAATCACGGGCAAGTGCGTCAGCTCATTCAACACCGGAATGGCCGAGATATCGCAGGTGTTGCGCGTGGCGGTTTCAAAGGTGCGGATACCGCGCTCGCACAAAATCACGTGCGGATTGCCATGCGCCACGATGTATTCGGCGGACATCAGGAGCTCTTTGATGGTGGAGCTCAGCCCGCGCTTCAGCAGCACCGGGCGTTCGCAATCGCCCAGCGATTTCAGCAGCGCGAAATTCTGCATGTTGCGCGCGCCCACTTGCATCACATCGGCGTACTCGGCCACCATGCCCACGTCCCGGTCGCTCATCACTTCGGTGACCACGGCGAGGCCGGTCGCCTGTTTGGCCTTGCGCAGCAACTTGAGGCCTTCGAGTTCCATGCCTTGAAAATCGTATGGCGACGTGCGCGGTTTGAACGCGCCGCCGCGCAACATGCGCGCGCCCGCCGCGGCCACGCCTTCAGCGGTTTCCATGATCTGCCGTTCGGACTCGACCGAACACGGCCCGGCCATGACGATGAATTCGTCACCGCCGATCTCCACCCCATTCACGCGCAGAACGGTATGTTCCGGTTTGAACTCGCGGCTGACGAACTTGTATGGCGCGGAGATGCGCACCGCGCGCTCTACTCCCGGCGTGGCTTCGAGCGATTCCAGGCAGGCGGTGACATCGCCCACGCCCACCACGCCGATCACCACGCGCTCTTCGCCCTCGATCGAATGAACTTTGTATCCAAACTCCTCAATCCGTTCGCAAACGTGCTTGATTTCCTCCCGCGTAGCGTGCGGGCGCATCGATATAATCATGACTCCAGGCTCCCTATCGGCATGACGCCCAAATAAAAAACCCACTCGCGATGAGTGGGTTGGTTTCGGAAAATAAAATGCCTTAGTCCAACGCCACTCTACCGGTCCCGGTGAATCCGGAACCGGAAGCGAAACGAGCAGGTGTAGGAGAAAGACATGGTAAAGAGAAAGTATATGGCATGGCGCGGCGGGATGGCAAGCGCGCGGAAAACGCGCAGAAAACGGTTTTGCCCAGGCCTGCCCACAATCGTGGCGACTGTTTTGGCGGATAATGGAGCGTTATGAGTCAAGCCAAATCTTTATGGGTGTTATGGGCAGTGTCGCCGATTCTGCTACTGGCGCAGCATTCGCCGATGGCTCCGACGCCCGATACCGACATCCACTATAAGTTGGCCGTCGACGCCATTCCCCAGGATGGCGTGCCGAAAGGCGAAATTAAAGGTCCATTCTATTTGCCGTCTGAAGCTTATCCCGGCACGCAACACACTTACTGGGTGTATGTTCCGGCGCAGTATGATCCGGCGGTGCCGGCCAGCCTGATGATCTACAACGACGGCCAGGCTTTCATGAATCCCGATGGCGACGTGCGCGCGCAGATCGTTATGGACAACCTGATTTACCGGCGTGAGATCCCGGTGATGATCGGCGTTTTCATCAATCCCGGACGTCGTCCCGATCAGCCGGAGCCCAATGCCAAGGAGTGGGGCGACCACACCACTAACCGTCCCACCGAGTACAACACCCTCGACGATAAGTACGCGCGCGTGATCTGCGATGAGTTACTGCCGGTCCTTTACAAGGATTACAACATATCGAAGGATCCGGAGCGGCATGGCATCGGCGGATCGAGTTCGGGCGCGATTGCGGCGTTCACGGTCGCCTGGGAGCGGCCCGACGTCTTCCGCAAGGTTCTCAGCAACGTGGGCAGCTTCACCAACATTCGCGGTGGAAATGCGTATCCCGATATCATCCGCAAGAGCGATAAAAAGCCGCTGCGCGTTTTTCTGGTGGACGGCCGCAACGACAATCGCAGTCTCCACGCCGACGGCAGCTACGATCAGGCGCGCGATTGGTTCTATCAGAATGTGCGCATGCAACAGGCCTTGGCCGAAAAAGGCTACGACCTCAATTATTCGTGGGGCATCCAACGGCACGGCCAGAAGATGCTGGCGACGGTTTTTCCGGAAATGATGCGCTGGCTGTGGCGTGATGCCGGTGTCTCCACCGATGTGCACGATACGGTGGAGCGGTCGTTCAACGAGCCCAAGAAATCGCAATAGATTGGCGCACGAGTGCCGCCGCGCAACCAAACCAAAATCCTGATTCGCGCGACCAACTGGCTGGGCGATGCCGTAATGTCGCTGCCTGCGGTGCGCGCGGTGCACGAAACATTTCCGGCCGCGCATATCACGGTGCTGGCGCGCGCGGCCGTGGCCGATCTATATGGGCGCGAGGCGTCGGTCCATCGCGTAATGCCGCTCGCTGGCCATCGCCGCCAGATAGCCTCTCGCCTGCGCGCGGAGGCGTTCGATTGCGCCATCCTGCTGCCAAACTCTTTCGACGCGGCGCTGACGGTGTGGATGGCGCGGATTCCCCGCCGCGTCGGTTACCGGCGCGATGGGCGCGGCTGGCTGCTCACCGAAGTCATAGCGCCGCCGGAAACTGGTGAAATCCCCCGGCACGAACGCTTCTACTACTTGGAGCTGCTGCGCCGCGCGGGGATTATTCATGAATATCCGCCATCGACGGAGATTCGCCTGGATGGGCGCGATGCGGCGCGCGCCGCAGGAGCCGTGGCGTTTCGCAGCGCGGGACTGGCGGAACCGATCGTGGGGGTGAGTCCGGGCGCGGCTTATGGCGATGCGAAGCGCTGGCTTCCGGAACGCTTCGCGGAGGCCGCACTCCGAATCGCGCGTGCGCGCAGTGCGGCGGTGGCGATCTTCGGTGCTCATCGCGAACGCCCGCTCTGCGAATCCGTGGCGGCGATGATTGGTTCAGCCGGCGTGGCCGTGCACAATTTCGCGGGCGAAACCACGCTGCGGCAATTCATCGATCTGGCAGCCGCCTGCCATCTTTTTCTGACCAACGATTCCGGCGCGATGCACATCGCCTCGGCGCTGGCTGTCCCTACCGTTGCCGTCTTCGGCGCAACCGACGATTCAACTACCGGACCGACCGGCGATACCGCGCGCGTAATCCGCGAACACGTGGAATGCAGCCCATGTCTGCTGCGCACGTGTCCCATCGATCACCGCTGCATGACGCGAGTCACCGCCGAGCGCGTGGCTGAGGCTGCTCTCCTGATAGACTAATTACCGGTAATGTACGCTGCGGCCAATCTTCGCGAAAATGGGCATATTCTGGTGGTCCGTCTGGGCGCCATGGGCGATATCGTGCACGCCTTGCCGGCCGTGGCTTCGTTGAAGCGCGCCTTTCCCGCGCGAACCGTCACTTGGGTGGTGGAAGCACGTTGGGCGCCGCTGCTGGAAGAAAATCCGTCCGTAGATCGCATAGTCCGATTCGAGCGTGGCACAGCCGCGGGTTTGGCCCGCTTCTGGCGCGAATTGCGTTCTCAGAAGTTTGACTTTGCCGTCGATTTTCAAGGCCTCATCAAGTCCGCGATGGTGGCTTGTCTGGCGCGCACCGAGCGAATTTACGGCTTCGATACATCCGTGGCGCGCGAACCGCTGGCCGCCTTTTTCTATTCCGATCGCATTTCGGCGCCTGCCGTTCATCGCGTGGATCGCAACCTGGAACTGGCGGCGGGAGCGGGAGCGGCGACTCGGTTGCATGCGTTTCCGATGCCGCCGGGCCGCGCCGAAGGAACCCTGCCCGCGGGCGCTTTCGTCCTGGCCAGTCCCTTCGGCGGATGGCGATCGAAGCAATGGCCTTTGGAAAATTATGCGCGGTTGGCGGATTTAATGCGCCGCGACGCGGGCCTGCCGTTGGTGCTGAATGGTCCGGCATCGGAACGCGAAACACTCGCCGGCGTGCCCGGCGCATTGGTGCACGTGTCTTCGATTGCCGGGCTGATCGACGCTACGCGGCGGGCGGCGGCGGTCGTGGGCGTGGATAGCGGACCTTTGCATGTAGCAGCCGCGCTTGGAAAACCCGGCGTCGCCATCTTCGGACCGACCGATCCGGCACAAACCGGACCGTATGGCAACAGCTTCACGGTGCTGCGCGATGGCGCCGCGGTTACGTCATACAAGCGGCGCAACCAGATCGACGCCAGCATGCGCGCGGTGACACCCGAGATGGTTTCGGCCGCGCTTGAAGAACGGCTGTCAAGGCGAAACGAACGCGCGGATTGTCTGGCTTGACGCTGCACTTTGCCAAACCGTACGCGGATTTTGTGGCGCGCCTGCGTGTGCCTGGCGGATTCCTGCTGGCTGCGGCATTCGCGTGGTTCTCGGAGCCCAGCGCGCGGTCGTTGGCGTTTGGACTGCCGGTTTCGGTGCTCGGACTGGCCTTGCGCGCCTGGGCCGCTGGGCACCTGGCGAAGAACCAGACGCTCGCCACCAGCGGACCCTACGCCTACACACGCAATCCGCTTTATCTGGGAACGCTACTGGTCGCTGCGGGATTAGTGATCGCCTCGCGCCGCGCGTTGCTGGCGGTGCTGTTCGGCGCTATGTTTCTGCTCGTCTATTTGCCGGCTATTCAGCTCGAGCAACAGCATCTCAGCAGTCTCTTCACGGATTATGCGCCCTACGCCAAAAGCGTTCCGGCGCTGCTGCCGCGCGTGACTCCCGCGGGCGGGCAGCACCGGTTCCAATGGAATCTCTATATCAAGAATCGCGAGTATCAGGCAGCCGCCGGATGGCTGGCGGGTGTGGCGATTCTGGCATGGAAGGCGTGGCTGCGGTAATTACGCCTCAGTCGGAGCATTTACAACGTACTCAGTGTACTGGTACTTTCCCGAGAGTCGAGGGTAGCCATCATCGCCTTACGCCTCCTAAGATAGAGATACTGAGGGACCCTTGTCATGAAGTTGCGAAATCATAGTTGCTCTTGGATAGCGTTGCTTTGTCTGGGATTCGCGGGACGCCTAGCCGGCGCGCAGGTAACTTTCGCAAATCCCGCCCTTACCCAGACCCAGAAAGCTCCGATTTGGGTAGTCACTGCGGATTTTAATGGCGACGGGAAATCGGATCTGGCCGTGGCCGACGGCGGCTCGCAAGAAGTCGCTATCTCGCTCGGCAACGGTGATGGGACCTTTCAGACGCCGGTGACTTACAGCACCGGGACAGGCTGCGCGCCGAACTATCTGGCCACCGGCGATTTCAATAGCGATGGCAAAATAGACCTGCTGGTCGCCTGCGTGGTTGGAAACGAGTTGCTGGTGCTGCCCGGAAACGGCAACGGCACCTTCGGAACCGCTATCGTGACGACCTTTCCCGTGGTTACGATTGCCGGGGAGGATCTCTTGACGATTCCACCAGCCGTCGCGGATTTCAATATGGACGGCAAACTGGATATCGTGCTGCTGGCCGGCACGGCCGAGGATTCCGGAACGAAGAACGGCAAACTGACTAACCCCGTCGATTACCTCCTTCTGGGCAACGGCAACGGCACGTTTCAAGCGCCGCAAGCCATAGCCGCATTCGCGGGAAAGCCGGCTCTTTCGTTTGCATCGGCTGACTTCAACGGCGATGGGAAACCCGACTTAGCCGCCATTGAAGTGACCAAAACCAGCGGCGAGACCAGCCTTACATTACTTATCGCGTTGGGACAGGGCGATGGTACATTTCAGATCGCCCAGACTTACCCGCTCAGCGCCGGATTCGATCTGACTGTGGCGGATGTGAACGCGGACGGCATCCCGGATATACTCGTGTCCGGTTTCACCTTTCAAGATGAGACAAAGCTGAAAGATGCCGAATCAGGCTTCGCGGTGTATGTGGGCAAGGGCGATGGAACGTTCTCCTTGACCGGTACTTATCCACTCGAGAGCGGAAGCTATCTGGCGCAGATTGCCGCAGTGGATCTGCGCGGCGTAGGGCATCCGGACATCGTGGGAACCCAATGGCTGAGCATCGAAGGCGTGAACCAGGCATCCAGCATCTCGGGGGTATCTGGCGCCGTGGTGTGGCTCGCGGGCAACGGCGATGGTACATTTCAACCGGCGTCTGATCTGGCGCCGGCGAGTTCCGAAATACCGATCGATATCGTGAGCGCCGATTTCAATGGCGACGGGCGGCCCGATCTGGCGTTTACCTCCGTGCCTGTCACTGGCTTGGCATCCGCGATTCCAAATCCCGATACCGGCAATCTGCAGGAAAGCGCCGACGAAATTGTAGCTCTCTTTCCCGCCGGTACAGCCAGCGTTCTGTTGAATACGACTCCGCCCGCTACGTTTTCGGATGCCAACGCCGCCGGTTTCCAGCGCGGATCGATGGCGCAGGATTCGATTGTGGCGGCCTTCGGCAGCGGATTGGCATCCACCACCGCGCAACCTCCGGCCCTGACCACCAACCTTGGCGGCGTGACCGTCACCGTAGTGGATTCCGCGGGGAGTAGCCGTCTGGCGGACTTGTTCTATGTTTCGCCCGCGCAAGTCAATTACGCGATGCCTGCTGGTACGGCCGCGGGCACGGCGCAAATCACCATTGCGAATGGCCCCAGTAGCGTAACTGTGAGTCAGAATATCGTGCCGGTGGTGCCGGGACTATTCGCCGTGAACGGCATCGCAGCCGCGCAAGTGGAAACCTTCCAAGGTTCGACCATGACTGCCTCGTCACTGGCGTTTCAGGTTTCCGCGAGCGGCGCCATCACTCCGCAGCCAATCAATGTGACCGCCGGGCAGGTTTACCTGTTGATGTATGGCACCGGTATCCGGCATGCGTCGTCTGTCACGCTGAATGTCGGATCGCAAACCGGATTGCCGGTGGCATATTACGGCACGCAAGGTTACTTCGTTGGCGAAGACCAGATTAACGTCCTGCTGCCGGCGTCGCTGGCGGGCGCGGGATTGGTGAACCTCACGCTGAGCGCGGACGGGCAGACTAGCAATCCCGTGCAGATTCAGATTCAGTAAGATGCGGCGGACGTCGTCTTCAAATCACTTCTTGGGACGATACGCCAGAAAAATGGCAATGCGGTCCCATCTGTCGCCCGCCCACGCGCCCGTCCCGATTTCGTAACCGCGCGCGCGCAATAGATCCTGCGGGCTGCGCGCCTGCTTCCAGGTCTTGTGGTTGTAACCCACCCAAACGCGATCGCCCGAGATCTCATCCGCGCTCGTGACATTCACCAGATTCCAATGCAGGCCATAATGAGTTTCCAGAAAGTAAGTCATCGGAAACGCGAGATACGGATCGAGAAAATCGACAGTAACTTTCCCCGCGGCCGCCGGATCTGTGCTGGCATTCAGTGCGATCACCTGACCCGTAAGTACATCCATGTTATTCCTAAGTTCAGGGTACAGAGTGACGCGGTAAACACCGAATGCTCCCCAGACTGCGGCAATTGAAATGACCATGACGCGCACCCATTTAGGCCGCAACGCCATTAGCGCCAGCGCCAAGAGCGCAATAAATGGAACCGCCGCTACGATCAGGTGCCTATTGCCCCAGATTGAATTAGGCATCATGTTGCTCAATACATAAGTTGCGTAAGGCGGCAGGAAGGCCAGTAACAGGACGAAAGTGAGACGGTTGGTTTCGAGGCGGCTGCCGGCTGTCCGGAAGACGCGCCACAAGCCCACGGCCATGGCGCCAAGCACGAAGAAGACCATCGCCGAAGCCACCGGAATCGGCCAGAGCGGACCGATGCAGCCTACGTAATACCACCAGACGTCGCCGATTCTCGGATGCCGGATCCAACCCAGATTGGCTTTCAATCCTCCCTTGGCGATGGCCGCTTGCGCCGCCACATACGCCCATGGCGCGAATAACAGCGCAATCACGCCCGTCCCCAGAAGGAACGGCTTCAGCTTGCGGCGATCCATACACAGGAGATGCAAGGCTTCGATCCCGACCACCATCCAGCCGAAATATTGCGTATAAACCAACAGCAGGTTAATCGCTGTAAGAGCAATGGTCCGCCTGGGCGTGGCGCGCTCCAGGAAAATATTAAACAGCGCCGCCGAAGCCAGGCTCAACAGAAAAAGCAGCGCGTACATGCGCACGTAGCGCGCGTGAAACACCTGATTATCGTTGATCGCCAGCAGGGCCATGCCGATGATGCGGGCCGGAGCGCTCAAGCGCAGTTGGCGAAAAACGATCCACACCAGCGGCAGCGACGCCACCGATAGCAGAAAGGGCAGCAATCGGAGCCAGGGCATAGATTGGCCGCCGATCTTCACCCAAACCCACAGGAGGAGATAGAACAAAGGCGGATGCACCACATCGGCACGCACGGAAGCGAACAAACGCGGGAGATCGTAGCGGGCGCACAGCAGGCTGAATATTTCGTCCGAATCGAGACAGAATGACGTCAGGTTCCAGAGCCGTATGGCGATGAATCCCGCCACCAGCACGGCCAACGCGGAAATCTCCAGCCATCGGCGTTGCTTCGCGGCTGCGCCAACCGGAGCGGCGGTAGCTAACTGTGCCATGCCGCCTCCCGCGCCACCGGTACCGCAGTGGAGCGTCGCAGCCGGCGCTTGATGCGCGTGGGCAGATTCCATGTCGCCAGCCAATACATCAGCGCGATCAGCAACACACTGGCGCCAGCGCACGCGCCGATGCTCAAGCGCTCCTTGGCGAACCAGAACCAACGCCCATAAACCAGTTCCACGTGCACCCAATAGATGAGCAGTGAGTTTGTGCCGAGACGCCGCATAAAGGCCAGCTTCTCGGGCTGCTGATTGGCGGTCCACACGAAGCCGGTGGCCGCCAGCACCAGCACAATTCCGAAGCGGATGAAAATCAATCCGGGGCTATTCAGCCAGAAATCGGAGTTCGTATATATCGAAAACGGGAGATTCGAAAAATAGTGGGCAGTCACGATCAGCGCCAGTCCCAGGCATGCCGACCATTGCATGATGCGGTCCAAGGAGGGTGCGGCCGTGCGCAGTAACGTGCCGAAACTCACACCGAATGCGATATATGCCGCGTCCGGAAAGAATGTGAAGTAAGCTTTGTCCGGCACGATGTAATTGCGAAGGAGCCAGGGCACGCCGGACCAGTCGAGCGTCGAAACCAGCGGCGCCAGCGCGGCAATAGTCAGGCCCGCGGCCACGCACCAAGTGATCCTTCTGCGCGCATCAAGCAGCGCGAAAGGAGAAAGCACGGCGACGCCCAGCGCCATGCAGTTCAAGATATCTACGCGGAAAATCTCTCGCCACGAATTGCCCCACGCGAAGACCCACAACTGGAAACGAAACGCGAAGGCGATGGCCGCCAGGAAAGCGGCGCGCGCCAGTGCCGATTTGAGCCGTGCGCCCGGCGCGAGTCCCGCGCGATCGTTACAATCCATGCGAAAAGCCAGCGTCGCGCCCACCAGGAGCAGAAAAATCGGCGCGGGCAGGCCGCCGATGAACTGTGACAGGACATACACAGGGTGATTGTGCAGATCCGCGCGCGCAAACGAATTAAAAAGATGGCCTTGCAGCATGATGAGGACACCGAGTCCCCTCAGCCAGTCCAACGCCAACACCCTGTTTGTACCGCTCATCTGACAGCCATCGTCGCACCGCGCGGGCCTGGATTTCAACGCCGGGCGAACCGCGCCTCGCGTGCCGGCGATGGGGGAAAGGGGATGGGGACTGGGGGCTGGATCGAAACCCGCGCGAAGTTTCGGGTAGAATCGAAGAATAGCTAATCAGACAGAGCGCGTGCATGCGGCCACGAAGCCGCCTCAAGTGATCGCCATATATCCGGGCTCTTTCGACCCGATCACCAATGGCCATTTGGATCTGATCGTGCGCGGTTGCCGTCTGTTTGATAAGTTCATCGTGGCCATCTTGCGCAACGAAAACAAGCAGCCGCTGTTCAGCGTGGAAGAACGGATGGAAATGCTGCGCGAGGTGGTGAGTTGCTATGCGAACGTGGAAGTGGATTCGTTCGAGGGCCTGCTGGTGGATTATGCCGGCCGCAAGGGCGCCACCGTGCTGTTGCGCGGCATCCGCGCGATTTCGGATTATGAATATGAGCTGCAGATGGCGCTCATGAACCGGCGCCTGCGGCCGGATATTGAAACGGTGTTCATGATGGCCAGCGAGGCGCATTCGTTCATCAGCTCGCGGCTGGTGAAAGAAGTGTTCGGCTTGGGCGGCAATATCGACGGATTGGTGCCGCCATCGGTTGAAGCCAGGCTGCGCAAGCGGCTGGGAAGAAGCTAAACAAACAAGGAGCAGGGATGGTTGTAGAAACTCATCAGGAAATCGCGGATCGTATTTCGTTGATTAGCGTATCGTCCACTATGAAGGTGGCGGCAGACGCAGAGAAGTTGCGCTCGCAAGGCGTGGACGTGGTGGATTTTGGAGCGGGCGAGCCCGATTTTCCCACGCCCGATAATATCAAGCGGGCCGCTATTCTGGCCCTTGAGCAGAACTTCACCAAGTACACCAA